>Ga0180223_1000234_pt1 | contig 89107 bp, 79 predicted proteins | sample eDN5th30CKraftOP_FD_151337 | JGI IMG/M metagenome (GOLD analysis project Ga0180223, IMG submission 151337) | Enriched Organic Plus compost microbial communities from Emeryville, California, USA - eDNA 5th pass 30_C Kraft OP (version 2) (version 2) ...
GGACGATCGGTTCGGCGCGCAGCGCCTGCGAGAGCCTGCGCGCCCAGTCCATCACCTCGGCCTGGTCGGCCCCGGTCAGGGTGTACTGGTATTGCGAGCGGCTGGCGCGGGTGGTGATCTGGATGTCCTGCACCGGCTGGACATAGGCGACGACGCCGGGGATCGCGGCTGCGACGGCGCGCAGCCGCTCGGCGATGACGACGGCGTCGTCGCGGCGCTCGTCCTTGGGCCTCAGCGTCACCGTCAGCCGGGCGGTATTCAGCGTGGCGTTGGCCTGGCCGACGCCGAGCACCGAGACGACGCCGGTGACGTCGCCATCCTGCCCGAAGGCCTGGGACACCTTGTCCTGCAGCCGCTTCATCTCGTTGAAGGAGACATCCGGCGAGGATTCCAGCACGACGTTGAGCAGGCCGGTGTCCTGGCTCGGCAGGAAGCCCTTGGGGATGACGACATACATCCACACCGTCAGAACCAGCGTGGCGAACGTCGCCAGCAGCACCAGCCCGCGCGCCTTCAGCGCCCAGCCGAGCGTCACCTCGTAGAGCCGCGCCATCGCCGCGACCGGCCATTCGGCGAGCCGCATCAGCCGGCTCTCGCGCCCGCCATCCGCGTGCCGCCCCTGGCGGAGCAGGCGCGCGCACATCATCGGCGTCAGCGTCAGCGAGACCACCGCCGAGACCACGACCGCGATGGTCAGCGTCAGCGCGAATTCGCGGAACATGCGGCCGACGAGCCCGGTCATGAACAGCAGCGGGATGAAGACCGCGACCAGCGAGACCGTCAGCGAGATCACGGTGAAGCCGATCTCGCGGGCGCCGTCATAGGCCGCCCGCAGCGGCTTCTTGCCCTGTTCCATGTTGCGCACGATGTTCTCGATCATCACGATCGCATCGTCGACGACGAAGCCGGTGCCGATGGTCAGCGCCATCAGCGAGAGATTGTCGAGGCTGAAGCCGGCGAGCCACATCACCGCGAAGGTCGCGATCAGCGAGAGCGGCAGGGCGACGCCGGCGATGATGGTGGCGCGCACGGTTCGCAGGAAGAGCAGCACCACCAGAACGACCAGCGCGCAGGCGAGCACCAGCGTGAACTGGACATCCGCGATCGAGGCGCGGATCGTCTCGGTGCGGTCGCTGACCACCTGCAATTCGACGCCGGCCGGCATGCCGTTCTTCAGGCGCGGGATCTCGTCCTGCACCCGCGCGACCGTGGTGACGATGTTGGCGCCGGGCTGGCGCATCACGTCGAGCACGACGGCGGTCCTGCCCTTGAACCAGGCGCCGACGCGGCTGTTCTCGAGGTCCTCCAGCACCACCGCGACGTCGCGCAGGAAGACCGGCGCGCCGCTGCGATAGGCGACGACGATGTCGCGATAGGCCGCGGCGCTGCCGATCTGGTCGTTGGCGCTGATCGTGTAGGCCTGATGGTTGCCGTCGAGCGCGCCCTTGGAGCCTGCGACATTGGCGGCGACGATGGCGTTGCGCAGATCCTCCATGCCGAGCCCGTAGGCGGCGAGCCTTGCGAGGTCGGCCTGGATGCGGATCGCCGGCCTGACCCCGCCCTCGATCGAGACATGGCCGACGCCGGAGACTTCCGAGAGGCGCGGCGAGAGCAGCGTGTCGGCGAGGTCGGAGAGCTGGCGCAGCGAGACCGTGTCCGAGGTCAGCGCCAGCACCATGATCGGCGCGTCGGCCGGGTTGATCTTCGCATAGGTCGGCGGATAGGGCAGGGTGCGCGGCAGGGTCGAGCCCGCCGCGTTGATCGCCGATTGAACGTCCTGCGCGGCGGCGTCGATGTCGCGGTCGAGGTCGAATTGCAACGTGATCTGGCTGAGGCCGAAGGAGCTCTGCGAATACATCGTCGAGAGCGACGGGATCTGTCCGAACTGCCGTTCCAGCGGCGCCGTCACCAGCGAAGCGATGGTCTCCGGGTTCGCCCCCGGCAACTGCGTGGTGATCTGGATGGTCGGGAAGTCGACCTGCGGCAGGGCCGAGACCGGCAGGCGCAGATAGCCGAGGATGCCGCAGAGCAGCACCGCGATGCCGAGCAGCGAGGTCGCGATGGGCCGGCTGATGAAAGGCGCGGACACGCTCATCGCGGCTGCCCCGTCATGGCTGTGCTTGCGGTCTTTGTGCGCCCGATCCGCCGGCAGGGGAAGCCTGCGGGCCGGGGGCCGCTCCTCCGGGGCTCGTCCCGTCCGGCGCCGCACCGCCGCGCCGCGGCCGGTTCGGACGGGCGCCGTCGGTTCCGGCCGGCGGGCCGGAAGGGGCGTCCTGCGCCGGTGCCGCGGAGCCCGCTCCGGGCGCTGCGCCGCCGCCTTGCTGGTCGCGCCGCAGGCCTTGGCTCTGGCCGGGCTCGCGCGTGCCGCGGCGGCCAGGCGCGGCTGCCGGGGGCTGGGCGGCCTGCTCCGGCGTCGAGACGCGCACTTTGGCCTTGTCGGTCAGGCGGGCGAAGCCGGTGGTGACGAGCTTCGCGGGCGGCTCGACGCCCGCGGTGATCACGGCGGTCGTCTCGTCCTGCTGGCCGACGGTGACGTTGACGAGCCGCACCGTCTCGTCGTCCTCGACGGCGAAGACATAGGCGCCGTTGGGCCCGCGCTGGATCGCGGCGGTCGGCGCGACGACGACATGCTTGAGCACGTCGACGAAGACGCGGACATTGACGAACTGGCCCGGCCAGAGCTGCAGCCGCTCGTTCGGGAAGCGGGCCTTGACCTTGATCGTGCCGGTGGTCTGGTCGACGACGTTGTCGATGACCTCGACGACGCCCTTGTCGATGATCGTGGTGCCGTCGGAGTCGAGCGCGTCGACCTCGACGGATCCGCGCGCCACCGCCGCGCTGACGGCGCGGAGCTGTTGCTGCGGCAGGTTGAAGACCATCGCGATCGGCTTCAGCTGGGTGATGACCACGAGGCCGCTGGTGTCGGAGGCGCGCACGATATTGCCCTGGTCGACCTGCCTTATGCCGAGCCGGCCGTCGATCGGCGCGCGGATCGTGGTGTAGTCGAGATAGGCCTTGGCGTTGTCGATCGCGCCCTGGTCGGAGCGGATCTGCGCCTCGAGCTGCGCCACCGTGGCGCGCTGGGTGTCGGCCTGCTGGCGCGAGCCGTAATCGGTCTGGGCGAGCTTGGCGTAGCGTTCGAGATCGGCGCGGGCGTTGGCGAGCTGTGCCTCGTCCTGCGCCTTCTTGGCGACGGCCTGGTCGTATTGCGCCTGATAGGTCGCGGGATCGACCTTCGCCAGCACGTCGCCCTTCCTGACGTCCTGGCCGTCCCTGAAGGCGATCTCGAGCAGCCGGCCGTCGACCTGCGTGCGCACGGTCACGGTGTTCAGCGCCTGGATCGTGCCGACGGCGTCGGCGGTGACCGGGACGTCGTCATAGCGGGCAGGGGTGGCGATCACGGGGATCGGCCCTTCGCCGCCGCCGAAGCGGGCGCGGCGACCGCCCCGGCCGCCGGTTTGCTGGGCGTTCGACACGGCGTCGCCGCCGGCGGGCATCCAGCCGCCATTGTAGCTGTGCCAGCCCCAGGCGGCGGCGCCGAGCAGCACGAGGATGAACAGAAAGCGCTTCATTCCGCCGCCTCGGTCGCGGTGATGGCGGCGCGGCGGTCGGCTTCGGTCCAGCCGCCGCCCAGCGCCTTGAACAGGTCGACATAGGAAACGAGCTTCTGGAGCCTGATCTGCGAGAGCTGGTCCTGCGCCTGGAACAGGGTCTGCTGGGTGTTGAGCAGCGTCACGATGTCGATGGTGCCCTCGCGCAGCCGCTGCTCGGTGATCGCATAGGCCCGCCGCGCCGAGGCGACGGTCTCGGCCTGCAGGCGCTCGTGGCGGGTGTTTTCCCGGATCGCGATCAGTGCGTTCTCGACATCGGCGAAAGCGCTGACGATGGTCTTGCGATAGGTCGCGATCAGTTCGTCGGCGGTACCGCGTTCGAGCTCGACCCGGGCGCGCAGGTTGCCGCCGTCGAGAATGGGCTGGACGAGGCCCGCCGCCGCCGAGGCGAAGGCCGCGTCCGGCCGCAGCAAGTTCTTCAGCACCGCGCTTTCGAGCCCGCCCTGGCCGGTCAGGCTGATGCTCGGATAGAGCGCGGCGCGGGCGGCGTAGAGCGTCGCCTCCTGCGAGGTCAGACGCGCCTCGGCCTCGGCGATGTCGGGCCGGCGCTGCAGCAGTTGCGAGGGCAGGCCGGCACGCACGGCGGGCACGGCGATCGCATTCAGGCTGCCGCCCTTGATCGCGACGGCGGCGGGAGTCTCGCCGACGAGCACGGCGAGCGTCACCTTGGCCTGGCGCAGCGAGAGTTCGAGGGCCGGCACGGAAGCCTTCTGCTGGGCGACCACGCTTTCCTGCTGCGCGATGTCGAGCTGGGTCGCGGTGCCGACCGAGAGCCGGGCCTGGATCGCCTTGAGCGTCCTCTCCGCCGCCGCGATGTTCTCCCGCGCGATGCGCAGGCGGTCCTGCGCCGCCAGCACCTGGAAATAGGTGCTGGCCACGCTGGAGACCGCGGTGAGCGCCACCACGTCGCGGTCGAAGCGCGTCGCTTCCGCGGCGAAGCGCCCGGCATCGGCCGCCGCGCGGTTCTTGCCCCAGAAGTCGATTTCGTAGCTGGCCGAGAGGCCGAGGCTGAACTGGTTGCCGACGCTGTCGCTGAACGGCCCGCGCTTGGAGCCCAGAGTCCCCGGCCTCAAGCTGCGCGAGGCGTCGGTCGAGCCGCTCAGCGTCGGGTAGAGCGCGGCCGACGTGATGCGCGACTGCGCATCGGCCTGCCGGATCCGCGTCATGGCGATGGCGATGTCGAAATTCTCGCCGACCGTGCGCTCGACCAGCCGGTTGAGCTCGCTCGATCGGAACAGGCGCGGCCAGTCGGGCGAGACCGCCGGCGCGGCGCGGCGCTCGCCGGCGGCGTAGCCGGGCGTCACGGCGACGCCGAGATCGGGGCGCGGATCGGCCGGCAGGCAGGCGCCGAGGCCGATGGCGAGGGCGGCCGCCGAACAGAGACGAAGGAGCGGATGTCCGACCGCGTGTCCCGCAAGATCACGCCTGTAGCCCGGCACCATTCCGCTCTTCTCCAGCCTCGATTCAAAAGAACGCGGAACACGACGCGACCGAGGCCGCTTCTAGAGTGAACGGCACGGCAGAGAAAGTGAATTTCTCTTCATGTTCGCAGCCCTCCGGCTCCGGCCGGCACGACGGCAACCGCTTGTTTCCATGCAGCCGGGCCGGCTTTCGCCGGGCCGGCCGGAGACCCGGCGATTCGAGCGATGATACTGTATTTTGCCGTTGCGGCGCGGCGGAAAATGGGCCTTCCTGCGGAGATGCCCGCGCTGTCGTGACGTTCAGGCGAGGTGGTGCCGGATGCAGAACAGAGATCGTGCCGATCCGCCCCGGGCCCCGGCGTCGCCGCGCGGGTGCCCCGGCCTGCCGAACCTTGCGACAGCCCCTTCGGAGTAGCCTGTGAGAAATCCCTACGAGGTCCTCGGCGTTGGCGCGACGGCCTCTCCCGCCGAGATCCAGAGCGCTTATCGCAAGCTCGCCAAGAAGCTGCATCCCGACCTCAACCCCGGCGACAAGGCGGCGGAGGAGCGGTTCAAGGAGGTCGCGGCGGCCTATGACCTGCTCGGCGACGTCGACAAGCGCAAGCGCTTCGACGCCGGCGAGATCGACGCGTCCGGTGCCGAGAAGCCGCCCCCGCAGCAGCATTATTATCGCGACTATGCCGCCGGCAATCACGGCAATCCCTATGCCGACGCGTCGGGCTATGCCGATTTCATGGACGAGGACGACCCCTTCGCCGAGATGCTGCGGCGCAGCCATCATGCGCGGGCGAACCGTCGCGGGCAGGATCTGCGCTATCGCCTCGCTGTCGATTTCGTCGATTCGATCACCGGAGCGACCAGGCGCCTGACCCTGCCGGACGGCAGCACCATCGACGTCACCATCCCGCCCGGCCTGGTCGACGGCCAGACGCTGCGGCTCAAAGGCAAGGGCGCGCCCGGTGCAGGCAAGGGCGCCCCGGGCGACGCGCTGATCGAGGTCGAGGTCCGGCCCGACCGGCGCTTCACCCGCGAGGGCGACGATATCACCATCGAGGTCCCGGTCTCGCTGACCGAGGCCGTGCTCGGCGGGGAGATCCGCGTGCCGACCGCGACGGGCGAGGTCAGCATGCGCGTGCCGAAGGGGGCCAATACCGGGACGAAGCTGCGCCTGCGCGGCAAGGGGGCGCCGCGCCGCGGCGGCGGCCATGGCGACCAGTTCGTCCGGCTCAGGGTGGTGCTGCCGTCGGCGCCGGATCCGGAGCTGGAGGCTTTCGTGGCGAGCTGGAAGGGCAGGGACTACGATCCGCGCGAGGGCCGGACGTCATGACGATGACCAAGCAAGAATTCCTGAGGAGCGCGGGGCTCAAGGTACAGGTGCTGGAGCTCTGGCTGGAGCAGCGCTGGCTGGTGCCGGAGGAGGAGGCGGGAGAGCCGCGCTTCCGCGAGATCGACATCGCCCGCGCCCGCCTCATTCGCCAGCTCAGCGAGGATTTCGGCGCGAACGACGCTGGAATCGACGTCATCCTGCATCTGATGGACCAGCTCCACGGCGTGCGCCGGGCGCTGGCCGAGCTGCGCGAGGAGGCCCGGCGGGGCCGGGGCTAGGGCGGGGCGGCGCCGGGAAACGGGAACAGGCTCCGAAGGCAGGCGTTACGGCTGCGCGCGCTTTGAGCCGCGTGCCGCCCGGATGATTTCGGCAAGCCAAGGCTCGACAGAGGAGGCGAGAGCATGAACGACAAGGTCAGGGAGAACATGGAGGTGATCGGCGCGGACGGCGTCCATGTCGGGACGGTCGATCGCGTCGAGGCGGCGCGCATCAAGCTCAAGAAGAGCGATGCCCATGGCCGCCATGAGGGCCATCACCACTATATCGATCTCGGCTTCGTCGCCGGAGTCGAGGGCGACACGGTGCGACTGTCCGCCAATGCGGATGTCGCGGTGACGCTGGAGGAGGAGGCGTCCGGCAAGCCGGTGCCTCTCTGATGCCACCGGCCGCGGCGGCCGCAGAAGGCCGGCCGCGGCCCTTTCCGCCCTCCGGGAGGATCGGTTCGATGCGGCCCTGCGACCTCTGCCTCGATGCGAACAAGCCGTCCGGAGGCGCCCCGTGACCACCGGGACGGATCGCCACGTCGTCATCGTCGGCGCCGGCTTCGGCGGGCTGGAGGCGGCGCGCAACCTCGCCGGCGCCCCGGTCAGGATCACCATGATCGACCGGCGCAACCACCATCTGTTCCAGCCGCTGCTCTATCAGGTCGCGACCGCCTCGCTGCCGACCTCGGAGATCGCCTGGCCGATCCGGTCGCTGCTGCGCGGCCACCGGAACGTCACGACCCTGCTCGGCAGCGTCACCGGCGTCGACCGGGGCGCGAAGACGGTCCTTCTCGACGGCGAGCCGCCGATCGCCTTCGACACGCTGATCCTCGCGACCGGCGCGCGCCACGCCTATTTCGGCCATGACGAATGGGAGCCCTATGCGCCGGGCGTGAAGACGCTGGAGGATGCGACGCGCATCCGGCGGCGCATCCTCTTCGCCTTCGAGCAGGCGGAATGGGAGAGCGATGCGGACGGACGCGCGCCATGGCTGACCTTCGTGATCATCGGAGCCGGGCCGACCGGCGTGGAGCTCGCCGGCACCATCGCCGAGCTGGCGCACGACACGCTGCGCGGCGATTTCCGCAATTTCGACACGCGCAGCGCCCGCGTGATCCTGGTCGAGGCCGGGCCGCGCATCCTGGCGGGATTCACCGAAGACCTCTCGGCTTATGCCGAACGGGCGCTGAAGCGCCTCGGCGTCGAGGTCATGCTGGGACAGCCGGTCTCGGACTGCCGGGAGGACGGCATCGCGCTCGGCGGCGCCTTCCTGCCGGCGCGCACCGTTCTATGGGCGGCCGGCGTCGCGGCCTCGCCTGCGGCCGAATGGCTGGAGGCGCCGGCCGACCGGGCCGGGCGGGTGTGCGTCGAGCCCGATCTCTCCGTGCCGGGCGAGCCCGACATCTTCGTCATCGGCGATACCGCCTTCGTCGCGGGGGCGGACGGCAAGCCGGTTCCCGGCGTGGCGCCGGCGGCGAAGCAGGAGGGCGGCTATGTCGCGCAGGTGATCAAGGCGCGGCTGCAGGGCAAGCCGGCTCCCGGGCCCTTCGCCTACAGGAACGCCGGCAACCTCGCGACCATCGGCAAAAGGGCGGCGATCGTCGATTTCGGCTGGATCAAGCTGCGCGGCCGGCTCGCCTGGTGGATCTGGGGCATCGCCCACATCTTCTTCCTGATCGGCCTGCGCAACCGCCTCGCCGTCGCGCTCAACTGGCTGTGGATCTATGTCAGCGGCCATCGCAGCGCCCGGCTGATCACGCAGGGCCAGGCCGGAACGGCCCGCAAGGCGCAGTGACGCCCGGCGGGCCGGGAGGGTGCGCCCGGCTTCAGCGCTTGACCGCCGGGCAGGCGCTTTCGCTCAGGGGGCGGAAGGCCTGATCGCCGGGGATGGTTGCGACGAGGTCGTAGAGGTCCCATTCGCTCTTCGATTCGGAAGGCTGCTTGGCGCGGAAGACGTAGAAGTCGTGGACCATGCGGCCGTCCTCGCGCAGCCTGGCGTTGCGGACGACGTCGTCCTCGATCGGCAATTCGCGCATCTTGGCGATCACCGTCTTGGCCTCGTCGGACTTCGCGGCGGCCACCGCCTTGAGATAGTGCCGGACCGAGGAATAGATCCCGGCCTGGATGGCGGAGGGCACCGCGCCATGCGCCGCCTTGAACCGCTCCGAGAAGGCGCGGGTGCGGTCGTCGAGGTTCCAGTAGAAGCCCTCGGTCAGCACCGTGCCCTGCGCCGCGGCCAGGCCGACGCTCTTCACGTCCATGGCGGTGAGGAAGAAGGCGACGAGCTTCTGCCTGTCCTGGCCGATGCCGAAGTCGCGCGCCGTCTTGATGCCGGCCACCGTGTCGCCGCCGGCGTTGGCGAGCGCGATGTAGTCGGCGCCCGAGCCCTGCGCGGTCAGGAGCTGCGAGGACAGGTCGACGGCTGGAAAGGCGTGGCGGACGGAGCCGACATAGGTGCCGCCCTTGGCCGTGACCAGCGTCTTGGCGTCGGCCTCGAGCTGGTGGCCGAGCGCGTAATCGGCGGTGACGAGGTACCATTTCGTGCCGGGCTTGGTCAGGTAGTTGGCGATGCCGGCGACCTGGACATAGGTGTCCCACATCCATTGCACGACATGGTCGGGCTGGCAGGCGTCGCCGGTCAGCCGCGCGGTGCCGCCGGGAAACAGGCCGACGCGGTTCTTGTCCTTGAGCAGCGGCGGAATGGCGAGCTGCAGCGAGGCGTTCGACATGTCGGCGAGGACGTCGACGCCCTGCCGGTCGATCCATTCGCGCGCGATGGTCGAACCGACATCCGGCTTGTTCTGGTGGTCGGCCGAGACGATCTCGATCTTCATGCCGGCGCATTCCGCCTTCAGGCAGTCGTCGACCGCCATCTGGGTGGCGACGATCGAGCCCTTGCCGGTGATGTCGGAATAGACGCCGGACATGTCGGTCAGCACGCCGATCTTGACGGCGCCGCCGGAGATCTCGGCCTGGGCCGCGCCGGCGAGGCACAGCGCGGAGACGCCCGCGAGGGCGGAGACGATGCGTTTCATGATTCCTCCCGAACCTGTTCTGCGAATTCTGTTCTGCGAGTTCCGTTCTGACCGAAGCGTGGAGCGATCGAGACGTCCCGCCGCTACCAATGCGCCATCGGCAGGCCGGCGACGGGCGAGCGGAAATAGGGAATGCGCGTGCCCTTCAGGCTGCCGACATAGACCGTCTTCAGGTCCGGGCCGCCGAAGGTGACGCTGGCGCACCAGGGCGCGATCGTGCCGCCGCAGGCGAGCATCAGCTCCGGCGTGGCCTCGTCGCGCGCGAAGGCGGCGAGGAAGGCCTTGCCGGCTTCGCTGCCGCGGTCGTCGTCGAGGAGGATGCGCAACTCGCCTTCCGGCGTGATCGCGAAGATCCGGTCGGTGAAGACATGGGTGCCCCAGAGATTGCCATGGGCGTCGAAGGCGATGCCGTCGATGCAGGCGCCGTGATCCTCCGGCCCGAAGGTCTCGCGGTCGGTCAGGCTGCCGTCGGGCTGGACGCGCAGCCGCGTTACCTTCCGCGCGCAGGTCTCGGCGACATAGAGCCATTCCTCCCTGGCATCGAGCCTGATCTCGTTGGTGAAGGCGAAGCCGTCGGCGACGATGCGCAGGCGCCCGCCGTCATAGAGCGCGACGAAACCGTCGCGGACGTTGGGGCTGATCGCCTGCATCCAGTTCTTCGTCCGGGTCGAGATGGTCAGCCAGATCCGGTCCCTGCTGTCGCGCAGGACGAAGTTGACCTTGCCGATCGGCGCGCCGTCGATGCTGTCGACCAGCACCCGGCTTTCGCCGTCCCGCGTCATGATTTCCAGCCGGTCGGTGCCGAAATTGGAGATCAGGATATCGCCGTTGCGGGCGAAGGCGAGGCCGTTCGGCAGCGTGCCCGAGACGAAGCGGGCCTCCTCGTCCGCCGCCTCGGCGAAGCCGCGGCTCGCCGTCTGGGTGATCAGGCGCTGGGAGCCGTCCGGCCGGATCTGGACGACGCCGCCGCGCGCATCGGCGCTCCAGAGCGAGCCTTCGCGCTCGGCCAGGATGCATTCCGGCCGCTGCAGCCCTTCGCCGAGATAGCGGATCGCGCCGGGCTCGACGGTGAAGCCGTCGAGCGGGTTGGGGCGGGACACCATCAGAAGCTGACCCGATCGCCGCCCTTGAGGCCGAGCGTCGCGCGGGCCTCGTCCGGGGTTGCGATCTCGTAGCCAAGCTCCTCGACGATGCGGCGGATCTTGGCGACCTGCTCGGCATTGGAGGTGGCGAGCTTGCCCTTGCCGATGAACAGGCTGTCCTCCAGCCCGACGCGGACATTGCCGCCCATCATCGCGGCCTGGGTGCAGAAGGCCATCTGATGGCGCCCGGCGGCGAGCACCGACCAGTGGTAGTCCTTGCCGAACAGCTTGTCGGCGGTGCGCTTCATGAACATCAGGTTGTCGAGATCGGCGCCGATGCCGCCGAGGATGCCGAAGATCAGCTGCAGGAAGACCGGTGGCTTGAACCAGCCGCGGTCGAGGCAATGCGCCAGATTGTAGAGATGGCCGACATCGTAGCACTCGTGCTCGAACTTGGTGCCGTGCTGCTCGCCGAGCAGCTTGTAGATGCGCTCGATGTCGCCGAATGTGTTGCGGAAGATGAAGTCCTTGGTGCCGGCGAGATAGGGCTGCTCCCAGGGGTGCTTCCATTCGCTGTACTTCTCCGCGAGCGGGTGCAGCGCGAAGTTCATCGAGCCCATGTTGAGCGAGCACATCTCGGGCGCGGCCTTGAGCGGGGCGGCAAGGCGCTCTTCCACCGTCATGTTGAGGCCGCCGCCGGTGGTGATGTTCACGACGGCATCGGTCGCCTGCTTGATGCGCGGCAGGAACTCCATGAACACGGCCGGGTCCGGCGTCGGGCGGCCATCCTTGGGGTCACGGGCGTGGAGATGCAGGATGGCGGCGCCGGCTTCCGCCGCGGCGATGGCCTGTTCGGCGATCTGGTCGGGGGTGATCGGCAGATGGTCGGACATGGTCGGCGTATGGATGCCGCCGGTGACCGCACAGGTGATGATGACCTTGCTCACGCGTTTCTCCCTTGGTTGTCGGCTCAGGCCGGCAGGATGGCGATGGCCCGCGTCCAGCCGGCGGAGCCGTTCTTCACCTTCACCGGCAGGCAACTGATGATGAAGCCCGTCGCCGGCAGGGCTTCGAGATTGTGCAGCTTTTCGATCTGGCAGTAACCGGCCTCGCGCCCGGCCTTGTGGCCTTCCCAGATCAGCGAGGCGTCGCCGCTCTCGGCGAAGCGGCTGGCGGTGTGGCTGAAGGGCGCGTCCCAGCTCCAGCCGTCGGTGCCGACGACCTTGATGCCCTGGCGGACCAGATGCAGCGTCGCCTCGCGGCCGAAGCCGCAGCCGGAGTCGATATAGTCGGCCTCGCCGTAGCGACGGCCGGCGCGGGTGTTGACGACGACGATCTCGAGCGGGCTCAGGCGATGGCCGATGCGTTCGAGCTCGGCGTCGATCTCGGCGGGGGTGACGACGTGGCCGTCGGGAAGATGACGAAAGTCGAGCTTCACCCCCGGCTGCAGGAACCATTCGAGCGGGCATTCGTCGATCTTGAGCGCAGGCGCCCCGCCATCCTGCGTCGGATGGTAGTGCCAGGGCGCGTCGACATGGGTGCCGTTATGGGTCGAGATCGTCGCGAGCTCGACCGCCCAGCCCATGCCCTCCGGCAATTGCTCGGGCTTCAGGCCGGGGAAGGCGGCCGCGATGTCCTTCGCCGTGCCCGCATGGGTATGGTAGTCGATCCTGACCTTCTGGAAGGGCGGGTCGGCGGGGACGTCGTTTTCGAGCGGAATCGAGAGGTCGACGAGGCGCCCTGTCGCTAGCATACTGGTTTCCTCCTGCCGTCTCGATTTGCTCTTGCGGCATGAATTTGGACGAACGTCCGACCAATAGCGTAGAATGCGCTTTCTGGTAAGAGCCGATCACGCAGGGCAGGGGCGCTGCGCAGGAGGGATTCGATGGCAGCGGCGCCGACGCCCGAGCGCATTCTCGACGCAGCCGAGCGGATGTTCGCCGAGCGGGGCGGCGCCGACGGCGCCTCGATGCGCGATCTCGCCGCCGCGGCCGGGGTGAGGCTGTCCCAGCTTTCGTATTATTTCGGCTCGAAGGAGGCGCTCTATCGTGCCGTCTTCGCGCGGCGGGCCGACGCTTTGGCGCTGGCGCGCGGCACTGCGCTCGCCACGGCGATGGCGGCGCCCGCGCCGGATATCCACGCGGTGGTCGAGGCCTTCATCGGCCCCTCGGTGCGGCAGCGCTTCGCCGAGGGCGTGCAGGGCGCGGCCTTCGCGTTGATGACGGCGCGGGAGGCGGTCGATCCGCGCGAATCCGCACGGGGCGTCCTGGCAGAGCATTTCGATCCGACCGCCACGGCGTTCTTCGCAGCCTTCGCGCGGCTCTATCCGCAGGCTTCGCGCGGGGCGATGGTCGATGCCTATCTGTTCATGGTGGGAGCATTGGTGATGACGATGGCCGCGGGCGATCGTGCCGCGCGCCTCGACGAGGAGCGTCGCGCGCTTTCGGCGGAGGGCCATGCCGAGCTTCTGCTTGGGCGCCTGACGCAGTTCTGCGCCGCTGGGATCAGGCAGATGCTGGCCGGCTGAAGCCTCGGATTCTGCCTTATCCGCGCAGCCCGGCCACCACGGGCTCGCGATAGGAGAGGGCCGCCGGCAGCAGGGCGAACAGGCTGCCGATGAGGGCGAGGCCGAGCGCCGGCAGGACTTCACCGAAGCCGATGGCCGGTGAAAGCAGGAGTCCGGTGCGTTCCGCGACGAGGCCCGAGACGGCCTTTGTCGCCAGCGCGCCGAGACCGAGGCCGATGAGACAGCCGAGCGTGATCAGCGCGACCTGGCCGAGCCAGATGACCAGCATGACATAGCTGCGCGGCGCGCCGAGCGCTCTCAGCACGGCATAGCGCCTGCGTCGCAGGCCGGCGACGGCGAGCAGGAGCAGCAGCACCGAGGCGAGGATCAGCACGGTGTTCAGCGCCGAGGCGACGACGAGGATGTCGCGGATATCCCCGAGCGCGCCGTAGAGCGAGACCAGCACCTCGGCCGGGAAGAAGGCCATGGTGCCGCCCTGGCGATATTGCGTGCGCAGTTGATAGGCGCCGGCGACGCTCTTCGGCTTCACCACGATCGCCGGCACGCCGGGAACGCGCCTGCCCTCGAAGGGCGGGCCGATCCGGTCTTCCGCCCCGGCCGGGCCGCTGCCGGCCGAGCCCTGCTTCCAGAAGGGCGAGTCGCTCTTCGCCGCGTCGGAAGCGTGGCCGTTGCCGAGGCCGTGCACCTCCCAGACGCTCTCGATCGGCACGAGGATGGCGCGGTCCCAGGGCGAGCCGAGGCGCGGCAGCCGGCCGACGACGGTATAGCCATGGCCTTCATGCCTGTGGCCGTCCTCCTCGGCGTCGGCCTCGCCGGGCCTCGCGGCATGGCCGGCGACGCCATGGGACGGGACGATGGTGTCGCTCATCCGGTAGAGCACATCGGCGCCGATCACCGCCTCGCCCTCGGCCGCGAAAAGCCGCCCCTCGCTCGGCTCGATCCGGCCCCAACGGCCGGCGAAGGCGGCCGTCGTGCCGACGATCGGATAGCCGCGGCTGACGTCGCCGAAGGCGATCGCCGCCGCCTGCGCGACGCGCTCGTCCTTGAACAGGGTGTTGAGCAGGCGCCCGTCGACCAGCGGCAAAGCGTCGGGCTGGAGATAGACCGCCGACATCAGGAGCTGGGTCTGGCTGCCGGGCGCGCCGATGATCAGGTCGAAATCATTGGCGGCGCCGGCGGAGCCGCGGCGCAAGGCCCGCTCCTGCGCGCCGATGGCGACGCCGGTCGCGATGGCGAGCGCGACCAGCAGGACGATCGCCGGAGCGGTCCAGCGCAGCGCGCGCAGATCGGCCAGCACCATGGGGAACGGATTCATCAGGCGGCCCGGCGCTGCACGGTCTGGGTCAGGTCGACGCGCCGGTCGAAACGGGCGAGCAGCGCCGGATCATGCGTGGCGCAGATCAACGTGGCGCCGCTTTCCGCGGCGGCTTCCAGCAGCAGGTCGGCGACCCCGGCGGCATGGGCGGCGTCGAGGCTCGCCGTCGGCTCGTCGGCGAGGATCAGCGCCGGCCGGGCGAAGAGCGCGCGGGCGATGGCGACGCGCTGCTGCTCGCCGCGCGAGAGCAGGGCGGCGCGGCGGCGCGGGTCGGGCAGGCCCATGCGGCGGGCGAGCGCCGCGGCGCGCTCCTGCCCGGCGGCGCCCAGGCGCCAGGCGGAGAAGCGCGCCGGCAGCGCGATATTGGCGGCGATGTCGAGCTCGGGGATCAGGTGGAAATCCTGGAAGACGAAGCCGATGGTTTCGCGGCGCCAGCGGTCGCGGCCGGCTTCGGCGAGCTCCGAGACGACGCTGCCGTTCCAGAGGACGCGGCCCTGCGAGGGGCGCAGGAGGCCGGCGACCAGATGCAGCAATGAACTCTTGCCGCAGCCGGAGGGGCCGCTGACGCCGAGGCGGGCGCCGGACTGGAGCGTGAGCTCCGGCATCTCGAACAGGCGGAAGGGCCGGTTGTCCGCGTCGCGATGGTCGAGCGCGAGGCGCTCCAGCGTCAGGCGGCCGGCCTGCGGCTCAGGCGAGGGTGAAGCCGGCATCGACGATCCTGATCTGGCTGACGAAGCCGGTTTCGGCGTCGGTGGCGGAGCCGATCTCCAGCCGGCCGCTGACCGCGACCTTGCGGCCGGCGCTGACCATCGCCGTCTCGTTCCTCATGAACACCACGACGATGTCGACCGGCCAGTCGGCGTCCGACTGGCAGAAGGGGCAGATCGCCAATGGCTCGCGCGTCAGCACGAAGAAATGGCTCTCCGGCTTCAGCGGCGGGGCCATGTAGCCGAGCATGCGCACGCTCTGGCCGCGCAGCGCCGTGACGCGGTCGGAGAACTGGAAGCCGAGCACGCCGAAGGATTTGTAGAGCCCGTCGAAGGAGATCGTCTCCTCGGCGGCGCGGGCGGGGCCGCAAAGGCTCGCCGCCGCGAGGCCGAGCAGGGCGTCGCGGCGGGAGAGCGGAGGAAGGGCGGGGATGCGCAGCATCGCGGCCTCGTCTGGTTCGCAGGGCACGGCCGCTTCGGACCGTGCCATGCCGGTGCGGCGGCTGGCGGCTTACTTGCCGCCGAGCGCCAGCGATTCCGCCATGACGCGGAAGACATAGGTGTTGGGCTTGTGGCCGCGGAACTTCTCCGCGCCCGGGCCCATCGCCGTCAGGACGACGTCGTCGGCGGCGTGCACGCCGTTATTGGCGTCGAAGGGCAGGTTGCCGGGCTTGCGGGCGGCGAGCGGGCCGGTGCAGTCCTTCTCGTTGGCGATGTTGGTCTTGCCGTCCGGGCCCTTCACCGCCGGCACGCGCTCGCCCTCCAGATAGGGGCGGCCGGTGTCGCAGGTGTCGGGATAGGAGCCGTAGACCACGGCGAGGCGGCGCGAGGTGTCGACCTTGGTCGGATAGCCCTCGGCATCGACCGGGCCGTAGTTCGGCACCTTCGAGTCCTGGTAGACGCCGAGCTTGTCGCGAAGCTGCTGGCCGGGCAGCTCGTCGTCATAGGTGCCGATGATCGAGATCGGGTGGGCGTGGTCGGCGACGACGATGATCAGGGTGTCGTTGCGCTCGCCGGCGAAGTCCTTGGCGGCCTTGACGGCGTTGTCGAGCATGATCGTGTCGAAGACCGAGCGTTCCCAGTCCAGCGAGTGGCTGTACTTGTCGATGCGGGCGGATTCGACCATCAGCAGGAAGCCCTCGGGATTGCCCTTGAGCATGTCGATGGCGGCCTTGGTCTGCTCGACGACGTCGGGCTGGTCCGGGAACTTCGCGATCGTGCCCTTCTTCGCCAGGCGCAGGTCGAAGGCGCCGTCGATGTTGCCGGTATTGTACAGGCCGAGCAGCTTGGTGCTCCCGCCGGCGAGGGCGGCGTTCATCTCGGTCTTGGTGGTGGCCAGCGTGTAGCCGGCCTCCTTGAACTTCGCGATGAAGTCCTCGCCGTCGGTGCGCTTGGAGCCCGGCGTCGTCTTGGCGAGGAAATTCGGCGAGCCGCCGCCCATGATCACGTCCGGCTTCACCTCGAAGAACATCTTGACGATGTCGTTGTAGTCGGAGCGGCGGCGGGTATGGGCGACCATCGAGGCGGGGGTGGCGTCCTCGATCTCGGAATTGGTGACGACGCCGACGGCCATGCCGGTCCGGCGCTTCACCAGCTCGGCGATGGTCTCGACCTTGGGATGGTCGAGGGTCAGCGCGTTCCTGGCGCAATAGACGCCGAGCGCGTTGACGCAGGATTTGTGTCCGGTGGTGTAGGCATGCGCGGCGTTGGCGCTGTCGGTGACGACCGAGTCGGTGCCCGAGGTCGAGATCAGCGCCATGTTGGACATGTCGTCCATGGCGAGCTCGCCATTGTAGCGGCCCTCGACCAGCCCCTTGGAGAGGATGCGCGCCGCGGTGCGGTTGGCGACCGACATGCCGTCGCCGATGAAGAGGATGACGTTCTTCGCCCGGCGCGGCTCGGCGGTGGCGAAGACCTCCCACTTCACGGTGGCCTTCCTGTCGGCGCCCTGACTGGCCTCGACCGTATAGCTGCCGGCCGGCAGGCTGGCGCCGCGCAGCCACAGCGCCGAATGCTTCTGGCCTTCCTCGTTCTGCAGGAAGGTCGTCACCTTGCCGAAGACCTCGGCGGCGGGCTTGCCGTTGATCGTCACATTGACGTCGGCGGAGGCCGGGGCGTCGGGGAACTCGACCTTGAAGTCGAAACGCGAGCCTTCGAGGATTTCGGCGCGGTTGATCGGATAGATGGTCTGGGCCATCGCGGGAGCGGCCGCAGCGAGCGTTGCCGCCACCGTCATCATCAGCAATCGTTGCGCCTGCATCGGTATCTCCGCCTTGGCTCCAGGTGAAAGAGGGCGGTGCGTGCTTAGGCGGCGCGAATGACAGTACGATTACCGGCCCGAATACTATCATATGTTATGTTATTACATTAAGTGGCGAACCATGCCGCACCGGCAGCCGCCGGATCGGCCGCGCAAGCTGCGTGCGGCGCGCATGGCGGCTTCCCTCCCGGCGTGGGACGCTCAAATTGTCGCCGGGGATGCGATCGTCTAGGAGGAACCATAAGCCAGCTTCCTACCGTCCGACTCAGCCAAGATCGCTTCCCATGACAGCCGCGGCCCCGGTTTCGACAGCCCAGCGCGCGATGATGCCCGTGCTGATCACGCTCAGCCTCACGCATCTGCTCAACGACATGATCCAGTCGCTGATCCCGGCGATCTATCCGATCATCAAGGAGGCGTACCGGCTGGATTTCGGGCAGATCGGGCTGATCACGCTGACCTTCCAGGTCTCGGCCTCGCTGCTGCAGCCGGCGGTCGGGCTCTATACCGACAAGCATCCGATGCCTTATTCGATGGTGGTCGGCATGGGCTTCACGCTGAGCGGGCTGATCGGCCTCGCCTATGCCGGCAGCTACGGCCTGCTGCTGGTCTCGGCCGCCTGCGTCGGCATCGGCTCCTCGATCTTTCATCCCGAAGCGACGCGGATGGCGCGCAACGCCTCGGGCGGGCAGCACGGGCTGGCCCAGGGCATCTTCCAGGTCGGCGGCCAGACGGGCGGCGCGCTCGGGCCGCTGCTGGCGGCCTTCGTCATCGTGCCGCGCGGGCAGACCAGCCTCGCCTGGTTCTCGGTGGCGGCGCTGGTCGCGATGATGCTGATGGTCTGGACGGCGGCGAGCTATGCCAGGCTCGACCGGGCGCGGCCGCCGAAGCCCGCGGGCGTGGCCAAGGCCGCGACGGCGCGGCCGGGGCGCGGCTCGGTCGCCTTCGCGATCACCATCCTGATCGTGCTGCTGTTCTCGAAGAACGCCTATACGGCGAGCTTCACCTCGTTCTACACCTTCTATCTGATGGGCAAGTTCGGCGTCTCGATCCAGCATTCGCAGGAGATGCTGTTCCTGTTCCTCGCCTCCTCGGCGGCCGGCGCGCTCGGCGGCGGCATGCTGGGCGACCGCATCGGCCGCAACAAGATCATCTGGTTCTCGATCCTCGGCGCGCTCCCCTTCACGCTGGTCCTGCCCTATGCCGACCTGTTCTGGACCGGCGTGCTGACGATCGTGATCAACGTCATCATGTCTAGCGCCTTCGCCGCGATCCTGATCTATGCGCTCGAACTGCTGCCGGGGCGGGTCGGGCTGGTCGGCGGCTTCTTCTACGGGCTGTCCTTCGGGCTGGGCGGCCTCGCGGCGGCGCTGCTCGGCACCGTCGCCGACTGGCTCGGCATCGAGACGGTCTACAAGCTCTGCTCGTTCATCCCGCTGATCGGGCTGCTCGCCTGGTTCCTGCCGCGCCTCAGCGAGGGGACGCGCGGCGCGAAGGTCGGGCATTAGGTAGGGCCTGCCGATCGATGAGGCGGCATCCCGGGCTTGACCAGGGATCCATTCCGGAGCCTGTCCGGACGAGGTTCAGGCATGGATCCCGGCTCTTCGCCGCGCTCCGGCCGGGATGACCTCTGTCTCCCCAGGCCGGAAGGGAGATCGGCTCAGATCGCGAGCTTGCCCGCCTTGGCGGCGGCGTAGCGCTCCTCGACCTTCGGCCAGTTCACCACGTTCCACCAGGCCTTGAGGTAGTCGGCGCGGCGGTTCTGGTATTTCAGGTAATAGGCGTGCTCCCAGACGTCGTTGCCGAACAGCACTTTGTGGCCGGCCATGATCGGGCTGTCCTGGTTGGGCTGCGGCAGCAGGGCGAGTCTGCCCGCCTTGTCGACCGTGACGAAGACCCAGCCGGAACCGAAGACCTTGAGGCCCGCCGCCTCGAAATCGGCCTTGAATTTGTCGAAGCCGCCGAGGTCGCGCGTGATCGCGGCTGCGACCTCGCCGTCCGGCGCGCCGCCGTCGCCGGGGCCCATCACCTCCCAGAACATGGTGTGGTTGGCGTGGCCGCCGCCATTGTTGCGGACGAGGGTGCGCAGGCTCTCGGGCAACTGGCCGAGCTCGGCCAGCAGCCTGTCGACCGAGGCCTTGGCGATGACGCCGTTTTCCCTGGCCGCGCCGTTGAGCGCCGCGACATAGGCGGCATGGTGGCGGTTGTAGTGGATGTCCATCGTCGCCGCGTCGATATGCGGCTCGAGCGCATTGGCCTCGTAGGCGCGCTTGGGCAGGGTGAAGGGGCCGGCCGGCGCGGCCGGGGCCGCCGCCTGCGCCCAGGCCTTCGGCGCGGAGGCGGCGAGGGCGGCGCCGGCGCCGAGGGCGAACAGGCTGCGGCGCGAGATCACGGAAGCTGCTGTCATGGCGCATCTCTCCTGCAGGTCGGGGTTCGCGGCGGGCTTGCGGCATTCGCGTTCCGCCGCGTCGGATCGTCGTGATGACGACGTGCCGGGGCGGCGGATGTTCCCGCGTTTGGCGCCGTTTCCTGCGGCATGGCCGCGCAGCACGTCCTTAACCGCCAGTTTACCGCGTTTGGCTACGTTCCGGAAGGAATCCAGCCAGGGATCGCGCCATGCAGGCACAGGCTCTCAAGGCCGAGGGACTACCGCACGAGTTCGACCCGGCCGCCGCGGTGCCGGTTGCGATCCGGCCGGCCAATGAGGATGTTCCGGCCGAGAGCGGGGCGGCGCGCGCCGTCCGCGAGATCGCCGAGCGCTTCGGCAAGCTCGACGCCGAGATCACCGACGTCGCCGGCCGCATCGTCGATGTCAGCCATCAGCTCGAGGGGCAGACCGCCGGCCTGCGCCGTGTCGTCGGCGCGGTGGATCAGGTCTCGCAAGCCAACAACACGATCCGGCAGGCGGCGGAGGGCGCGCAGGAAGCGGCCTCGGCCGTCCGCAGCGGGCTCGAGCGCGTCACCGGCTCGGTCAAGCTCGGCCTCAACGCCGCGCAGAGCGACATCGAAGCGCTGTCGGAAGGGGCGCAGGCGATGTCGCAGGCGCTCGCCCAGGCCGTCAGCGACGCGCACAAGGCGCGCGTCTCCAGCGACGCGATCCAGGCGATCACCCGCGAGATCCAGCTTCTGGCGATCAATGCCGGCGTCGAGGCGGCGCGCAGCGGCGAGGCCGGCCGGGGCTTCGCCGTCATCGCCGCGGCGGTGAAGACGCTGGCCGAGCAGACGCGCGAGGCCACGGCGGCGAGCGCGACGCAGCTCGACCTGCTGGTGAACGCCGTCAACACGCTCGCCCGGCGCAGCGAGGAGAACGCCCAGACCGCCCGGCGCGCCATCGAGGGCAGCCGGACGATCTCGTCGCAGATCGGCGAACTCGACAGCTTCGGCCGTTCCGTGGTCGGGCTCATCGGGGAGATCGAGGCGATCTCGCAGCCGGCGAAGGAGAACGCCGCCGCCTGCGCCAAGGCCGGGCAGGACCTCGCCGGGCTGGTGGCCGGGGTCGACCGTTCGACCGAAAGCCTGGACCGGGCGGCGCAGCGCACCGACGCCCTGGTGGCGATCAGCGAGGGCATCCTCGGCTCGATCGCCGGTTCGGGCGTGCGAACCCCACAATCCGAGCTGATCGCGGCGGCGACCGAGACGGCCGCGGCCATCGCCGCCCTGTTCGAGCAGGCGCTGGCCCGCGGCGAGATCGGCATGGTCGAGCTGTTCGACGAGACCTACGCGCCGGTGCCGGGCTCCGATCCGCAGCAATACCTGACCCGCTTCGTCACGCTGACCGACCGGCTCCTGCCGCCGATCCAGGAGAAGCTCCTGGCCTCGAACGGCCGCATCGTCTTCTGCGCGGCGGTGGACCGCAACGGCTTCCTGCCGACGCATAACCGCAAATATGCGCAGGCTCAGGGCAGCGATCCGGTCTGGAACAACGCCCATTGCCGCAACCGCCGCATCTTCGACGACCGCACCGGGCTCGCGGCCGCGCGCAACCGCAAGCCCTTCCTGCTCCAGAGCTACCGGCGCGACATGGGCGGCGGCGAGTTCCTGGTGATGGAGGATCTTTCCGTGCCGATCCTGGTCCGGGGCCGGCATTGGGGCGGCTTCCGTATCGGGTTGAAGGTGTAGCGCCGCGCCGGGGCCGTCCGTCGGGTCGAGTGAGTGAGTTTCGAGTCAGCGCCATGCATATCGCGCCGTCCTTTCCCAACCTCTCCGTGCTGCTGGTCGACGCCAGCCCGCACTACCGGCGCATCATCCGCACCATGCTGTACCAGGCGCAGCTCCACCGCATCTTCGAGGCGGCGGACCTGCCTTCCTCCGCCGCGATCTTCATCCAGAAGCAGCCCAACATCGTCATCCTCGACTGGGACCTGCCCGATGGCGGCGGCCCGAAATGCCTCGCGGCGATCCGCTCGCAGCGAACCTCGCCCTTCGCCAAGGCTCCGGTGCTGGTGATGATGGAGCGGCCGGACAAGCGCTCGGTGGTCCAGGCGGCGAAGCTCGGCGCGCACGAGATCATCACCAAGCCGATCTCGCCCAACAATTTGTGGCTGCACCTCTCCGGCATCATCAACGTGCCGCGCAAATACCGGGAGGCGAACGGGGTGGTGACGCTGGTGCCGCGCGCCATCAGCAACGCCATCTTCTGAGGGCGTCCCGCCTGCCGCCGAATTGCCCGAATGATTGACGCCGGGCCCCGGCGTTTAGGGAAATTTTTACCAGTCTGGCGCGATGCTGGCCGGCATCATCCAGGGTCGCGTCTTCATGGTCATCACCGTCTCGCTCCCGCCCTTCCTCGGACGCTCCGAGGCGGCCTCATTCCGCAATCAGCTCCTGGTCGCCCTGGAGCAGAACGAAAGCATCGCCGTCGAATGCGCCCAGGCCGGCCCGCTGCCGAGCCTCTGGGTCCAGCTCCTCCATTCCGCCGCCGTCAGCGCGGTCGCGCGCGGGCTCTCGGTCACCCTCCTGGCGGCGTCCTCCGAATGCCGCGAATCCTTGCGGGCGATCGGCTTCGATGCCGCGCGAAGCCCCCTCGTTCTGGAGTGACAGGCATGAAGATCCTGGCCATCGACGATACCAAGACCCTGCTCAGCCTGCTCAGCCTGACCTTGCGGAATGCCGGCCACGAAGTCGCCGAGGCCGAGAACGGCGAGGAGGGGCTGAGCAAGTTCGACCAGTTCAAGCCCGACCTCGTCATCACCGACCTGAACATGCCGATCATGGACGGCATCGAGTTCACGCGCGCCTGCCGCTCGCGCCCGACCGGCCAGAACACGCCGATCATCGTGCTGACCACCGAGAACGGCGCCGAGATCAAGGCCGAGGGGCGCCGCGCCGGCGCCAGCGCCTGGATGGTCAAGCCGTTCGAGCCCAACATGCTGCTCGGCCTCGTCGCGCGCTACCAGAACTGAGGCCGGCCGATGGACCCGTTGGCAGAACTCAAGCAGACCTTCTTCCAGGAATGCGACGAGCTTCTCGGCGCGCTGGAGCAGAAGCTCCAGGCCCTCGACGAGGGCTCGAACGATCCCGAGGACGTCAATGCGGCCTTTCGCGCCATCCACTCGATCAAGGGCGGGGCGGGGGCCTTCGGCTGCACGGAGCTGGTCGCCTTCTCGCATGTCTTCGAGGCTTCGCTCGACCATCTGAGGTCGGGCCGCGTCGCGATCGAGGACGCGCCTTTCACGCTGTTCCTGCGCTGCTCGGACGCGGTGGCCGATCTGGTCGCGGCGGCGCGCAACGACGAGCCGGCGGTGGAGCGGCCCGACCTCCTCGCCGCGCTCGAGCAGGTCGGCCAGGATTTGCAGGCGGAGCCTCCGGCACCCGCGCCGGCCGCGGCCAATCCCGACGCTCCTCCCGGCGTCGCGGCGCTGGGCAATCTGCTCGCCATGGTCGAGGCCGGTTCCGGCGCGGCGCCGGCCTCGGCGGATGACGGCTGGGACGACGAGCCGGCGGGCCCTGTCGCCACCGAAGCCCGGCCCGGCCGCGCGCTGCGGCTGCGCATCGCGCCCGAGGCCGATCTCTTCCGTCGCGTCATCGAGCCGCGCGTCGTGCTGGGCTCCCTGCCGGCCGAGGACATCGTCGCGATCCGCTGCGATCTGAGCCAGGTGCCGCCGCTGGAAAGCCTCGACGTCACCGATTGCTGGATGCGCTTCGACGTCGATTTGCACACGGAGCTCTCGGTCGAGGAGCTGCACGGGCGCATCGATTTCAGCCTTGGCGGCGAGGAGTTCGAGATCGCCCCGGCTGAGGATGGGCCTGACCTGGCCGAGACCGCTGCGGAGCCGGAGGTGCCGAACTCCGTCGCGGCCGATCTCTCCGCCATCCTGGCGAAGCTCGGTCCCGCGCCGGAGGCGCTTGACGAGGCGGCTTCCCAGCCGGCGCCGGTCGCTGCGGTCCCGGAGCCCGTCGCGGCGGCGAGCCCCGTGCTGCGCACCCCGCCGCGCGCGCCGGTCAACGACCAGTCCGCCCGCCAGCGCCAGCCGGTCAGCGTGCGCGTCGATCTGGAGCGCATCGACAAGCTGATGAACCTGGTCGGCGAGATCGTCATCACCCAGTCGATGCTGGTCGAATGCGTGCGCTCGCTGCCCTACGACGTCTACGCCAAGACCGCAGAAGGCATCCTGACCTTGTCGCGCCAGACGCGCGAACTGCAGGACCATGTCATGGCCGTGCGGGCCCAGCCGGTGAAGGCGGTGTTCCAGCGCATGCCGCGTCTCGTGCGCGAGCTGGCGCAGACGCTCGGCAAGGAGGTGCGCCTCGTGCTCGAAGGCGAGAACACCGAGGTCGACAAGACGATCATCGAGGAGCTGGCCGACCCGCTGACCCACATGATCCGCAACTCGATGGATCACGGGCTGGAGACGCCCGACGAGCGGGCCGAGGCCGGCAAACCGCGGGAGGGCACCATCCGCCTGATCGCCGAGCATCGCGCCGGCCGCATCGTCATCGCCGTCACCGACGACGGACGCGGCATCAACCGCGAGAAGCTGCTCGCCAAGGCGCGCTCGCGCGGCCTCGTCGACGACGACACCAGGCTCGCGCCGGAGGAGATCGACCAGCTCATCTTCGCCGCCGGCCTGTCGACCGCCGAACAGGTCAGCGACGTTTCCGGCCGCGGCGTCGGCATGGACGTGGTGCGCCGCAACGTCGAATCGCTCGGCGGGCGCATCAGCGTCGATTCCGAGCCCGGCCGCGGCTGCAAGTTCACGCTGGCGCTGCCGCTGACGCTCGCCGTGCTGGAAGGCATGGTGATCCGCTGCGGCAACGACCGCTACGTCATCCCGATCGCCTCGGTGATCGAGACCCAGCATCTCGCCTCGACGCCGATCGAGCGCCTGCCCTTCGGCCAGGAGGTGCTGCGCTGGCGCGGCGAGGTGACGCCGCTCTATCGGCTCGGCGACGTGATGGGCTCGATGGGCACGACGGACGAGAACATCGTCATCATCGCGGAGACCGAGCGCGGCAACAATGTCGGCATCGCGGTCGACGAGATCGTCGGCCAGCAGCAGGTCGTCGTGAAGAGCCTCGAGGCGAATTACGGCACGGTCAACGGTGCCTCCGCCGCGACCATCCTCGGCGACGGCCTCGTCGCGCTGATCCTGGATATCGACTCCATGCTGCGGCTCGCCGCCTCGGGCGACCGGGTTCCACAATCTGACCTCAAGATGGCTGGATGACCATGACACTCCAAATCGGCGAAAAGCACTTCTCGTCGGCGCAGCCTGAAGCGGCGGCGCGTCGGATCGTCACCTTCAAGGTCGGCGACCGCACCTTCGGCATCGATGTCGGCATGGTCCGCGAGATCAAGGGCTGGCAGGCGACGACGCCGCTGCCGCATGCGGCCCCGCATGTGCGCGGCGTGCTCAACCTGCGCGGTGTCATCCTCGCGGTCTACGACCTGCGCACCGCGATCGGCATCGGTGTCACCGAGGCGACCGCGACCCATGTCATCGTCGTCGTCGACGTCGAGGACAAGACCGCGGGCCTGCTGGTCGATTCGGTTTCGGACATCGTCGACGTGCCGGTCTCGGCCGTGCGCCCGGCGCCCGATCTCGAACGCGACGAGCACGGCCTGATCGAGGGGCTCGTCCTGCTCGACACCGACATCGTTGCGCTGCTCGATCTCGCCGCCGTGATCCGCGACGGCGGGGTCGATGCCCAGACGCGCGCCGCCCGCGCCGCAGCCTGACCTTCCAGCGACCAGCCCGGCGTAGCGTGAGAGAGCGGGCCAGACCAAGAAACGACCTGACTAAATGGGCAATGCCCTCGGCCCTCTCTCGCATCTCACGATCAGCCAGCCGCTGACGGCCGCCGGCGCGGCGCTGTTGGCCGGTGGCCTCGGCTATGCGGCGGCATCCCATGGCCTGCCGGCCGCCGGCATCGGCGCGGTGTCCGCGGTCGCGCTGCTCGGCGGCCTCGCCGCCTGGGGCGCGACCCGTCCGCTCGGCCCGGTCCGCGAGGCGCTGTCGCGGCTTCTCGCCGGGCAGGGCGACGCCGCATCCGCCCGTGCCGGCAGGGACACCGGGCTGGCCGAGGCGCTCGAACGCCTCCATGACGGGGTGCTGGAGGCCGGCCGCGTCCGCAGCGCGCTCGACCATGCCGGCTCCAAGCTGATGATCTGCGACGAGGAAGGCCGCGTCGTCTACGTCAACAAGGCCCTGCTGCGCTTCTTCGGCGAGGCGCAGGAGGATTTCCGCGCCGCCTTTCCGGGTTGCTCGGCCAAGGACATGCTCAGCCGTGTGATGGAGCGCGTCCAGGGCGAGCAGGGCTATGGCGCGACCGGCCTGCCTGTCGAGATGGCGCTGGGGCGTCGCAGCATCCGCTTCACGTTGACCCCCGTCGCCGCCTCCGGCCAGTCCGAGGCCGGAACGGCAGTGGAATGGCAGGAACTGAGCGAGGCGCTCGCTACCGCCGCCGCGGTGAAGCAGGCGGTCGCCGCCGCGCTGGAGGGGGATTTCTCGTACCGGGTCGCCGTCGATGCGCGGGAGGGCGCGCTCGCCGAGGTCGTCGCCGGGATGAACCAGCTCGGCGCGGTGGCGGAGCAATCCTTCGCGGATGTCGCCGATGTGGTCGGCGCCTTGGCGCAGGGCGACCTGTCGCGCCGCATGACCGGGCGCTATCGCGGGCGTCTGGCGGCGCTGCAGCATGACTTCAACGATGCGCTGGACTGGCTCGGCGAGACGGTGCGCCGGATCCAGGCGACGGCGGGGGAGGCCGGCCGGGTCGTCGAGGAAATCGCCGCGACGACGGGCGACGTCGCGGCGCGGACCGAGCGCTCCGCCAACGATCTCGCCGAGGCCGTCGCCGCTGCCGGCCGGATCGCGGCTTCCGCCCGGCAGAGCACCGAGCGCTCGCGCGAGGCCACCGATCTCACGGCGGATACGATGGGTGTGGCGCAGGACGGGCAGGCCGTGGTCGGCCAGGCGGTCGGCGCCATCGAGCGGATCGAGACCTCCTCGACGCGCATCGCCGACATCGTCGGCGTCATCGACGAGATCGCCTTCCAGACCAATCTGCTGGCGCTCAACGCCGCGGTCGAGGCGGCGCGGGCGGGCGACGCCGGCAAGGGCTTCGCCGTGGTCGCTTCCGAGGTCCGGGCCCTGGCGCAGCGCTCGGCCCAGGCCGCCAAGGACATCAAGGGGCTGATCGCCACCGCGAACGGCCAGGTGGCGGAAGGCGTCCGCTGCGTGCGCGACACCGGCGAAGCACTCGGCCGCATCGTCGGAGCGGTCGGAAAGGTCTCCGCGACGGTGGCCGGCATCGCGGCCGAAGCCACGGGGCAAGTCACGGGCGTCGAGGCGATGGGCCGCAACGTCGGGGAGATCGACGGCGGCATCCGCCAGTCCGGCGCGCTGGCGCAGCGCAGCGCCGAGGCCGCCGGCGCGCTCGCCGGGCAGGTCGCGGCCCTGGGCGAGCTCGTCGCCGGGCTGAGGACCGGGGCCGCCGCTCCGGCGCTGCTCCAGCCGGTGCGCCGCGCCCCGGCTTCCGAATTCGCGCCGGCCTCGCCGGCGGCCGCGCGCCGCGGCGCCTCGGGCGGGCAGCCGCTCGGCCGCCGCGCGGGGAGCTGAGGCCATGTCGCGCCCGAATCTCTTCCCGGCCCTGCCTCCGGCGCCAGCGGTCGGCGGCGACGTGACGCTGACGCGCGACGACATGAAGTTCATCGCCGCGCTGGTCTATGAGCGGGCGGGCATCGTCATCCGCGAGCACAAGGAGGCGATGACGCGCGGCCGGCTGGCGCGGCGGGTCAAGGCGCTCGGCATGGGCTCGGTCGCGGAATACTGCGCTTTCCTGAAGACGCCGCAGGCGGCGGGCGAGCTGCCCGAGCTGATCAATGCGGTGACCACCAATCACACTGCCTTCTTCCGCGAGCGCCACCATTTCGACCATCTGCGCCGCGAGGTGATGCCGCGCCTCGTGCAGGAGCGGGCCGGCCGCCGCGGGCGCATCCGCCACTGGTCCTCGGCCTGCTCCTCCGGCGAGGAGGCCTATTCGATCGCCGCCGCCTGCCGGGACGCGATCGGACCGCGCAGCGACCTCGATTTCAGGATCCTGGCGACCGACATCGATACCGACATCCTGGCGCGGGCCGAGGCCGGCATCTACCCGGCCGAGCTGTTCGAGCGCCTGCCGGCGGATGTGAAGCCGCTGATGCGGCTGGAGGCCGCCCCGGGGCGCGGCGAGGTCCGGATCGCCGAGGAACTGCGCCGGATGATCGCCTTCAAGCACCTCAACCTGATCGAGAAATGGCCGATGAAGGGGCCCTTCGACGTCATCTTCTGCCGCAACGTCTTCATCTATTTCGACACGCAGACCAAGGCCGCGATCCTCGACCGCTTCGTGACGCTGCTGGCGCCCGGCGGCTTCCTCTATCTCGGCCATTCGGAATCGCTGCCGCAGCCGCATCCCAATCTGCGCCTGATCGGCCGCACCATCTACGAGAGGACGGCATGAGCGTCTCCCGCAGCGCCGCGCGCGCCTCCCGCCGCTATTTCGATCCGCGCTTCGCCGCGACGATCATCACCGTCGCGCCGGGCGAGCACGAGATCACCGCCGCCCAGGACGAGATCGTCGCCACCGTGCTCGGCTCCTGCGTCTCGGTCTGCCTGCGCGATCCGCAGGCCGGGATCGGCGGACTCAACCATTTCCTGCTGCCGAAGAACAACGGCAACGCCGACCCCAGCGCCGGCGAGCGCTATGGCGACACCGCCATGGAGGTGCTGATCAACGACCTGCTCAAGCGCGGCGCCAGGCGTCAGAATCTCGAGGCCAAGGTCTTCGGTGGGGCGCGGGTGCTCGCCGGCGCGACGATGCTGGCGATCGGCGACAACAACATCGCCTTCGTCACCGAGTTCCTCAAGCGCGAGGGTATCCCGATCGTCTCCAAGGATGTCGGCGGCACGCGCTCGCGGCGCATCCACTACCAGCCGTCCTCCGGCCGCGCCTGGGTCCAGCACGTCCAGCCGACCGCGCGCGACAGCGGCCAGGAGATGGCCTATCTCAACCGGCTCAAGACCCAGCCCGTGGCGGGCGAGGTCGAGATCTTCTCATGATCGGCGCGGGCATCTCCTCCGCGGCGGCGGTCAAGGTTCTGGTCGTCGACGATTCCGTGCTGATGCAGAAGCTGATGACGCAGATCATCGACGCCGCCCCCGGCTTCAAGGTGATCGGCGTCGCCGGCAGCGCCGAGGAGGGCTGGGACGCGATCCAGGCGCTGCGCCCGGACGTTGTGACGCTCGACCTCGAACTGCCGGGCCGGCACGGCCTCAAGCTCTTGGCGCGCGTGCTGAAGCAGGACCCGCTGCCGGTGCTGATCGTCTCGGCCTTCGGGGGCCCCGGCGCCGACAACACCATCCAGGCGCTGGAGCTCGGCGCCATCGACTTCATCGAGAAGCCGGACGGTTCCACCAACACGCTCGAGGGCTTCATGAAGCACCTCGTCGCCGCGCTGCAGCGCGCCGCGACCAGCCGCCGGCCGGTCGCGGCCGCGCGCCAGGGCGTGCAAACCGCGGATCCGGCACGTCCCGCCATGGTGGCGCGGGAGCCGGCGCGCGCCGGCAAGACCTCGCTGATCGCCATCGGCGCCTCGACCGGCGGCGTGCCGGCGGTCCAGACCGTGATGCGCGACATCGCCCATCTCAGGGTGCCGGTCGCGGTGGTGCAGCACATGCCGCCGGGCTACACGGCGAAATTCGCGGCGCGGCTGGCGGCTGCGACCGGTCTCGACGTGCACGAGGCGGCGGATGGCGACCGGCTGAAGCCCGGCATGGCGGTGGTGGCGCCGGGCGGGTCGCGCCATCTCGAGATCGAGGAGCGGCGCGGCGAGCTGGTCTGCCTGCTCAGGGAGGGGCCGCTGGTCTGCGGGCATTCGCCCTCGGTCGACGTGATGTTCCATTCGGTGGCGCGCAGCCTCGGGGCGCACGCCATCGGCATCCTGCTGACGGGTATGGGGCGCGACGGCGCTGACGGTTTGTTAGCCATGCGCAGAGCGGGGGCCGAAACGTTAATCCAAAGTGGGGAGACCTGCGTGGTAAACGGGATGCCGAAAGCGGCCTTCGAGCTGGGCGCTGCCGACAGGGTGGTTCCGCTCGGCCAGATCGGTGCGGCGGTCGGGCAATTGGTCGGCGAGAGGCCGGGCCTGCGGACCGTCTAAGGAGGATGTGATGTCAAAGGCGCGAAGCGAATTCCGCATCCTGGTCGTCGACGACCAGAAGAGCATGCGCGGCCTGGCGACGTATTTCCTGAAGCAGATCGAGTTTCAGGACATCGACGAGGCCGAGAACGCCCGCGAGGCGCTGATGAAGATGCAGCAGAAGCGCTACGATCTGCTGCTGCTCGACTGGAACATGGAGGGCATGAGCGGCATCGACCTGCTGCGTGCCATCCGCTCCGTGCCCGAGCTCAACCAGATCAAGATCATCATGGCGACCTCGGAGCGCTCGGTCGACAAGATGGACGAGGCGACCAGCAACGGCGCCGACCATTACGTCGTGAAGCCCTACGAGCTACGCGATCTCGAGGTGCGGGTGCGGAAGGTCCTGGCCTGCTGAAGCGCGATTTTCGCCCTTGTGACTGCGAGCTCCGCGGCCCCGGCCGCGGGGTTCTTCGTTTCCGGGACAAGGCGAGGGCGGGGACTTAGGGGAACCGCGCCGCTACTTCTTCGGCCGGAACGCCGTGACCACGGCCGGATCGGTTTCGAGATAGGGCCCCTCGATCAGGTCGATGCAATAGGGGATCGCCGGCATCACCGCGTCGAGACATTCGGCGATGGCGCGGGGGCGCCCGGGCAGGTTGACGATCAGCGTCCTGCCGCGGATGCCCGCGGTCTGGCGCGAGAGAATCGCGGTCGGCACCTTGGCGAGGCTGACCTGCCGCATCAACTCGCCGAAGCCCGGCATCGGCTTCTCGATGACGTCCTCCGTCGCTTCGGGCGTGACGTCGCGCGGCGCCGGGCCGGTGCCGCCGGTGGTGACGATCAGGCAGCAGCCCTCGCGCTCGGCGAGGTCGACGAGCGTTTCGGCGATCAGCCGGCGGTCGTCCGGAACGAGGCGCGCGACGGCCTGCCAGGGCGAGGCCAGAGCCCTGGCGAAATAGTCGCGGATCGCCGGGCCGCCTTCGTCGGCATAGACGCCGGCCGAGGCCCGGTCCGAGACCGTGACGATTCCGATCCGCGCTGCTTCGCCCATGTCGTCTCCTCCCGCCATTCCCGCTGTTTCGGGGAAGCGGCAGGCCCGGTCAAGCCGGACCGCCGCTGCGCGGCCGATCCCTATCTGTGCGGTCGTACCGTATCCTTTTGAAAAGCGGATTCCACTTTCCGGGCCGATTGCTGTAGCGCAGCGCCATGCGGATCGCGCTCCCTTCAGCCCGCCCGGCGCCGGCCGGCAGCTTCGCGCCGGCCTTTCTCGGCACGGTGGCGCTGCTTGTGGCCGCGCTCGCTCTTCTGACCGTCTGGCGCGATCCCTACTGGATCTTTCGCGACGATCCGCCCTGGACGCATAACGGCGTCGGCGCGAGCCGGCTGCTCGATCTCGAGATGCGGCTGGTCAAGCCCCTCCAGATCGCGCGACTAAGGCCGCAGACGCTGCTGGTCGGCTCCTCGGTGGTCTATCGCGGCCTCGATCCGCGCGATGTCGCAGCGAGCGCGGGCCGCGTCTACAATGCCGGCTTCTCCTCGCTGATGGCCGGCGAATTGCCGACGCTGGCGGCGCTCGCCGTCGAGGCCGGAAGCGTCAGGCGCGTCGTCTTCGCGCTGGACTACTTCATGTTCACGGCGCTGCCGCCGCCGCCCGCCATCAGGGCGCAACTGGCGACGGTCGCCGGGCGGACGGAGGCGATCATCGCGACGATCCTCAATCCCGAGGCGCCGGGCCATCTGATCGGCCGGCAGTTCCGGCGCACCGAGCCCGGCCTCTGGCATGGCGACGGCTACAAGGCGACGCCCGATTTCGATGCGGCGCTGACGCGGCGGGTCACGCAGGAGCAGAAGATCGCCGCCATGGCTTATCGGCCGGGCGACCTCGCCGATCTCGACCGCGCGCTCGACCTTCTGCGCGGGCGCGAGGTCATCCTGCTTCTCTCGCCGATGAGCGGTGCCCAGCGCGAACTGCTGCGGGCCGGCGGACGGGCGGAAGAGCTCGCGGCCTGGCGGCGCGACGTCGCGGCGCTGGCGGCCCGGCGTGGCCTGCCGTTCCACGACCTCGTCTCGGGTCATCCCTTCGACGATTTCGATCCGGAGAAGGGCTCGTCGCCTTATTGGATCGATACGATGCACTTCAAGCCGGCGCTCGGCCGCTGGGTGCTTTCGCGGATCGGGCTCGCCGGAGCGCACGCAGGCGCCGCAGCGCCATCCGGCTGAGCGCCGCCGCCCGCGGCAGGCCGATGCGCCCGCGCCCGATGCCGATCAGGGCGTTGCCCATGGCGCGCCGCTCGCCCCAGGCATAGGTGCCGGCATCGACGCCGTCGCCCGCGCCGCTGTCGAAGAAGTCGGGCGGGGTGCCGTCGAGATCGGCGCGCAGCATGGCGATGGTCAGGGTGCGGCCGGGAGAATGGCGGGCCTGCGCCTCGTCATAGGCGATCTTGAGGAAATGCCGCCTTCCGGCGCTCTCGATCAGCAATCCCATCGCCAGCACCTGCCCGTCGAGCAGCAGCGTGTCGATCTGCAGCCCGTCCCCGGCGGCGAAGAGTGCGGCGAGCCGGCGGAAATAGGCGGTGTCCTCCGGAATGCAGGCGATCGCCGTGCCGGCCTTGCCCTTCCAGCCGGCGGCTTCGAGCGCCAGGAAGCCGTCGAGCGCCTCGAGCGCGGCCTGGCCGCGGCTGCGCCGGAAGGTCAGGGCGCCGCTCCTGATCACCGCGCGCAATTGCTGCATCCGCTTCTTGTAGCCCGAGCCGAGCGCGCGGCGCAGATAGCGCTCGGCATCGTCGCCCGGCTGCGGAACCATCACCGGGCGGGTCCAGCGCTCCGCTACCGCGATCGCGCTGCCGGTGCTGCGGCAGGCTTCCGCCAGCGCTGCATGGCCCGGGCCTTCCAGCGGCAGCAGCGGCAGGGCGAGGGTGTGGGGCAGGTCGCTCGAGGCCAGCAGGTAGCGCAGCAGGGCGCGGGAGGCTTCGAGCGCATGGTCGCGGTCGACCACCGGCAGCGAGGACACCTCGTAGAGCGGCAGGATCGGCGCGACCAGCACCGGGACGAAGCCGCCGCGCCAGTCGCGTGCGCGCCGCAGCGCCCAGACCCCGACCAGCCGCTCGAAATCCAGCGCCTCGCTGTGCCAGGCGCAGAGTACGACGATGTCGTCGGGCGCGACCAGCTCGGTGGCGGCGCTGACGGCCGCCGGCGCCATATGCGGATTGGGCTCGAGCGCGTGGCGCGCGAGCTCCGCGAAGACCGGCCCCAGCGCCTCGTAGGCGGCCGGGCCGATGCGCCTGACGACGATGCCGCTCACCGGTGCAGGCCGTCCCGGTTGCGGCGGACGACCTCGCCGCGCATCAGCAGGACGAAGGCGATCACCTGCGCCGTCGCGCGATAGAGCTCGCGCGGGATCTCGTCGTCGAGCTCCACGGCGGAGAGCGCCTGCGCGAGCACGGCGTTCTGCTCGATCGCGACGCCGTGCTCGCGGCCGGTCTCGACGATGCGCCCGGCCAGCTCGCCATGGCCCTTGGCGGTGACGCGCGGCGCGTTCTGCCCGTCATATTCCAGCGCGACGGCGATCCGGGGCGGCTGCGCGCTCATGACAGGCGGTCCAGGAACTGGCCGGCGGTCGGCTGCATCACGCGCGGCTGGCCGGTGTGGATGTCGATCGACCCGGCGGTGAAATCGGCGTCGAGCAGGGCGTTTTCGAGGCCGGGCGCGGCGCCGCGCAGGAGCTGGCTCGTCTCCTCGTGCTCCGCCCAGAGCGTGACGCCGACCTCCCGGCCGCACAGGGTGACGACGCCCTGCAGCGGCCCCATCGGCTCGACGTCGAGCGCGAAGCGGACGCGCCAGAGCGGCGGCGACCCGCCTGGCGCCTCGTGGCGGGGCGGGTCCTTCTCGACATGGAGCGGCAGGACCGCTGTGCCGTGCTGGAAGGCGAGGGGGATCTCGGCGAGCCAGCGCTGCGGCTGCTGCTGCGCCGGTTCGAGGCGCGGCGCGTCGGGCGGCAGCGAGGCGTATTGCGCGAGCTTGATCCGGTCGAGCGCCGCCTCGGTCTGGCCAAGCAGCGTGGCGGCGATGGCGAGCGGCTTCTCGCCGGGGGCGAGCGTCGGCTCCGCGACGGGCTGCGCCGCGAGCGGGCCGTCGCGGCGCGGCGCCGCGGGAGCACTCATCGCAGCGTCCGCAGGAAGCGCGGGGCGCTCCGTCCGGGTTGCCGAGGCGGGCGGCGAGAGGGTGTCGACCAGCGACAGAAGCGTCTCGCGCAGCGCCAGCAGGCCCGCCTTCAGGTCGCTTCCCGGCACCGCGGGCCGGCCGCCGGCGAGATGCGCTTCCAGGAACAGCCCCGAACTCCGCAGGGCTTCCTGCAGGCGCGGGCCGGTCATGGTCCGGCTTTCGGCAGGAAAGGACTGGCGCAGCACCTGGTCGATGGCGCCGAGCAGCGGCTTCGGCAGCGTCAGCGCGACGGTGCCCTCGGCGAGGCCGCGCAGATTGGCGAAGAGCGGGGCGAGGCTGTCCTGCCTCGTCAGCGCCGCGCCCAGTGTCGGGCCGATGGCGGCACGGGGGGAGACCGGCGCCGGCATCGCCGGCTGTCCGGCCTCGGCAGCCGCGGCGGGACGTGCTGCCGCCGGCGCGGAGGGCTGCGCGAGGACCTCCGCCTGGCCGGGCGGGGCGGCGGAGGGTGTCGACGGCGCCGTCCCGATCGGCGCGGATTGTCCGGGTGCAGCCGCCACGGCGGGGCGCGAGACGGGGTCCGGCAAGGCGGCGCCGGCGGATGGCGGGGACGGCTGGGTCTGGACGGGCATGCGTCCGGCCGCCGGCGCATTCGCAAGCGGGGCGGTGGAGGCATTGCCGGCGGCCGGAGATGCCGGCGCAGCGCTGCCGCTCGCGACCGGGGGCTGCGTCGGGGCGGGCGATTGCCCCGCAGGCCGGGTTTGCGCCGGTTCCGGCATGTCGGTCGGCGGGCGGCTTTCGATGAGGGTCGCGCGCAGCTCCCCGCCCGGCTGGTCCGGGGCGTCGAGATGCAGGATCAGCGTGGCGCCGGGCTGCAGTGCGGCCTGCTTCGCCTGCGGCCCGCCTAGCACGAGGGTGATCCGCGCATCGCCGATCGCGGCGGTGGCGGTGCCGTCGCTCTCCAGCGACAGGAGGCGCGCCTGGACCGTCCGGCCGGCCGTCAGCGCGCCGGCCGCGTCGAGCGCCTGCATCAGTCTGGCGAGGTTCTGGCTCTGGACGAGCTGGGCGAGATTCATCGGGCGACCAAGGAAAACTGCTCCAACCTCTCAGGAAAGATTAAGGATTCGGTTGCCTCCCGGAGCGCGCAGGGCGGCCGCGCGTCGGCGGCAATGGTGCGGGCGCCTCGCCTGCCGCAAGCTCGCCGCCTCTTTTCCGGATCGTCCTGTGTCCCGCCGGAAGCACGGCGATCGGGCTCTTTCGACTTGGCATCGGGGTTTTCCGAAAGGCGGTTTCCCCTTTCGGCCCGGTATTTGAGGATGATTGCCATGGATTATCGCCGCCTCGGCCGTTCCGGCCTCAGGGTCTCGCCGCTTTGTCTCGGCACGATGATGTTCGGCGGCGCGACCGACGAAGCCGAATCGCGCCGGATCATCGATCATGCCCGCGATGCCGGCATCAACTTCATCGACACGGCCGACGTTTACAACGAAGGCCGCTCGGAGGAGGTCACCGGCCGCGCCATCGCGGAGCACCGGCAGGGCTGGGTGCTGGCGACGAAGGTGGCCAACCCGATGGGCTCCGGCCCCAACCGCAGCGGGCTCTCCCGCCGCTGGGTGACGCAGGCCTGCGAGGACAGCCTGCGCCGGCTCGGCACCGACGTGATCGACATCTACTACCTGCACAAGGAAGACCACCAGACGCCGCTGGCCGAGACCGTGAACGCCATCGCCGACCTGGTCCGGCAGGGCAAGATCCGGCATTTCGGCGTCTCGAACCACCGGTCCTGGCGGCTCGCCGAGATCTGCCGCCTCTGCGACGAGCTCGGCATCGACCGGCCCGTCGTCAGCCAGCCCTACTACAACGCGATGAACCGCATGCCCGAGGTCGAGCATCTGCCGGCCTGCGATTATTTCGGGCTCGGCGTCGCCTCCTACTCGCCGCTGGCACGCGGCGTGCTGACGGCGAAATACGCCCCAGGCCAGGCGCCGGCCGAGGGCACGCGGGCCGGCCGCGGCGACAAGCGGATCCTGCAGTCGGAATGGCGCGAGGAGAGCCTCGTCATCGCCCAGACGATCAAGGACCATGCCGCCAAGCGCGGGCTGACGCCGATCCAGTTCGCGGTGCGCTGGGTGCTGAACAACGCCTTCGTCACGGCGGCCATCGCCGGGCCGCGCACCTTCGAGCAATGGCAGGCCTATCTCTCGGCGCTCGATGTCGGCTTTACGCCGGAGGACGAGGCGCTGGTGGACAGGCTGGTGCCGCCGGGCCATCCCTCGACGCCGGGCTACAGCGATCCTGCCTATCCGCTGGAAGGGCGCGTCAGCCGGGTCTGAGCGCCTGCGTCATTGCCAGGCGCGGGGCGACGAAGCGATCCAGGGGGCGAGCGGAAGGTCTCGTCCAGCCCTCCCGGCCGGCCTCGCTGCGCTCGCAGCGGCGGTTACGGCGGCAGGCCCGCTCAATTCATCATGCAGAAGCCGCCGACCACCACCTGCCTGCGGCACCAGGGCTGTTTCTCCTCGTCATTGGTGCTCAGCCGCAGCGGCGCCGGCTTGTCGGCATTCGCGCTCGAAGGCGGGAAGGGGACATGGTCGGGCCTGCCGGTGGCCGCGGCCTGAGGCCGGCTCGCCGCGGTCGCGCCGGGAACGACGACGAGGCTGCGACCGGCCTTGATCGCGGGCGTGCTGCCGCGCCCGCCGAGGCGAAACCGTGCGGCCTCGGCCTGCAGCGGCAGGAGGGCGGTCGCGGCGACGAGGCAGGCGAGGGCGATGGTGCGGCGCATCGTGCGGATCTCCGGAGGGCGCCATGATGCCGGCAGCCGCCGCTACGGCAAGGACAGCCTGGAATCAGCCTGAGCGAGGCGTTAACCCGGCGCTCAGGCCGCGGCGCCGCGCGGCTGGACGAGCCCGTCCCAGGCCGCCATCGCGGCGCGGGCGATGGTCTCGAGCGCCGGCCGCGAGGCGCCGTCGCGGGCCTGGATCGACATGCCCTGCTGGACGGTGACGCAGTAACTCGCCACCGCATGCGGATCGAGCGAGGCGGGAAGCTCGCCTGCCGCCATTGCCCGCCGCAAGCGCTCCTCGATCAAGGTGAGGCTGCCGGCCCGCATCTCGCGCAGCAGCCGGCCGGTCTCGTCGCCGACCCCGACCGCATTGACCGCCGACATCACGACCATGCAGCCCGGCGGGCGGCCGGGCCGGGTGAAGGTCGCCGCGCTCGCCAGGAGATAGCCCTCGACCGCGGCGCGCGCCGTCGCCGCTGCCCGCAGGGGCGAGAGGATGGCGTCGCTCTCCGTCGCGCTGAAATGGCCGATGGCTTCCCGGTAGAGCTCTTCCTTGGAGCCGAAGGCGGCGTAGAGGCTGGGCGAATTGATGCCCATGGCCTCGGTGAGATCGGCCATCGAGGCGGCCTGGTAGCCGCGCTCCCAGAACACCTCCATCGCCCGCTCCAGCGCCGCCTGCCGGTCGAAGCGGCGCGGACGGCCACGTTCCGCCATCTCCGCGAACTCCCGAATATTTTGTACCGATCGATATATATTTTACTTGACGGCGGACGGCAAGCGCATCATCCATTTATGTATCGATTAACACATAAATGGAGTTCCCCAATGGAGTTCCCCATGTCCCGCCTTGCTGGAAAGCGTGCGCTCGTCACCGGCGGCAGCCGCGGAATCGGCGCCGCCATCGCCCGGCGCCTCGCCGGGGAAGGGGCGGATGTCGCCGTCACCTATGAGCGCTCGGCCGGGAAGGCGGCCGAGGTCGTCGGCGCGATCGAGGCGGCGGGCCGGAAGGGCGTCGCCATCGCGGCCGACAGCGCCGACCCCGCGGCGGTGAAACGCTCGGTCGATGCGGCGGCGCAGGCGCTCGGCGGGCTCGACATCCTCGTCAACAATGCCGGCATCTTTCGCGGCGGGCCGGTGGCGGACTGGAGCCTCGCCGATATCGACGCGATCATCGCGGTCAACATCCGCGCCGTCGTGCTCGCCTCGCAGGCGGCCGCGGCGCATCTCGGCGCGGGCGGGCGGATCGTCTCGATCGGCTCCTGCCTGGCGGAGCGCGTGGTCGAGCCCGACATCGCGCTCTATGCGATGAGCAAGGCGGCGCTGATCGGCTTCACCAAGGGGCTGGCGCGCGATCTCGGCCCGCGCGGCATCACCGTCAATATCGTCCATCCCGGCTCGACCGACACCGACATGAACCCGGCCGACGGTCCGCGTTCGGAGGCGCAGCGCGCGCGCATGGCGATCCCCTCCTATGGCAAGCCGGAGGACATCGCCGCCGCGGTCGCCTATCTCGCCAGCGAGGAGGCCCGCTTCGTCACCGGCACGGGCCTCGCCGTCGATGGCGGGGTCAACACCTGACCGGCCGGTCAGTGGCCGGGCAGGACGATCACGCTCGGCCTGGCCGGCAAGCCGGCCCTGCTCAGCGTGATCGCAGGCTCGCCGCGGCGCTCCACCGGCCAGATCTCCCGCGTGCGGGAGAGGAAGCGCTCCAGCGTGCCGCCGCCGAAGAAATGCATCGGGATCATCACCCGGGCCTGGAGCGATCGCAGCACCTCGATCATGCCCGTCTGGTCGAGCGTGTAGCTGCCGTCGACCGGGAAGAGCACGATGTCGACGCGGCCGAGCGCGCGCAGATGACCGGGCTCCAGCGGATGATGCAGATGGCCGAGATGGGCGATGCAGAGATCGCCGATCTCGAAGACGAAGATCGAATTGCCGTCATAGTCGGTGCCGCCGTCATAGGTGCGGATATTGGTCGGCACGTTGCGCACGCGCACGTCGCCGAGCGTGACGTCGTGCCGGGCGGCGCCCTTGCCCTCGGGATCCCAGCCGCGCAGCACCAGCTTGATGCCGGGATCGGGGCGGTTCGAGTAATGGGTCGAATGCGCCTTGTTCATCGTCGCGATGTCGGGCGTCACCGGCGGGCGGACATAGTCGTTGTAATCGGTCGCGATCCTCACGCCGCCCGGCGTCTCGATCAGGAAGGTGGCGTGGCCGACGAAGGTGAGCCGGACCTCGTCCCTGGCGAGCTGGACCCGCTGGATCGGCAGGCGATAGCTCGCCATCTCGGGCCGGCAGCCGGGCTCGCCTGACTGGGCGAAAGCGGGCAGGGCGCCCAGCGCGGCCTGGGAAACGAGCAGGATCAGGAAGCGCAGGGCGATCCGAAGCAAGCTCATCGGCAGGTTCCATGCGGTCTCGTCGGCGAGGATCGAGTGTCGGGCAAATGCTGGGTTGGGGAAAGCACCGGCAGCGACGGCTGGCGGATTCGTGAGCGGCGGACGCAAATCGGCCATCAAGGCGCGGGAGCTTGCGGCTCCCGCCGCGACCGATCGAGCCGCATGCCGTTGTCGTCCCTCTCGCGCCGCCAGGCGCTCGCGCTGGCTCCCGTCCTCGCCCTCGGCAGGCCGCCCGCGGCCGCCGCCCGGGAAAGTGCCTCGCCGCCGGGGATCGCGGCCTATCTCGAGGCGGCGACACCGACCGCGCTTCTCGTCATGCGCGATGGAAAAATGCTGGCGAGCCATGGCGACCCGACCCGCAAGGTCTCGGCCGCCTCCGTGCGCAAGAGCCTGCTCGGCGCGCTCTACGGCATCGCCGTGACAGAGGGGCGCATCAGGCTCGACGCGACGCTGGCCGAGCTCGGCATCGACGATGTCGCGCCCACGCTGACGGCGGGGGAGAAGCGCGCCACGGTTGCCGACCTGCTGGCGGCCCGCTCCGGCGTCTATCACGTCGCCGCCTACGAGACGGCCGCGCAGAAACGCACGCGCCCCGAGCGCGGCAGCCATCCGCCCGGCAGCTTCTGGTTCTACAACAACTGGGATTTCAACGCGCTCGGCACGATCTATCGACAGCAGACCGGCGAGGACATCTTCGAGAGCTTCGCGCGCCGCATCGCGCGGCCGGTCGGCATGCGCGACTTCAGCGCCCGCGACGGGCGCTATGTCGCCGATGCCCGCTCGCGCCATCCGGCCTATGTCTTCAGCCTCTCGGCCCGCGACATGCTGCGCTTCGGCGAGATGGCGCTGGCAGGCGGCGCCTGGCAGGGGCGGCAGGTCGTGCCGCGGGGCTGGCTGGCGGAGTCGTTGACGGCGCGTTCACGGACGGCCCGCGGCGATCTGGGCTATGGCTATCTCTGGTGGGTGCTCGACCCGGCGACGTTCGGGCCGGGAGCCGGCTTCGCCGCCGGCTATGGCGGGCAGTTCATCGCCGCGGTGCCGCGCCACGGGCTGGTCGTGGCGCAGACGGCGGCGCGCCCTCCCGCCGGAGGCCATGCCACGCGGCGTTTCGTGCGGCTGCTGAAGGAGGCCGTGGCGGCGTGAATGGCGGGGCGTCCCGGTTGCGGCAGGCGGGATGGCTCGCTACATAGCGGCCAGATTTCCCGACATCCCCGTGTCGCAGCCCCGAAAGCGGAGCCCGCTCGCCTCATGTCCCGTCAGTTCATCTACCATATGCGCGGCCTGTCCAAGACCTATCCGGGCGGCAAGCAGGTCCTGAACAACATCCATCTCTCCTTCTATCCCGACGCCAAGATCGGCGTGCTCGGCGTCAACGGAGCGGGCAAATCCACGCTGCTCAAGATCATGGCCGGCATGGACAAGGAGTGGACCGGCGAGGCCTGGGTCGCGGAGGGCGCGCGCGTCGGCTACCTGCCGCAGGAGCCGAAGCTCGACGAGAGCCTGACCGTGCGCGAGAACGTCATGCTCGGCGTGGCACCGCAAAAGGCGGTGCTCGACCGCTACAACGAGCTCGCCATGAACTATTCGGACGAGACCGCCGACGAGATGACCAATCTCCAGGACGAGATCGAGGCCAAGGGGCTGTGGGACCTCGATTCCAAGGTCGACCAGGCGATGGACGCGCTGCGCTGCCCGCCGGACGACTGGGAGGTCTCGAAGCTCTCGGGCGGCGAGCGCCGCCGCGTCGCCATGTGCAAGCTGCTGCTGGAGCAGCCCGAGCTCTTGCTGCTCGACGAGCCGACCAACCATCTCGACGCCGAGACCACGGCCTGGCTGGAAGGGCATCTGCGGACCTATCCGGGCGCGATCCTGATCGTCACCCACGACCGCTACTTCCTCGACAACGTCACCGGCTGGATCCTCGAGCTCGACCGCGGCCAGGGCATTCCCTACGAGGGCAACTACTCCTCCTGGCTGGCGCAGAAGCAGAAGCGCCTCGAGCAGGAGGGCCGCGAGGACGCCGCCCGGCAGAAGACGCTGGCGCGCGAGCAGGAATGGGTCAACGCCTCGCCCAAGGCGCGCCAGGCCAAGAACAAGGCCCGTATCCAGCGCTATGACGAGCTGGTCCAGAAGGCCTCGCAGAAGGGGCCGGACACGGCGCAGATCATCATCCCGATCGCCGAGCGGCTGGGCAACAACGTCATCGATTTCGAGGGGCTGTCGAAGGGCTTCCAGGACAAGCTGCTGATCGACGACCTGTCGTTCAAGCTGCCGCCGGGCGGCATCGTCGGCGTGATCGGCCCGAACGGCGCCGGCAAGACGACGCTGTTCCGCATGATCACCGGGCAGGAGAAGCCCGATGCCGGCACGATCACCGTCGGCGAGAGCGTCCAGCTCGGCTATGTCGACCAGAGCCGCGACTCGCTCGACGACAAGAAGAACGTCTGGGAGGAGATCTCCGGCGGCAACGACGTGCTCTATCTCGGCAAGCGCGAGATCAATTCGCGCGCCTATTGCTCGGCCTTCAACTTCAAGGGCGGCGACCAGCAGAAGAAGGTCGGCATGCTCTCGGGCGGCGAGCGCAACCGCGTCCATCTCGCCAAGATGCTGAAGAGCGGGGCCAACGTGCTGCTGCTCGACGAGCCGACCAACGACCTCGACGTCGACACGCTGCGCGCTCTGGAAGAGGCTCTGGAGGATTATGCCGGCTGCGCCGTCATCATCAGCCACGATCGCTGGTTCCTCGACCGCATCGCGACCCATATCCTCGCCTTCGAGGGCGACAGCCATGTCGAGTGGTTCGAGGGCAATTTCGAGGAGTACGAGGAGGACAAGAAGCGCCGCCTCGGCATAGACTCGACCATTCCGAAGCGCATCCAGTACAAGAAATTCTCGCGCTGAGGCGCCGGTCCCGATCCGAAAACCGCCCCGCGGCGCCCTGCGCCGCGGGGCTTTTTCTTGGGACGGACATTCCTGACGAAGATCTCGGCTCCGGCCTTCGGCCGGCCCAAGGGTGAGTTCCGCGGAGATTCGGGATGACGATATGGTTCCGGACGCAAGCCGCGGGAGCGTGGCCTACTCTTCCGAGCGGCCCGCGGCCTCCCGGTCGCGTTCGTAGCGCTTGCCGACCGGAAAGGGAGGCAGCCAGGCTTCGCGGCGCAGCGTCCAGAGCTCGTAGGTCGGCACGAACCGGTCGGGCGCGTCGAGCGAGCCCAGATTGACCTCGATCTCGTCGCCGCTGCGCGCGAAGACGGAGGAGCCGCAGCCGGGGCAGAAATGCCGCCCGGCATAGGAGCGGGTCTCGCCCTCCACGGTCACCGCATCGGCGGGGAAGATCGCCGAGGCGTGAAACAGCGCGCCGTGATGCTTGCGGCAGTCGAGACAATGGCAGAGCCCGACCCGATAGGGGCGCCCCGCGGTCCGGATGCGGACCGCGCCGCACAGGCAGCCGCCGCTCGCACGGTCCATCGCACCTCTCCTCCGCAAGCGAGGGACGAATGGTCGCAGGGTTTCCGTCCGGCGTCCATCGCAGCGGCCTTCGCGGCACCGGGCCCGCCGGGCGCGGCCCGCGCGGGCTTCACGCCCGCCTAGGCCGATGTCGCGCGGCCGAGCGTGCCGCCCTGCGCGAATGGGGGGCATGAGCCGCATGCGCGCCGGCTTCCCACCACCTTAAGGCAGATTACACCCCGTGCTCCTACGAGGGGAGTCGCGGCCAGCGCATGCAGTTCTGGCTTACGTCACCATGGCCCGATCCGGTTCGGTGTCGCCGATCCGGCGCGGGCCGCTCTTATGCGAAGGTCCGTTATGAGTAGTCAGTATATCCAGGATATGGTGCAGAACGTGAAGGAAGGGCGCGTATCGCGGCGCTCCTTCATCCAGAAGCTGGCGGCGCTCGGCGTCACCGCTCCGATCGCGAGCCAGATCCTGGCCTGGAACGACGTCGCGATGGCCAATGCCACGCTCGATTACAAGCCGACCAAGGCCGGCGGCGGCGGGCCGCTGAAGCTCCTGCTCTGGCAGGCGCCGACGCTGCTCAACCCGCATTTCGCCTCGGGCACCAAGGACCAGATCGCCTCGCGCATCTTCTACGAGCCGCTGGCCGGCTGGGACAAGGAAGGCAACCTCGTCCCGCAGCTCGCGGCCGAAGTGCCAACCAAGGCCAATGGCGGCCTGTCGGAGGACGGCAAGAGCGTCGTCTGGAAGCTGAAGCAGGGCGTGAAGTGGCATGACGGCAAGCCGTTCTCGGCTGACGACGTCGTCTTCACCTGGGAATACGCCAAGGATCCGGCGACCGCCGCCTACACCTCCGGCGCCTACACCAACATCACCGTCGAGAAGGTCGACGACTTCACGGTCAAGGTCCTGTTCAAGGAGCCGACGCCGTTCTGGGCCGACCCCTTCGTCGGCGTCGCCGGCATGATCATCCCGAAGCACCATTTCGGCGAGTACAAGGGCGCCAAGTCGCGCGAGGCTCCGGCGAACCTCAAGCCGGTCGGCACCGGTGCCTACAAGTTCGTCGAGTTCAAGCCGGGCGACATCATCCGCGCCGAGCGCAACCCCGACTACCACGTCAAGAACCAGCCGCATTTCGACACGCTCGAGGTCAAGGGCGGCGGTGACGCCGTCTCGGCGGCGCGCGCCGTCCTCCAGACCGGCGAATACGACTATGCCTGGGATACGCTCGTCGAGGAGGATGTGCTCAAGCGCATGGAGACCGGCGGGCGCGGCAAGGTCAGCGTCGCGGTGGCCGGCGATATCGAGTTCATCACGCTGAACACGACCGATCCCTGGACCGAGGTCGACGGCGAGCGCTCCAGCGTCAAGACCAAGCATCCGACCCTGTCGGACCCGGCCGTGCGTCAGGCGATCAACCTGCTGATCGACCGCGACTCGATCCAGAAGTTCATCTATGGCCGTGCCGGCATCGCGACGGCGAGCTTCGTCAACCAGCCGAAGCAGTTCAAGTCGGAGAAGCTGAAATACGAGTTCAGCATCGCCAAGGCGAACCAGATCCTCGACGAGGCCGGCTGGAAGAAAGGCTCCGACGGCATCCGCGAGAAGGACGGCAAGAAGCTCAAATACGTCTTCCAGACCTCGATCAACGCCCCGCGCCAGAAGGTCCAGGCGATCATCAAGCAGGCTTGCCAGAAGGCCGGCATCGATCTCGAGCTGAAGTCGGTGACGGCCTCGGTGTTCTTCTCGTCCGACGTGGCGAACCCGGACACCTATACCAAGCTCTACACCGACATCGAGATGTACACGACCACGCAGCCGCAGCCCGACCCGGAGCGCTTCCTCAACCAGTTCACCTCCTGGGAAGTCGCCAGCAAGGAGAACAAGTGGTTGGGCCGCAACGTCTCGCGCTACACCGACCCGGAAGCCGACAAGGCTTATCGGGCGGCGCAGAAGGAGCTCGACCCGGCCAAGCGCGCCGCGCTGCTGATCAGGGTCAACGAGATCTTCTGCGAGGCCAACGTCATCCTGCCGGTCCTGTCGCGCACGAAGGTGGTCACCGCCGCGCAGAACCTGGCCATCGACCATTCCGGCTGGGACGTCGACACCTGGAACCTCGCGGCCTGGTACCGTAGCTGAGGATTTGTCGGCCGGGCCGCGACGCGGCCCGGCCGACCCCCGAAACAGGAGCCCCCGCCGGGACAGCGTCCCGGCGGGGGCTTTTTCATGTCGCGCCGGCCCGCTGGGCAAGCGCGCCGGTCAGTTGCAGATTTCGTCTTCGACCGAGGCCATGGCGTTCCGGTAGGAGCGGACATGGATGCCGTCATGGGTGCTGTCCGGCTTGGCGAAGCCGTCGGTTCCCTCGCGCGTGCCGGCGAAGGGGTCGATATAGGTGCAAGCGTTGCGGCCGCAGGCCCGCTTCAGTCGCTCCGACAGGGCGACGACCGCCGCCGGCTCGTAATATTTGGTCATCCAGGGTTCGGCCGGGGGGACGGCGGCGACGAAGACCTTGGGCGACACTGCCGCCGCGCTGGCGATCAGCTTCTCGGCGCTGCTCTCGAAGGCGTCGAGATATTTGGGCTGGGTCGGCTTGCGCTTGCGGTGCAGGTCGTTGGTGCCGACCAGGATGACCACCCGGCCCGGCTTCCGGGCGAAGGCGAATTTCGCCCAATGCCCGTTCATGTCCTTCATCTTGGCGCCGCTGATGCCGGCATTGACGACGTTGCGGCCGCAGAGCCCGTGTGTCGCGTTGATCATCTCGGCATTGGAATCGCCGACGATCAGGACATAGTCCGGGTCGGCCTCGCCGATCTGGGCGTTGATGACGGCGAGCCGGGCCAGCAGCGGAAAATTCTCCGCGGGCGGGCGCAGCGCCAGATAGGTGCCGGCGGCCGCGGCGACGACCAGGATCGCGGCGAGGCCGGCGAGCAGGCGCCCGCGGGTGAACCATCCGGCGAAGGCGGCGGAGCGGGGCAGGCGCGCGAGCAGGCTGGTTTCGGTGGCGAGCAGGCGGGGGCGGAGTTTCATCGCGTTCTTTTCGACGAGGTGCCAGGAGAGAAAGGCGAGGGCGAAGGCCAGGCACCAGGAGATCGCGGCATTGGCCCACCAGCTCTGGCCTCCGGCGCCGAAGGTGGCGACGACCGCCTGCTGGATCGGGAAGCCGTAGAGGAACAGGCCGTAGGAATAGTCGCCAGAGGAGACCAGCCAGGTGCGGGGCGGGCGGGTCAGGCCGAGGAAGGCGGTGAGATAGGCGCAGGGCAGGGCGATCAGATAATCGCCGCCATGGACGCCGAGCCCCAGCAGGGCGGCTGCCAGCGACAGCGCGAACAGCCCCCCGCTCCACGGGATCCGCCGGCGCAGCAGATAGAAGCCGATGCCATAGAGGAAGCAGAGGATCAGGACCGGCCCCGAGACCGTGACGCCGGGCTGGTGGCGCCTGACCAGGACGTAGAGGACGAAGAAGACGGCATTGACGATCAGGATCGTGGCGAGTGCGACGCCGTCCCGGCGCAGCAGGCCGAGCGCCGTGATGCCGGCGATGATCAGGTAGCAGTAGAGCTCCCAGGGCAGGGTCCAGAGCTGGCCGTTGACCAGCCCCGACCAGGGATTGCCCTGGAAGACCCCCGGCAGCACGAACTGCACGACGCCGACGATGTTCAGGAAATAGCGGCGGAAGAGCGGGCTGGAAAAATACTCGGAGAGCGGCAGCGTCGTGAAGATGGCGCCGATGACGATGGCGGCCGCGAAGGTCTCCACCGCCAGCGCCGGCACCAGCCGGATCAGCCGCAGGCCGAGGAAGGAGATCAGCGAGCGGCAGCGCTCCAGGCTGCCGGCGACCAGAAAGCCGCTGAGCGCGAAGAACATTGGCAGGATCAGCGCCACCGCCGGGCGCAGCGCGCCGCCGAAGACCCGCAGCGTCTCCGCGACGCCATAGGCCACCCCCACCGCATGGCTGACGATGACCAGCGTCGAGAGCAGCAGGCGCATATAGTCGAAGCCCGCCGGCCGGTTGCCCGCGGCGGCGAGCCGCTCCGCGAAGGAGGGGCCGCTCAGCGCGTGCCGCCAGATCCCCGCCGTACCGGCGGCCGGGCTCCGCGCCGCCGGTACGGCGGGTTCATCGTCCTGCCGTGTCACGGCGCGTCGTCCCTCGCAGGCGGATCAGGGCTTCGGCTTGCCGCCGACGAGGATGCTGGCGTCGACATCCCTGATGTCGCGCTTGCCGCAGAGCGCCATGGTGATGTCCATCTCCTTGCGGATGATGTCGAGCGCGGCGGTGACGCCCTGCTCGCCCATGGCGCCGAGCCCGTAGAGGAAGGCGCGGCCGATGAAGGTGCCCTTGGCGCCCAGAGCGATCGCCTTCAGCACGTCCTGGCCCGAGCGGATGCCGCCGTCGAACAGCACCTCGATGCGGTTGCCGACCTGCTCGACGATGCCGGGCAGGGCCTCGATCGAGGAGAGTGCGCCGTCGAGCTGGCGCCCGCCATGGTTGGAGACGATCAGGGCGTCGGCGCCGCTCTTGGCGGCCATCTCGGCGTCCTCGGGGTCGAGGATGCCTTTCAGGATCAGCTTGCCGCCCCACTGGTCCTTGATCCACTGGACGTCGTCCCAGTTCAGCTTCGGGTCGAACTGGCTGGAGGTCCAGTTCGAGAGCGAGGACATGTCGGCGACCCCGGTGACATGGCCGACGATGTTGCCGAACTGCCGGCGCGGCGTGTCCAGCATCTTCAGGCACCAGCGCGGCTTGAAGGCGAGGTTGATGAGATTGGCGATGGTCGGCTTCGGCGGGGCCGAGAGGCCGTTGCGGATGTCCTTGTGGCGCTGGCCGAGGATCTGCAGGTCGAGTGTCAGCACCAGAGCCGAGCAGCCCGCCGCCTTGGCGCGCTGGATCAGCCGGGAAATGAAGTCGCGGTCCTTCATCACATAGAGCTGGAACCAGAACGGCGCCTGGGTGTGGTTCGCCACGTCCTCGATCGAGCAGATGCTCATGGTCGAGAGGGTGAAGGGCACGCCGGCCTTGGCGGCGGCGCGGGCGGCGAGAATCTCGCCATCGGCGTGCTGCATGCCGGTGAGGCCGGTGGGCGCCAGCGCCACCGGCATCGAGACCGGCTGGCCGACCATCTCCGAGGCGAGCGAGCGGTTCGTCATGTCGACGGCGACGCGCTGGCGCAGCTTGATCCTGGCGAAGTCGGTCTCGTTGGCGCGATAGGTGCCTTCGGTCCAGGCGCCGGAATCGGCGTAGTCGTAGAACATGCGCGGCACGCGGCGCTTCGCCAGCAGGCGCAGGTCTTCGATGGTCAGGGGCTGGGCCATGGTCCTCGCGGCTCCGCATTCCTCTCGGGCATTGCCTCGACGAAAAGCCGGTTTCCGCCTCTCGCTCAATGCCCTGGACAGTCGAGACCTGCTCGGTCGCACAGATGGCCCCGGCAGGCAACAGGCTGGGCGGGATGGCGGCATCGCGCCGGGCTGACGGCGGGCGTGTCCGGGCGGGCACAGTCTCGGCGTGGGGCCTGATCTTGGCGAAGACTCCGAAACTTGGCGAAGACTTGCAACATCGATGATTCGCGCGCTCAAGCTTTGGCCTCGACAAGGTCCGATTTTCGGTCAATCCTTTCGATGCCGGCTTTCGGATCGTGGTCCGTGAGCCTGCGGGCGCGGCTTCGAGGGATGTGGCGATGGCGACCGGAACCGTCAAATGGTTCAATACTGAGAAAGGATACGGCTTCATTCAACCGGCGGATGGCGGCAAGGATGTGTTCGTGCACATCACTGCCGTAAAGGAAGCCGGGCTGATGACGCTGACCGAAGGGCAGAAGGTCTCGTTCGAGCTCAAGACGGAACGCGGCAAGACTGCTGCAGGGGACCTCAAGGTTCTCTGAACCGGCCTATCTCGGAAAAATCCTGCGAAACGCCGCCCCCGGGATGGGGCGGCGGCAGTGCGTTCGACGGCGTGATGGGGCGGATGGCCTCCGGCCCAGCCGGAACCGCCCCCATCTGGTTTTGCGCTTGAGGCTGGCGCCGGCCGCGGAGGCCCGGGCCGGCGCTGCCGTGGCCGGAGGAGCCTGTGGCGCGCAGGCCTGCGAGGCCCTGCATGGCCGGCGGCGCGAAAAAGCTTCGTTATCCGTTTCCGCGCCACCCGGACCCTCACCGTCATTGCGAGCGAAGCGAAGCAATCCAGGAGGCGGGCCTTACGTTTCACCCCGTTCCCCAGGATTGTTTCGTCGCTGGCGCTCCTGGCGATGACGGAAAGTTCGGCTCGCCTCTCATCTGTCGGTGCCGCCTGCCATCGCCTTCCCTCGCAAGGGGGATCGAAAGGATCGCGTCCTATCTTTCGCACGATAATTCGCTTGCACGAACGGCTCTTTCGACATAAAGATATCTTTATATCTTTTTTCTTTGTCGAGGGGAGTGCGAGCAGGTGCGGCAGCCGACGACATTGTCCTCCGAGGTGCTTCTGGCGGGCCTGCGGGCGGCGGGCGAGGAGACGCGGCTTCGCATCCTGGCGCTGCTTTCCGAGGGCGAACTCTCCGTTTCCGACCTCACCGACATCCTCGGCCAGTCGCAGCCGCGGATCTCGCGGCATCTCAAGCTGCTCGCCGAGGCCGGGCTGGTCCGGCGCTCGCGCGAGGGGGCCTGGGCCTTCTTCCGGCTCGACGAGACCGGGCCGGGCGGGGCCTTCGCCGCTTCGCTCGCGGCCTGGCTCGACCTGAGCGACCCCGTCCTCGCCGCCGACCGGGAAAGGCTCGCCGCCGTCAGGGCGACGCGGGCGGAGGCCGCGCAGAGCTATTTCGCCAGCGTCGCGCGCGATTGGGACCGCCTGCGCAGCCTGCATGTGCCCGACCATGCCGTCGAGGCAGCGGTCGAGGCCGCGGTCGGCGAGGGCACGCCCGGCGCCATGCTCGATCTCGGCACCGGCACCGGCCGGATGCTGGAACGGATCGCGCCGAAATTCGGCCGCGCCGTCGGCGTCGACGCCAACCATGCGATGCTGGCGGTGGCGCGGGCCAATCTGGAGCAGGCCGGGCTGTCGCGCGTCGAATTGCGGCAGGGCGACATCTATGCGCTGCCCTTCGCGCGCGGCTCCTTCGATCTCGTCGTGATCCATCAGGTGCTGCATTTCCTCGACGATCCCGGCCGGGCCGTGCGCGAGGCGGCGGCGATGCTGGCGCCGGGCGGGCGGCTGATCGTCGTCGATTTCGCCCCGCACGAGATGGAGTTCCTGCGCACGGAGCACGCGCATCGCCGGCTCGGCTTCACGCGGCAACAGATCGCAGGCTGGTTCGCCGAGGCGGGGCTCGCCTGCGACCTGTCGCAGGAGGTGACGCTCGCCGATGGCGGCTCCGGCCAGTTGCCGGTGATGCTCTGGCGCGGGCGCGATCGGCGCGTCCAGGCCGATCCGCCTGCCCGCAAGATCAATCTCGAGGTTGCGTGATGAATGCCTTCCGCCCCAGCCGCCACGGCACGCGCCGTCCCCGCGTTTCCTTCGAGTTCTTCCCGCCCAAATCGGAGGAGATGGAGGTCGCGCTGTGGGAGTCGGTGCGCCGGCTCGAGCCGCTCGGCCCCAGCTTCGTCTCGGTGACCTATGGCGCCGGCGGCTCCACCCGCGAGCGCACTCACGCCACGGTCAAGCGCATGGTCGAGGAGACCGCGCTCAAGCCCGCCGCGCATCTCACCTGCGTCTCGGCCTCGCGGGCCGAGGTCGATGACGTCATCCGCTCCTATTGGGATGCGGGGGTGCGCCATGTCGTGGCCTTGCGCGGCGATCCGGCCGGCGGCCTCGGCACGGTCTACGAGCCGCATCCGCAGGGCTATCACCAGACCTCGGACCTCGTCGCCGGGCTGAAGCGCATCGGCGATTTCGAGGTGACGGTCTCGGCCTATCCCGAGAAGCACCCGGAAGCGCCCTCGCTCGACGCCGATATCGAGGCGCTGAAGAAGAAGGTCGATGCCGGCGCGACGCGGGCGATCACCCAGTTCTTCTTCGATAACGACGTCTATTTCCGCTATCTCGACAAGGTGCGCGCGGCCGGGATCGAGATCCCGATCCTGCCCGGCATCGTGCCGGTGCAGAACTTCAGGCAGACCGCCGGCTTCGCCCGCAAGACCGGGGCGAGCGTGCCGCAATGGCTGGCCGACCGCTTCGAGGGGCTGGAGGACGACGCCGCGACGCGCCGTCTCGTCGCGGCCGCCGTCTGTGCCGAGCAGGTGCTGGACCTGATCGATCGCGGCGCCACCGACCTGCATTTCTACACGATGAACAAGGCCGACCTCGTCTACGCCATCTGCCATCTCGTCGGCCTGAAGCCCGAGCGGCCGGCGGCGCAGGCGGTGGCGGCGGAGTAGCCGTCATTGCGAGCGCAGCGAAGCAACCCAGGGGGCCGGGCGAACCGTTCAGCTCCCGGCCCGGATTGCCTCGTCGCTGACGCTCCTCGCAATGACGGCAATGACTGAGCATCCATTGGCGAAAGCGTAACGATGTCCGACTACAAGCCTGCCCCCGTCGACGGAGCCGAGATCGAACGTTCCCTGCGCGAGACCGCGCGGCAGCGCATCCTCGTGCTCGACGGCGCGATGGGCACGCAGATCCAGAACCTGAAGCTCTCCGAGGCGGATTTCCGCGGCGAGCGCTTCAAGGGCTTCAACCACGACCTCAAGGGCAACAACGACATCATCGCCCTGACGCAGCCCGACGCGCTGCGCGACATCCATCTCGCCTATTTCCAGGCCGGCGCCGACATCGTCGAGACCAACACCTTCTCCGGCACCTCGATCGCCCAGGCCGATTACGGCATGGAAGCCTATGTCTACGAACTGAACGTGGCCTGCTCGCGCATCGCCCGCGAGGCGGCTGTCATCGCGCAGAAGGAGGACGGGCGGCGCCGCTTCGTCGCCGGCGCCATCGGTCCGACCAACCGCACGCTCTCGATCTCGCCCGACGTCAACAACCCCGGCTTCCGCGCCGTGACCTTCGACCAGGTCCGCGACGCCTATGCCGAGCAGGTGAGGGGGCTGATCGACGGCGGCTCCGAACTGCTTCTGATCGAGACGATCTTCGACACGCTCAACGCCAAGGCCGCGATCGTCGCGATCGAGCAGGTCTATCGTGAGAAGGGCCTGCGCCTGCCGGTGATGATCTCCGGCACGATCACCGACCTCTCGGGCCGCACGCTCTCCGGCCAGACCGTCGAGGCCTTCTGGAACGCGATCCGCCATGCCGCGCCGCTGACCGTCGGTCTCAACTGCGCGCTCGGCGCCCGCGAGATGCGGGCGCATATCAAGGACATGTCGCGCGTCGCCGACACGCTGGTCTGCGCCTATCCGAATGCCGGCCTGCCCAACGAATTCGGCCTCTATGACGAACGGCCGGAGGCGACCGCGACCATGCTCGCGGAGTTCGCCGATGCCGGCTTCGTCAATGTCGTCGGGGGCTGCTGCGGCACCACGCCGGAGCATATCGCCGCGATCGCCGAGGCGGTGGGCGGCAAGGCACCGCGCCGGATCCCGGTGGCCAAGCCCTGGCTGCGCCTCGCCGGGCTCGAGCCCTTCACGCTCGACGAGACCATTCCCTTCGTCAATGTCGGCGAGCGCACCAACGTCACCGGCTCTGCCAAGTTCCGCAAGCTCATCACCAATGGCGACTATGCCGCGGCGCTCGACGTGGCGCGCGACCAGGTCGCCAACGGCGCGCAGGTCATCGACGTCAACATGGACGAGGGCCTGCTCGACTCGCAGAAGGCGATGACCGAGTTTCTCAACCTGATCGCCTCGGAGCCGGACATCTCCCGCGTGCCGATCATGGTCGATTCCTCGAAGTTCCCGGTGATCGAGGCCGGGCTGAAGACCATTCAGGGCAAGCCGATCGTCAACTCGATCTCGATGAAGGAGGGCGAGGAGGCCTTCCTGGAGCAGGCCCGCATCTGCCGGCAGTACGGCGCGGCGGTCGTCGTGATGGCCTTCGACGAGGTCGGCCAGGCCGATACCTTCCAGCGCAAGATCGAGATCTGTACCCGCGCCTACAAGCTGCTGACCGAGACGATCGGCTTCCCGCCCGAGGATATCATCTTCGACCCGAACATCTTCGCGGTGGCGACGGGCATCGAGGAGCACGACAACTACGGCAACGACTTCATCAACGCCACGCGTGCGATCCGCGAGACCCTGCCGCATGCGCATATCTCGGGCGGCGTCTCGAACCTGTCCTTCTCCTTCCGCGGCAACGAGAAGGTGCGCGAGGCGATGCATTCGGTCTTCCTGTACCATTGCATCAAGGCCGGCATGGACATGGGCATCGTCAATGCCGGCCAGCTCGGCAGCTATGACGACCTCGATCCGGAATTGCGCGAGCTCTGCGAGGACGTCGTCCTCAACCGCCGCAGGGATTCGACCGAGCGGCTGCTGGAGGCGGCGCCGCGCTTCAAGGGCGACGGTTCGGTCGCTGCTTCGGGCAAGGATATGGCCTGGCGCGAGTTGCCGGTCGAGAAGCGGCTGGAGCATGCGCTCGTCGCCGGCATCACCGAGTTCATCGAGGCCGATACGGAAGAGGCGCGGCAGAAGGCCGAGAAGCCGCTGCACGTCATCGAAGGTCCGCTGATGGCCGGGATGAACGTGGTCGGCGACCTGTTCGGCTCGGGCAAGATGTTCCTGCCGCAGGTGGTGAAGTCGGCCCGCGTGATGAAGCAGGCGGTGGCCTATCTGATGCCCTTCATGGAGGAGGAGAAGCGCCTCAACGGCGGCTCCGCGCGCGCCGCCGCCGGCAAAGTGCTGATGGCGACGGTCAAGGGCGACGTCCACGACATCGGCAAGAACATCGTCGGCGTCGTGCTCCAGTGCAACAATTACGAGGTCATCGACCTCGGCGTGATGGTGCCGAGCCAGAAGATCCTGGACACGGCGCGCAAGGAGAATGTCGACATCATCGGGCTCTCCGGGCTGATCACGCCCTCGCTCGACGAGATGGTGACGGTCGCCTCCGAGATGGAGCGCGAGGGCTTCGACATCCCGCTGCTGATCGGCGGGGCGACGACGAGCCGCGTCCATACCGCGGTGAAGATCCACCCGGCCTACAACGCCGGCCAGACCGTTCATGTCAACGATGCCTCGCGCGCCGTCGGCGTGGTCTCCAGCCTGCTCTCGCAGGAGCAGAAGCCGGCTTATGTCGAAGGCATCAAGGCCGAATATGCCAGGGTGGCCGAGGCGCATCGCCGCTCGGAGGCCGAGAAGCAGCGCCTGCCGCTGGCCAAGGCTCGCGCCAACGCCTTCCGGCCGGACTGGGCGAGCTATGTGCCGCCGCGTCCGAGCTTCCTCGGGACGCGGACCTTCCGGACCTACGACATCGCCGATCTCGTGCCGGTGATCGACTGGACGCCGTTCTTCCAGACCTGGGAGCTGAAGGGCCGTTTTCCGGCGATCCTGCAGGACGAGAAGCAGGGCGAGGCGGCGCGCGCGCTCTGGGACGATGCGCAGACGATGCTGAAGCGCGTCGTCGAGGGGCGCTGGTTCAATCCCAAGGCGGTGATCGGCTTCTGGCCGGCGAATGCGGTCGGCGACGACATCCGGCTCTATACCGGCGAGAGCCGGCAGGAGGAGCTCGCCACCTTCTACGGCCTGCGCCAGCAGCTCTCGAAGCGCGACGGCAAGCCGAACATGTGCATCTCGGATTTCGTCGCTCCGGAGGGCGCGGCGCCGGATTACGTCGGCGCCTTCGTCGTGACCTCGGGCGCGGAGGAGGAACGCATCTCCGAGCGCTTCGCCCGCGACAACGACGACTACCGTTCGATCATGGTCAAGGCGCTGGCCGACCGCTTCGCCGAGGCCTTCGCCGAGCGCATGCATCAGCTCGTGCGCAAGGAGTTCTGGGGCTATGCGCCGGACGAGACCTTCGGCAACGACGAGCTGATCCGCGAGGAGTATCGCGGCATCCGCCCGGCGCCGGGCTATCCGGCCCAGCCCGACCATACCGAGAAGGAGACGCTGTTCCGGCTGCTGGAAGCCGAGCGGCGCGTCGGCGTGAAGCTGACCGAGAGCTATGCGATGTGGCCGGGCTCCTCGGTCTCGGGGCTCTATCTCGCCCATCCCGACGCCTATTATTTCGGTGTCGCCAAGGTCGAGCGCGACCAGGTCGAGGATTATGCCGCGCGCAAGGGCATGAGCATCGAGGAGGTCGAGCGCTGGCTCGCGCCGATCCTCAACTACGACACCGCGGCCTATCGGCTGCAGGCGGCGGAATAGGCGAGGCGGGCCGGATTATACAGATCCGGCTTGTTGAATTATCCGCCGGGCTCGGCTACCCCGGCCCGGCCGGGATGTCCGGCGGCACGAGACGGGCAGGACGGTCATGGCCGACGACAACGACGATTACGTTTACGACGAGGCGACGGGCGAATGGCGCCCGGCTTCGGAGGTGGCGGCGGCCGCCGCGGCCGCGGCACGCGTCGAGGTGCGCGATTCCGCCGGCAACCTCCTCGCCGATGGCGATTCCGTCGTGCTGATCAAGGACCTGAAGGTCAAGGGCGCCGGCCAGACCCTGAAGCAGGGCACGGTGATCCGCTCGATCCGGCTGACCGAGGACCCCGAAGAGATCGACTGCCGCCACGACACGATCAAGGGCCTCGTGCTGCGCACCGAATTCGTGCGCAAGCGCTGATGATCCGCCAGGCGAGCCTCGCCGACCAGCCGCGCATCCACGCCATCCGCATGGGCGTGCGCGAGAACGTGCTCGACGATCCCTCCCTGGTCACGGCCGAGGAGGTCGACTGGTATCGCGAGCAGGCGATCTTCCTGGTGTGCGAGAGCGCCGGCGAGGTCGTGGGTTTCGCCTGCGCCAATCACCAGAACGGACTCGTTTGGGCGCTGTTCGTCGACCCGGCGCGGGAAGGGCGCGGGCATGGCCGCGCCCTGCTCGACGAAACGCTGGCGCGATTGAAGGCTGCCGGCCATGCGCAGGCCTGGCTGACGACGGGCGGCGGCACCCGGGCCGAGCGCTTCTACCGGCGCCATGGCTGGCGCGAGATGGGCCGGTCGCTCGACGGCCAGATCGTCTTCATCCGCTCGCTCTAACGTCTTCCGGGCCGGCTCCGGGGCGGCGTCAATTCGGCGCGCCTCCGGCGTCCGTCGTCGAGGGGCGGTCGAACATCCGCAGGGTGTTGCCGCCCGCGACGCAAGCGACATGGAGCGCGGCCCGGGCCTCGGCGAACAGGGTGGCGGCGTCGCGGCGGCAGGCGTCCTCGATCGCGACCCCTCCGATCGAGACGGTGAAATCGATCACCGTGTTCCCGTGCCGGACCGGGCGGCAGAGAAGCTGCTGCGCCTGGTCGAGGCCGGCGGCGAGGCGCCGCTGCCCGGCCGGCATCCGCAGGAGCAGGGCGAATTCGGCCGGGCCGAGGCGCGCGCTCGCCAGCGCGTCGGGAAACAGGCGGGAGAGGCGCTCGCCGATGCGGTCCGGCAAGGCGTCGCCGGCCGGCCGTCCGAAGGCTTCTGGGATCGCATGGATGTCGTCGAGGGCGACGAGGACCAGCGCCAGATCGATCCGGTCGGGGTGCCGGTCGAGCAGGGCGTGGGCGAGGCGGGCCTCGAAATCGCGGCGGGTCGCCGGTGCGACGGCGAGGTCCCGCCGGGTCAGCGCGGCGAGGCCGGTCCACAGACCCTTCTCCGTGGTGACGTCCTGTTTCGAGCCGAAGATGCGCCAGGGCCGCCCGTGCCGGTGGCCGACGCCGGCGATCAGCCGCATCCAGCGCCTGCGGTTGTCGGCGGTGCGGATGCGGCAGTCGAGCGAGAAGGCGCCGCCGCTGCGGATCATCCGGCCGCGCAGGCGCTCCATCTCGCTGCGCGAGCCTTCCTCGTAGAGGTCGAGGGCCGAGGCGCGCTGGATGGCGGAGCCGCGCGGCAGGCCGAAAAGATCGTAGACTCCGTCGGTCCAGCTCAGGCTGTCATCGGCGAGATGGCATTCCCAGGCGCCGATGGCGGCCGGCGCGGCCGAGAGCCGGCAGAGTTCGGCGGCGAGATTCTGCTGCTGGATGTTCAAGGCCGCCTCTCCGGGGCTGTTCCGCCGGAGGAGCGATCCTGGCACGGGAGCGTTAAGCGAGCCTTGCTGGTTGCGCGGCTTCGCGCGGCGCCTGCGCTCAGGCGACCCGCGCGGGCTGCGTCGCGGCGAGCAGGTCGCGCAAGGTCGTGATCGTCGAGGAATCGGCGACGCCGTCGACCTTCTCCGGGCGCCAGTGGCGCTGGAAGGCGGCGACGACGGCCTCCAGCCTCTCGTCATAGACCCCGTCGACCGGGACGCCGTAGCCGAGCATGGCGAACATCGCCTGCAGCGCCTCGACCGGCTGGCCGGCCTCGCCGCGGGCGAAGAAGCGCCCGCCCCGGATCGGTGCCGGCTCGACCCAGAGGCCGACGCCGCCCTCGGAGAAGCGCCGCCAGGGGAACTTCTCGCCCGGGTCGATCTTGCGGCCCGGTGCTATGTCCGAATGGGCGAGCACGCGCTCGGGCGGGATCGACCAGCGCTCGCAGATGTCGCGGCAGAGGGCGAGCGTCGCGGCGATCTGCGCCTCGGGAAAATCGGGCAGCCCGCCGGGATGGCCGGGATTGGCGATCTCGATGCCGATCGAGCAGGAGTTGACGTCGGTCTCGCCGGCCCAATGCGAGGCGCCTGCATGCCAGGCGCGGCGCCCCTCGGGCACGAGCTGGAGGGTGTGGCCGTTCTCGAAGACGAAGTAGTGCGAGGAGACCTGCGAGACCGGGTTGCACAGCCATTGCAGCGCTTCCCCCGCGACCGGCATGCCGGTGTAGTGCAGGATCAGCATGTCCGGGCGCCGGCCCGGCGTGCCGTCGGGCTGCCTGCGCTCGCCATGATTCGGCGAGGGGAAGACCTTGGCGGCGAAGCGGCTGTCCGGCTTCGCCATGGCGTCGGTGTTTTCGTTCATGGCGATTCAGGCGGGCTGGTGCGACAGGCGGCGGTGGAGGCCGCGCTCGCGCTCGATCGCCTCCCAGGCGGCGTTGATGGCGGCGAGGCGCTTCGTCGCGATCGCCACCGCCTCGGCCGGCAGGCCGCGCGCGATCTCGCGGTCGGGATGGTTCTCGGCGACGAGGCGACGATAGTGCCGCTTCAGCTCCTCGTCCTTCATCTCGCGGCTGGCGCCGATGACGAGATAGGGATCGTCGCGCCGACGGACATGGCGCGCCTCGATGCGGGCGAAGTCGCTGTCGGCGATGTCGAAGATGCCGGCGACGGCGCGCAGATAGGCATGCTCCGATTCATGGATGGCGCCATCGGCCGCGGCGATCAGGAACAGGCCGTCGAGCACGTCCTCCAGCAGCGCCGGCTCGTCGCGGAAGGCGCCGGCGATCTGCGCGGCATAGGCCTCGAAGCCGGCGCTGGTCTGCTTGGCGAGGTCGAACAGGGCCTCGACGCGCTGCTGCTGGTCGGCCGGTACCTCGACGATGCGCCGGAAGGCCGTGACCTCGTCGCAGGTCACGACGCCGTCGGAGCGGGCCATCTTGGCGGCAAGCGCGACGAGGCCGGTGGTGAAGACGAGCTCGCGCGGGGCAGGCCCGAACGGGGCGCCCTCGCGGTCGATCAGCACATGCCCGGCGACGGCGCCGAGAAGGGCGCCGAGCGGGCCGCCGAGCGCGAAGCCCAGCCCGCCGCCGCCGAGCGCGCCCCAGAATGATGAAGTCATGAAGGGCCGGGTCTCCCGTGAATCCGTCGCGCCGGAGCGCGGCAGCATGATGTGTGGGGAGGGGACCGCCGATCAAGGGGGCGGACGGCATCGCGACTGCCCGCCGCAGGGAATCGCGCCATTTTAGGTCGAATATGGCGGAAAAGCGGCAAGTCGCCGTTTTTGTTGATTCGGAAACCGCCTCCCGTGCCGGCAAAGTTTACAGGCCGGCTCAATACACCCGAATACTTCATAGTCAAATATAGAATTCGAGCGATATCATGTAATTAAATCTGTCTTTTCCTTCGTGAAATGTCAGATTATCGACACATTCGATCAGCAATTGACCGCGCCTTCTCAACGGGCTGGGACAGACGAGGTTCGGTTCATCATGCGGTATATCTTTGGCGGTCTGGCTGCTGCGGTTCTGATTAGCCTTCCGGCGCTGGCGTCGGCGGAGGAATTCGTGAACGCGGAAACCGATCCCAGGGCGCTGCTCGTCCGCGACGCCGAGATCGCTCGCGAAAAGGCGGCTGCGGCCGGAGGCGCCGGCGAAGCCCGGGCCGAGGCGCACGGCGCCAAGGCCGAGGCCGGCCGACCCGATGCGAGGACGGTCAGGGCCGAGCGGCGCGGCTCCGCCCCGCTCGCCGCTCCCGCCGGCACGGAGGGCTTGCGTGCTCTGGTCGCCCGCCATGCCGCCGCCAACGGCGTCCCGTTCTCGCTGGCGGATGCTGTGGTGCGGATCGAGAGCCGCTACAATCCGCGCGCTGCCCATGCCGGCAATTTCGGCCTGATGCAGATCCGCCACCAGACGGCGCGCGGCCTCGGCTATTCCGGCAGCGCCAGCGGCCTGCTCGACGCCGAGACGAACGCCCGCTACGGCATGAAGTACCTGGCCATGGCCTACAAGATGGCTGGCGGCGACACCTGCCGCACGGTGATGAAGTACCAGAGCGGCCATATGACCACCCGGATGAGCGGCGCGAACCGGACCTATTGCGCCAAGGTGCGCACGATCACGGCCCGTAACTGACGCCGCATTTTCTTCAAGCGAGGCGGCGTCCGCTTCGCTTGAAAACGCTCTGCCGTCGCGGTCGCGCTTGACGCCGGCCGCGCCAGCGCGCATCTCCCCCTCGCCAGTCGGCCGGACGGCCGCTCTCGCTCGCGAGGGAGGAAAGTCCGGGCTCCACGGAAACACGGTGCCGGATAACGTCCGGCGGGGGCGACCCCAGGGAAAGCGCCACAGAGATCGAACCGCCGCCGGTTTCGGCCGGCGGTAAGGGTGAAAAGGTGCGGTAAGAGCGCACCGCGGACCCGGCAACGGGGACGGCACGGCAAGCCCCACCGGGAGCAAAACCGAATAGGGACGATGCTTCCCGCGCAAGCGGGGAGGGGCTGGTTTCTGAGCCTTGTCGTCCGGGTTGGTTGCTCGAGGCGCGCAGCGATGCGGGTCCCAGAGGAATGGCCGTCACGTCGGGGGAGCGATCTCCCGGCCATCCAGAACCCGGCTTACAGGCCGGCTGGCACCTTCGCTCGCCGACGTTTCGGGCGCTCTTTCGGTATCCGCGTCATCCCGGGCGACCGCGGGGAGGCGCAGGTCCATGCCTGAACACGCGCCCGAAGCGCTCCGGCATGGATCCCGGATCGCCGCTTCGCGGCGTCCGGGATGACGGCGTATGCGGGGAGGCGATGGGGCTTCAGGCGACCGTGGTCTGGACCTCGATATTGCCCTTCGTCGCATGCGAGTAGGGGCAGACGACATGGGCCTTCCTGACGAGGTCCTCGACCACCGCCTTGTCGACGCCCGGGACCGAGACCGTCAGCTTGGCGGCGATGCCGAAGCCCTGGCCGTCGTCGCGCGGGCCGATGCCGATATCGGCCGAGACCTTCGCGTCGTCGGGGATCTTCACCTTCTCCTTGCCGGCGACGAATTTCAGCGCGCCGAGGAAGCAGGCCGAATAGCCCATCGAGAACAATTGCTCGGGATTGGTGCCGTCGCCGCCACCGCCGCCGAGTTCCTTCGGCGTGTTCAGCACGAGCTTGACGTTGCCGGTGTCGGTCGCGGCCTGGCCTTCGCGGCCGCCGGTGGCGGAACCATGGGCGGTGTAGAGGATTTTCATGATGGCCTCCTTCTCTGCGGTTCGAACCAAGGCTTGCTTTTTAGATTGTACACAATTAGATTGTCAACAACTAATTTAGAGGCAGGCTGCCGGAGTCGATTGTCGCTTCGGTTTCCGCTTTGCCTGCGGCGGCGATGGCGGGGGTGACGGTGTCCGGGGGCAGAATGGAGCGCGAGCGCAGGGGCGGGGGCGGCGAACCCAGGCTGGAGCAGCAGCTGTGCTTCGCGGTCTATCAGGCGAGCCATGCCTTCAACCGCGTCTACCGGCCGGTGCTCGCCGCGCTCGGGCTGACCTATCCGCAATATCTCGTCATGCTCGCGCTATGGGAGGATGACGGGCCGACGGTGAAGGCGCTCGGCGACAGGCTGCTGCTGGATTCCGGCACGCTGACGCCGCTGCTGAAGCGCCTCGAGGCGGCAGGCTTCATCCGGCGCGAGCGCGATGCCGCCGATGAGCGGCAGGTGCGCATCCGGCTCGCGGCGAAAGGCGAGGGGCTGCGCGCGCAAGGCTGCCGGGTGCAGGAGGCGATCGGCCGGGCGCTCGGCGAGGCGGCGCCGACGGCGGAGGCGCTGCGCGATCAGCTCGGCAAGGTCCGCGACGCGCTGCTGGCGGCCCTGCGCGAGGACTGACCGGGCATCGTCGCAAAAGCGGGCCGGTGAGGCGCGCGCAGGGCGGGTTTGCGGCGGGCGGGCGGCCCGCTCCGCCTCCGCGAGGGCTCGTCATGGCGGGCTCTCGCCGTGTCCCGCAAAAAATCTTGCGGGGCTTCGCCGGCCCTCTTTGCCTTCGGAAGTGGGTTCCGCGACCCGATTCTCCCGTGCTTACGGTTGTTTAACCATAAGGGGCTGTCATGGCGGCGAGCCCTCGCAAGCATCGACTTGTGCTTACGATTCCATTGACGCCCATGATTGCCCATGTTATCCCAAATCATCCCGTCGAAGCCGGCAGGCAAGTCTCAGATCGGGGTCCGTGTGCCGCGCGGATCCTGGTCGCCGGGCGCCGCTTGCCTGCTTCGACGGGTGGATTTTTCGCCGCGCGGGCAGGTGCTCCGCGGCGGTGTGGAGAGCAGGCCGGGAGGCGGCGTTGACGGACCGCTTCGTCTCGAACTTCACCAACCGGCTCGACGCCAAGGGGCGCGTCTCCATTCCTTCGAGCTTCCGCTCCGTTCTGGCGAAGGACGGCTACGAGGGGCTCTACGTCCATCAGGGGCTCGACCTGCCGGCGCTCGACGCGGGCGGCAACGCGCTGAGGGCGACGATCGACGACATCCTGGCGCGCTTCTCTCCCTTCTCCGACGAGTGGGAGCTGCTCTCGACGGCGCTGAACGGCACCTCGGAGGTGCTGAAGATCGACCCCGAGGGGCGGATCGTGCTGAGCGAGGCGCTGAAGGCGCATGCCGGCATCGGCGATGCGGTGACCTTCGTCGGCCACGGCCACAAATTCCAGATCTGGGAGCCGGAGCGCTTCCGCGCTCATCTCGACGCGGCGCGGACGCGGTTGCGCGACGTCAAGCGCACGCTCGGCGGCCTGGCGGCTTCGGCGGGAGGCTCGGGCTCATGACGGGGCAGGGCGAGCCGGCGCGTCATGTCCCGGTGCTGCTCGCCGAAGTGCTGGCCGCGCTCGCGCCCAGGCCGGGCGGGCGCTATCTCGACGGCACCTTCGGGGCGGGCGGCTACAGCCGGGCGATCCTCGACGCCGCGCCGCATTCGATCCTGCTCGGGCTCGACCGCGATCCGAGCGCGATCGCCGGCGGGGCCGATCTCGTCGCCGCCATGGCCGGGCGGCTGACGCTGTCGCAGGCGCGCTTCGGCGATCTCGCCGCGGAGGCCGAGCGCTTCCGCATGGTGCCGCTCGACGGGGTGGTGCTCGATATCGGCGTCTCGTCGATGCAGATCGACCAGCCGGAGCGCGGCTTCTCCTTCCGCTTCGACGGGCCGCTCGACATGCGCATGAGCGGCGACGGGCAGAGCGCGGCCGACATCGTCAACGAGGCCGAGGAAGGGCTGCTCGCCAACATCTTCTACCACTATGGCGAGGAGCGGCGCTCGCGCGCCGTGGCGCGGGCGGTGGTCGAGGCGCGGCGCAGGGCGCCACTGGGCACCACCAAGCAGCTCGCCGATCTCGTCGCCGGCATCGTGCGCGGCGAGCCCGGCGGGGCGCATCCGGCGACGCGGGTCTTCCAGGCGCTGCGCATCGCGGTCAACGACGAGCTCGGCGAGCTGGTCAGGGCGCTGCACGCGGCGGAGGCCGTGCTCAAGCCCGGCGGCCGGCTCGTGGTCGTGACCTTCCATTCGCTCGAAGACCGCATCGTCAAGCAGTTCCTGGCCGAGCGTTCGGGCCGGGTGCCCGCGGGTTCGCGCCATGCGCCGGCGGCGGCGGTGGCGCAGCCGACCTTCCGCCTGGTCGAGAGGGGCGCCGTCGCGCCGTCCGAGGCGGAGATGCGGAGCAATCCGCGGGCGCGCTCCGCCAAGCTGCGCGCCGCCGAACGCAACGAGGCGCCGCCGCGCCGGGCCGAGGCCGGGCTCGTCGCGCTCGCCGGCATTCCCGACCCCGCGCCGCGCCGGAGATCCTGAGCGTGATCAAGTTTCTCCATGTCATCGCCATCGGCGCGCTGGTCTCCTCGGCCGTCTATGCCTATTCGATCAAATACGAGACGACGCTGGCGACCGAGCATCTGCAGAAGCTCAGGTCAAAGACCCAGCGCGAGCGCGACGCCATCCAGGTGCTCAAGGCGGAATGGCAGTTCCTCAACCGGCCGGACCGCATCCAGACGCTGGCCGACCGGCATCTCGACCTCCAGGCCTTCCAGGCGACGCAGGTGGTGAAGCCGTCCGAGATCCCCAATCGCGGGCCCAAGGTCGACGCCATCGGCCGCAAGCTCGAGGATCTCGGCCTCGGCCTGCCGACCGAGACGCCACGGAGCACCAGGACGAGCGCGACCACGCCCGGAGCCATGCCATGACCGACAAGACCCGGACCGAACCGGCTTTCGACACCGAGGCGCAGCTTAACGACGCGCAGGCCTACGATCAGGCGACACCGGCCTACGAGGAGCCGGCGGCGCCGCGCTCGCGGCTCGCCTGGCTGCGCGACATCTTCCGGATGAGCGGCCACAAGGCGCAGCCGCGCGTCGGCCTCGTCATCCTCGGCTTCTCGGTCCTGTTCATCGCGATCACCGGCCGGCTCGCCCTGCTGGCGACGCTGCCGAACGAGCAGGTCGGCATCCGGCGCGCCAGCTCGAACGCGATCTCGGCGGCGCGACCCGACATCGTCGACCGCAACGGCGAGATCCTCGCCACCGACATCGGCGTCGTCTCGGTCTTCGCCGAGCCGCGCAAGATCCTCGACAAGGACGAGGCGACCGAGCTGCTGACCGCCGTGCTGCCCGATCTCGACGCCAAGGACCTGCGTGACAAGCTCGGCACCAAGAAGGGCTTCGTCTGGGTCAAGCGCGAGATCACGCCGCGCCAGCAGGCCGAGGTCTATCGCCTCGGCATTCCCGGCGTCGGCTTCCTGCCCGAGCACAAGCGGGTCTATCCGAACGGCCCGGCCGCCGCCCATGTCCTGGGTTTCGCCAATATCGACAATATCGGCATCGCCGGCATGGAGAAGTACATCGACTCGCAGGGGCTGCAGGACCTGAACGGCGCCGGCCTCGCTAGCGAGGCGAGCGACCTCAAGCCGGTGAAGCTCTCGATCGACCTGCGCGTCGAGCACGTGCTGCGCGACGAGCTGGTCAAGGGCATGGAGCGCTTCAAGGCGATCGCGGCGGCGGGCGCGATCATGGACGTCACCACCGGCGAGGTGCTGGCGCTGGTCTCGCTGCCCGACTTCGACCCCAACAACCCGGTCGACGCGCTGGAGAAGGACCGCATCAACCGGATGAATGTCGGCGTCTACGAGATGGGCTCGACCTTCAAGGCGCTGACCATCGCGATGGCGCTGGATTCCGGCAAGGTCAACATCAACTCGACCTTCTCGACCGCCGGCGGGATGATGCGGTTCGGCCGCCAGGTCATCAAGGAATACCACGGCACCGGCCGGACCCTGACCGTGCCCGAGGTCTTCGTGCACTCGTCCAATATGGGCTCGATCAAGATGGCGCTCGCCGTCGGCGTCGACGGGCACAAGGCCTTCCTGAAGAAGATGATGCAGCTCGACCGCATGACGACCGAGCTGCCGGAGAGCGCCGCGCCGATCGTCCCGCAGCGCTGGGGCGAGATCAACACCGCGACCATCGCCTTCGGCCACGGCCTCGCCGTGGCGCCGCTGCAGGCGCTCGCCGCCGTCGCCGCGCTGGTCAATGGCGGCTATCTGATGAAGCCGACCTTCCTCAAGCGCTCGCAGGAGGACGCGATGAAGGTCGCGACCCGGGTGATCAAGCCGGAGACCTCCGAGGCGCTGCGCTACATCATGCGCATCAACGGCGAGCGGGGCTCGGCGCGCAAGGCCGACGTTCCCGGCTATTTCGTCGGCGGCAAGACCGGCACGGCCGAGAAGGTCATCAACGGCCGCTACGCCAAGAACAAGAACTTCACCACCTTCACGGCGATCATCCCGTCGGACAAGCCGAAATACCTCTTCCTCGCCATCTATGACGAGCCGAAGGGCTATGCCGAGAGCGGCGGCTATTCGACCGCGGCCTGGAACGGCGGCGTCACCACCGGCAAGCTGATCGAGCGCGCGGCGCCGCTGCTCGGCGTCACGCCGCGCTTCGAGCCGCCGGCCTCGCCCTTCCCGCTGATGGCGAAGCTGGGGGCGTGGGGTTCGCGGTAGCGCTCGACGGTGGCAGGGGGACAACCGTCATGCTCGGGCTTGACGGTTCCGCTGCCGCGTCGTCATTCCGGAGCAGGCCGCAGGCCTGCGCCCGGAACCCGGAAACGCAGGACGATCAGGATCAGCCGGTGCACTTCGAGAGGCCAGGGTGTCGGTTCTGGATTCCGGGCTCTTCGCTGACGCGAAGCCCCGGAATGACGGAGGAGATGTGACCGCGATGTCCTGGAGACTGGACGATCTCTTCCCCGAGACCTTCGATGCCGACGCCGCCAACCAGCCCGTGCACGGCGTCGCCTTCGACAGCCGCAAGGTTACCGGCGACGACGTCTTCGTCGCGCTCGCCGGCGCCAAGGCGGATGGCGCGCGCTTCATCATGGACGCGGTCGGGCGCGGCGCGGTCGCCGTCGTCTCGGGCGGCCCGCGCCCGGACGATCTGCCGGCCGGCGTCGCCTTCGCGCAGGTCGCGGATCCGAGGCTGGCGCTGGCGCTGGCGGCGGCGAAGCTCCATCCGCGCCAGCCCGAAACGATCGTCGCCGTGACCGGGACGAGCGGCAAATCCTCGGTCGCGGACTTCACCCGCCAGATCTTCCAGGCGCTCGGCCATGAGGCGGCGAGCCTCGGCACCATCGGCGTCGTCACCGCCAAGGGCGCCGATTACGGCTCGCTGACCACGCCCGACCCGGTGTCGCTGCACGCTTCTCTGGACAAGCTGGCGGGTGAGGGGATCACCCATCTCGCCATGGAAGCCTCGTCGCACGGGCTCGACCAGCGCCGGCTCGACGGGGTGAGGCTGAAGGCTGGCGCCTTCCTCAATCTCGGGCGTGACCATCTCGACTATCATCCCAGCGTCGCGGCGTATCTCGCCGCCAAGCTCAGGCTCTGGGAACTGCTGCCGGCCGGCGCGCCGGTGGTGATCAACCGGGACGAACCCTATGCCGAGGAAGCGGCGCAGGCTGCCGTTGCCGGCGGGCATCCGATCATCGGCATCGGCCGCAAGGGCGAGACGCTCACCCTTCTCGCCAACGAACGGGACGGCTTCGCCCAGCGCCTGACGATCGGTTTCGACGGCGAGCGGATTTCTGTCTCGCTGCCGCTGGTCGGGGATTTCATGGCCGGCAACGCCTTGGTCGCGGCCGGGCTCGCCATCGCGACCGGGGCGGAGAAGCGCAAGGCGCTGGAGGCGATCTGCGGGCTCACCGGCGTCGCCGGGCGGCTCGAACGGGTGGGCGAGGCCAATGGCGGGCTGGTCGTCGTCGACTATGCCCACAAGCCGGATGCGCTGGCGGCGGTGCTTTCGACGCTGAGGCCCTATGCGACCGGGCGCCTGATCTGCGTCTTCGGCTGCGGCGGCGACCGCGACAAGGGCAAGCGGCCGCTGATGGGCGCCATCGCCGCCGAGAAGGCCGATATCGCCATCGTCACCGACGACAATCCGCGCAGCGAGGACGCAGCCACGATCCGGTCCGAGATCATGGCCGCCTCGCCGAAGCTGCGCGAGATCGGCGACCGCGAGGAGGCGATCCGCGCCGCGGTCGGGATGCTCCGGCCCGGGGATTTGCTGGTCGTGGCCGGAAAGGGCCATGAAAGCGGCCAGATCATAGGCGAGCGCACATTGCCCTTCTCCGACCATGAGGTCGTGCGGAAGGCGCTGGCGCAGGGGCACTAGTTCCATGTGCCGGATGATGATTTCGCGCGAATTCTTCCTGCCTGGCCGGGCAGGAAGCGCGCTGCCGGAGATTCAAGGATGAGCGCCCCCCTCTGGAGCGGAAACAGGCTGATCGCGGCGCTCGGCGCGCGCGCGGAAGGCGCCGTGCCGCCGGCCGTCACCGGCGCCTCGATCGACACCCGCACGCTGGAGCCGGGCGATGTCTTCTTCGCCATCCAGGGCGAGGCCCGCGACGGGCACGATTTCGTCAAGGGCGCGCTCGAGAAAGGCGCGGCGCTCGCCGTGATCGACGAGGCGCATGCGGCGCAGTTCGAGGGGGCCGGAGCGCTCGCCGTCGTGCCGGACGTGCTGAAGGCGATGGAGAAGGCAGGCGCGGCGCGCCGGGCGGAGCTCAAGGCCGGCGTCGTCGCCGTCACCGGCTCGGTCGGCAAGACCGGCACCAAGGAGGCGCTGCGCCTCGTGCTGTCGCGCCAGGGCAAGACCCATGCGCCGGTCGCCTCCTACAACAACCATTGGGGCGTGCCGCTGACGCTGGTGCGCACGCCGGCCGACATCGCCTATGGCGTCTACGAGATCGGCATGAACAGCCCCGGCGAGATCCTGCCGCTGGCCCGGCTGGTGCGCCCGCAGGTCGCGATCATCACCACGATCCAGCCGGTGCATCTGGCCGCCTTCGCCTCTCTGGAAGGCATCGCCGAGGAAAAGGCGGGCGTCTTCTGGGAGCTCGAGAAGGGCGGCACGGCGATCATCAACGCCGACATTCCGCAATCGGAATTGCTGCGCGACATCGCGAAATCCGGCCCGGCCGGGCGGATCGTCACCTTCGGCGAGAGCCCGGATGCCGATGTGCGGCTGGTCTCCTGCGCGCTCAAGGCCGACGTCTCCACGGTCGAGGCGCGGGTGCTCGGCCAGCCGGTGACCTACAAGCTCGGCAGCCCGGGCCGGCATATCGTGCTGAACTCGCTGGCGGTGCTGGCGGCGGTGCAGGCGCTCGGCGCCGACCTCGCGCTGGCGGCGCTGGCGCTCGGCGACCTCAAGCCGCCGCCGGGCCGCGGCGCCCGGCAGATCCTGCAGGCGCCGGGCGGACCCCTGACGCTGCTCGACGAGAGCTATAACGGCAACCCGGCCTCGATGCGCGCGGCGATCGAGAATCTCGGGCGCCTGCCGGTCGAGGGCCGGGGGCGGCGCATCGCCGTGCTCGGCGACATGCTGGAGCTCGGGCCGAGCGGGGCGGAGCTGCACGAGGGGCTGGCCGGGCCGCTCGCCGCCAACGGCATCGACAAGGTCTTCGCCTGCGGACCGCTGATGAAGGGACTCTATGAGAGCTTGCCTTCGGCCATGCGGGGGGCTTATGCCCCGGCAGCGGGCGAATTGGAGCCGCTCGTGCTCGATGCGGTTCGTGCCGGCGACGTCGTCACCATCAAGGGATCGCTGGGCTCGCGCATGGGGCCGATCGTCAAGGCGCTCCTCGCGCGCTTTCCTGCCTTGCCTGCCGAAGACTAAAGCATTTTCAAGCGAAGCGGACACCGGTTCGCGTGAATAAAATGCGACACGCTAAAAGATTCTGATCCGACCTTCCGACCGTTTCCCGAAAGATAGCCCGCACATGCTCGCCTGGCTCGCCGAATTGTCCGGCACTTTCCCCGTGCTGAACGTCTTCCGCTACATCACCTTCCGGGCGGGCGGGGCGACGGCGACGGCGCTGCTCTTCGTCTTCTTCTTCGGGCCGGCGGCGATCTCCTGGCTCAGGATCAAGCAGGGCAAGGGCCAGCCGATCCGCACGGACGGCCCCGAGAGCCATCTCGCCAAGCGCGGCACGCCGACCATGGGCGGGCTGATGATCCTGTCGGGCCTGTTCGCCGCGGTGCTGCTCTGGGGCAATCTGCGCAATCCTTATGTCTGGATCGTGCTCTTCGTCACGGCGGCCTATGGCGCGATCGGCTTCTATGACGACTACCTCAAAGTGACGAAGCAGTCGCATAAGGGATTCTCGGGCAAGGCGCGCATCGCGATCGAGGTGGTGGTCGCGCTGATCGCCTGCACCTTCGTCATGCAGACCCAGCCGCCCGCGATCGGCTCGGGCTTCGCGATGCCCTTCCTCAAGGAAGCGATCATCCCGCTCGGCATCCTGTTCCCGCTGGTCACCTCCTTCGTCGTGGTCGGGGCCGGCAATTCGGTGAACCTGACCGACGGGCTCGACGGGCTCGCCATCGTCCCGGTGATGATCGCGGCCGGCACCTTCGGCTTCATCTCCTACCTGGTCGGCAACGCCATCTTCGCCAACTACCTGCAGATCCATCACGTGCCCGGTGCGGGCGAACTCGCGGTGATCTGCGGGGCGGTGATCGGGGCGGGGCTCGGCTTCCTCTGGTTCAATGCGCCGCCGGCCCAGATCTTCATGGGCGACACCGGCTCGCTCGGCCTGGGAGGCCTGCTCGGCACCATCGCGGTCGCGACCAAGCACGAGATCGTGCTCGCCGTGGTCGGCGGGCTCTTCGTCGTCGAGGCGCTCTCGGTCATCATCCAGGTCGCGGTATTCAAGCGCACCGGCAAGCGCGTCTTCCTGATGGCGCCGATCCATCATCATTTCGAGAAGCTGGGCTGGACCGAGCCGCAGGTGGTGATCCGCTTCTGGATCATCTCCGTCGTGCTGGCGCTGGTCGGCCTCGCCACGCTGAAGCTGCGCTGAGGCGATGGGATCTTTCGCCGCAAACACCGCGTCATTCCGGGGCGCCGCGCAGCGGCGAGCCCGGAACCCAGAACCGATGTCCTTCGCTGGAAGGACGGTCCGGCTCTGCTGCCTTGTTGAAATGCCGCATCGGTTCTGGATTCCGGGCTCAAGCGCTGCGCGCTTGCCCCGGAATGACGGAGGTGTTCGATGACGCCTGTGACCATCTTCTCCGGGCGCAAGCTCGCCCTGTTCGGCCTCGGCGGCTCCGGCGTCGTCACGGCGCTCTCGCTGAAGGCGGGGGGAGCCGAGGTCGCGGCCTGGGACGACAACGAGGCGAGCCGGCAGAAGGCCGTGGCGCAGGGCGTCGGCATCGCCGACCTCGGCCTCGCCGACTGGTCGGGCTTCGCCGCGCTGGTGCTGGCGCCGGGCGTGCCGCTGACGCATCCCGCGCCGCACTGGACCGTCGAAAAGGCGAAGGCAGCCGGCGTCGCGATCATCGGCGACGTCGAGCTGTTCTTCCGCGAGCGGGCGAAAATCGCGCCGAGCGCTCCGGTCATCTGCATCACCGGCACCAACGGCAAGTCGACCACGACGGCGCTGATCGCGCATGTGCTCGCGGCGGCCGGGCGTGACGTCCAGATGGGCGGTAATATCGGCACCGCCGTGCTGGCGCTGGAGCCGCCGGCCGCGGACCGCATCCATGTCATCGAGTGCTCGAGCTATCAGATCGATCTCGCGCCCTCGCTCAATCCGACCGTCGGTATCCAGATGAACCTGACGCCGGATCATCTCGACCGGCACGGCTCGCTGGAGAACTACGCCGCGATCAAGGAGCGGCTGGTTTCGGCGGCGGATATCGCCGTGGTCGGCGTCGACGACGAGCCCTCCCGGCAGATGGCGCTCAAGCGAGCCGCCGGAGGCCGGCCACTGGTCGAGATCAGCGGCGAACGACCGCTCGACGAAGGTGTCTTCGCCGAGGTCGTCGAGCGCGACGGGCAGCGCGAGACGCGGATCGTCGCGGCGCGGGGCGGCGAGCGGCGCGTCGTCGCGAGCCTTGCCGGCATCGGCTCCTTGCGCGGCTCGCACAATGCCCAGAACGCGGCAGCCGCCTTTGCCGCCTGCGGGGCGCTCGGCCTGAGCGATGCGGAGATCGCGGCCGGCTTCCGCAGCTATCCGGGGCTGGCGCATCGCATGGAGGAGCTCGGCCGGATCGGCCGCGTCGTCTTCATCAACGATTCCAAGGCGACCAATGCGGATTCCACCGAGAAGGCGCTGACCTCCTTCCGCGACATCTTCTGGATCCTCGGCGGGAAGGCCAAGGAGGGCGGCATCGAATCCCTGCGCCGCTATTTCCCGAACATCGCCAAGGCCTATCTGATCGGCGCGGCGAGCGATCTCTTCGCCGCGACCTTCGACGATGACGGCCGGGTCAGCTATGAGCGCAGCGTGACGCTGGACAAGGCCGTGGCCGATGCCACGCGCGATGCGCTCGCAAAGCCGGGCGAGAGCGAGATCGCGGTGCTGCTCTCGCCGGCCTGCGCCTCCTTCGACCAGTTCCCGAATTTCGAGGTGCGGGGCGACGCGTTCCGCAAGTTGGTCGCGACGTTGCCGGGCTTCGTGGCGTTTGGCGGGGCAAAGCCCCCCGCCTGAACGCGGGCCGCCTTCAGTGGAAGCGCCAGAACTTGCGCATCGCCCAATAGGTGAAGGCCGAGGTCCAGCCGATCATCAGGAGCCCGAGCAGGGACTCGATGCCGCAGAACAGCCGCAGCGCGCCGAAGTGGAAGGTGTCGGGCGAGCCGAGCGCGGCATAGGACTCGATGGAAAGATACAGCGCCCGCCAGGTCGTCGGTGTCGCGACATCGGCCAGAGCGGCCGGGGCCGCGAGCGCGACGGTCATCCAGAGCACGCAAGCGAAGAACACGATCTGCACGATATGGCTGAACAGCGCCCCGACCATCACCGCGACGAGCCGCTGGCGCGGGGCGCGGCTCATGCGCAGGGTCCAGCCGGCGAGCAGGCGCAACGCCTCGTAATGCAGCAGGATGCAGGCGAGTGCGGCGGCGAGCGCGGCGGCCGAGAAGGTGAGCATCGGAACGGGCCTCAGCGAAATCGCCGGACAGAGCAGCCTTTCGCGATGGCGGCTTCAAGGCGGGGGGTGGCCGGGCGGGAAGCTCCCACATCCACCGCATCGGAATCAATCGGTTAACCATTCATTGACAGAGTGATTCGTCACGAAGCGCGGCTCGTCCGCGCGGAATTTGCCGATAGGACGCGCTGTCATGGTCTCCCGCGCCGAACCTTCCCTGAGCGGCCGCTGGTGGTGGTCGATCGACCGCCTGATCCTCGCCGCGCTGATCGCGCTGATGGTCTCCGGCGTCGTGCTGCTGATGGCCGGCGGGCCGCCGGTGGCGGAACGGCTCGGCCTCTCGACCTTCCATTTCGTCAACCGGCAGGCGGCCTATCTCGCCGGCGCCATCGTGATCTTCCTCGGCGTGTCCTTCATGACGCCGAGGCAAGTGCGCCGCGCTGCGCTCATCCTTTACGTGGTCTCGCTCGCCATGGTGGTGGCGACGCTCTATTTCGGCGTCGAGGTCAAGGGCGCCAAGCGCTGGCTGACGCTTAGCATCCTCGGCTCGGTACAGCCCTCCGAATTCCTGAAGCCGGCCTTCGTCGTGCTCGCGGCCTGGGCCTTCGCCGAGGGCACGCGCCGGCCGGACCTGCCGGGCACGATCCTCGCGCTGCTGATCCTGCCAGTCTCGATCGTGCCGCTGGTGCTGCAGCCGGATTTCGGCCAGACCATGCTGATCAGCCTGGTCTGGGCCGGGCTGTTCTTCGTCGCCGGCCTGCACTGGTTCTGGGTGATCGGGCTCGGCGGCATCGGCGCCACCGGCATCGTCATCGCCTATGAGCTGGTGCCGCATGTCCGCGCCCGCATCGAGCGCTTCATGGACAAGGGCTCGGGCGACACCTTCCAGGTCGACACCGCGCTGGAAAGCTTCGCGCAGGGCGGCTGGCTCGGCAAGGGGCCGGGCGAGGGCACGGTGAAGCGCATCCTGCCCGACGCCCATACCGACTTCATCTTCGCGGTCACTGCCGAGGAGTTCGGCGTCGTCGTCTGCATGATCCTGGTCGCGCTCTTCGCGATCATCGTGATCCGCTCGCTGTTCGTGGCGCAGAAATCGGAGGACCCGTTCACGCGGCTCGCCGTGACCGGGCTCGCCCTGCTCTTCGGAATCCAGGCGGCGATCAACATGATGGTCAACCTGCACATGATGCCGGCCAAGGGCATGACGCTGCCCTTCATCTCCTATGGGGGCTCCTCGCTGCTGTCGCTCGCGGTCGGCACCGGCTTCCTGCTGGCGCTGACGCGGCGCCGGCCGCGCTCGGCCGAGCTCGGCTCCTACGGGCGCTGAGATGGCTGCGGGCAAGCTCGTCATGCTGGCCGCCGGCGGGACCGGCGGCCATCTCTTCCCGGCCGAGGCGCTGAGCCACGCGCTGCATGCCCGGGGCATGCGCGTCGTGCTGATGACCGATACGCGCGCGGCGGACTATGCCGGCGGCTTTCCGGCCGAGGCCATCCATGCCGTGCCGGCGGCGACCCCGTCCGGGCGCTCGCCGCTCAAGATGGCCGGGGCGCTCGTCAAGCTCGCCAGGGGGACCCTCGCTGCGCGGCGGATCGTCGGCAGGCTCAGGCCGGACGTCGTCGTCGGCTTCGGCGGCTACCCGACCGTGCCGCCGGTGCTCGGCGCCTCGCTCGCCGGGGTCAGGACGGTGATCCACGAGCAGAACGCGGTAATGGGCCGGGCCAATCGCTTCCTCGCCGGGCGGGCGACGATCATCGCGACGGGCTTCGCCGAGGTCGGCGGCATCGCGGATGGGCTCAAGGCGAAATGCCGCCATGTCGGCAACCCGGTGCGTCCGGCGGTGCTGGAGGTGGCGGATCGCGATTACGACTGGCCGGGCGAGGGCAGGATACGCCTGCTCGTCTTCGGCGGTAGCCAGGGCGCGCGGGTGATGGCCGACATCGTGCCGCCGGCAGTCCAGCTCCTGAGCGAGGCGGAGCGGGCACGGCTCTCCATCGTCCAGCAGGCGCGGGCCGAAGACGACGAGCGCGTGCGCGGCATCTACGAGAAGCTCGGCATCCGCGCCACGGTCTCGCCCTTCTTCAAGGATCTGCCGGCGCAGATGGCGGCGGCGCAGCTCGTCATCGCCCGCTCCGGCGCCTCGACCGTCGCCGAGCTGACCGTGATCGGCCGGCCGGCGATCCTCGTGCCGCTGCCCGGCTCGCTCGACCAGGACCAGGCGGCGAATGCGGCCTTCCTCGAAAAGGCCGGCGGGGCGATCCGTATCCTGCAGCCGGAATTCACCCCGCGGCGCCTCGCCAGCGAGTTGTCGCAGCTCATCGCCGAGCCGGCGCACTTGACGACGATGGCGGCAAACGCGAAGAGCGCCGGTATCCCCGATGCCGCCGACCGCCTCGCCGATCTCGTGATCGCGACGGCCAACTTTCAGAACTGACAGGACACGCAGGACCATGAAGCTGCCGCCGAAGCTCGGCCCCATCCATTTCATCGGCATCGGCGGCATCGGCATGTCCGGCATCGCCGAGGTGCTGCATAATCTCGGCTACAAGGTGCAGGGCTCCGACGCTTCCGACGGGGCCAACGTCAAGCGCCTGGCGGAAAAGGGCATCACCACCTTCGTTGGCCACAAGGCCGAGAATCTGGGCGAGGCCGAGGTCGTCGTGGTCTCGACCGCGATCAAGCGCGACAATCCCGAGCTCGCCGCCGCGCGCGAGCTGCGCCTGCCGGTGGTGCGCCGGGCCGAGATGCTGGCGGAATTGATGCGGCTGAAGAGCTGCGTCGCCATTGCCGGCACCCATGGCAAGACGACGACGACCTCGCTGGTCGCGACGCTGTTGGAGAAGGGCGGGCTCGACCCGACCGTGATCAATGGCGGCATCATCAATGCCTACGGCACCAATGCGCGCATGGGCGAGAGCGACTGGATGGTGGTCGAGGCCGACGAGTCGGACGGCACCTTCCTGAAGCTGCCGGCCGATGTCGCGATCGTCACCAATATCGACCCCGAGCATCTCGACCATTTCGGCACCTTCGACGCGATCAAGGGCGCCTTCCGCTCCTTCGTCGAGAATTTGCCCTTCTACGGCTTCGCGGTGATGTGCATCGACCACCCGACCGTGCAGGGGCTGGTCGGCCAGATCGCCGACCGCCGCGTTATCACCTATGGCGAGAACCCGCAGGCTGATTTCCGGCTGCTCGACATCGATCTTTCTGGCGGGCAGGCGCGCTTCACGCTTCTGATCCGCGACCGCAAGAACGGCCGCGACGAGGTGATCCGCGACCTGGTCATGCCGATGCCGGGCCATCACAACGCGCTGAACGCCACGGCGGCGATCGCGGTCGCCTACGATCTCGGCATCCCGGTCGAGCGCATCCGCGAGGCGCTGGCCGGCTTCGGCGGCGTCAAGCGCCGCTTCACCCGGACCGGCGAGTGGAACGGCGCGCTGATCTTCGACGATTACGGCCACCATCCGGTCGAGATCGCGGCTGTGCTCAGGGCCGCGCGCGCCTCGACCAAGGGCAAGGTCATCGCGGTTGTGCAGCCGCATCGCTACACCCGGCTGTCGAGCCTGTTCGACGATTTCGCCGCCTGCTTCAACGATGCCGACACGGTGATCGTGGCCGATACCTACGCGGCCGGCGAGGCGCCGATCGCCGGGGCCGACCGTGATTCGCTGGTCGCCGGCATCAAGGCACGCGGCCATCGCCATGCCCTGCCGCTGGAGGCTCCCGACAAGCTCGCCGGCATGGTGGCGGAGCTGGCGGGGCCGGGCGACTACGTCGTCTGCCTTGGCGCCGGCAACATCACGCAATGGGCCTACGCGCTGCCGGGGGAACTGGCGGCGCTGAAGGGGTGAGCCTTTTCGGCTCGGTTTGGACAGGCTAAAGCGTCGAGCCATGGCATTCCAGGACCTCTCCTCCGACATCCGTGCCGCCGCGCCCGACCTGCGCGGGCGGCTCCTCGCCAATCAGGACCTCTCGGGCCTGACGTGGTTTCGCGTGGGTGGGCCGGCGCAGCTTCTGTTCACGCCGGCGGACGAGGAAGATCTCGCCTATCTGCTCTCCAGGCTGCCGGAGGACGTCCCGGTCACGGTGGTCGGGCTCGGCTCGAACCTGATCGTGCGCGACGGCGGCATTCCCGGCCTCGTCGTCCGGCTCGGCGGCAAGGGCTTCGCCGAGATCAGCCGCGAGCCGGGCGACCGGCTGCGGGCCGGAACGGCCGTGCCGGACGTCAAGGTGGCCCGCGCCGCGGCCGATGCGGCGCTCGAAGGGCTCGCCTTCTATCGCGGCATCCCCGGCTCGATCGGCGGGGCGCTGCGCATGAATGCCGGCGCCCATGGCGGCGAGACCACCGACGTGCTGGTCGAGGCGCGCGGCGTCACGCGCAAGGGCGAGCTCGTGACGCTCTCCCACGCGCAGATGGGCTTCACCTATCGCAACAGCGCCGAATCGACCCGCGAGATCATCTTCACCTCCGCCCTGTTCCAGGGGCGGCCGGGCGAGCAGGCCGCGATCCAGGCCGAGATGGATCGGGTGACGCAGGCGCGCGAGGCCGCCCAGCCGATCAAGGAGCGCACCGGCGGCTCGACCTTCAAGAACCCGGACGGCGGCAAGGCCTGGAAGCTGATCGACGCCGCCGGCTGCCGCGGCCTGCGCGTCGGTGGGGCGCAGGTCTCGGAGATGCATTGCAACTTCCTGATCAACACCGGCGGTGCAACGGCCGCCGATGTTGAAGGGCTCGGCGAGGAGGTCCGCCGCCGGGTCAAGGAGAATTCCGGCTTCGAGCTGCAGTGGGAGATCAAGCGGCTCGGGGTCGCGGCGTAGCGGGCGCGGCTCCCGCGCGGCGGGCGAACACCATCCCGGTGACGGTCGAGCCCAAGATGATCGCGATGCCGAGGAGCTGGAGTCCGCCGAGCCACTGGCCGAGCAGGACGGCGCCGAGCAGCGTCGCGACCATCGGGCTGAGCAGGCCGAGGAAGGCGACGCTGGAGCCCAGCGTGGTGATGCCTCTGACCCAGAACCAGTAGGCCAGCGCGGTTCCGATCAGGACGAGATAGCCGAGCCCGAGCCCGTTCAGGCCTGTCGGAGCCGGCGGCAGACCCTCGACCAGCAGCGCGACCGGCAGCAGGATCAGCCCGCCCAGCGTGAGCTGCCAGGCCGCCAGCGCCAGCGGCGAACCCATCCTGCCCCAGCGCTCGATCAGCACCGTGCCGGTCGCCATCGAGGCGGCGCTGGCGAGGCCGGCGAGGAGGCCGATGGCGTCCGGCCGGGCATGCGGATCGAGCACCAGCAGCGCCACGCCGGCGAGGCCGGCGAGCGCGGCGAGGATCTGGCCGCGGCCCGGGCGCCGGCCGAGCAGCGGCCAGGCCAGCAGGCCGACGATCAGGGGCTGGATCGAGCCGACCGTGGCGGCGAGCCCGCCGGGCAGGCGCGCGGCGCTGACGAAGAGCAGCGCGAAGAACAGCCCGATATTGGCAAGACCGAGCGCCGCGAGCGGCAGCAGCCTGTCGCGCGGCGGCAGGCCGGGGCCGAGCGCCATCAGCAGCAGGCCGGCCGGCAGCGCCCTGAGCGCGCCGACGAGCAGCGGATGATCCACCGGCAGCGTCTGGGTGAAGACGATATAGGTCGAGCCCCAGAGGCAGGGCACCAGGATCGTGGTCAGCAGGGTGGTATCGAGCTTGAGCGCCATGGCGGGCTCCCGGTTGGGGGGCGATAGAGCATCGGCCCGAAAAGTGGCACGCGGTTTTCGGGAAAAGCCGATGTAAAATCAAAGAGCTAGAGTATCGGACCGAATACGATATTCAGTTCGATACTCTAGCCGTTCGGACCGGGAAGCGGCCGGCGCGGCCTTGCGCTTTTCGGTCGGGACACAGTAAGGTCGTTCGATGCTATATATTTTGATATCGAATTATTCGATATGGGATGATTACGAGCGTGATGAAGCCGAGTCAAGCGCGCGGGGCCGAGCAGGGCGGGCCGATGGATTCGATCCTGGCGCAATGGCGCCGCGAACGGCCTGATATCGATCCGGGCGTCATGGCCGTCTGCGGCGAGCTCTGGCGGGCGGCGGACCGGGTGCGCGAGGGGGTCGCGGCCAATCTGGCGACGGAGTCTCTCGACTTCGCCGGCTTCGACGTGCTGCTGACCCTGCGGCGGCAGGGCCGGGGCAAGGCGCTGTCGCCCTCCGAGCTGGCGCAGGACATGATGATCTCGACCTCGGCGATGACGAACCGGCTCGACCGGCTGGAGAAGCGCGGGCTGATCGAGCGGCTCGCGGATCCAAGGGACCGCCGGGCGCTGCGTGTCGTGCTGACCGAGGCGGGCTTCGCGCTGGCCGAGCGAATCGTCGTTTCGCATGTCGCGACCGAGGAGCGGCTGGTGAGCGCGCTGTCGCCTGCGGAGCGGACGGAGCTGCTGCGCCTGCTCGCCAAAATCGGCTGATTTAAAAGCCGTTAACGCCTGCAGGCCTATGGTTAACGGGCTGTTAACCATCTCCGGTGAGGTTCGGCGAACACGTCGAACGGGGACCGGCATGAGCAAACACGTCGCAGTGCTGATGGGGGGGTGGTCCGTCGAACGGGAGGTCAGCCTCAACAGCGGTGCGGCCTGCGCGCGGGCGCTGGAAGGGCAAGGCTACCGGGTCACCCGCGTCGACGTGCAGCGCGACATCGCCGAGGTGCTGGCGAAGCTGAAGCCGGACGTCGCCTTCAACGCCCTGCACGGACGCTTCGGCGAGGACGGCACGATTCAGGGCGTGCTCGAGATCCTGCGTATTCCCTATACCCATTCGGGCGTGCTGGCCTCGGCGCTGGCGATCCGCAAGGACCGGGCGAAGACGGTGGTGCAGGCGGCCGGCGTGCCGGTGGCGCATGGCGTCAACGTCTCCCGCTTCGTCGCCGCCAAGAGCCATGCGCTGCCGCCGCCCTATGTGCTCAAACCCGTCGACGAGGGCTCCTCCGTCGGCGTGGTGATCGTCAAGAAGGGGCGCGAGCACCCGCCGCAGGAGATCGCCCGGCCGGACTGGCCCTGCGGCGAGACGCTGCTCGCCGAGACCTTCGTCGCGGGGCGGGAGCTGACCTGCGCGGTGATGGGCGAGCGCGCCCTGGGTGTGACCGAAATACAAGCCGCAACCGGCGAATTTTACGACTACGACGCGAAGTACGCGAAAGGCGGCTCGATCCACATCTGCCCGGCTCAAATTTTACCGAAAATTTACCAGCAGATCGAAGAGTGTGCGTTAACGGCGCATCAAGCAATCGGATGCCGGGGCGTCAGCCGATCTGACTTTCGCTACGACGACGAGACCGACACGCTCGTCTGGCTGGAAGTCAATACGCAGCCCGGGATGACCGAAACCAGCCTGGTGCCCGAACTGGCTGCCCATGCGGGCCTGAATTTCGGTGAGCTCGTCAAATGGATGGTGCAGGACGCCTCCCTCGATCGGTGAAAGCGATGAAGGCGAACTCCTCTTCACGCCTGCCGGTCGTGGCGACCGGCCCGCAGCTGCTGATCGGCAGCGAGCGGCAGGGGCGCTGGATGCGGCGCCCGCGCCGCTCGGCGCAGCCATGGGCCGAGCGCCTGCCGCGCGGCATCGGCTCCTGGCTCGCGGTCGGCTTCCTCGCGCTCAGCCTCGGCTCCGGCTTCGTCATCGGCGGGCAGTACCAGGCGATGCAGGAGGCCTATGGGCCGCCGCGCCACATGATCGCGCGCATGCTCGGCTTCGGCATCGACCGCGTCACCATTTCCGGCCTGTCGGGGCTGTCGGAGCAGGAGGTGCTGGTCGCCGCCGGCATCGACCCGAAGACCTCGCTGGTGTTCTTCGACGCCGACGAGGCGCGCAGGCAGCTCGAGGCCAATCCGCTGATCCGCGAAGCCCAGGTCCGCAAGCTCTATCCCGGCGAGATCTCGATCTCGCTGACCGAGCGCGAGCCCTATGCGCTCTGGCAGGTCAAGGGCGAGCTCTTCGTGATCGCGGCGGATGGCACGGTGATCGACAAGATGGATGACGGCCGCTTCGCCTATCTGCCGCTGGTCGTCGGCAAGAACGCCAACAACCGCGCCAGCGAGTACCTGGCCCTGCGCAAGGAGGCCGGGCCGCTCGCCCAGCATATCCGCGCCGGCATGCTGGTCTCCGACCGGCGCTGGGACATCAAGCTCGACAACGGCATGGATGTGCGCCTGCCCGAGACCAAGCCCGAGGCCGCGATGCAGCGGCTGATCTCGCTCGAACAGAACGACCGCATCCTCGACAAGGACATCCTCGCGCTCGACCTGCGCCAGCCCGACCGCGTCGTCGCCCGCCTTTCCGAAGAAGCCGCAGCCGCCCGCGCCGACATGCTGAAGAACCGCAACAAGGCCAGGAAGAAGGGAGGCGAGGCGTGAACCACTTCACCTCCCAGGGCCTGACGCCGCGCATGCGCCCGCTCTCGGCGCGCAAGAGCGCGATCCTCTCGATCCTCGACATCGGCACCAGCAAGGTCGTCTGCCTGATCGCCGAATTGAACCCGGCCGAGGCCAATGAGCGGCTGCGCGGGCGCACCCATGTCGCGCGCATCATCGGCATCGGCCACCAGCGCTCGCTCGGCCTCAAGGGCGGCGCGATCATCGATCTCGAAAGCGCCGAGCGCGCCATCCGCGCCGCCGTGGACGCGGCCGAGCGCATGGCCAAGGTCGAGGTCCAGTCGGTGATCTGCAACCTGACCGGCGGGCGCATCGGCTCCCAGCATTACGCGGCCGGCGTCGACCTGCGCTCCGGCTCGGTCGGCGATTCGGATATCAAGCGCGTGCTCGCCACCGCCGCGACCCATGCGATCCGCCCCGGCAAGGCCGTGCTCCACGCCCTGCCGACCGGCTATGCGCTCGACGGCGTGCCCGGCGTGCTCGACCCGCGCGGGCTGATCGGCGGCAAGCTCTCGGTCGACATGCATGTCGTCGCCAGCGAGGCGGCGGCGGCGCGCAACGTCATGCTCGCGGTCGAGCGCTGCCATCTCGAAGTCGAGGCGGTGGTCGCGACTCCTTACGCCTCCGGGCTTTCGGTGCTGGTCGACGACGAGGCCGAGATGGGCGTCGTCGTGGTCGATCTCGGCGGCGGAACGACGAGCCTCGGCGTCTTCTCCGGCGGCCATATGATGCATGCCGACGCGATCGCGGTCGGCGGCAACCACATCACCATGGACGTGGCGCGCGGGCTCTCGACCCGGGTCTCGGCGGCGGAGCGGCTGAAGACGCTGCACGGCTCCTGCATCGCCAGCGCCTCCGACGAGCGCGACATGATCGCCGTGCCGCAGGTCGACGACGACGAGCGCGACATGCCGAACCATCTGGCCAAGTCGCATCTGGTCAGGATCATCAAGCCGCGCGTCGAGGAGATCCTCGAGCTGGTGCGCGACCGGCTGAACAATGCCGGCTTCTCGGCCCAGGCCGGGCGGCGCGTCGTGCTGACCGGCGGCGCCTGCCAGCTCACCGGCCTGGCCGAAGTGGCGCGGCGCATCCTCGGCGGCCAGGTCCGCACCGGCCGTCCGCTCGGCATCAAGGGCCTGCCAGAGGCGGGCAAGGGTCCGGCCTTCTCGGCGGCGGTCGGCCTGCTGGTCTATCCGCAGGTCGCCCATGTCGAGCATTTCGAACCACGCGCCGCCGGCGGGCGCTATTTCGCGACCGGGACGGACGGCTACTTCTCGCGCGTCGGGCGGTGGCTGAAGGACAGTTTCTAAGGTTTCGAGTGAGTACCGGCGTGTTCGAAGGGACGCGCCACGGCGTCAAACGTAGCAATCGACGGCTCCCGCCAGGCGCCGGTCAAAGGGATCAGAAGAGGCAATCATGGCGATGAATCTGCAAGCCCCGGACATCCGGGAACTCAAGCCCCGGATCACGGTCTTCGGTGTCGGCGGCGCGGGCGGCAATGCGGTCAACAACATGATCGAGGCCGGCCTCGACGGCGTCGACTTCGTCTGCGCCAACACCGACGCCCAGGCGCTGGCGCTGTCGCGCTCCTCGCGCATCATCCAGATGGGCCTCCAGGTCACCGAGGGCCTCGGCGCCGGCTCGCAGCCGGAAGTCGGCCGGGCCGCGGCCGAGGAAGTCATCGACGAGATTCGCGATCACCTGGCGGGCGCGCATATGGTCTTCATCACGGCCGGCATGGGCGGCGGCACCGGCACCGGCGCGGCGCCGGCCATCGCCCGCGTCGCCCGCGACATGGGAATCCTGACCGTCGGCGTCGTCACCAAGCCGTTCCAGTTCGAGGGCCAGCGCCGCATGCGCATGGCGGAGGCCGGCATCGACGAGCTGAACGAGTCGGTCGACACCCTGATCGTCATCCCGAACCAGAACCTGTTCCGCGTCGCCAACGAGACCACCGGCTTCGCCGACGCCTTCGGCATGGCCGACCAGGTGCTCTATTCGGGCGTCGCCTGCATCACCGACCTGATGGTCCGTCCCGGCCTGATCAATCTCGACTTCGCCGACGTGCGCGCCGTGATGCGCGGCATGGGCAAGGCGATGATGGGCACCGGCGAGGCGCAGGGCGAGAAGCGCGCGCTGACTGCGGCCCAGGCCGCGATCAACAACCCGCTGCTCGACGACATCTCGATGAAGGGCGCGCGCGGCCTGCTGATCTCGATCACCGGCGGGCGCGACATGAAGCTCTACGAGGTCGACGAGGCCGCCACCCGCATCCGCGAGGAGGTCGATTCCGAGGCCAACATCATCGTCGGCGCGACCTTCGACGAATCGCTGGAAGGCACGGTGCGCGTCTCCGTCGTCGCCACCGGCATCGACAAGCCGATCACGCAGGTCGGCGAGGTCGACGAGACCGAGGCCCGCATCGCCCAGGTCGCCGAGCGCCTGAAGCAGGAGGCCCGCCTGCGCTCGACCGCGGCGCCGCAGGCCGCCCGCCCGGCGCCGCAGCCGGCGCCCGTTCCGTCGATCGAGACCGCCCGCGTCGCTCCCGTCGCGGAGCCGGCTCCCGCCGCCCAGGTCCAGGACATCCGCATCGAGCCGGTGCAGCCGCGCCCGGTGATGGTCGCCGCCCCGGCTCCCGAGCCGGCCGCCCCGGCCGAGCCGACCCTGCATCTCGACGACAGCTTCATCCCGCCTGCGCCGGAGCGCGCGGTGCGCCCGACCCGCATGCCGCGGATCGAGGACCTGCCGGCCCCGGGCCAGGCCCAGCTCCACGCCCAGCGCGGCGCGCAGCCGGTGCCGCAGGCGCCGAGCGCCGTCGAGCAGAAGCGGATGTCGCTGATGCAGCGCCTCGCCTCGGTCGGCTTCGGCCGCAAGGAGGACGAGGCGGAGGCTCCGGCTCCCGCGCCCGTCCCGGTGCGCCAGGCCCCGGCAATGCCGCAGGCGGCCGCGCCGAGCGCAGCCCATGCCGAGTATATGCGCCGCCCGGCGCCGCAGCCGGCCGCGCGCCCGGCCCAGGGTCAGCTCGACCCGCATGGCCGCGCCGCGCCGACTCGCAGCAGCGAGGACGACCATCTGGAGATCCCGGCTTTCCTGCGCCGTCAGGCGAACTGAGTCCGGCCTTCGGAAGGCTTTGTTACGGATCCCGCCGCGCCATTCGCGCGGCGGGATTTCGGTCGTTTAAAAATCGTTATCTTTCAGTCTGTTATTGTTCCATCTCACAAGCTTTCCGACTGTAACACAGCGAAAGAAAGCGTGATTTTGAGCGGCTGCCGCGAAGGCTTATGTTGCGGCCGCATCAAGAGGACGAGCCTACCGGACCGGCTTGATGCCGCTTTCGGAGATGTCGCCGCCGGCGGCCGCTGCACAGGCAGCGCGCAGGGGTCGCGGCGACCAGGATTGGATAGACGGAATGAGCTTCGATCGGCAGACGACCCTGCGGGCAGCGGTGACCTTGACCGGGATCGGCGTGCATTCCGGCGCGCCTGCCAGCATCTGCCTGAAGCCGTCCAGCGCGAATTCCGGCGTCGTCTTTCTGCGCACCGGCATCGAGGGCATGCCGCCCCAGCTCATCCACGCCAGACACACCAAGGTCAGCGCCACCGAACTCTGCACCGTGATCGGCGACCGCGGCCCGGCCTCGGTCTCGACGATCGAGCATCTGATGTCGGCCTGCTCCGGGCTCGGCCTCGACAACGTTCTGGTCGAGATCGACGGCCCCGAAATGCCGATCATGGACGGCAGCGCCCGCGAGTTCGTCGCCGCCATCGAGGCGACGGGAATGACCACGCTCGCCGCCTCGCGCCGCTATCTCAAGGTTCTGCAGCCGGTCCGCATCGAGCAGGGCCGCGCCTTCGCCGAGCTGATGCCGGCGGAGCAGGGCTTCCGCCTCGATGTCGAGATCGATTTCGACACCGCCGTGATCGGCCGCCAGCGCAAGATCTTCGACCTTGAGGCCAAGGCCTATGCCAGCGACATCGCGAAGGCGCGTACCTTCGGCTTCATGCGCGATGTCGAGCAGCTCTGGAAGGCGGGCTTCGCCCAGGGTGCCTCGCTCGACAACACGGTCGCGATCGGCGAGGACAAGGTGATCAACCCCGAAGGCCTGCGCTATGGCGACGAGTTCGTCCGCCACAAGGTGCTCGACGCCATCGGCGACCTGGCGCTGGCCGGCTATCCGATCATCGGCGAGTTCCGCTCCTATTGCGGCGGCCACCGGATGAACGTTCGCATCCTCGAGGCGCTCTTCGCCGACCGCGCCAATTTCGCGATCGTCGAATCCCAGCCGGTCTTCGCCCCGGCCCGCGCCATGCCGATGGCGGCGGGTGCGCCGGCCGCCTACGCGCCCGATCTCCACTGAAATCGTAAGGGCCGGCCTCGTCGCGCCTTTCCTTTGCCCGGTTTTTGTCCGAGATGCCGCAATGCTGCGGAATCGTGCCGTGACCGGCTTTCGGCAGTGGCGCGCGGGATGCGTCTGAGGTAAGGCATGCTTCCCGCAGGCAGGGACGATCGAAAGAGGACCGACGACGTGAGCGTGACGCGGCAAAGCCTTCCGGCAATCCATCGCGGCCTATCTGCGCGCAAGGGCCTGGCCCTGGCGCTCGGCGCCGCCATGCTGCTCGGCGGCTGCGATTCGCTGTCCTCGCTCAATCCGTTCGACCGACCCGAGACCTACAAGCCCGACCTGACGCCGCCGACGCCGGCCGACAAGCTCTACAACGAAGGCCTTGCACGCCTGCAGAACGGCGACAGCGAGGGCGCGGCCAAGAAGTTCGAGGACATCGACAAGTCGGCGCCGTTCTCGCCCTATGCCCGCAAGGGCATGCTGATGACGGCCTACACCAATTTCCAGGCCTCGAAATGGGAGGAGGCGATCACCGCCTCCAAGCGCTTCATCGCGCAGAACCCGGCGAGCCCGGACGCGGCCTACGCCCAGTACATCATGGCGATGTCCTATTATAACCAGATCCCGGACACGACCCGCGATCAGGAGAAGACCCGCCAGGCGATCCAGGCTTTCGAGGAGCTGATCGGCCGCTATCCGAAGTCGGAATACGTGCTCGACGCCAAGGAGAAGCTCCTGGTGGCAAAGGACCAGCTTGCCGGCAAGGAGATGAATGTCGGGCGCTACTATCTCGAGAAGCGCAACTACACCGCCGCGGTGAACCGCTTCCGCGAGGTCATCATCAAGTATCAGACCACGCGCCATGTCGAGGAGGCGCTGGAGCGCCTGACCGAGGCCTATATGGCGATGGGCATCACCAACGAGGCGCAGACCGCCGCCGCGGTGCTGGGGCACAACTTCCCGGACAGCCCGTGGTACAAGGATGCCTATGCCCTGCTGCAGAGCAACGGCCTGGAGCCGCGCGAGGACCGTGGCTCCTATATCAGCCGCGCCTTCCAGGGCTTCTCGCGCACGGTGGGCGGCATCATCGGGCTTGGCAGTCTCTGACGAGAGGCATGCATGACGGGCCAGAGGCGACCCTGCCGGCTCCGCAAACCGAGCTGAACGCCCATGCTGGCGCAGCTCTCGATCCGTGACATCGTCCTGATCGACCGGCTCGATCTCGGCTTCCGCGAGGGCTTGAGCGTCCTCACGGGCGAGACGGGCGCCGGCAAATCGATCCTGCTCGACGGCTTCGCGCTGGCGCTGGGCGGGCGCGGCGACGGCTCGCTCGTGCGCCATGGCGAGACGCAGGGCCAGGTCAGCGCCGTCTTCGACCTCCCGCTCGACCATGCGGCGCGCCGGCTCGCCGAGGCGCAGGAGATCGACACCGACGGCGATCTCATCCTGCGGCGCGTGCAATATGCCGACGGCCGCACCCGCGCCTTCGTCAACGACCAGCCGGTCTCCGTCCAGATCCTGCGCATGATCGGGGCCGCGATCGTCGAGATCCACGGTCAGCATGACGACCGGGCCTTGACCGACCCGGCCCAGCACCGCGCCTTGCTCGACGGCTTCGGCGGGCTGGAAGGGCAGGCGCAGGCGGTCGCCGAGGCGAGCGAGACGCTGAAACGGGCGCGGCAGGCCCTGCAGGCGCAGCGCCTGCGGGTCGAGGCCGCGCGCAAGGAGGCCGATTTCCTGCGCCATGCGGTCGAGGAGCTCGGCAAGCTCGCGCCGAAGCCCGGCGAGGAGGACGAGCTCGCCGCCGCGCGCCAGGCGATGATGCAGGCCGAGAAGGTCGCGCGCGACCTCAACGAAGCCTATGAGGCGGTCGGCGGGCAGGGCTCGCCGGTCTCGGCGCTGGCGGCGGTGCTGCGCCGGCTGGAGCGCCGGGCCGGACAGGCGCCGGAGCTGGTCGACCCCTCGCTCGCGGCGCTCAACACGGCCATCGTCGCGCTGGAGGAGGCGGGCGAGGCGCTCGGCGCCGCGACGCGCGCGGCCGAATACGATCCGCGCGAGCAGGAGCGTGTCGAGGAGCGTCTGTTCGCGCTCAGGGCGGCCGGGCGCAAATACGACGTGCCGGTCGACGGCCTGTCCGTGCTCGCGGCGAGCATGGCGGGCGACCTCGCCGCACTCGACGAGAGCGAAACCTCGCTCGGCCGGCTCGAAACGGAGCTGAAGACGGCGGAGGAGGCCTTCCTCGCGCAGGCCAAGGGCCTGTCCGAGGCGCGCAAGGCGGCCGCGGCGCGGCTCGATGCGGCGGTGAAGGCGGAGCTGCCGCCGCTCAAGCTGGAGCGGGCGCGCTTCATCACCCGCATCGAGAGCGACGAGGCCGCGCGGGGGCCGGAAGGCTTCGACAGGGTCGAGTTCTGGGTCGAGACCAATCCCGGCACGCGGCCGGGGCCGATGATGAAGGTGGCGTCCGGCGGCGAGCTGTCGCGCTTCATGCTGGCGCTCAAGGTGGTTCTGGCCGAGCGCGGCTCGGCGCCGACGCTGGTCTTCGACGAGATCGACACCGGCGTGGGCGGTGCCGTGGCGGATGCCATCGGCGAGCGGCTGGCGCGGCTCGCGGATCGGGTGCAGGTGATCTCGGTGACCCATGCGCCGCAGGTGGCGGCCAAGGCGGGGCAGCATTTCCTGATCGCGAAATCGGCAGAGGAGGGCGAGGCCTCGCGCACCGTCACCCGCGTCACCTCGCTCGCCGACCAGGCGCGGCGCGAGGAGATCGCCCGGATGCTGGCCGGCGCCTCGATCACCGAGGAGGCGCGGGCCGCGGCCGGGCGCCTTCTGGAAGCGGCCGGGCTGCGCGGCTGAGCTGCCGCGAATGCGGCGTCAGGCCGACGGCACGAGCGCGTAGCCGTCGCCTTGCCGGCGCACCTGGCGGAAGCCGGTGATGTGCCCTCCCGAGACCGTCCAGCCCGCTGCGGCGGCGCGCTCCAGAATGTCCCGGCGCGACCGGGCCGCCTGATCGGCATCGAGGTCGTAGACCATGCCGATGGCGGGATCGGCCGCCTGCAAGGCGCCGAGATGCAGGGCGTCGCCCCAGAGCAGCAAAGAGCGGTCGCCGTCGCCGACGAGATAGCCGCTATGGCCGAAGCTGTGGCCGGGCAGGGGAACGAGCGCGACCCTGGGCAGGACCGGCCCGGGCTCCGCCGCCCGGATGCGGCCGGCATAGAGCCGCCGCAGGCGGGCGGCGATGTCGAAGGCGCCGCGCTTTTTCTCGGGCGTCGCCGCCCGCTTCGCCTCGTCGCCGTAATAGCCGAGATCGGCCTGCGGGACGACGATCTCGGCCGTGGGGAAGCGCGGCCGCTCGCCGTCGAACAGGCCGAGCGCATGATCGCCATGGAGATGGGTGATCAGGACTCGCCCGACATCCTCGGGGCGGATGCCGGCTTCGGCCATCGCCTGCGGCGCGTGGCCGAGGGCTGCGCCCCAGGACGGGCCGGTGCCGGCATCGACCAGGGTGACGCCGCCTGCATCGCGCAGGGCGAAGCAGTTCACCGCGATGCTGATCCGCGGCTGGCCGAAGCGCGCGATCGCCTCGGTGCGGGCGGCGGGGCCGGCCTGGTGGACGATCACCTCCGACGGCGCTTCGAAGATGCCGTCGAGCAGGGGCGTGACGTCGTATCCGCCGAAACGGGGAGGCTGCACGGTCATCGAACGTCTCCTGTCGCCTCTTGCGTAATCCCGGCCGGGAGGAGCGCCAATGCCGCGGCGCCAGGGGCGGCTTTGCGCGGCGCGCGCGGTTGCGCCATTTCCTTTTGGCGCGGCTTGCTCTATGAGCCGCTTTCAATCGACGGCCTGCAGGTGCTGCGCGCGCCGCTTATCCGTCACCCCAGTTTCGCGATCTTCCGCGTTCCGAGCCGCAGAACCAGGCCTTCCGCATGTCCTTTTCCCTCACGAGCCCGCCGCTCGCGCGCGCGCTCGCCGACCGCAATTATTCCGAGCCGACGCCGGTGCAGAGCGCCGTGCTGGAGGAGGCCGCGCGCGGGCGCGACCTCCTGGTCTCCTCGCAGACCGGCTCCGGCAAGACCATCGCCTATGGGCTCGCCATCGGCGAGACGCTGCTGGACGGGGCCGAGAAGCTCGGCCGCGCCGCGCTGCCGCTGGCGCTGATCATCGCGCCGACCCGCGAGCTCGCCCTGCAGGTTCAGCGCGAGCTGGCCTGGCTCTACGCCCAGGCCGGGGCGCGGGTGATCTCCTGTGTCGGCGGCATGGACCCCCGCCGCGAGGCGATGCTGCTGGACGAGGGCGCCCAGATCGTCGTCGGCACGCCCGGCCGCCTGCGCGATCATATCGAGCGGCGCCGCCTCGACCTCTCTGAGCTGAAGGCCGTCGTGCTCGACGAGGCCGACGAGATGCTCGATCTCGGCTTCCGCGAGGATCTCGAATTCATCCTGAAGAGC
>Ga0180223_1000235_pt1 | contig 88522 bp, 81 predicted proteins | sample eDN5th30CKraftOP_FD_151337 | JGI IMG/M metagenome (GOLD analysis project Ga0180223, IMG submission 151337) | Enriched Organic Plus compost microbial communities from Emeryville, California, USA - eDNA 5th pass 30_C Kraft OP (version 2) (version 2) ...
CGGAGGTCTTCATCCCGGCATTCGCGCGGGCGGCCCTGCAACCCCAACCAGCGATGCCGCCCGCGCTGGCGCCACGACCATCATTGCACTAACAATCAAATTGGACCCGTCCGTGGGGGCCGATCAGTGGTCGAGACTCCAGCGTGCTGTCTCGTCCATCGCACTATCCCGGATGATTTTCACCTGCCAAGGCTGGTCGGGGCGCTTTTGGTGCCAGAACCCAGCACAGCGACCGACCTGAGTCACCAGCGCGCATTTTCGATCACCGTCATAGTGATCGGCCAAAGCAAGCTGCATCCGCTGCCAGCGATCCCAGTCTTCCGTAGGTTGAAGCAGCCACCAGCACTGGAACTTATCGATACCGTCGACAGAAGAAGAATGAACAATCAGATCCGGGGTGACTGGCCATATCTCGGGCAGCGGTGCGCCATCGAGGTCGAGAAACAGGGCGCGGGCATGGCGCATATTCTCCTTGCGGCGTGCCTGACCGTCCGTGTTGTTGACGGCGACAAACACGCCGCAGCCGTTGCGCTGCGCCTCGATGAGCCGCGGCAGAACATCGTCCAGGCGCCCATGAAAGCCACGCGCCAATTTCGGGTTGGTCTTGGCATCATCGAAGATCTGCCAAGCGACGACCGGGTCTAACGTTCCGGCCAGTAGTTCGAGATGGCGCTTCGCCGCATCGACATCGATCTTCATCGTGTCCCTCACCGTCGCGCGGTCGTCGACGAAATCGGACTGGAATCATTGCGTCGTACTGCGGTGCGGAGGATTATCGTGTATCGATATCCCAACCCGCAAATAGCTACGCCGCACCGATCATCCGCCGGCAACCCGCCTCCCGGTTATGATTGGCCCACCACGGTCAAGAGAGCGTAATCCTGTCTTGCAATGCATGGCTGTATCAAGTTGTGCTTCGTGGACGGCCTGGAAGGATTTACCTTCAAGCCTGACCGCCCGCGCGCTAGCCAGGACCAGTCAGGCAGGCGCGCTGGCTGTCTGGTTCAACTCCGCTGAACCAGCTCACGCTGCCTGACGCCAACGCCAGCGCGGCCAGCAGTGCCGAATCTTGCGCGATCTAGCGCGCCCCGGCCCGCCCTGGAGCCGATATCGCAACGACACCCGCGCGACCGACGATCACGAAAGCGATGACGGATCTTGGGCCGTTGTCGTCCTATCGGCATCATGAACTTGCCGGCACATCGCGGCGCGCGCAAGGTAGCAGGCTCCCTTCCGCCATCGAAGCGTTCCTGCTTATTCCGTTGGACTTCCACGACAAGCTGAGCATGAGTTGTACAGCGCCCAACGACGGCGCCGTCCTCCCACGCCCGGCGGCAAACTCCGGGCTCGTCCTCGTGCAAGCGCCAGCATCCCGCTGGTCCGAAACACGGAGACGAGAATTATGACCGAGATCACCATCACCGACAATCAGCGCGCGGTCCTGCACGCCGCCGCCCACAGCGCGAACCTGGTCGCCTGGCCGGTGCCGCCGAAGCTTGGGTTGAGCAAGGGATCCGCTACGATCGTCGTGAAGGGCTTGTTGAAGAAAGGCCTCGTCGAGGAGCGGCCGGCGCTCGGAATCGACCCGGTCTGGCGCGAGGAGGATGACGGGCGGCAGTTCACCGTCGTCATCAACAAGGCAGGGATGGCTGCGATCGGGATGCTGCCGGACAACGAGGAGGGGCAGGAGCCCGGCGATGCGGGCGCCGCGGGCACCGCCAATGCATCCATCACGACTATGAACCAGGATCAGCCACGGATGCCGAGGCCTGGCTCGAAGCTGGCGATCCTCGTTGGGCTGCTGGCGCGGGAGGAAGGCGCGACGGTGGACGAGATGGTCGCCGCGACGGGCTGGCAGGCTCATTCGGTGAGGGGCGTGATGAGCGGGGCGCTGGCGAAGAAGTTCGGGTTGCGAATTGCGTCGGAGAAGATCGAAGGGCGCGGGCGGATTTACAGGATCGAGAGTAGAGCAGAGCTTTCTAAAGAGAATCCGGATGGTAGCTGAGATGAGGTCATAGGCTAAGACAGCAGAGTTGCCCACCCAAACCTTTGACTTTACGCGGGCTCGCCGCGCGGTGGGCCCGCCTCTCTCGGCGGCCGAGCGCCAACTCTGAGTAAGCTGAAGTCTCTTGCGAGTACCCGCCCGCCTCGACGTTTGAGCTTGGCATCAGTAATGTAATGGCAGAAACATTGACGGGATTCGCGGGGAAGCCCTCTTGGAGAACTACCTTTGACAGAGGAGCGGCTTCGCAATCGAGTTGGAGCTGTTACGGACGTACCAGCGAGCGCTTTTCTTCGCTTGCGATCGAAAACCTGGCTTGTCGAGGACCAGGGGACGTCAGGCCCGATACCGACCCTGGACCTCGTCTCGGTCGAGGACGACTCGCAGGGCGAAACGCTCAGGATCACACTCGCACCAGAGATCGGCGCGCAGATCCTCGACCCGAACGATTGGTCGCCACTCCTGGAAACTTCCTTTGAAGGACCCGAGCGCCTTGGTGCCTATCTGCGGGCGACGGAATGGCGAACTGCCTCGGCGGCAGACCGCAAGCTGTTTCAGGCACCGTTCCGGGCAGGTATACGCCTGGAAGCCTATCAGCTCCTGCCCCTTGCCAAGGCGCTCGATCTGCCACGTGTCAACTTGCTGATCGCCGACGACGTAGGGCTCGGCAAGACGGTTGAGGCGGGCTTGATCGTCCGGGAGATGTTGCTTCGGCGAAGGGTGGAGGTCGTCGTCGTGGCGGCGCCGGCTTCCATGCTGCTGCAATGGCAGGACGAGCTTGCCCAAAAGTTCGGCCTCGACTTCATCATCGTTGATCGCGAGCACCTGCTTGAGACGCGCCGCACTCGCGGTTTCTCGGCCAATCCGTGGAGCATCGGATCGCGTTTCATTGTCTCTCACAGCGTGCTTTCAGATGAGACCTATATGGGCGGCCTGCGCGATCTCCTCGGCGAGTTCAGGGCGCGCTCGATGTTCATCCTCGACGAGGCGCATCATGCCGCGCCCTCAGCGGGAACGGCCTGGGCGGTCGAGAGCCAGATGACCCGCGCGGTCCGTCAAATCGCCGCTCGCTTCGAGCATCGGCTGTTTCTGTCCGCGACGCCGCATAACGGTCATTCCAACTCCTTCGCTACTCTGCTCGAGATTCTTGATCCGCAGCGCTTCACGCGGGGCATCGATGTCCAGCAGAAGGAGCTGGAGCCGGTCATGGTGCGACGCCTGAAGGAGGATCTGCGCCGGCTGGGGCATCCGTTCCCCGAACGCGTCGTCGAGCCCACCAGGATCGCCGACCTCGATGCGGGCGCTCCGGAATTGCGTCTTGCGGCCATGCTCGACGACTATCGGGCATCGTCGGCGGGAGGCTCCCGCGCCAAGTTCCTTTTCGCCAATCTCCAGCAGCGGCTTTTCTCCTCGATCGCGGCCTTCCACCGCACACTCACGACACACCGGCAGACCTTGGCGAGGCGCCAGCAGGAGAAGGATATTCAAGACGATGAGGCGCCCGAGCTGGCGGAGGACAATGACCGGATCGAGATCTTCACCGATCAGGCGCGTGGGGAGCTGGGCGATCTCGACGTGGCCATCGCATATGTGGACAGGATGCTGGAGATCACAGCGGTCGCCCGCATCCAACCCGATGCGCGAATCGCGGCGATCCTCAACTGGATGGAGACCGAGATGCTTACCGCCTCGGGCGGCTGGCGCGATAGACGGGTGATCCTCTTCACCGAATGGGACGACACAAGGCGCTGGCTGGTCGAGCGGCTGAAGGAGGGACTGCTGCAGCGCACCGACAACCGCGTCGATCTCGACGGCAGGATCCTCGTCTTCACCGGCCAGACGAGTCTCGACGAACGCGAGCGGATCAAGATCGCCTTCAATGCACCCTTCGATGCGGAACCTGTTCGCATTCTGGTCTGCACCGACGCGGCGCGCGAAGGGCTGAACCTTCAGGCGCGATGCCATGATCTCTTCCATATCGATCTGCCGTGGAATCCGTCGCGGTTGGAGCAGCGTAACGGGCGGATCGACCGCAAGCTTCAACCCTCGAAGGTGGTGACCTGCCGCTACTTCTTCTACGAGCAGCGGGAGGAGGACCGTGTGCTGGACGCCCTGGTGCGCAAGACCGAAATCATCCGCAAGCAGCTCGGCGCGTCCGGAGAGGTGCTACGCCAGAAGATGGAAAGACGGCTTGCGCGCGAGGGCATTGCTCGGCAGGACGCGAGGGCGCTCGCTGCCGAGATCGAGACCGGAACATCCTCGCGGGTCGCGGTCGCCGAGCGCGAACTTGGCGACGAGACCGAGAAGCGCATCGCCCGGTTGAAGGAAGAGCAGGAGCGGCTTCAGCGTGCATTGGACTATGCGCGCGGCCGCGTCGGCGTCGAAGGTGACGATGTCAGACGCGTGGTTGAGATTGCCCTGAAGGACAACGGTGCGACACTGCAGCCGGGCGATTTCAGCGTGCCGGAAGCTGTTGCGCTCGATCCGGACCATCCATCCTTTGCCAGGGATCCGAGCTGGGCATCGCTGTTCGACGAGTTGCGTCCCGGCAGGCCCGGGCGTCCGAGGGATAGGGCGAGATGGCGCGGCAGGACGCCTGTTCGCGGGCTGGTCTTCGAGCCTCCCCGCATCGTGGAAGGGGAGCCCGAACCCCAGGATGTCGTTCAGCTTCACCTTGAGCACCGGCTCGTCAAGCGGCTGATCTCACGCTTCGCCTCTCAGGGATTTCGCGCCGATGTTGGCAGGATCACGGCCATCATTGGCCCCGGCGCCCAGCCTCGCGTGGTGCTGATCGGCCGTTTGTCGCTCTTCGGTCCGGGCGCACGGCGCCTCCACGAAGAAATCATCCCGATTACCGCCGCATGGCGGGACACGAGACGCGAGGAGGCGCCGCTTGCACCGTTCGCCGAGACAGGAGAGGTGACGACGATCGACCAACTGGACAAGGCATTGCGGGAAGGTGTGTCACCTGGATCGGGCGTGATCGCGCGTCTTGGCGCGACGGTCGAACGTGACATCGCCGATTTGCGGCCGCATCTGGAGCGGCGTGCGGCGGAAGCCGAAGCGGCCGCCAGGGCAGAACTCGCCGAAAACGGCCGCCGCGAGGCCGAGGAGATGTCTGAGTTGCTGCGCCGGCAGATCGCGAGGGTACGCGAGGCGATGCGGGAGAAGCAGGCACCTGCCCAGATCGAGTTCGATTTCTCGACCGAGGAACAGCGGCTTGAGGCGGAAAGGGAAATGCGCCAGTTCGAGGCAGACCGCAGGTCATGGGACGATAAGCTCAAGCGCCTCGATCACGATCTCGAACGCGAGCCCAAGAACGTGCGTGACGGTTACGAGGTCCGCGCGCGCCAGCTCGAGCCGATCGGCCTCGTCTATCTCTGGCCCGAGACGAACTGAGCGACGGCATGGCATTTTACGGACGCCCCGACGAAACCACGGAGTGGCTGAACTATCTCCAGCCCGAAGGGCTCGTCGTGGGCGCGAACATCCTGCGCGAGCGGGCGCTGACGCCCATCCGACAGACGCCGCTCGACACTGAGTCCGCGCGCGCAGCACTTGGCCTCGCCGCAGACGCGGCGCGCGAGGACGACCGCCATTTCGTGCTTCACGATCCGTGGGCCTTCTTCGAAAGCGTTCTGGACTGGCCCGCGAAACTCGTCTCCGGCAGCCCGGGCGGCCCCGATGTGCTCGCCGAGCTTGGCAGGACCGTGCCGGAGCACGAGACCCTGCTTGCGCCGGACATGGCGATCCTGTGGCACGGGCCGGCCGAAGACGGCCTGCCGGCGCAGGCGCTGGTGAGCCTGCATCCCGATCTCGATCCGGACAGTCGCAACCAGTTCGGTGGCTCCGAGTGGGAGGCGAGCCCGCACCAGCGTCTAGAGCGCTTGCTGCGCGAGACCGGGATCGGCGTCGGCATCCTCGTCGCCCGGAATACCTTGCGGCTGATTTATGCCCCTCGTGGCGAAACGGCCGGCTGGATGTCCTGGCCGCTGGCCGCGCTCGGGCGCGTGGAAGGCAGGCCGATGCTCGCTGGCCTGAAGCTCTGCCTCGGGCGCAACGCCTTCTTCACCGGAGCGCCGGAAACGCGCCTGCGGCCGCTGCTAAAAGCCTCGCGCGAAGCCCAGAACGAGGTGTCCGAAAAGCTCTCCGGGCAGGTGCTTGGCGCACTGCACGAATTGCTGCGCGGCCTCCACCGCGCCGCACCAGACCGGATAGAGACGCTGGCCGAAGAGGAACCGCATCATCTCTACGAGGGGCTGCTCACCTGCCTAATGCGGCTGGTCTTCCTGCTCTATGCCGAGGACCGCGACCTGCTGCCGTCCTCCGACGATCCGCAGCTCAGGCATCTTTGGGAGAGCGGCTATTCGGTCAAGACGCTCTACGCCCGGCTCCTCGCCGATGAAGCGCTGAACCCGGATACGATGGACCAGCGCCGCGGCGGCTGGGGCCAGCTCCTGGCGGTGTTTCGTCTAATCCACGCGGGCCGTGACGGCTGGGTTGCCAGGCGGGGCGGCAAGCTGTTCGATCCCGACGCTTTTCCCTTCCTCGAAGGTCGGGACAAGGGCAGCACGCGAGCCGACGCCGAGGTGCTTCCGGTCTCCGACGGCACGATCCTGCGCATCCTGCACGAGTTGATGACCGTCGATGGGCGCAGCATCAGCGGCGAAAGGATCCGCGAGCGCCTGTCCTATCGCTCTCTCGACGTGGAAAGCATCGGCTCGGTCTACGAGACGGTGATGGGCTTTACGGCACGGCGGGCCACGGAGCGCATGGTGGCGCTACGCGACGAGAAGAAGCTGCCGGCCTTCATCGGCCTCGACAGCCTGCTGGCCCAAAAACCCGCCGACCGCCAGAAATGGCTCAAGGATCAGGCCATAAGGCTGTCCGCCAAGCAGGCTGCCGCCGTCAGGCAGGCCGATGACATCCCTTCGCTGCTCGAAGCCTTCGCCAGTGCGATCGACCTTCGAGCCTCGCCGGACGGCGTGCCGATCGGCGCCGGCGCGCCCTATCTCCAGCCGACCGAGGAACGCCGCCGCTCCGGCTCGCACTACACGCCGCGCTCGCTGACCGAGCCGATCGTGCGCCACGCGCTGGAGCCGGCCTTCGAGCGGATCGGCGCAAATGCCTCGCCCGACGCAGTGCTGGCCTTGAAGGTGCTGGATCCCGCCTGCGGTTCGGGCGCGTTCTTGGTCGAGGCATGCCGGCAGCTCGGTGCCCGGCTGGAACAGGCGTGGGACATGCACAAGGCGGAAAAGCCGCCGATCCCGCCGGACGAGGATGAGGCCACCCATGCCCGCAGGCTTGTGGCGCAGAAATGCCTCTACGGCGTCGACCGCAACCCGATGGCGGTGGACCTCGCCCGCCTGTCGCTGTGGCTGGCCACGCTGGCGCGCGAGCACGAGTTCTCCTTCCTGGACCACGCGCTGAAGTCCGGCGACAGCCTCGTCGGGCTCACGAAGCGCGAGATTGCCTCCGCCAACTGGGATGCGTCGAAGCCTGGCCTGCCGCTCTATCGCCAGCTCATCGCCGAAAGCATCGACAAGGCGCTGCAAGGCCGTGAGGCGATCCGCAATGCGCCGGACGACGTGACCCAAGCGGTACAGGAATCGCGCCACGCCAGAGTCGAGCGCGAGGTGGACTCCGCCCGCATAGCCGGCGACGCGGTGATCGCGGCCTTCTTCTCCGCCGACAAGGCCAGGGCGCGCGAAACCGAACGCGCCAAGGTCGAAAGCTGGATCACCGGCCATATCCGGCCACGCTGGGATCTGCTGGAGGCGAAGGCGATCGCGTTCCGTGCCGAGCAGGGCTGGCGGCCATTCCATTGGGAGATCGAGTTCCCGGAAGTCTTTGCGCGCGACAATTCCGGCTTCGACGCCATCGTCGGCAACCCGCCCTTTGCCGGCAAGAACACGATCAGCGCCGCCTCCGGCCCGCGCTACCTGCCCTGGCTGCTGCATCTGCATCAGGGCGCGCACGGTAACGCCGATCTGGTGGCGCATTTCTTCCGCCGCGCTTTCGGCCTGCTGCGCGATGGCGGCGCCTTCGGCCTGATCGCCACCAACACGATCGGCCAGGGCGACACGCGCCAGACCGGGCTGGCGACGATCCTGAAGCGGGGTGGCAGCATCTTCCGCGCGGTGAAACGCTATCAGTGGCCGAACGAGGGCGCGGCGGTCGTTGTGTCCATCGTGCATGTGACGAAGGGCGGCACGGCGCCATTGCCGGTGCTCGACGGCCGGCAGGTGGAGCGTATCTCTGGCTATGTCGTTGCCGGCGGGTTCGATGATGCGCCGGCGCGGCTGGTGGAAAATGCAGGCAAGGCGTTCATCGGGTCTTATCTGCTCGGCATGGGATTCACCTTCGACGATGTGGCGGCGACAAAAGGCGAGGCGGAAAGCCTGGAGACGATGCAAGCGCTGATCGCAAAGGACCCGCGTAATGCCGAACGGATCAAGCCGTATATCGGAGGCGAAGAGATCAACAATTCGCCGACACATGCACACCATCGCTATGCGATCGATTTCGAGGATTTCCCGCTACGGCGCGATCCGGCAGCCACACATCCATGGCATCAACTTACCGAGGAGACCCAGCGAACAAAGCTACGATCAGGTGTTGTTTCAGCAGACTACCCTGGCCCGGTTGCAGCGGATTGGCCCGATTTGTCGGAGATCGTTGAGCGACGAGTAAAACCGAAGAGAGCCAGTGACAACCGGGAGGGTTATAGGCGGTACTGGTGGAGATACGCAGAGCGCAGGGCCGGCTTGGCAGATGCTCTGAGGACTACACCACAGCTTTTGGCACTTTCCCGCGTCTCGCCACAGCTTGGCTTTGGCGTAAAAGCGAGCGTCCTGATTCCCGCTGAAAGTTTGGTCATCTTCGCCTACCCCAACCTCGCCCCCTTCGCCGTGCTCCAATCTCGCGCCCACGAAATCTGGGCGCGGTTCTTCTCGTCCTCAATGAAGGACGATCTGCGCTACGCTCCCTCCGACTGCTTCGAAACCTTCCCATTTCCGCGGGGCTACGAGTCGGACCCAGCGTTGGAGGCAGCGGGAAAAGCCTATCACGACCACCGGGCCCAACTCATGGTGGCGGCCAACGAGGGCATGACCAAGACCTATAACCGCTTCCACAAGGCCGAGGAGCGCGGCGAGGCGATCGAGACCTTGCGCCGCCTGCATGACGAGATGGACCGCGCGGTGCTTCGCGCCTATGGCTGGGACGATCTCGCCGAGATGGTGAGGCCGCAATTCCTCACGCCCGAGACCGAGGACGACCATACCTACCAGAACCGCTATTTCTGGCCCGCCGACCAGCGTGATCTCGTCCTGTCGCGCCTGCTCGCGCTCAACGCCGAGCGTCACGCCGAGGAGGTCGCCGCCGGCATCGCGCCGGCAGGCGGCTCGCGCCGCACGGCCCGGGACGACGAGGAGGATATGCAGGACAGCCTTGATCTCGGCTAAGACCGTATCAGGCGCCGATCCGCAAGAAATTCTTGCAATATATAATTTGCAAGACTATATAGGTGCTGGAGGTGCGCATGACCACGACCATCGGCGCCCGCATCAAGGCGTTGCGCGAAGAAAAGAGACTGTCGCAGGAAGAGCTGTCCAGGGCCTTCGGCTTCAAGGACCGGCAGACCCTGTCGGCCATCGAAACCGGCGAGCGGCGCGTGGCCGCCGACGAGCTTCTGCGTGCCGCCGAGATCTTCGGCGTTCGCCTCGACCATTTCACCGATCCCTTCGTGCTGGTCGGCGAGGGAAAATTCTCTTGGCGCCAGACTGATGTGAGCCGCGGCAAGCTGCTCGACTACGAGACCGATGCCGGGCGGCTGATCGCCGCGTTCCGCACGCTCGGCCGGCAGGTGGGGCGCAAGCCGCCGCTGCTCAAGCGGACGTTGGGGCTGACGTCGCGTTCGAGCTTTGAGGAGGCGACCGAAGCTGGAGAACGCTTTGCCGCCGAGCTGAGGCTGGGCGACGTGCCCGCGCTCCGCCTCGCCGAGGTGATGGAGCGCGATCTCGGCATCCTGGTGTTGATGGTCGATCCCGTAGACGGCGTGTCCGGGGCCGCCTGTCGACTGCCCGAGCTGGACGTCGTGCTGATCAACCGGCGCGAGGTGCCCGGGCGGCGCCATTTCGATCTCGCCCATGAGCTGTTCCATATCCTGACCTGGGCGCAGATGCCTCCCGAGCATATCGAGGAGGTTTCGCCGCGCCGGCGCAGCCGGGTGGAGCAGCTCGCCGACAACTTTGCTTCCGCGGTGCTGATGCCGTCGGCTGCGCTCGACCGATTCGGCGACTGGGCCGGGCTGGACGACGACGCCCTTGTCGCCAAGCTCAACCGCGTCGCCGACACGCTGATGGTGACGGCCTCGGCGTTGCGCTGGCGCCTCGTCGGCATGGGCCGTCTCAGCCGGGCGCGCGGCGAGGCCGTTGCGGAAGACAGCCTGCGCAACAATGGCCGTGACAAGCCCGCCGCGCAGCCTCTGCCGCCTCTGTTCTCGAAGCCGTTTGTCGAGGTCGTCGCCGCTGCGCTCAATGAGGGCAAGACGTCCATGCGGCGCCTGTCCTCGATCCTCGGCCTTTCGATCGACGAACTGGCGGAGCTTTTCGCGTTGCACGGCGTCGAAGCGCCTTACGAGCTATGATGCAGCCATGGCGCGTCACGCCGGTTCGGTTCTCGTGGACACCAACGTCATCATCGAATGCTGGCGCGTTTCGGCCTGGAGGGCGCTGACCGGGGGCTATGCGGTGGAGACGGTCGCAATGTGCATGATCGAGACGCAGACTGGAATGCAACGCCGCCGGCCCGAGGCGCAGATCGACAGCGCCGTCCTGGTCTCGTCGCTGAAGATGGTTCACGCCGTGAGAGACGAGCAGTTGGCGGCTGCCTTGGTGCGGGATGACCACATACGCTTCCTTGATCCGGGCGAGCAGATGCTCTGGGCTCATGCGCTCACCCGTGATGACACCTGGGTGCTGTGCGGGCCCGACAAGGCCAGCCTGCGGGCCGGCATTCGTCTGGGAATGAAGGATCGGCTGATCTCGCTCGAACGTCTGCTCGGCGATGTCGGCCATCGGCCGAGGATCGCGCTGCGGCCGGCCTATACGCAGAAATGGCTGGAGCAGACGCTCGTCGAGCTGGCGTTGCTGGAGGGGAAGTGACGTGACTGCGAAACCCTCTGCCACGAATTCCGCCGGGATCCAGGATCGGCTGAGTGTCCTCCCTAAGCCGACGACGCCCGTCGAGGTGCGCGCCCGGCTGCTCGACATGCTGCGCCGCGACCTCGTCGGTCCGCATCCGGACCTCGACTCCGACCTCGCGCGCGAGGTGCTTTCGGGCACCAATCCCTCCACCTGGTATCTGACCGGCTATCTGGGCCCGCGGCGGCAGGGCGCGGAGACCCGCCGCGCCGAGGCGGTGCTGGGCGCGGCAGCCGCGGAGGACGAGCAGTCCGAGCTGCTCCTGGAAGCCCAGCGCTCCACCGAGGATCTGGAGCAAGGCGCGCCGGGCAGAGGCGGCGCGCCGGACGAGGGCGCGGCCGAGCGGCCGCCTGTCCGCTCGTTCGAGCCGTCCTCGCTCGGCCTGACAGTGCTCCTGCCGCGCAATGCAGGTGCGATCGAAGCGCGTGTCACGTGGGGTGACTACGTCACCGAGCCCCCGCTGGAGGAGGCTGTGTTCCTGCCGGCGGCGCGCGAAGCTGCCGAGGAGGCCGGCGAAAGGCCTAAGGAGCCGCCTCGGAACGCGCTCGACTGGCGGCGCATCCCGCGCGAGGAGCGTCTGACAATACCTCTCGACGGCAGCAGCGACGGCGCGCCTCGGACGTTCCTAGTGCCCAACAGCGCCGCGCCGATGGCACCCGGAGGCGGGCTTCAGCTCGTCGTGTCGGCACGTCCGACCCGCACTGCGGGGATCGACGGCGTCCACCGCGACCTGCTCGCGGTCTCCGTGTTCCTTGTCAATGCGCGTACGCAGACGCTGCGCCGCTTCGGCGATGTGACTTTCTGCTTCCAGGCGCGCCTCCAGCTCGACTTTGCCGGCGGCTTCGAGCCGCGCGACGATCGCGCCTCCTACGATGCCGAGGATTTCGACGAACGGCTGGCGGATCTGCACTATCGCGACGTGTTCTCCTACGCGGTCGGTCACAACACGTCCGGCGATTGGGTGGAGCCGGACGCGGCGGACCGCGTGGCCACGGTCTTCACCAACCCGCTGCCCTGCCAGGAGGTGGAGAAGCTGGGCGCCGACATTCCCCTGCCCGGCGTCGAGCGGACGATGGAGAAGCTGGCCGAAACCGCAATGGACGCCACGGCGCTCAAGGCGGCGCTGGCCGCCCTGCCGGCCGAGTACGCCGCCTGGGCCGCGGAGCAGGCGGCCCAAGTGACGGGGATCGAGGGTCGGCACCGGCAGGAGGTGGCGCGCCAGTGCCTCGAAGGAATCGAGGCCGCACGGCTGCGCATCGCGGGCGGCATCGAGCGGCTGCTCGCCGATCCGGTCAGCCGCGAGGCTTTCGCCATCATGAATCGCGTGATGGCAAAGGCCAACCGCCAGCGCAGCTCCACTCTTAACGGAAGACTGCCCAAGGACCAGAAGGCACCGAGATGGCGCCTGTTCCAGATCGCCTTCATCCTGCTCAATCTGGAGGGGCTCGCCGATCCGGTGCATCCGGACCGGCCGATCGTCGACTTGCTGTTCTTCCCGACCGGCGGCGGCAAGACGGAAGCATATCTCGGCCTCGCCGCCTTCGCGATCGCAAGGCGCCGGCTGGACAACCCCGGCCTGGACGGGGCCGGCCTCTCGGTGGTGATGCGCTACACCTTGCGCCTGCTCACGCTCGACCAGCTCCAGCGCGCCGCCGGGCTGGTCTGCGCCCTTGAGCTTGAGCGCCAGGCGACGGGCCGGCTGGGCACATGGCCGATCGAGATCGGGCTGTGGGTCGGAAGTGCTGCGACGCCCAACAATCTCGGCGGCGGGAAGAACCTCAACGAGGGCACCGCTGCCCGCTGGTTGAGAGACTACCGCGCTGGCAGGGGGCCGGCGCCCGCGCCGTTGAAAGCCTGCCCATGGTGCGGCACCACCTTCAGGAAAGACAGCTTTCACCTTCATCCCACGGCTACGGCGCCGCAGCGGCTGGACATACGCTGCCACGAAATCGATTGCGCATTTTCCGGTGTCGACAGGTTGCCGATCGTGGTCGTCGATGAGGAGATTTACCGCCGTCTTCCGGCTTTCATGATCGCCACTGTCGACAAGTTCGCCAATGTTCCATGGAATGGAAGATCCGGAGCCTTCTTCGGCCATGTGGAGCGGCACGACGACAGCGGCTTTTACGGCGCGGCAGAGCCGAATGGCGGCCGACGCCTAGGTAGACCTCTCAGGCCCATCGACCTCATCATCCAGGATGAGCTGCACCTGATCTCCGGCCCGCTGGGAACGATCGCGGGACTCTATGAAACCGCCTTCGATCTCCTGGCGTCACGCAACATCAATGGCGAGCGACGTGGCCCCAAGATCGTTGCCTCGACGGCGACCGTGCGTCGCGCGGAGAACCAGATTCGCAGTCTCTTCGGTCGCTCCCAGACAGCCGTCTTCCCGCCTCCCGGTATTTCGCGCGGCGATTCCTTTTTCGCCCGGACGGATCAACAGAACCCCTCGCGTGTCTATGCCGGTGTCGCCTCTCCCGGCCGCGGGCCGAAGCTGGTCTTCCTGCGCACCTTACAGACCCTGCTTGCAGGAGCCCAAGCCCTGTCGACTGCTGCGGAGAACGACCCGGCCGACCCATATCTGACAGCGCTCTGCTATTTCAATGCGCTGCGCGAGCTCGGCGGTGCCCGGCGCATCGTCGATGACGAAGTGCGTGCACATCTGACCACTTACGGCTCCCGCCGGGTACGTCGCGAACCCGCAGGCAAGCCCTTTGCCGACAGAACCTTGCGCGAAATCCAGGAACTGACCTCCCGCTACAGCACGGATCAGGTATCCGAGGCGCGGACCCGGCTGGGATATGCGGCATCCGAGAAGAACGCCGTCGATGTGGCGCTGGCCACCAATATGATCTCGGTCGGCCTCGACATCGGCAGGCTCGGGCTGATGGCGGTGCAGGGCCAGCCCAAGACGGCGGCTGAATACATCCAGGCAACGTCCCGTGTCGGCCGCGAGGCCAACAAGCCGGGCCTCGTGGTGACGTTGCTCAACATCCACAAGCCGCGCGACCGGACGCACTATGAGCAGTTCCGTGCATTTCACATGAGCTTCTACAGGGCAGTCGAAGCAACCTCGGTTACCCCCTTCGCACCGCGATCTCTGGATCGCGCGCTGGCCGCGACCTTGGTCGCCGCGGCTCGCCACGTCGAGCCCGGGCTGACACCGAAGAATGCGGCGTCGGACATCGCCAATCATGATCGCGCCTTCTCGATGGTGAGGGAGGCTTTCATCGAGAAGATGCGCGTTGCCGGTGAGGAGGCCGGACTTGTACAGCGATGCCTCGCCCGCCTGGATGAACTGAGACAGGCATGGGTGGAGATCGCCGACAGGCAGACGAAGAATGGCGAGAACTTCGCCTATGATGGCGAAGAGCCTGTCCGTCGCCTGCTGCAAGATCCTTTCCGGCAGCAGACGAATCTTGCTGCCAATCGCGCATGGTTCGTTGCCGCGCGTTCCATGCGCGACACGGAGCCTGTAACCCTGCTCAAGCTCCGGCAGCCAGACGGCAGACCTTTCAAGGAGCATCATGGCTGACATTACGCAAAGTTTCAGTCAGTTGCTGTTGACCTATGGGCCGGGAGCGATGCTCGACCTTCCCGATCAAGCGGTCGTGGTTTCCGGCCTGCAAGGTTGGCGATATGCCGGTGGCTGGCAGCCGATAGCCGAAGACCGGCTGGTAATGCTTCTCAGGCAGCAACTCGGCGACAAGCTTGGGGCAGGTTTCTCGGGTCTGAGGCAGCCCCCAGTTCACGACGAGGAGCGCCGGGACGACCGCGCCCCTGGGGTCGAGGTTCAGATCTTTCCGACCTGGTTTACCGTCGATGAGGTTCAGGAGTCCGGCAATGAGGACAACACCAGCAGTACTCCTGGAACCGGAGAGAAGCGCCGCCGTATGATCGAGTATTCCGATCTCACGGTGACACAGGCAGGCAAGCTTTCTTATAGCCTGGGAGGAAAGAGGACCGGAGTGAATCCCGTCCGTTTCGTAGCGGCCTGTCCGAAGGGGCATCTGCAAGACATTGACTGGCGTTTTCTTGCCCACCGCAATGGTGACCGCTCCTGTCGCAAGCCGCTCTACTGGGTTGAGCGCGGTGTGAGTTCCGATCCCTCGGACATTTCCGTTCGCTGCACCTGCGGCGCGGCGGTGACGCTGGGCGATCTCTACAAGCCGATGTTTCTGGGTAAATGCGACTGTCACAGCCCATGGCTTCAGCCGTGGCGGGTCGCCGACGAAGTTTGCGACAACGATCTGCGGCTGCTTCCACGTTCGGCGACCAACACCTATTTCCCGCAGACCGTCACCGTCATCTCGCTCACGAAATCGGACAGCAAGGTCCGTCAGGCTCTTCAGGAGCATGGACCGACAATCGAGAGTATCCGCAATCTGGGCAACTTCCTCGAGATATTGCGCTCCTTGCCCACGACACGCGAGGCGTTTGCCGAGTTTTCGGACGACGAGATCATGCGGGCGCTCAATGCCGAGGGGGATGGTAGCACGGATGGGACGGCGAATCCCCGCATCGCGGAATTCGACATTCTCGCTTCCGGCGCGTCGATCATCGGTAATGATGAAGCGGGCTCATTTCTCTTTGCGGAGACGATCCATCGTGATCGCCTCGACCTCGCACCGCCGTGGAGTGATCTGCTTAAAGGTGTGGTGAAGGTCCACAAGCTTCGCGAGGTCACATGTCTATACGGCTTCACGCGCCTCGAGCCACCGCCGACCTCGGCGGAAAGCGAGCTTGACGAGATCCAGCTTGCGGTCGATGGCGCCGATCTTGCCCGTAATGTCGAATGGCTGCCCGCACTCGAACAGTTTGGCGAAGGTATATTCCTTCACATCGAGCCGATCTTCCTAAAGGAATGGCTGGACAAACCCGAGGTTGGAACCCGAGCAATGCTCATGAAAGACGGTGAGCGTCGGGATGCGGAACGCTTCAATCGTCCGCCGATGTATCTCGGTGCCGCCTACTGGGCACTTCATTCGCTCTCGCATGCTCTAATGGCTGAGCTCGCTCTGGAATGTGGCTATCCATTATCATCGCTTAAGGAGCGGATCTATGCGAGCGGTGTTGGGCAGCCCGATCGATTTGCCATCCTCATCTACACCTCGACTGCGGGAGGACAAGGAACACTTGGCGGTCTAAGCAATATGGCGGAACAGGTGCCACAACTCCTGGAGCGTTCAATTGCGAGGCTGGCTCTCTGCTCGAACGATCCGATCTGTGCGGAACACGGACCCGACAATGATCATGACGACAGACTCCTGCACGGCGCTGCCTGCCATGCATGTCTTCTGATACCGGAAACGTCATGTGAGGCGCGCAACACACGACTGGACAGGAGCTTGCTGGTCGACACGGTGGTGGGGTCACGCCATGGATTGTTTTCCTCCGTGCGTTCGGGTCGACGCGACTGAGAAGCAAACTTTGCAAGGTTCAAAGTCGAGCTCCTCCCTGCTCGATAGAGTCATCTTCTACAATTACATCTCAAATATAGAACTTGAAAGGCAACGGTGCGTTCGGACTCGTCGGTCCTGCCATCAGAACTTCCCTGACCAGATCGGCGAAGCGCAAGGTAACAGGAAGTCCGTCTGAGAATCCTACCAGTAATGCGGTATATGCCGTGACCAGCGGAACCATCCCCGTTATCGCTGTCACAACCCTATCCATCCTAGACTCTGATAGCGATAACGGCTCCACGAGCCCCGCACGGGCCGACAAACGCCTACACCAACACACCTCAGCCGCCCATGCAGAATCCCGCCCACACCTGCATGAGCTCCCTTCGACGATCGAGGAACGTCGTCCTAGCGTAAGCTGCAACCACCTTGTCGCTCTGGGTGTGGGCGAGCGCAGCCTCGATGATCTCCGGGGAGAAGTCGGTCTGTTCGCGCGCCCAGGTCGAGAACGACGCGCGGAAGCCATGAACCGTAGCGCCATCATCCCGGATTCCGCGTAGACATTGTAGCATCGCCATGTTCGACAGGGTCTTTGCACGTGGGCCGGGAAAGAGATGAGGGTTGCCGTCTACGGTGCGCGGCAAAGTTCTCAGCAACGTGATCGCCTCGTCCGACAACGGCACCTTATGCTCGGCACCGGCCTTCATGCGCGCAGCTGGGATCGTCCAGAGCTTCTCGTCGAGATCGATCTCGTCCCATGTCGCACCCAGCGTCTCGCCGGTGCGTGCTGCCGTCAGGATCGTGAACAACAGGGCATTTGCGCTGGTCGAGCCAAGCTTCCTGATCTCGGCGACGACAGCGGGTACTTCCCGATACGGCACGGCAGCATGGTGCTTCTTCTCCCGTTTCACCTTGCCCAGCGGCGGCAGGAGATGAGCCAGCGGTCCATCGCGTGAGGCGGGATTGTCGCCAGTTCGATAGCCCATGGCCGTCGCCCAGCCGAGGATCTTGTCGATGCGACCCCTCAGATTGCCCGCCGTTGGGGCTTTCGTCGTCCAGATCGGCTTCAACACCTTGAGGACATCATCGATGCCGATCTCGTTGACCGGCATCTTTCCGATGACTGGATAGGCATAGGTCTTCAGCGTCGAGCGCCACTGCGCCCGATGCTTGTCGTTCTTCCAGCTGGCCTCGTGGGAATTGATATATTCCCGGGCGCATTCCTCGAATGTCGGTACCGCGGTGGAGACCGTTGCAACGCGCTCGGCTTTCCTCTCCTCGCGCGCAGCCTTCTTCTGACCCGCAGGATCACCGCCATCACGAATCTCGATGCGCAGGCGGTCCGCTTTATCGCGGACCTCGGCCAGCGTGACGTCTCTGGTTGCGCCCAGACCGATCACCTTGGGCTTGCCATCGACCCAGTACCGGAACAGCCAGCTTCTCGTGCCTTGCTCGCGGATCTGCAAATAGAGGTTATCGCTGATCCAATGCATGCCGACCTCGCGTAGCCCATCGACCTCCCTGGAAGAGAGCGCTCGTCGGCGGGCCATGGTGTTGCCTCCTCGATAGTGTTGGTCACGAGGAGAGCATTGCTTAACCTGGCACAGCAGTCCAGTTTCCGTAGCTGGCAGCCAGTTACGGCGCAGATTCTGAGGAACCGAGAAGTGCCCCTCGCTTCGCAGCGTGATCGCTAGCAAACTATAGCTATTCGCATCAGGCGCGCATACTGCAACTCCGCCTGCCCGGTTAAAGCTCACAAACCTACAGCCCGCTCCAGATTAGCTGCCCTGTTCGCGCGCAAGCACCTTTTGTACGGCCGAGTCGGCGGCAAGGCGGTCGTGCAGAGCCTGCACATTGGAGAATTTTGACAGGCCGGTCGGTAGCTTGGCGCCCGCCCAGCGGATCATCGGAAAGGCATAGGCGTCAATAACCGAAAGACCGCCATCCAGAATCCACTCCCGCCCTTCGAGGTGCTTGTCAAGGATGCTGAACTGCCGTGCCACCAGCTTCCGGCCGGCCTCGACCACAGCTGCCTTCGAAGCCTCGTCCGATTGCGTCGTATAACGCTGCGGCATGAATATTGGCCAGAAGGCTGCGTGTACATCGGAGGTCAGAAAAGCGGACCATTTGTGCCCCTCAGCTCTCGCACGCGCGCCGGTACCTCCGGAGAGGCCTGCTTCAGGGTGCTTCTGCGCCAGATAATCGAGGATCGCACCCGCCTGCGTCAGAAGCCAGCCATCGTCTTCCTGCAACGTCGGCACTGCTCCCGCCGGGTTGACGGCAAGAAGCTCTGGCGAGCCGAACTGCACTTTGATCGCTTCATAGGGCGCGCCAATCCATTCGAGGACGATGTGAGGGGCAAGCGAACAGGCGCCAACGGCATAATAAAGTCTGGGCATGACAACTCCTGATATTTCATTAGGGACGTAGCTTGCTCGCAGCCGATGCGGTCATTCACGTGCTCGATGTGAAGCTGCACTCTGCTCGAAGGTTCTGGCCCTAACGAGATTCCTGCCTTGCCGCTTGGCTTCGTATAGTGCCTCGTCAGCCTGAGCCAGCAATCGACTAATCTTGGACGGCCAAGCGGACATAGCCAGACCGACGCTGACGGTTGCCTTCACAACGCGCCCCTCATCAAGGCTGACGGGGGTAGCTGCGAATACTGCGTTGATCCGTGAGGCTACTTCCTGCGCCTCGCTGCTGGAACAACCGTCGAGAAACACCGCGAACTCCTCGCCGCCCAAACGGCCAGCTGCATCCCCTTTGCGTATGTTGTTCTTCAATATCTCCGCGAACGCGATCAGCACACGATCCCCGGCGGCGTGCCCATACTGGTCGTTGATCGACTTGAAGTGGTCGATATCGAGCATCAGTACGGCAACGTTCTTCGCGGCTTTACTATCTAGCCTGTTCGCTGTGTCGGCCAGAAAGGCTGCCCGGTTCAGCAGGCCGGTCATCTGGTCATGGCTCGAAAGGAACAACAGCCGTTGCATCAATTCCTCTCGAGCGGCCATGACGCTCGCGACGACAATGGGTGCCAGCCCCATAAGCGAAACCGCGAACCGGATCGACAACAATGTGCCCCGATCTGTGAAGTTGTCGGCGACCGGCAGATAGCCTGTCGATATGGCGAGCAGCGTCCAGGAAACGAAGGCAAATGCCAAGCATGAGGTCACGAACAGGCTATAGCTGACGGCGCACCACAGCAGGGCAAGGATCGGAAAGGCTACCGCGCCTGGCCCCCCGATCGCCGCTCCCGCTAGAGCGGTGCCGACAAGCGCTAGCAGCGGCAGCAGCCGGATCATCTTTGGAGGCGTCTCGACGATGCGACGTAGGCGCCGCGTTGCATCGTCGGGAAACGTCAGGATCATCGGAAGGAACGCGACGTAGTTCACCAGTTCCGTCGCAGACCAGTAAAGGAGCGCATCAAGCGGCTTGCCACCGAAGAGGAGTGGATCGGCGACCGTTCCAATGAGGCCTGCGGTCAATGACGCCGAGGTGATTGCCACCAGCATAAACAGCACCGAGGTCGGTCGGGAAAGCCGTTGATCCGCGCGGTCGAATCGGGAGAAGACGAGGTAGCCGACCGTGATCGCTGCCAAGTTTCCAAGATTGAGGACAACCGTCTTCAGAACGGTCCCGCCGGTCAAAAGGTCTGCAAGGGCGAAGCCTGCCGCGCACGCTATCCAGAATAGCGGCGTTCTTAGAGTCGGAAAGCGGATCAACATTCCAAACATGAAGGCGTTGGCGGGCCAGAAACTTGCCAGATCCGCGCCCGGCCGCGTCAGAATCCCGAACAGGCAAAGCAGGAACAGCACGAATCCAAACAGGAGGACGTTCGCCACCTGACTGGTATTGCCTGCAACTCGCGCTTCCACTGCCTGCATGATGGCTCCCGGCTTTCAGGCCAACTGGTCATCTAAACTAATAACGGCCAATCATCGAAAACGCGTTAAGCTCCAAAACGGCCTCAGTTCACAGCTCCGAAGTTCCGGCTGGTGCGCTCCAACATTTGCGCCGGCCTTCCCAAAAGAAATCCCTGCAACTCATCACAATCGGTCTGCTGCAAAAGCTGGAGCTGCCGCTCGGTCTCTACCCCCTCAGCCGTCACCTTGAGGCCAAGTGCATGGGCAAGGTCTACGACAGCTGTAATGATCTTGATCGACTTCTCGTCCTCGCCCAGCCCTGTGATGAACTGACGGTCGATCTTGATCTTGTCGACCGGAAAGCGACGCAAATAGGCAAGGCTGCTGTACCCCGATCCGAAATCATCGAGCACGATCCGGAAACCGCGGCTGCGCAAGTCCTGGACGGTCTGAGAACTCTGCTCATCATCGAGCAGGACATGCTCGGTTATCTCCAGCTCGAACTGTTCGGGACGGCATCCGAGCGCCCGAACGTTGGTTTCCGCCTGATCGGCAAATAAGGCCGATCGACATTGAAGGGGCGAGATGTTGACCGCCACGAATTCATCGGGATGCGCAAGTGCTACCCGGGCAGCGCTGTCCAGTACATACTGCCCCAGAGGATGAATGAGCCCGGTGGCTTCGGCTTGTGGCAGGAAATCCGCCGGGTTCAGCCATCCGCCGGTCGGGTGCCTCCAGCGGACAAGCGCTTCATGTCCAACGACGGCAAGCTTGTCGCGGGAAAACAGCGGCTGGTAATGGACAATGATCTGCCTGTCGGTATCGAGCGCAGCGGCGAGATCACCCACAATCGTTTGTTGCCGCAGCAACTCTTCATCGAGCGAGGGGGTGAAGGTGCTGAACCCCGAACCGCCCGAAGCTTTCTGGAACTGAAGCGCAACATCGGCACGACGTATCAGCTCGGGAAGAGGCGCAGCCACCACATCCTGTCTCGCTATGCCGATGCTGAGTTTGATGAGAACCGACCGGCCGCTGATCTGAAATGGCTCGTGAGCGGCTGCCAGCAAGCGTTGACACAGCCCAGCTACGCGCTTGTCCGAAGCGATGCCATTCACGAATATGGCAAAGCCGTCGCGTCCCGTACGTTCGATCACGTCGCTCGCGCGGATTTCATGCTTCAGACGTTCGACCAGCTGCCGAAACAACTGCTCGGTTTCCTCAGCATCGAGCGAGACGCTCAACTGTCGAAAATGGTCTATATCGACGGACAGGATCGCATAGGCGTCACGAACTTGCGCAACCAGCGGCTCAACCCGATTCAGAAACGGCGCCAGATCCTGAGACGCATAGGCAGGCACGTCTTGCTCCTCTTAATAGCCATCCTACACCATTTCTCGCCGGATGCACGATCTGAGATGCCGATTGCCGACTGCTGGGCGACACCGTTGCGATCTTAGAACTCTCTCATAGGGTGAAGGGTTGCCCATTCCGGCTGAACCTGCATTTTAATGCCATGCACAAGAAGGATTCGTCACTTGGCGCGTCGGCCTCTCGGCGCGCAAACTCATATGCACTGCCTACGCAAATCGCCAGCCTGGCAGTCTTTCTCGACATCGACGGCACGCTTCTCGATATCGCGAGCACGCCAGAGGCTGTCGTCGTGCCCGCCGGTATGCCGTTTGCGCTGGCACGCATGTCCGAAAGGCTCGATGGTGCGCTGGCGCTGGTGACAGGAAGACCAATCGAGTTTGTCGACCGCCTGTTTCCCGATGCAGAACTAGCGGTATCTGGTCTTCACGGAGCCGAATGGCGCGATGGTTCCGGGAATGCAGGGCGCGTCAAGACCACGTCGGAATTCAACGCCGCGAAGTTGCGTCTTCGCCACGAGGTGGCCCGCTGGCCGGGCGTTGTATTCGAAGACAAGGGAGCAGCTTTTGCTGCGCACTACCGGCTTGCACCCGAAAGGGAGATGCCTCTCCGTGACCTGATGCGAGACCTCGCCGAAGCCGTTGGATCGGGCTGGGTGTTACAGGAAGGCAAGCAGGTATTAGAATTGCGGCCGCGCGGCCGCGACAAGGGCGATGCGCTCATGGCCTTTATGGACGCTAAGCCCTTTTCCGGGCGGCAGCCCCTGGCCATTGGCGACGACGTGACTGACGAACCGATGTTCATGGCGGCCAATCGGCTTGACGGTCTATCCGTGCGTGTCGGGGAGGACTGCAGGCAGAGCTGTGCGAGATATCGCGTTGCCTCCCCCTCCGATGTGCGTGCCTGGATAGAGAGGGCTTCGGCATGAGCACGCTGCATGGGAACGCGTGCCCCGCTTCGGATCACTTCCGCAGGCTGGAGGGCACAGGATGAGCCGCCTTATCGTCGTCTCCAACAGGGTACCGGATGTCGCAAAAGGGCCGCCTCCCGGAGGGCTTGCTGTAGCCTTGGAATCGGCGCTCGAACTGCATGGCGGCGTGTGGATGGGCTGGTCCGGCAAATCCAGCGGGGCGAAGGAACCGGGGCCCCTGAGCTTTCATGAGCATGGCCGCATCACCTTCGCGCTTTCGGACCTCTCGCGCCGTGACCTGTCCGAGTATTACGCCGGCTTTGCAAACAGCGTGCTATGGCCGCTGTGCCACTATCGGCTCGACCTTACGGACTACGCCCGCAAGGACATGGCAGGGTATTTTCGTGTCAATCGGTTCTTCGCGGAACGGCTCAGGCCGCTGGTCCGGCCCGATGACCTGATCTGGATTCACGACTACCACCTGATTCCCATCGCCTCGGAACTGCGCAGGTTGGGAGTCGAGAACCGCATCGGCTTCTTCATGCACATTCCCTGGCCGCCACCGGATGTCTTCTTTACCCTGCCGGTGCACGAAGCCGTCATCAGCGGGCTTACGGCCTATGACGTGGTCGGCTTCCAGACCGCGCACGACGTAGACAACTTCGCCTCGGGCTTACGGCGGGAGGGTATCGGCGGCGATATCGGCGGCGGCTGGTTTGAAGCATATGGACGGCGTTTCCGGGCTGGCGCCTTTCCGATCAGCATCGCCACAAGGCATTTTGCGGATATGGCCAAGGAAGCGATGAACACTGCGGCGGTTCGGCGATTCGCTGAAAGCCTCGAAGGGCGTGACCTGATCATTGGCGTGGACCGTCTGGATTATTCCAAGGGTCTAACCCACCGTATCGATGGATATGAAAAATTCCTCACGGCAAACCCCGCCTATCACGGGCGCACGACAATGCTCCAGGTCACTCCGAAATCGCGCACGGAGGTCCCGGGCTACACCGCAATGCAGCGTGAAGTGGCGGAACGGGCCGGTCATGTTAATGGATCGCTAGGACGCCTCGACTGGGTACCTATCCGATATGTCAATCGCGCTATTGCGCAAAATGTACTCGCCGGGCTCTATCGACTTGCGCGCGTCGGCCTGATTACACCGCTTAGAGACGGCATGAACCTCGTCGCCAAGGAGTTCGTTGCCGCGCAGGACCCGGATGATCCCGGTGTGCTTGTGCTGTCACGCTTCGCTGGCGCAGCACGGGAGCTCGATGGGGCTCTCCTCGTCAATCCCTACGATATCGAGGCTGTCGGCAATGCGATCGCACAGGGCCTATCGATGCCACGCGAAGCGCGGCGCGAGCGCTTCACGCCGATGATGAAGCGGCTTTTGGAGTACGACATCTCCCGCTGGTGCTCGGACTTTCTCGCGGAGCTGTCAGGGCGATAGACACGGCACTGCTCCGTAGATAAGTGTTTGGCAAAAGCGTCGTGACGACAGACGGTCGGACAGACGGTGCAGCGGAGATAAATACCCCCGACATGTCCGCGACTTAGAGAAACAATGCCGTGCGCCCGGCACTTCCGGCACCGCCAAAGCCCCGGAAAGACTGGCAGAAATGCCGTTTTGTGTCGTGATTACGAACGTTTAGGAAATCAGCTCGATTGAGAAGATGGCGGAGAGGGGGGGATTCGAACCCCCGATACCCTTGCGAGTATGCCGCATTTCGAGTGCGGTGCATTCAACCACTCTGCCACCTCTCCGCGGGGCGTGGCCGGCTTGTCGGCGCGGGCGACTAGATAGCCGTGCATCGCCTGCGAAACAAGGGGGCGTCCCGTTGGAACGCCGAATAATCAGGACGACGATGGCGTTCGGCCAGATGCAATGGCTGGCCATATCCGGGAGCGATGGCTCGCCTGCGCCTTTTCGGCGTCGCCTCACCTTGACTTGAAGCCGCCCGTGCAGTATCGACGCGCGTTCTCGCGTGAGGGGTTCCTTGCGCGTATTTCCGTTGCGCCCAGGCGTAGGGAACAGGACTAACCCGGAAAGACTGACAAAAAGACGGCCGCAGCCCGCTTGCGGGAGGCAGGCCGAACGAACAGCGAAAGGCAAGAAATGTTCGCAGTCATCAAAACCGGCGGCAAGCAGTATCGCGTTGCAGCCGATGACGTAGTGAAGATCGACAGGGTCGCCGCCAATATCGGCGACATCGTGGAGATCGGCAATGTGCTGGCCTTCGGCGAAGGCGAGAACGTGACGATCGGCGCTCCCTTCGTGGATGGCGCGACAGTCACGGCGGAAGTGGTCGAGCAGGGACGCGGCGAGAAGGTCATCGCCTTCAAGAAGCGGCGCCGGCAGAATTCGCGCCGTCGGCGCGGCCATCGCCAGCTGCTGACCACGGTGCGCATCGCCGAGATCCTGACGGGCGGCGCCAAGCCGTCGAAGAAGGCTGCGGCGAAGCCCGCGACCAAGGCTGAGGCTTCTGCCGCCGCTGCGCCGCTGTTCAGCGCGCCGGCCGGCGAGGGCGACGACCTGACCGTCATCAAGGGCATCGGCCCGGTGGCGGCTGGCCAGCTTAGGGAGCAGGGCATCACCACCTTCGCCCAGATCGCCGCGCTGAGCGACGAGGATGTGGCGAAGATCGACGAGAACATGCCGTTCAGTGCCGATCAGATCAAGGATTGGCGCTCGCAGGCGGCGGAACTCGCGAAACAAGTTTGAGTTGACGCGGCCGGCGGTCGCATCCATAGAGATTTCGAGGCGTCCTCGCGGCGCAAAGGAGTAGCAACATGGCACATAAGAAAGCTGGCGGTTCCTCGCGCAACGGTCGCGATTCCGAATCCAAGCGTCTCGGTGTGAAGAAGTTCGGCGGCGAGAAGGTCGTGGCCGGCAACATCATCGTGCGTCAGCGCGGCACCAAGTGGCACCCGGGCGTCAATGTCGGCATGGGCACGGATCACACCCTGTTCGCGCTTGAGCAAGGCGCAGTCGCATTCCGCACGAAAGCCAATGGCCGCACCTACGTGTCGGTAAACCCGATCGCAGAGGCCGCGGAGTAGCCGGTTCCGCACCAAAACACCGGCGCCCATCTCGGGGTCCGGTGTCTGGTGAAGCCAGAAGAAGATCAGGGGAGATGGGCAACCATCTCCCCTTTTTCTTTGCCTGGAGGTTCCGATGCACGTTCTGGTCACAAGAAGGCTGACACTGAGGACCCCGACCGTCCTCGACGCCGAGGATATCGCGCAGTGGCTCGGTGAATGGAACGTGGCCCGCATGCTCGGGCCGGTGCCGTTTCCCTATTTCCGCAAGGATGCCGAGGAATGGATCGAAGGGCTTGCGGCAAAGCCGGAGAACCTCGTTTACACCATTCACCGTGAGCGGCTGATCGGCATTGTGTCGGTGGACGGGGGCGGGCCGGAGCCACGCCTCGGATACTGGCTGGGCGCTCCGTGGCACGGGCATGGCTTCATGACCGAGGCCGCACGGGCATTGCTCGTCCACGCCTTCGAGCATCCCGGTATCGATGCGATCACGTCGTCGGTGTTCGTCGACAATCCGGCGTCTCTTCGCGTGCAGGAGAAGCTCGGCTTCGCGGTTACGGGCACCGGCGAAACATGGTCGCGCTCGCGCGGGGCGACCGTCGGCACGCTGCGCACGCGGCTCACAGCCGAAGCGTTCGGCGCGAAGGCGCACGCGCCGGCGCTCGCCGCCGCCTGAATGCCGCAACGGAGATGGGACGATGATCGAAGATGTCGAGGAAGAGGGTGAAAGTCCGTTTTCGGGCTGCGACATCCTGCTGACGGAACGGCTGGTGTTGCGCCCGCCGCATGAGGAGGATGCGTCCGAGCTGGCCGCACTGGCCAACAACAGGCGCGTGGCGGAGATGCTGGCGCGGATGCCGCACCCCTATGGCATCGCGGAGGCCCGCGCGTTCATCGCCCAGTCGGCGGCGCGGGGCGATCGCGGCAGGGGCTATGCGCTGACGTTGGCGGAGAGCGGGGCCTTCATCGGCTGCGCCGGCCTCGACATGCGGCCGAACGGGCTGGAGCTCGGCTACTGGGTTGGCGAGCCTTTTTGGGGGCGCGGATATGCGACGGAAGCCGCCCATGCGCTCGTCGATCTGGCTTTCCGGGTCACCGCGATCGACCGGCTCCACGTTTCCTGCCGGGTGCTCAATCAGCCGTCGCGCCGGGTCATCCACAAATGCGGCTTCCAGTATGCCGGGCAGGGCATGATCGACTCGATCGCAGCCGGCAGGGTGGCGGTCGAGCGTTACGTGCTCGACCGCAAGGCATGGGTGAGCCTCAAGAACTGGTCGCGCGAATGAAGCGCGCCGGCGGCCTATCCAAGCTCGAGCCAGAGCGGCAGATGGTCGGAGCCGGCTGCTTGCCGGTCGACATGCGACGCCTTGACGTGGCGCGCCATGCCGGCGGAGACGAACGTGTAGTCGATCCGCCGATGGCGCGAAGCGTCTTCCGGCCGCTTCGGGTCGAGCCAGGTCGTGTCGCGCGCCTCGAGCTGGGCCGCAGCGTCCACGGCTCGCGTGGCATTCAGCGTGCGCGCCGCCTCATGGTCGGGACGTCCCGTCACCTCATGATATTCAGGCGAGCCTTCCAGCATGTTAAAGTCGCCCATGACGACGAAGTTTTCCGGGTGCGGCGGCTCGGGAAAGCCCAGTTCCGCAAGGCCGGTCAGTGCACCGCCCTCGAGCGGATAGGCGATGAGGCGCTCACGCAGGAAGCGGAGTTGCGCCAGCCGCTCGTCCGGGCTGCGGTGGTCGAGATGGACCGAGTAGAAGCGAACCGGGCCGAACGGCGTGTCGACCAGAGCCTCCAGCGCCCCGCGCTGGAGATTGATCCGCTCATAGGTGCGGCTGCGCGGCAGAAGCAGGTTGCGCGAGGAGCGGATGGGCGTTTTCGACAGGACCATGTTGCCGAACTGGAAATGCACGTCCACCGCGCGGCCGTCATTGATGTGGCTGCCCAGATCGGCCTCGAAATTCGGCCCGTAGACGGCGAAATATTCAGGAAGCTCGGCACGCAGCTCCGCCACCATGTCGCGGCCACCGTTCCTCGGGCTGTTGCGGGTCACTTCCTGGAGAGCGATCAATTCGGCGCCGCGCACGGAGGCCGCGATGCGCGGCACGTCATACCTGCCGTCGAGCCCGATGCCGTACTGGATGTTGTAGGTGACGCATTTCATGCGATTTTCCCGTCTCACATTGGAGTTTGTGCGCCGGCAATCCTATTTTTCGGCTTTCACAACCGGATTCACGGCGAATCCGGTTTCCACTTTCATGTCCGATGCTCTAGAGCAGGGCGCTTCGGAACCAGATAAACCGGCAAGCTTGTCAATCAGATGAAGTTCCTCGATCAGGCCAAGGTCTACATACGCTCCGGCGACGGCGGGGCGGGATCGGTTTCGTTCCGGCGCGAGAAGTTCATCGAGTTCGGCGGGCCGGACGGCGGCGATGGCGGCCGTGGCGGCGATGTCTGGCTGGAGGCCGTGAACGGCCTCAATACGCTGATCGACTATCGCTACCAGCAGCATTTCAAGGCCAGGACGGGCATGCACGGCATGGGCCGCAACCGCACCGGGGCCAAGGGCGACGACGTGACGCTCAAGGTTCCAGCCGGCACGCAGGTCTATGAGGAGGACAATGAGACGCTGATCTGCGACCTCACCGAGGTGGGGCAGCGATTCCTGCTTGCCAAGGGCGGCAATGGCGGCTTCGGCAACCAGCATTTCAAGAGCTCGACCAACCAGGCGCCGCGCCGGGCCAATCCCGGCCTGCCCGGCGAGGAAATGACCATCTGGCTGCGCCTCAAGCTGATCGCCGACGCCGGGCTGGTCGGGCTCCCCAATGCCGGAAAGTCCACTTTCCTCGCGACTGTCACGGCGGCCAAGCCCAAGATCGCGGATTACCCGTTCACGACGCTCGATCCCGGCCTTGGCGTGGCGCGCATCGACGCGCGCGAGTTCGTGCTGGCCGATATTCCGGGCCTGATCGAGGGTGCACATGAGGGGATCGGCATCGGCGATCGCTTCCTCGGGCATGTCGAGCGCACGCGCGTGTTGCTGCATCTCGTCTCGGCGGTGGAGGAACATCCCGGCAATGCCTACAAGACCGTGCGCCGCGAGCTTGAAGCCTATGGACACGGACTGGCCGAGAAGCCCGAAATCGTGGCGCTTAGCCAGGCGGATACGCTCGACCCTGAGGGGCGGAAGAAGAAGATGGCCGCATTGAAACGCGCGGCCGGGCGCGCGCCCCTTCTGCTTTCGGCGGCCACCGGCGAGGGTGTCGAGGCGGCGCTCAGGGCGCTTGCGTCCGAAATAGAGGCGGCGCGCGAAAGCGAGGCCCAGCCTCCCGAGGATACGCGGTGGGTCAAGTGAGGCCGATCCAATGAAGCTGGAACTTTCTGCCTACGGCCGGATCACGGTGAAGATCGGCTCGGCCCTGCTGGTGAACCGCAAGACGGGGCTTAACGCCGAATGGCTGTCTTCCCTGGCCGATGACATCGCTGCCCTCGTGGCGCGGGGCGCGGAGGTGATGGTCGTGTCGTCGGGCGCCATCGCCCTTGGCCGCAACATATTGCGGCTCCCCGCCGGCGCATTGAAGCTCGAGGAAAGCCAGGCTGCGGCGGCGGTCGGCCAGATCGAGCTGGCCAGCGCATGGTCGCGGGAGCTTGGCCGCAAAGGCATCAAGTCCGGACAGGTTCTGGTTACGCTTGGCGACACCGAGGAGCGCCGCCGCTACCTCAACGCCCGGGCGACGATCACCACATTGCTCAAATTCGGTGCGGTGCCGGTCATCAACGAAAACGACACAGTGGCGACCACCGAGATCCGCTATGGCGACAATGACCGGCTGGCAGCGCGCGTCGCGACCATGATGGGCGCGGATTTGCTGGTTCTGCTCTCGGACATCGACGGTCTCTACACCGCGCCGCCGCAGTCCAATCCCGATGCGAAGTTCATTCCGCATGTGGCGCGCATCACGCCGGATATCGAGGCGATGGCCGGCGCGGCCGCTTCGGAATATTCGCGCGGCGGCATGCGCACCAAGATCGACGCGGGCAAGATAGCGACGGCGGCGGGCACGGCTATGATCATCACCGCCGGCAACCGCATGAATCCGCTTGCTGCCATCGACCGGGGCGAGCGGGCGACGTTCTTTGCGCCGAGCGAAAATCCCGTGAAGGGCTACAAGACCTGGATCGCCGGCAATCTTGAACCTGCTGGGCGTCTGCATGTCGATAGCGGCGCTGAGGCCGCGCTGATGCAGGGCAAGTCGCTGCTGCCGGCGGGTGTACGGCAGGTGTCCGGCAATTTCTCGCGCGGCGATACGGTGGCCGTCCTCGGACCGGACGGAAACGAGATCGCGCGCGGGCTTGTTGCCTACGATGCGGGCGATGCCGTAAGGATCGCTGGACTGAAGACGTCCGCCATCGCGGCGGCGCTCGGCTACGAGGCGCGCGCGGCGATGGTTCATCGGGACGATCTTGTGATTTCCCGCCTGGCGGCGGCGCCGGAGCGGATGAAGGCGGAGGGCTGACATGCTCGACAGGAAAATCGAAGGCGGCGACATCGCCGCGCTGATGACCGAAATCGGCCGCAAGGCCCGCGCGGCGGCCCGTCCGCTCGCCAACGCCTCCGCCGCGCGCAAGAACGCGGCGCTGCTCGCCATGGCCGACGCGATGGTCCGGCGCGAGAAGGAAATACTCGAAGCCAACGCCCTCGATGTCGCCAATGCGGAGGAGGCCGGGATTTCAGGCTCTTTCCTCGACAGGCTGACTCTGACCCATGCCCGTCTCCGGGCGGTCGTGGAGGGCCTGCGCGAGATCGCCGGCCTGCCCGACCCGGTGGGCACGGTAATCGCCGAATGGGACCGGCCCAACGGCCTGCACATGGAGCGCGTGCGCACGCCCCTCGGCGTGATCGGCGTGATCTACGAGAGCCGGCCCAATGTGACTGCCGATGCGGGTGCGCTCTGCCTCAAGGCCGGCAATGCGGCGATCCTGCGCTGCGGTTCGGATTCGGTGAATTCGTCCTCCGCCATCCATGCCTGCATGGTCGAGGGGCTGGTGGCAGCCGGGCTGCCCGCCGAAGCGATCCAACTCGTGCCGACCACGGACCGGGCCGCCGTGGGCGAGATGCTCAAGGGGCTGAACGGCGCCGTGGACGTGATCGTGCCTCGTGGGGGCAAGAGCCTCGTGGCGCGCGTGCAATCCGAGGCACGCGTGCCGGTCTTCGCGCATCTGGAGGGGCTGTGCCACCTCTATATCGACAAATCGGCCAGTCTTGACATGGCGATTACGGTTGCGGTCAACGCCAAGATGCGGCGCGTGGGCGTGTGCGGCGCGGCAGAAACGCTGCTGGTGGACCGCGCCGTTGCCGGCACTCATCTCGTGCCGATGCTCGAGGCGCTGGCGGGAGCCGGCTGCGAAATCCGCGCCACAGAGGAGGTGCGCAAGCTCTATCCCGCCGCGAAGCCTGCGACAGAGGCTGACTGGACGACGGAATATCTGGACGCCATCATTTCGGTGAAGCTGGTGGACGGTGTCGGCGAGGCCATCGAGCACATCGAAACCTATTCGTCGCATCACACCGAGGCGATCATCGCGGAAGATCCGGCGGCGGTCGAACGCTTCTTCTCCGAGGTCGATTCCGCGATCCTGCTGCACAACGCCTCCACCCAGTTCGCGGATGGCGGCGAGTTCGGCTTCGGCGGCGAGATCGGCATTGCGACCGGGCGGATGCACGCCCGCGGCCCCGTCGGCGTGGAGCAACTCACCTCGTTCAAATATCGCGTGCGCGGCAACGGGCAGATCAGGCCGTTGTGAGAGACGGGAACCCGTTGACGCGATCTTTCACTCTCTTCTGGCCTGCTGGCCATCCACCCCTCGCGGGGCGAGATTGGATTGCAGTTCCCCTTTTGCCAGCCCTCAACGATTGGCGAAAGCACGGAAGAAAGCCGATCTCCCCCCGCGAGGGGTGGATGGCCGGCAGGGCAGAGGGGGGGGCATATCATGCGCAGTTCGCCTGAAGCAGCCGTTCCTGCTTTCCGGCTGCGCATGCCGCATGTCGAAAAAGGCATGGCGGTCGGGCTTTTCGGCGGCTCCTTCAACCCGCCCCATGCCGGGCATGCGCTCGTGGCGGAAATCGCGCTTCGGCGGCTGCGCCTCGACCAGCTCTGGTGGATGGTGACGCCTGGAAACCCGCTCAAGAGCACGCGGGAACTACTGCCCTTGGCCCGACGTGTCGAACTGTCGGAGAAGATCGCGGAAGACCCGCGCATCAAGGTGACGGCGTTCGAGGCGGCACATGCCGTGCGCTACACGGCGGATACGGTTGCGCTGGTGACCTCCCGCAATCCCGGCGTGGATTTCATCTGGATCATGGGTGCGGACTCGCTGCGCGACTTCCACCGCTGGGAACGCTGGCAGGGGATCGCGGCCACGCTGCCCATCGCGGTGATCGACAGGCCCGGCTCCACGCTTGCCTTCCTGTCCTCCAAGGTGGCCAAGACCTTCGACCATGCGCGCGTGGACGAGACGGATGCCGGCCGGCTCGCGCGGATGAGGCCGCCGGCATGGACTTTCATCCACGGGCCGCGCTCGTCGCTGTCCTCGACGGCCCTGCGGGCGGTGCAAGCCGGCGAAGTGCAGGGCACGAACGGCTGACGTCCGTTTGGAACGTCTCGCGCGCATGTCTTGAAAGTGTCGCGGGAGTCTGCCTATCTATTGGGTGTCATGCAGTGAACTATGCATGATTTGGTTGTTCTTGATCGAAAGGAAAGACGCTGAGAACAGCACTGAGGAAGAAGGCCGATACCGTGCCTTCGCCGGCAGGACTGAGCGGCCTGGACGCCGCTACGCCCGCCCTCGACACAGTCCTTGCAAGTCTCGACGACTCCAAGGCCGAAAACATCGTCTCCATCGACATTCAGGGCAAATCGAGCCTCGCCGACCACATGGTGGTGGCGTCGGGGCGTTCGAACCGCCATGTGGCTGCGGTGGCCGACCATGTCCTCAAGGCGCTCAAGGATGCCGGCTTCGGCAATGCGCGCGTCGAGGGCTTGTCCGGCGCCGACTGGGTGCTTATCGATGCCGGTGACGTGATCGTGCACGTTTTCCGTCCCGAAGTCCGCGAATTCTACAATCTCGAGAAGATGTGGATGGCGCCGGACCTCGACGGCGAAACCGTGCACTGAATACATTCCAGGCCGCGCTTTCGGCCTCCCTGTATGATCGTACCGCTCCCGGTCGGAGCGGAGGGGTTGCATGCGCATCGAAATCCACGCGGTGGGCCGGCTCAAATCCGGCCCCGAGCGAGAACTTGCAGATCGGTATCTCGACCGTCTGGCGAAAGCCGGGCCTGCCATAGGATTGCAGTTCGGCGAGCTATCGGAAGCCGCCGAGAGCCGCGCGCGCAGCGCCAATGAGCGCCGGTCGGAGGAGGCAAGGGACCTCGAAGCGAGGCTTCCGGCCGGAAGCGCGCTGGTCCTGCTCGACGAGCGCGGCAAGGATTTCACCTCAGAGCAATTTGCGGAAAAAATAGGCGCGTTGCGCGATTCAGGCCGCAAGCAACTCGTTCTCGCCATCGGCGGCCCGGACGGGCACGATGCCTCTCTGCGCGCCAAGGCAGAGCTGGTCATGTCCCTCGGCCAGATGACATGGCCGCACCAGATTGCGCGCATCCTGCTGGCCGAGCAGCTTTACAGGGCGACCACCATCCTGTCGGGCCATCCGTACCATCGGGCCTGACGCCACGCCATTCCGCAGGAAGCGATGTGTTTCGAGTACACATCACGCTATTTTGACATGATCTCCGGAAAGGTTGCGGGCTGGATTCTCATGGTTGAAACTTCGTTAAGAAACGCATCGTATCGGTCGGAGTAAGGGATAAAAGCGGTCTATCGTGTTGGGTATTACGGAACGCGGCTACAAGGCGTTTGCGCTGGCGCTGATGGCGCTGGCGACATGCGTTTTGCCTGCCGAGGGCCAAAGCGCGCTCGACACGCTTGCCGTACGCCAGCGCGAAAGCCGCAGCGACTACGAGGCCGTCACGCGCGAAATCGCGCTTTCACAGGAGCGATTGCAGGGCATCGCCGCTGAGATCGAGGCGCTGCAAAAAGACCAGCAGACGATGACGGCGGCCCTCATCCAGGCGGCCAAGACGGAACGCAAGCTGGCACAGGAGGCCGATGGAATTGCCATCCGCATCGAAGATCTGCGCAAGCAGGAAACGGCGCTCAAGGCGTCTCTTGCGGAGCGCCGGGGGGTACTGGCCGAGGTTCTGGGGGCGCTTCAGCGCATGGGCCTGAATCCTCCGCCGGCTATCCTGGTGAAGCCGGAGGATGCGCTTTCATCCGTTCGCAGCGCGATCCTTCTTGGCGCCGTGGTGCCGGAACTGCGCGGCGAAACCGAGGAATTGGCAAGCGATCTCAAGGAATTGACGAATCTGTCGGCCTCTATCGCCGCCGAGCGTGACCGGTTGATGCAGACGGTCTCCGAGCAGGTTGCCGAGAAGGAGCGGCTGACGCTGCTGCTCAAGGAGAAGGCCGCGCTTCAGGCCCGTTCCGAGGAAGTTCGGGAAGCGGAGCAGAAGAAGGCCGGAGAGCTTGCCGCCCGTGCGGGCAGCCTGCGCGAACTGATCGAAACGCTCGAAACTGAAATGGAGGCCGTGCGCCTTGCCGAGGCGCAGGCCCAGCAGCAGATCGAGGCGGCGCGTACCGCCGCTCTGGAGGCAGAGAACCGGAGCGTTCCCGAGACGAGCCGCATGGGCGAGCCCGTGCCGTTCGACAAGATGGTCGGCAAGGCGTCGTTGCCGGTTGCCGGCCGCATCGGCAGCCGCTTCGGGGAGCCGGACGGGGCGGGCGGAACCCTGTTCGGCGACATGGTTACAACACAATCGGGCGCAATCGTAACGGCACCCGCGGACGGCTCGGTGCTCTATGCCGGTCCGTTCCGTTCCTATGGGCAGCTATTGATCCTCAACGCAGGCGGTGGCTATCATATTGTTCTGGCGGGAATGGGCCGAATCAACGTGTCTCTTGGCCAATCCGTCCTGGCGGGGGAGCCGGTAGGAGCGATGGGAGAGGCCAGACTGGCCAGCGCAGTATCGTTCGGAAGTGAAAATACCGCACCGCAGCTCTATATAGAGCTACGAAAAGACGGGAAGCCCGTCGATCCCGCACCGTGGTGGGCGGAAGACTATTCTGGAAGGACCGGAAATGATTCGTAAGTTGTCGCTTCTGATCGCGGGCGCTCTCATGGGTGCATCGGCGATGAGCCTCGTCTATGGCTCGCCCGGCTCGACTGCGATCGCGGCGGGCTCGGAAACCTACAGGCAGCTCGCCATATTCGGTGACATTTTCGAGCGCGTGCGCGCCCAGTATGTGACGCCGCCCGAGGAAAAGGCCCTTGTCGAAAGTGCCATCAACGGCATGCTCTCCTCGCTCGATCCCCATTCGTCCTATCTAAACCCCGAAGCCGCGCAGGACATGCGCGTGCAGACGCGCGGTGAGTTCGGTGGGCTCGGCATCGAAGTGACGATGGAAAACGAGCTGGTCAAGGTTATCGCGCCGATCGAGGATACGCCCGCCGCCCGCGCCGGCGTGCTGGCCGGCGACTACATCTCGCAGATCGACGGCGATGAGGTTCGCGGCCTCACGCTTTCGGATGCCGTCGACAAGATGCGAGGCGAGGTCAACACGCCCATCGAGCTGACCATCTTGCGCGAGGGCGCGTCGGAGCCGCTCAAGATCAAGGTGGTGCGCGACGTTATCAAGGTGAAGGCGGTCCGTTACCGGGTCGACAACGATGTCGGCTACATGAAGATCAATTCCTTCACCGAAAAGACGTTCGACGATCTCCAGTCCGCGATAAACTCGATCAAGGGACAGGTTCCCGAGGACAAGCTCAAGGGCTATGTGCTCGACCTGCGGCTCAATCCGGGCGGCCTGCTCGATCAGGCCGTGAGCGTGTCCGACGCGTTCCTCGACCGTGGCGAGATCGTTTCGACGCGGGGACGCGATCCCAAGGACGTGACGCGTTTCGACTCGCGTCCGGGCGACCTCACGGATGGCAAGCCGTTGATCGTTCTGGTGAATGGCGGGTCGGCCAGCGCGTCCGAGATCGTGGCGGGCGCCTTGCAGGACCAGCGCCGCGCGACGGTGCTTGGCTCGAAGTCCTTCGGCAAGGGTTCGGTGCAGACCATCATTCCGCTGGCGGAAAATGGCGCGCTCCGGCTTACGACGGCGCTCTACTACACGCCTTCAGGCAAGTCGATCCAGGGCACGGGCATCACCCCCGACATTGCAGTCGAGCAACCGCTGCCCGCCGAATTGCTTGGGCAGGACGTGAATCGCGGCGAATCCGAGCTGCGCGGCCATATTCGCGGGCAGAACGAGAATGATGAGGGCTCCGGCTCTTCGGCCTACGTGCCGCCGGATCCGAAAGACGATGTCCAGCTCAACTATGCGCTGGATCTCCTCCGCGGCGTCAAAACGGATTCGAACTTTCCGCCTAACCCCGAACACGCCGTCCTCAATCAGTAAGCTCCTCTTCCGGCCCGCATCGCGCGGGCCGGAACATGAATCCGACCACCAACGGCTTCCCTCGAGTCCTTCACCTTCTGCTGAACCGCCGGATCAACGTGGCACAGTCCCGGACGACACCACTGGCAGATGATACGGGGCGCTCCGGTCTGGACAGGCCGCTCGGCCTCGATGCCCGACCGCCGAGGCGCGGTCGTCGCATGCCGAACGCGGGAGCCGCTCTGGTCAGCGTGCTCGCTATCGGAGTTTTCGCGGCTTCCACAGCCATCTCGCTGCGGGAACGTCCGTTCCGCCAGCCAAACCAGGCGGTGATGGCCGTCCCGGTCGATGAGGCGGCAAGCGGGCCAGGTGGCGCAGCAACCCCCTCCCGTCGCCAGCAGCCCACCGGAGGGGCTTCCATCGTCGGCGTCGGTCGGCAGCCCTCGGGAGGTATTGTGGTACGCGATCCTTCCGCTCTGGAGCAGGATCTTCGGTTCGCCCATCTGCCGGATCGCGCCCTTGTCGAAGATACAGATATCGGCCCGCTGCCGGTGAGGGCGGCCGATGGCAGGCGTCCGTTCGACATCTATGCGCGTCCGTGGTCCGGCGCGCGCGGCGCGCGGGTCGCCATCGTCATCGGCGGGCTTGCCGTGTCGCAGACCGGCACCCAAAGGGCTATCGCGCGCCTTCCGGGCGAGGTAACGCTTGCTTTTGCCTCCGGCGGGAACAGCATCGACCGCTGGATGCAAGAGGCCCGGCACAAGGGGCATGAGATCGTCATGCAGGTGCCCCTTGAACCATTTGACTATCCTGCGGTCGATCCGGGCCGGAACACGCTGACCATAGATGCCGGCGCGGCGGAAAATGTGGATCGGCTTCGCTGGACGCTGGCGCGCACCACCAACTATACCGGCATCATGAACTATATGGGCGCGCGCTTCATCGCCGATGGCGAAGCGATGGAGCCGGTTTTGCGCGAGCTTGCGGACAGGGGCCTGATGTATTTCGACGACGGCTCGTCGGTGCGCAGCGTCGCGGAACAACTCGCCGGCAGGCTGGGCGTGCCTTATGCCGCCGCCGATCTCGTGATCGACGAGGTGCGCGAGCGTGGCGATGTATTGGCGCGGCTCGACGACCTCGAGCGCACGGCCCGCGCGAAGGGCTTCGCTGTCGGCGTTGGCTCTGCCTTCGACGTTACTGTCGAGGCGGTCACGGGATGGGTGGAGGAAGCGCGCAGGCGGGGAATCGAGATAGTCCCGATCTCGGCTGTTGCAAACGATCCGGAGCGGAAATGATGGGCAAGAAAAACGGAACGCGCAGCCCGGTGAACCCGGAAACGCTGCCTTACCGGCCCTGCGTGGGCGTGATGATACTCAACTCCGCGGGTCTGGTCTGGGCAGGCAGGCGCATCCCCAAGCATGACAGCGAGATGGCCGGCACGGACAAGCTCTGGCAAATGCCACAAGGCGGCATTGACGACGGGGAGGAGCCGCTGGCTGCCGCTACGCGCGAGCTTTACGAGGAAACCGGGATACGCTCCGCCTCTCTGCTGGCGCAGGCGCCGCACTGGATTCATTACGACCTGCCGCGCGAACTTGTCGGCATATCGCTGAAAGGCAAATATCGCGGGCAGACGCAGAAATGGTTCGCCTTTCGCTTCGAGGGAGATGAAAGCGAAATACAGATCAACCCGCCGCCCGGCGGCCATGAAGCGGAGTTCGACGCCTGGGCGTGGAAGCGAATGGAAGAACTGCCCGACCTGATCGTGCCGTTCAAGCGCAAGGTCTATGACCAGGTCATTGCCGCCTTCAGGCATCTGGCGTGATTTGCGACGCATCATCCTCCTTGCGCTGTCATTGATCGGAGCGCACGTCATGGGCGCCTCAGCGGAAGGTGTCGAGCGGAAGGTTACAGCCGACGGATTTCCCGCGACGCTGACCATGCCTGCCGGTATCGACGCAGCGCCTGCCGTGCTTATCATCGCCGGCTCCGGCCCTACCGATCGAGACGGCAATAATCCCCTAGGCGGCAAGGCGTCGTATCTTGCAAAGCTCGCAGCAGCCTTGGCCGACCGCGGCGTAGCCAGCCTACGCTACGACAAGCGCGGGGCTATCGGCGGGCCGCCCGCCGGGGACGAATCCGCCGTCACGTTCGGCACTTTCGTCGATGATGCGGATACGGTTCTGGACTGGTTGCAAACACGGCCGGAACTGAGGTCGCTGATGTTGATGGGGCATAGCGAGGGCGGGCTTGTGGCGCTCGAGCTGGCGTCTGCGCGCGCGAGCGTGGATGGCGTCGTGCTTCTGGCCACGCCGGGACGACCGCCCGCCGATACGCTGCGGGACCAGATCGAAAGCATGCCGGAACCCTTGCATGGGCAGGCGCTCGAAATCTCGGCCGCGCTGGAGGCGGGACAGGCGGTCGATGATGTTCCGGCGGCGCTGCTTCCGCTTTTCAGGCCCTCGGTGCAACCCTTTGTCCGTTCGCTATTCGCGCTCGACCCGGCCGGACGCTTGCGGCAACTGCGCAAGCCGGTGCTCGTTGTCGGCGGCGGGAAGGACTTGCAGGTCAGGCGTGCAGATTTCGATGCGCTCATATCTGCGCGGCCCGATGTGGCCAGCGCATGGTATCCGCATATGAACCATGTCCTCGTGGACGTCGCCGGCGGGATGGAGGCCAATATTGCCGCGTATTCCGACCCGGAAGCGGAGCTGGCGGCGGGTCTGGCGGACACCATTGCCGATTTCATCAAGGATAGCGCGCGCCGCTAGGCGTGATGAAATCTTTCAGATTCGCGCCGCGTACTTTAGTTTCCTAATCTTACGCATGTCTTTATCCCGAAACCGGTACCCACTTTCGGGAGACATGCTTTAGAGCCGGACAAGTATTATTGCTGTTCCACCGTTTCGCCCCGTAGGGGCTGGCCGCGCATGACGGTATTTCCGTCTGCTCGGTAATCCTCGAAGAAGGCCGGCAGACCCTCACCATCCGCCAGGTTCGGCGTTGTCTGCATGTGGAAATGCAGATGCGGTTCCGTCGTATTACCGCTGTTGCCGCATCTGCCGATCATCTGGCCGGCGGCTACCTGATCTCCCGCAGCGACCTCGATGCTGTCCTGCTGCATATGTGCGAGGAAGGCATATTCATCGTTGCCCAAATCGAGAACGACGTGATTGCCGGCCGGGTTGCGCAGGTCGCTTCGGCCGATTTCCTGATCGGGCAGATCGCTCACCAGAGAAGCCACTCTCCCATCGGCGGGCGCAAGTACAGGTCGATTCCAGCAATGATAGGAAGTAAGATTGCCGGCTGGACCGTCACGAGTCGAGCCGTTCTTCCGGACGACGAGATCGAGCGCGAAACGCTGGGCACGATCTGCGACATGATAGTTCTGGCCATAGCTGCGTCCACCCCAGAAAACGAACCATTCACCGTCGAAGGGCAGGCGAAGGGAGGCTTTGGTATCGTAGTCTAGAAAGCGGCTTTCGGCTGGAAAGGAAATCTCGCGAACGAAGAAGCCGGCTATCTTTCCTTCGGAATCGGTGGTCCATTGCATGAGAATGGGAGCCTTCGATCTCGTCCAGCGGGAGGTCCGCTGATAGACGACGTAGCTGCCCTCCCTGCGGGTTTCCTCATCCGTCACCTCCTCTTCAATGCCATATCGCGTTTCCAGTTCGGTGCGGAAACGTTCTAGCTCCTTCGGGGAGACGAGTGCGCCCTCCATCTCCGGCGTCATCTCCTCCCAAAGCGGTTGAAGGTCATTCCGAAGAAACGCCTCCGATCTGGCACGGCCATCCGTCAAATCCGGCTCCTGTGCAGAGGAGATGCCTTGCAGGAGGACGAGCAGTGAAATGGCGGCGATGATTATACGCAATATCCGGGCTTCCAGTTCGACCTGCCTGCCTAACGAGACAAGCGGAAAACCGTTGCGCAAAAAGCAAAAGGCGGGCCTGAAAGCCCGCCTTTTGAAAATCCATTGCCGTGCCGCCCTAGAGGGCCGCCTGCAGTGTGGTCAGATTTGACAGGTGCTGCTCCGCTTTCGTGCGCGCCTGGTCGTCCTTCGCGTCGGCGACATCTTCCTTGGCTTCGCTGATCCTGCGATCCAGGTCGCTACGGTCGATATCGGAAACGGCGACAGCCGACTCAGCCAGCAGGGTGCAGCTTTCGGGTAGGACATCGGCGAAGCCGCCGAACACCACATAGCGTTGCTCGGCGCCGGAAGCCGGCCTGACCGTAACGACCCCCGGCTTCACCGTGGTCATGAGCGGCGAATGATTGGCCATGACGGTCATCTCACCCTCCGTTCCCGGAATGATGACCGATTCCACCTGCTCGGAAACGAGAAGGCGTTCCGGGGAGACCAGTTCGAATTTGAAAGCGTCAGCCATGATCTCTCACGAACAATCCGGTGTTGGGTGCCGGGATGGCGGGCGCGCGAGGCGCCCGCGGATATTTCATCAAGCAGTTTCGGCAGCCAGACGCTGCGCCTTTTCGACCGCTTCCTCGATGGTGCCGACCATGTAGAAGGCAGCTTCGGGCAAGTGGTCGTATTCGCCGGCGACAAGGCCCTTGAAGCCCTTGATGGTGTCGGCAAGATCGACCAGCTTGCCCGGCGAGCCCGTGAACACTTCAGCGACGAAGAAGGGCTGCGACAGGAATCGCTCGATCTTGCGGGCACGGGCGACGGTCAGCTTGTCCTCCTCGGACAACTCGTCCATGCCCAGAATGGCGATGATGTCCTGCAAAGACTTATAACGCTGCAAGGTCTGCTGAACATCGCGAGCCACCTGATAATGCTCTTCGCCGACGATCAGCGGGTCGAGCATGCGCGAGGTGGAATCAAGCGGATCGACCGCCGGATAGATGCCCTTCTCGGCGATCGCACGGTTGAGCGTCGTCGTCGCGTCGAGGTGGGCGAAGGACGTGGCCGGCGCGGGGTCGGTCAGATCGTCGGCGGGCACGTAAATGGCCTGCACAGAGGTGATCGAGCCCTTGGTGGTGGTGGTGATGCGCTCCTGCAGGGCGCCCATATCGGTGGCCAGCGTCGGCTGATAGCCCACGGCCGAAGGAATACGGCCAAGCAGGGCCGACACCTCGGAACCCGCCTGCGTGAAGCGGAAGATGTTGTCCACGAAGAACAGAACGTCCTGACCCTCGTCGCGGAAATACTCCGCGACCGTCAGGCCGGTGAGCGCAACGCGGGCGCGTGCCCCGGGGGGCTCGTTCATCTGGCCATAGACAAGCGCGGCCTTGGAGCCTTCGCCGCCGCCCTTCTTGTTCACGCCCGACTCGATGAACTCGTGATAGAGATCGTTGCCTTCGCGCGTGCGCTCGCCGACGCCGGCAAACACCGAATAGCCGCCATGCGCCTTGGCGATGTTGTTGATCAACTCCTGGATCAGCACGGTCTTGCCGACGCCGGCGCCGCCGAACAGGCCGATCTTGCCGCCCTTCGCGTAAGGCGCGAGGAGATCGAGAACCTTGATGCCGGTGACGAGGATCTGCGCCTCGGTGGACTGCTCCACATATTCCGGCGCAGGCGCGTGGATCGGGCGCAGCTCGGTCGCGGCGACCGGACCTTCCTCATCGACGGGCTCGCCGATGACGTTGACGATGCGGCCGAGCATTTCCGGTCCGACCGGGACGGAGATCGGGCCGCCAGTGTCGCGCACATCCTGTCCGCGCACCAGACCTTCGGTAGAGTCCATCGCGATGCAGCGAACGGTGTTTTCGCCAAGATGCTGGGCGACCTCAAGAACGAGGCGGCTGCCCTGATTGTCGGTTTCCAGCGCATTCAGGATGGCCGGCAAATTGTCCTCGAAAGCGACGTCCACGACGGCGCCGATGACCTGACGGACCTTGCCGACTGCGCCGGTAGCCTTGGCGCGGGGTGCCGGCGTCTTCGCCGCTGCGGTGCGCGCGGGCGCAGCCTTGGCCGCCGGCGCCTTCGCGGCAGCCTTGGGAGCCGCTGCGGCCTTGGCGGCGGTAGCCGGGGCCTTTCGTGGGGTAGCTGCTTTAGCCATCGTAAGCCTCTTTGGTCCTTTATCCGTTCCCGCATCCGCCGGCCTGGGGCCGGCCATGCACTAGAGCGCCTCGGCGCCCGAAATGATTTCGATCAGTTCCTTGGTGATCTGCGCCTGCCGCTGGCGGTTGTACGTGATCGACAACTTGTTGATCATGTCGCCTGCATTGCGGGTGGCATTGTCCATCGCCGTCATCTTGGCGCCCATCTCGCCGGCAGCATTTTCCAGCAGCGCGCGGAAAACCTGAACGGCGATGTTGCGCGGGATGAGGTCGGAAAGGATTTCGCCAGCTTCCGGCTCATATTCGTAGACGGCGCTGCCCGCCTGCGGCTTGTCCCCATGTGCCGGCGCGACTGCCGGGATGATCTGCTGCGCGGTTGGAACCTGCGAGATCACCGACTTGAACTGCGAATAGAACAGCGTGGCGACGTCGAACTGACCCTCATTGAACAGCGCGATGACCTTCTTCGCGATCCCGTCCGCATGGACGAAGCCGATCTGCTTGGCGTCCCGCAGTTCCACGCGGTCGATGATCAGATTGGCGAAATCGCGGCGCAGTATGTCGTTGCCCTTCTTGCCGACGGTGATGATCTTCACCGTCTTGCCGGCGGCCAGAAGCTTGCGCGCATGCTCGCGGGCCAGCCTGGCAATCTGGCTGTTGAAGCCGCCGCACAGCCCGCGCTCGGCTGTTGCCACTATGAGAAGGTGCACGTCGTCCTTGCCCGTGCCGGCCATCAGCGCCGGAGCGTCGCTGCCGGCGACCGCTTGGCCGATATTGGCCATCACCGCGGCCATGCGCTCGGAATAGGGGCGCGCGGCCTCGGCAGCCTCCTGCGCGCGACGCAGCTTCGCCGCGGCGACCATCTGCATCGCCTTGGTGATCTTCTGCGTCGCCTTGACCGAGGCGATGCGATTGCGAAGGTCTTTCAGTGAAGCCATCTGGCTGTCCCGGTCCTCGTAGCCTCAGGCTTCAGACGAAGTTCTTGGCGAAAGCGTCGATCTCGGCCTTCAGCTTGCCGCGGAGGTCGTCCGACAGCTGCTTCTCGCTGCGGATCGCGTCGAGAACGGCCTTGCCCTCCGAGCGCATATGCGCAAGCAGGCCCTGCTCGAACTTGCCGACCTGAGCGACGCTGAGCCTGTCGAGGTAGCCGTTCACGCCGGCGAAGATGACCGCGACCTGCTCTTCCGTCTTGAGCGGCGAGAACTGGGGCTGCTTGAGCAGCTCCGTCAGGCGCGCGCCGCGGTTGAGGAGGCGTTGCGTCGCGGCATCCAGGTCGGAGCCGAACTGCGCGAAGGCGGCCATCTCGCGATATTGCGCGAGTTCTCCCTTGATCGAGCCGGCAACCTGCTTCATCGCCTTGACCTGCGCGGCCGAGCCGACGCGCGACACCGAAAGGCCGACATTGACGGCCGGACGGATGCCCTGGAAGAACAGGTTCGTCTCGAGGAATATCTGGCCGTCGGTGATCGAGATCACGTTGGTCGGAATATAGGCCGACACGTCGTTGGCCTGCGTCTCGATGACGGGAAGGGCCGTCAGTGAACCGGCGCCCTGCTCGTCGTTCATCTTTGCCGCGCGCTCGAGCAGGCGGGAATGCAGGTAGAAAACGTCGCCCGGATAGGCTTCGCGTCCCGGCGGGCGGCGCAGCAGCAGCGACATCTGGCGATAGGCGACGGCCTGCTTGGAGAGGTCGTCATAGCCGATCAGGGCGTGCTGCCCGTTGTCGCGGAAATACTCGCCCATAGCGCAGCCGGCGAACGGCGCGAGGAACTGCATCGGCGCAGGATCCGAGGCGGTCGCCGCGATGATGATGGAATATTCGAGAGCGCCGCGTTCCTCCAGCACCTTCACGAACTGCGCGACGGTGGAACGTTTCTGGCCGACGGCGACGTAGACGCAGTAGAGCTTTTCCGAATCCGGGCCGGAAACGTGAATCGCCTTCTGGTTCAGGATCGTGTCGAGGATGATGGCGGTCTTGCCGGTCTGGCGGTCGCCGATGACCAGTTCGCGCTGGCCGCGTCCGACGGGGATCAGCGCGTCGATGGCCTTGAGGCCGGTCGACATCGGCTCATGGACCGATTTGCGGGGGATGATACCGGGCGCCTTGACGTCCACGCGGCGGCGCTCGGTCGCAACGATCGGACCCTTGCCGTCGATGGGATTGCCGAGGGCGTCCACGACGCGGCCCAGCAGGCCCGGACCGACCGGAACGTCGACGATCGCGCCAGTGCGCTTGACCGTGTCGCCTTCCTTGATGTCGCGGTCGTTACCGAAGATGACGACGCCGACATTGTCGGCTTCGAGGTTGAGCGCCATGCCGCGGATGCCGCCGGGAAACTCGACCATCTCACCGGCCTGAACGTTATCGAGGCCATAGACGCGCGCGATGCCGTCACCGACGGAGAGAACCTGGCCGACCTCGGAAACTTCGGCTTCCTTGCCGAAATTCTTGATCTGGTCCTTGAGAATTGCGGAGATTTCCGCGGCGCGGATGTCCATCAGCCGACCTCTTTCAGTGCAAGCTTGAGCGAATTGAGTTTTGTTCTGAGCGACGTATCGATCTGGCGCGAGCCGAGCCGCACGATCAGACCGCCGAGGATGGCGGGATCGACGGTCAGGTTGACCGTAACGTTCTTGCCCGCAACCTGCCCGAGGGTGGCTTCGAGTTCGGCCTGCTGCGCGGCGGTCAGCGCGTGGGCGCTGACGACGCTGGCGGAAACCTCGCCACGATGCTCGGCGGCGATACGGCGGAAGGCGGCGATCATGCCGGGAATCGCGAAAAGCCGGCGATTTCGCGCCACGACGCGCAGGAAATTGCCGACCAGACCGCCGATGCCAGCCTTGTCGGCAATCGCGGAAATAGCGCGGAACTGGTCGTCAGCCGAAAACACCGGGCTTTCGATCAGACGCTGAAGATCGGCGCTGGAGGAAAGCAGGCTTTCCACAGCACCCAAATCTTTTTCCACAGCCTCGACGGAGCCGGATTCCCTGGCGAGATCGAACAGCGATCCCGCATAACGCTCGGCAACACCGGAGATCATCGAGCCTGATTGTGCCACGAGATGTCGCTTCTCTTAGGTCTGTGAGGCCTCAAGATTAAATGCTGGCATGTGAATGCTGGCTAAATCTTTGACCTGGTTGAAAGTTTCCAACCGGAGAACGGCTCTGGCCGTGCCCCCCGGTCAAAAGTCGATTGCCGTCTAGCACAGGCATTGAGGGTGCGCAACACGCCGCCTGTCAGGCATTTGCGGCAGTTTTGTCGCAGGTCTGTCACATCCGGCGGCTTCTCGCCCTCAGGGGACGAGGCCGAGCGCGTAGAGCAACGTGGCGAGAGCCAACGCCAGTTCGAAAACGAGGGCAATCCAGTTATAGGCGGTGTTCGCGCGATCCGACATCATGGAGACGATGCGGCCGAAGGCGGATAGGCTCCATGCAAGGCCGAGAGCAAGATAGAGAAGCGGCTGCGCCAGCAGCATTGCAGCCAGCCCGGCTCCGAGAGGGAAGCCGGCGAATGTAGCGCGTATCTCGGCCACCGCTTCCGGGCGGTCGGGACGGGTCTGCAAGCGGCGCGCGCGTAGTACGATGCCCGGTGCGAACAGCGTCAGCAGCCCGATCAGCAATGTGACGAGCGCGGCGCTCCACGCCAGCCATTCGCCCTGGCTCATGGGCCATGGAAAGGTGAAATCCACGAATATCCCCTCGAATCTTCCGCGGCGGATTCTAGCGCAGCGCGGCGGCGCCGCCAATGCGCAGAAGCTGCGGTCTCTGCGGGCGCGTCTACAGGAAGCTTTGAGGGTCTATATCCACCTGTACGCGGACGGAGCCTCTGGGGCGCGGTGCGGCGGCCAGCAGGGCGCGGACGAAATCCTGGATGTTCGAGCGCCGTGCGCCGTGGACGAGAAGGCGGTAGCGATGACGCCCCGCAACCAGCGCGAGCGGCGCTTCCGCCGGTCCCAGCACATCGATACCTGCCGCCTTTGGCGCTGCCTGGCGGAGAGCGCGGGCATGGGCCTCGGCTTCTGCGCGCGTCGCCGCGCTGACGACGATACCCGCAAGCCGTCCGAAGGGGGGCAGCGCGGCGCGTTCCCGCTCGGCTATCTCTCTCTCATAGAAGCTGTCCGCATCTCCCGAGACGATCGCTCGCATCACCGGATGGTCCGGCTGCCATGTCTGGATCAGTCCGGTGCTTTTCTTGCCGGTGCGCCCGGCGCGGCCCGTCACCTGACTCAGCAGCTGAAAGGTGCGCTCGGCGGCGCGCGGATCGCCATTGGCCAAACCAAGGTCTGCGTCCACCACCCCCACCAATGTCATATTAGGGAAATTGTGCCCCTTGGCGACGAGTTGCGTGCCGATGACGATATCTGCGTCGCCCTTGGCGATGGCATCCAGTTCCAGCCTCAGCCGCTTCACCCCGCCCAGCAGGTCCGACGACAGGACAATGGTGCGCGCGTCAGGGAAATGGCCGACGACCTCCTCCGCGATGCGCTCGATGCCAGGCCCGCAAGGCACCAGATGATCGAGCGCCCCGCAGGACGGACAGGCGTCCGGCCTCGGTTCGCTATGGCCGCAATGATGGCAGACGAGCTGGCCGCGAAAGCGATGCTCCACAAGCCAGCTCGAGCAATCGGGGCATTGAAATCGGTGGCCGCAGGCGCGGCACAAGGTCAGCGGAGCGTAGCCGCGCCGGTTGAGGAACAGCAGGGATTGCTCGCCGCGCGCCAGGGTTTCGCGCGTCCGGCCTAACAGTACCGGAGACAGGAACCCGCCACGCGCGGGCGGCGCACGGCGCATGTCTATCGCTTCGAGGTCGGGGAGTGCGGCGTCGGCGAAACGGGCGGGCAGCGCGACGCGGCGGTAGCGGCCTTCCTGCGCGTTCACCCGGCTTTCGATGGACGGCGTGGCGGATGCGAGAATGACGGGGAAACCGCCTATGTGGCCGCGCACCACCGCCATGTCGCGCGCATTGTAGAATACGCGGTCTTCCTGCTTGTAGGCTGTGTCATGCTCCTCATCCACGACGATCAGGCCGAGGTCGCGAAATGGCAGGAAAAGCGCCGAACGCGCGCCGGCGACGACCTGCACGGAGCCTTCGGCCACCTGCCGCCAGACCTTTTCGCGTGTCCTTGGAGCCAGATCCGAATGCCATTCGGCGGGCTTTGCGCCGAAACGGTCCTGGAAGCGTTCGAGGAAACTCTGCGTCAGGGCGATTTCCGGCATCAGGATAAGCACCTGCCGTCCGGCGCGGACGGCGGCGGCAATGGCCTCGAAATAAGTCTCCGTCTTGCCGGAGCCGGTGACCCCGTCCATCAGCGTGACGGAGAAGCCGCCTTCCGCAACGCTGGCCGCAAGCGCCTTCGCCGCCGCCGCCTGATCCGGGGTCAGCTCTGGCCGCGCATAGTCCGGGTCGGGCTTCGCCACGACCGGGCTCGGCGGCAGCAGCACGGTTTCCAGGACGCCTTGCGCGGCCAGCCCATTGATGACGGTCGATGAAACGCCAGCCGCATGAGCAAGGCCGGAGCGGGTCCATGCCATGCCGTCGGCGATCTGCTCCATGACCTTTCGGCGCGCATCCGTGAGCTTGTCCGGCTGGGTGCCGGTTGCGCGCAGGCCCTCTATATGAGGCTCGGGGTCGAAGGCTGCGGGCACACGCAGCAGCATGCGCGCGACGAGGCCGGGCGGCGTGAGCGTATAGGCCGACACCCAATCCACGAAGCGGCGGCTTTCTGCGCTGACGGGCGGGCAGTCGAAAAGCTGGCCGATCGGCCTGAGCTTCCTTGACTCGACGGCCTCGCCGTCGCCGTCCCATACGACGCCGGCCACTTCGCGGGGGCCGAGCGGAATGCGCACGATCGAGCCGGGCTCGGCCATCATGCCGGCGGGAACGGCGTAGGAATAGGGGCGGTCCACGGGGGTCGGCACCAGCACCGGCACGACTGTCCGCGCGTGCGAATCTTTGCTCATCGGGCGTGACCTTGCCCGGTTCTTGCGTTAGAGCAAGTGCCGAAAAATCCCGCGGCGGACGCCGCAGCCCATAGAGGGAGATGAACCATGAAATTCTTCGTCGATACGGCGGATGTGAAGGAAATCCGTGAACTCAACGATCTCGGCCTGCTCGATGGCGTCACCACCAATCCCTCCCTTATCCTCAAGGCGGGGCGCGACATCAAGGAAGTGACCAAGGAAATCTGCGACATCGTTGCAGGCCCTGTCTCGGCGGAGGTCGCCGCGACGGATTATGGCGAGATCATGCGTGAAGCCGATGTGCTTTCCAGGATCGCCGACAATATCTGCATCAAGGTGCCGCTGACCTCCGACGGCCTCAAGGCATGCCGCGCGCTCACGCTCGATGGGCGCATGGTCAATGTCACGCTGTGCTTCTCGGCCAATCAGGCACTTCTGGCCGCCAAGGCGGGCGCGACCTTCATTTCTCCGTTCATCGGCCGCATCGACGATACCGGCACGGACGGCATGGAGCTGATTGCGGAAATCCGCACCATCTACGACAATTACGATTTCTCGACCGAGATCCTTGCCGCCTCGATCCGTACGGTGAACCATGTCAAGCAGTCGGCGCTGATCGGCGCGGATGTCGCGACCGTGCCGCCGGCGATCCTCAAGGCGCTGGTGAAGCACCCGATGACCGACAAGGGGCTGGAAAGCTTCCTGTCCGACTGGGCAAAGACCGGCCAGAAGATCGGGTAGGTCTTTTCCGGCAATGGCCATGCGCCTTTGCCGGGATCGTTGCGGTCAGGAAAAGCTGGCGCCGGGGTCGCGCGCCAGTGCCTCGACGGTGAATGCCTGAAGCCGCTGCGTAACGGTCCCCGCGTCGCCTTCCAATGCCGCGGGCGCCACCGGGCGGCCGACGGTGACCGTGAAGGACTTGCCCTTCTTGTTCAGCAGTTCGTGGAACACCGTCATGTCCCGCAACTCCGTGCTGCCGCGCGAAACGAGATAGAACAGCGGCGAGTTGCGTCCGGCCAGGTGCACCGGAACCACGGGAACGTCGAAGCGGCGGGCGAGCGCCACGAGCGAATTCTGCCAGGGGCGCTCCGTCAGCTTGCCTTCGCTCCAGAAAGCGATACGGCCGGAAGGGAACAGCACCACAGCCTGCCCGGCCTTGAACGCCTGCGCGGTACGCTCCAATGTATCGCGGCTCTTGGCGTGGGATTTTTCGCCCGCCCGCCATTCGACCGGGATGATGACATCACGCAGGCGCGGCGAAACGCGCAGCGCGTCGCGATTGGCGAAGATGGCGATGTCGCGCCGAACCCTGCTCAGCATGTCGAAGATGGCTATGCCGTCCGCGATGCCGGTCGGATGCGTGGGCGCAAGAATGAAGCCGCCCTGCGCCGGAATGTTCTCTATGCCGGTCACGTTCAGTTCGATGCGCAGCAGGGCGCTCAGATATTCGAGCGCATTCCAGCCGGGCAGGGAGGCGATCTCGTCGGCCATGCGGATCGCTTCGGAATAGTGAAGGAACCGGACGAGCACCGGCCGCATTAACGGCCACAACGGATGGCTGGCGAGACCAACCGTCCGTTCCGCTATCAGTTGATCGACAATGTGCGGAACCTCGTCCGTTTCCGCCCTGCGAAGTGTGCCGATCATTGCGGCAAGGGATGACGGCATAGTCCAGAAATCCATAAATCAACTCCGCTCAATGCTCTTTGCGCGTATTTCGTGACGACGCAATGACACCAGCGAACGGAAACTGACAGGCGGGCAGAAGGTTCCGGCCACGACACGCAATCTGGCCGATACACCGCGCGTCCGCAAGCGCGGCCAGGCTTCATCCAGAGCTCGTCGCAGCCCGGAAGCGGTCAGCCGCCACTGGAAAGCTGCTGTGCGACGGCGAGGTTCACGATTTCCGCCAGTTCGCGGGCGGCGCGATTCTCCGCATCCAGCCTGGCGCGGTAGGCCGCGAATTGCTGGCGCGGCAGGTCGTAGGCCGAGGATGAGGAACGTGTGCCGCGCGCGACAACAGCGCCGGTGGCGCGATTCGTGATCGTATAGGTAGCCGTCATGGAGACCAGGGAGGAGGTGGGCTCCTGCGCGCTGGTGCCTACCTGGATGACGGCGGCGCTGATCACGCGGCTCGTGACGAGCAAATTCATGTCATAGGCGGCGCTGGCCGGCTCTCCCCCACCCTTTCCGAACAGGAAAATCAGGTGGTTGCGAACCTCCTGTCCTTGCCTCGTGCGCGGGGCCGAGATCGCGATGGAGGCAAGCCTGTCCGCGACGCCCGACGTTGCGCCGGCCGCAGGCGGGCCGTCCATGTAGAGCGGGCGGACGGTACAGCCGGCGGCGGCCAAAGCCGCCACAGCGATGATGAGAGAAAGGCCGATTCGCTTCGCCGGGCGATCACGCAACGACATTGACGATCCTTTGCGGCACGACAATCACTTTCCTCGGCGGCTTGCCTTCCAGCGCCTTCTGGACGAAATCCAGAGCCAACGCTGCGCGCTCGACGGCAGATTGGTCAGCGTCGCGCGCGATTGTCAAATCGCCCCGCTTCTTTCCGTTGACCTGGACCGGCATCACGATTTCGTTGTCCACGACCAGCGCCGGGTCAAAGACCGGCCAGCGCCGCTCGGCCACAAGGCCGCTGCCGCCGATGGCTTGCCAGCATTCCTCGGCCAGATGCGGCATCATCGGCGCGATCATTGCGATCAGGAATTCAGTCGCTTCTCGCAGCGCGCCGCGCATTGCCGCGTCGGCACCCGCAGCGCCGGCCAGATGCGGCTGCAGCACGTTCGACAATTCGTAGATGCGCGCCACGGCCTTGTTGAACGCCAGCTTGCCAATATCCTCACCGACCGCCTTCAATATCTTGTGCGCGGCCTTGGAGACCGCCCCGGCTTCGCCGCCGGCAGCGGAACGCGGTGTTGTATCCGCAAGTATGCCGGCCGATTCGCCTATCATGCGCCAGATGCGCTGGACGAAGCGGTGCGCGCCCTCCACGCCGGCCTCGGTCCAGATCACATCGCGTTCCGGCGGCGAATCGGACAACATGAACCAGCGCGCAGTGTCGGCCCCGTAGCTCGCTATGATGTCGTCGGGATCGACCACGTTCTTCTTCGATTTCGACATCTTCTCGATGGCGCCGATCTCGATACCTTCGCCCGTCGACAGCAGAGTCGCCCGGCGCGCTCCGTCAGCCTCGACGATGTTCACCTCGGCGGGCGTGACATAGGCGCCGTTTGCAGCCTTGTAGGTCTCGTGGACGACCATGCCCTGCGTGAACAGGCCCTCGAACGGCTCCTCGACCGTGGTGACATGGCCGGTCGCCTTCATGGCGCGGACGAAGAAGCGCGAATAGAGCAGGTGCAGGATCGCGTGCTCGATACCGCCGATATACTGGTTGACGGGAAGCCAGCCTTTCGCGCCATCCACCATCGGCAGCGTCGTCGGCTGCTCCTCGTTCCACGGATCGGTGAAGCGGGCGAAATACCAAGAGGAGTCCACGAAGGTGTCCATCGTATCGGTGTCCCGCCGTGCCGGCTTGCCGCAGTTCGGGCAGGCGGCATGCTTCCAGGTGGGATGGTGGTCGAGCGGATTGCCAGGCTTGTCGAAGCTGACATCCGACGGCAACAGCACCGGCAACTGATCTGCCGGGACCGGCACCGCGCCGCAATCGTCGCAATGGATGACGGGAATCGGGCAGCCCCAATAACGCTGGCGCGAAATCAGCCAGTCGCGCAAGCGGAACTGCACTTTGCGCTCGCCCTGCGGCCGGTTGCCGGCTGGAATCTCATCGAGGCGGCGTGCGACTTCCTCGAAAGCCTGCTTCGGCTTCAGCCCGTCGAGGAAGCGCGAATTGATCATCACGCCATCGTCGGTATAGGCCTCGTCAACGATCCGGAACGTTGCCGCGTCCGCGCCCTCCGGCATCACGACCGGAAGGACCGGAAGACCGTACTTGTTCGCGAAATCGAGATCGCGCTGGTCGCCGGAGGGGCAGCCGAAGATCGCGCCCGTGCCGTAATCCATAAGCACGAAATTCGCGACATAGACGGGCAGGGTCCAGCTCTCGTCGAAGGGATGGATGACGCGGATGCCGGTGTCGAAGCCCTTTTTCTCGGCGGTTTCAAGCGTGGCGACGGAGGTGCCCATGTGGCGCACCTCGTCGATGAAGGCGGCGAGCGCCGGATTCTTTTCGGCGGCCTTCTTCGCCAGCGGATGATCGGCGGCGATCGCCATGAAGGATGCGCCGAAGATCGTATCCGGCCGGGTGGTGTAGATTTCCAGTTCCGTCTCGCCTGCCGGCGCGGTCGCGGCGTCCAGCTTCCAGCGTATCAGCAGCCCCTCGGAGCGGCCGATCCAGTTCTGCTGCATCAGCCGGACCTTTTCAGGCCAGCGGTCGAGCGTGTGGAGACCGTCCAGCAGTTCCTGCGACATGGACGTGATCTTGAAGAACCATTGGGTCAGGTCGCGCTGCTCGACCAGCGCGCCGGATCGCCAGCCGCGTCCGTCGATCACCTGCTCGTTGGCAAGCACTGTCATGTCCACCGGGTCCCAGTTGACCTTGGCGGATTTGCGCTCCACCAGCCCAGATTTCCAGAAATCCAGGAACATCCTCTGCTGGTGGCGGTAGTAGGACGGATCGCAGGTGGCGATCTCGCGCGACCAGTCGAGCGACAGGCCCATCGTTTTCAACTGGCCCTTCATCGTCTCGATGTTGGCGTAGGTCCAGTCGCGCGGGTTGACCTTGTTGTCGCGCGCGGCGTTTTCCGCCGGCAGGCCGAAAGCGTCCCAGCCCATCGGATGCAGCACGTTCATGCCGTTGGCGCGCTGGAAGCGCGCTACGACGTCGCCCATCGTGTAGTTGCGGACATGGCCCATATGGATGCGCCCTGACGGATAGGGGAACATCTCCAGCACGTAATATTTCGGGCGCGGATCGTCGTTCTTCGTCTCGAAGAGCTTCGCCTCGTTCCAGGCCTTCTGCCATTTGGGCTCGGAAACGCGGGAATTGTATCGTTCGGTTGCCATGACCGTTTTTTCACTTAGAAGAATGCGAAAAATATGTTGGGGCGGACCTTCAACATGGTTTGCCGCAAGCGTCAACAGCGCCGGTCGGCAAGGCGGCGCAAAGCCTCGGAACGACAGCATGGAAGACGTAGTGACGCGGCTCAATTCCGTCAGGAGCGAGATTGCCGGAGCCGAACGCGCGGCGGGCCGGGAGGCTGGTGCCGTCACGCTGGTGGCCGTGTCCAAGACTTTCGACGGCGAGGAGATCCGTCCGGTTCTGGAGGCCGGCCAGCGTGTATTCGGCGAGAACCGCGTGCAGGAAGCACAGGGCAAATGGCCGTCGCTGCGCGCCGAATTCCCCGGCATCGAGCTGCATTTGATCGGCCCTCTCCAGTCCAACAAGGCGAAGGAGGCGGTAGCCCTGTTCGATGTGATCGAGACGGTGGACAGGGAGAAGATCGCCGCGTCGCTGGCGAAGGAGATCGCGCGGCAGGGAAGGGCGCCGCGGCTTTACGTTCAGGTCAACACCGGGCTGGAACCGCAGAAGGCGGGCATCGACCCGCGCGAGACGCGGGCATTCGTGGAGCGGTGCCGCGGGGGCTACGGTCTCGCCGTCGAGGGGCTGATGTGCATTCCGCCGGCAGACGAGAATCCCGGACCGCATTTCGCGCTGCTCGAAAAGCTGGCGCGTGAGAGCGGCGTCGCAAGGCTTTCCATGGGCATGTCGTCCGATTTCGCGACGGCCATTGCCTTTGGCGCTACATCCGTGCGGGTCGGCTCAGCCATTTTCGGTTCGCGCTAGGCTGCGCTGACATTCGCCAAGGGGCGGGCATATTTCGCCGCTGCCGTGAGAATCACGCCGAGCATCAGGCCGTTCAGCAGGTGCCAGAGGAAATGCGTGCCGAGCGGAAAGGCTCCGCACACATGCGGGTCGACGGCGCGGAACGTGACCGAAGCGACAAAAATCGCTGCGGCGGCCAGGTTGAACCGTCCCGCCGGATGGTTGCGCACCACAAGCCAGCCGCCGAAGAAGACGAGCGCGAGGAAAGGCGGCAGATAGCCGGTCGAGCCGTTAGAGGCTGCGCGTAGACCTTCCGGCACCAGCGCCGTCACCACGCCTGCGGCCAGATAGAAAGCGGCGAAGATCGAGAGCGAACGTTGCCAGCCGAAGCCGAAGAAACGGCGCAGATTGTAAAGCGTGTAGACGAAGGTGAAGATTGCGATGGGCAGGACATCGGCCCACACGGTCAGGTGGTTGGCGAAAGTGTGGAACAGCGCCGAGCCGATCCCGATCGCTATGGCCCACCATGACAAAAGCCCGGCGAAGCCGCCTGCTTGCAGGCGGCGGGTGAGATGCAATCCCCAGAGGCCCGCCGCTATGAAGGCAAGATTGGTGAGTGCGTTGGCGGGCTCAGACCAGAATTCCGGTCCGGTGCGTTCGCAGTACAGATCGACAGGCTCAAGCAGTATTTGAAGCATCGCGATTCCGCTGCGGAAATTCTATCGAGGAATTTTTCACCGCAACGTGACTTCCCGTTGACGTTTGCGATGCATAGTGTGCCGGTCGAAATCGACCCCGGCGCGGGTCTAAATTATTCATCGGAACAGGCTATGAGTCCTCGTGCCTCATTCTGGCTGGCGGTGGCGCTGGTTGCAAGTCTGCTACCTGCGGCTGCATCGTCCGGAGAGGCGGGCAAGCGCCCAAGGGCCGTGGTCGAGCTTTTCACCAGCCAGGGCTGCAATTCGTGCCCGCCTGCTGACGCGCTCCTCGCTAGGCTGGCCGATGGCGGCGATGTGGTGGCGCTGGCCTTTCATGTCGACTACTGGGACTATCTCGGCTGGCGCGACACTCTCGCGTCTGCCCAGAACACCGAGCGTCAAAATGCCTACAGCCGGGCCTTCGGCAATCGCTCGGTCTACACGCCCCAGATCGTAGTGAACGGGCGCCGCCATATGAGCGGTGCCAAGACGCACGCCGTCGAAAGCGCCATTGGCCGCCTGGACGATGCGGGCGAAGGCATGACCGTGGACGTGGCGGCGCGTTACACGGGCGACAGCATCGTCATCGAAACCGGACCCGGCGTGAGCGTGGGCGGCTACCGGAAGGCCCACGTCGTGCTCGCCTTCTTCGAGCCGTCCCGCATCGTTGAGATCGAGGGAGGGAAGAATGACGGTAAGACGATCACATACCGCAATTCCGTGCTTGCCACGCAAACGGCAGGCATGTGGCGTGGGGAGGCCGCGCGTTTCGAATTGCCGATGAGCGATCTTGCCGGCAAGGGTGCGGGCGGTTGCGCCGTTCTGTTGCAGAGCGTTGCCAAGGATGGAACACCGGGCCCGATTCTCGGCGCGGCGATCATTCCAGTCCCAGAAAGCTAGAAGACCCGGAAGCGGCATTGCCGCTTCCGGGTCGACTTTGGGATCGTCGTGCCTGCTCCGCAAATGCAGGAGAATGGTTCGATCCGGTAAAACCCCGTGGGCGGGGGGCTTGGGGTTACGGGGCCGCACCGGACCGAACCGTCTCAGGCAACAATCGGATGGTCGCGGCATATTGGGGCGTGAGCTTGAATTAATCGCGGCAAGATTGTGGCGAAACCATCACCAAATCCGACATGCTGTCCCGGTTCGTGAACGTGTGCGCGCGCTTGTCGGGTGCTTGCAATTAGGGCAGGACCGGGCGACCCTGCGTCATCGATCTGTAACACGAAGGCGAGGCGAGGATGGACGGAAGTGCTGGCGGGGAGGGTAGGGACGGCTCCTCGATATTGATCCGGCTGAGCGAGGTGAGGCGTGAGCGTCTCGACGTTCCGGTCACATTCGACAGGCGGGAACTGGATGCCATTCTGAAGGTCTATGGCCGCATGGTGGCGGCAGGCGAATGGCGCGACTATGCCATCGACCATCTGCGTGAGCAGGCGATCTTCTCGGTCTACCGGCGCACCAGCGAGGTGCCGATGTTCCAGATCATCAAGACACCGAAGCTCAGAACCAGGCAGGGTGCCTATTCGGTGGTCGCGGCCAGCGGTGCGATCCTCAAGCGCGGCCATGAGCTCGCGCGCGTACTGGGCGTGTTCGACAAGGCGCTGAGGCTGGTCAAGGCCTGAAGCATTTTACACCTGGCGAAGCCGGCGTTCCGGCCATGAATCCGGATCGGGCGGCGCATGGTTGCCGCCATTCATTTCGAGCTGCATGAAGGCGGTGTCCAGCCAGCGGCCCTGCTTGTAGCCGGAGCCGGTCAGGGTGCCGGCGGGGCGGAAGCCCAGCTTCGCGTGCAGCCGCACGGATGGATTGTCGGGCCGCGCATCCCCGATGACGGCGATCATCTGGCGAAATCCCAGCGCCGTGGTGCGGGATATCAGCTCATCGAGCAGCAACGCGCCGATGCCGCGTCCCCGTGCTTCCCCTGTGAGGTAGATCGAATCCTCGACGATGAAGCGGTAGGCCGGACGGGCGCGGAAGGGGCCGGCATAGGCGTATCCGAGCACTTTGCCGTCCTCGCGCTCCGCAACGATGTAGGGATAGCCGCGACTCGTGAGCGCGGTGAACCGTTCCGTCATCTCGGCGAGGTCCGGCGGCTCCAACTCGTAGGTAGCGGTGCCTCCGACGACCGATTCGGCATAGATCGACGTTATTTCCGCGAGGTCGCGGCTCCCGGCAGGCCGCAGGACGATTTCGTCCGAAGCCTGCACGCGGCTCATGTCGCCTTCTGCCTCTCCGGCCGGTCGGAATGGCCAAGGTCGCGCTCGGGCCAGACCCGGTCACGGACAAGCTGCTTCAGCACCTTGGCTTCGGGAAAGCCGCCATCGCGCTTGCGCTCCCAGATCAGATCGCCGTCGCAACTGATCTGGAATATGCCGCCGGTGCCGGGAACGAGCGTCACCTCACCCAGATCCGGGCCGAAGGTGGACAGCAACTCCTGCGCCATCCAGGCGGCGCGCAGAAGCCACTGGCACTGGGTGCAATAAGTGATGACGATGCGCGGCTTGTCGCTCAAGGCGAAGCTCCGGCCAATCTCTATGCGGCCGAGAGGCGCGACATGGTTTCTTCGTCCACCTCGAAATTGGCGTAAACGTTCTGCACGTCGTCGTCGTCCTCGAGTGTGGCGATCAGCTTGAGGATGGACTGGGCGCGCTCCTCATCGACCGGCGTGCCGGTCTGCGGCCGCCATATGGTCTTCACGCTTTCAGCCTCGCCAAGCGCAGCCTCCAGCGCGGAAGTCACCTCGCCGATGCTCTCGAAGGCGCAGATGATGGTGTGGCCTTCCTCATCCGACTCGACATCGTCGGCGCCGGCTTCGATCGCCGCTTCCATAACCTTGTCGGCATCGCCAGCCGAGGCCGGGTAGACGATCTCGCCAACGCGATTGAACATGAACGATACGGAGCCGGTTTCGCCGAGCGCGCCGCCGGCCTTGGTGAAGGCCGCGCGCACATTGGACGCGGTACGATTGCGGTTGTCGGTCAGCGCCTCGACGATGACTGCGATGCCGCCAGGACCATAGCCCTCATAGCGTACCTCGTCATAGTTCTCGCCGTCGCTGCCGGCCGCCTTGTTAATGGCGCGCTGGATATTGTCCTTCGGCATGGACTGCGCCTTGGCGTTCTGGATCGCCAGCCGCAGGCGCGGGTTCATGTCCGGGTCGGGCACGCCTGCCTTCGCCGCCACGGTTATCTCGCGCGCAAGCTTGGAAAACATCTTCGACCTGACCGCGTCCTGGCGGCCCTTGCGATGCATGATATTCTTGAACTGTGAATGGCCGGCCATGACACTCCCGCGGGCAGACATGAATTGTCGGATTTGGCGCGCCTTATAGTGAAAGGAGGCATGAACGTCCAGACAAAGCCGGCTTTGGCGACACTCTCGAAATCGTGACGGCCGCGACGGGCTTTTTCGCTGGCAGGCAGTTCTGCGCGGCATATCGTTGTACAGGAGGATTTCCTGCGAGGACGCCGCGATGAGACGACTTGCCCTCATGCTTGCGCTGATGTTCTGGCCGGTTGCCGCCCTGGCGCAGGAATCGGCCGATCCGGTTCCAAGCCAGTGCATCGCCATGGCGCAATCGCTGCCCGGAGCCATTTACGCGCGTTTCGATCCGGTGGGGCCGGTCAATTGGCTGCCTGCGGCTGCGGATAGCGGCGAGGTGACGATCACCTATGCCGGGCATTCCACCTATGTCATCGAGACGCCGGGCGGCGTGCGTATCGCCACGGATTTCAGCGGATATTACGGCGCCGATCCGCTGCCGCGCGTCGTCACCATGAACAAGGCCCATCGCACGCATTTCACCGACGCACCCGACCCGCGCATCGAGCATGTGCTGCGCGGGTGGAATCCAGATGGCGGCCCGGCGCGCCATGCCGTGACCGTCGATGATGTCTATATCCGCAACGTTCCAACGGATATACGCCGTTGGGGCGAGATGGAGCGGGACGGGAATTCCATCTTCATCTTCGAGGTTGCGGGCCTGTGCATCGGCCATCTCGGCCATCTGCACCATCGTCTCGAGGATGCGCATTATGCTGCCATAGGTCGGCTCGACATATTGATGGTACCCATAGACGGCGGGCTGACGCTCTCAGCCGGTGCCATGAGCGAGATCGCGCGGCGGCTCTATTCCTCCATCATCCTGCCCATGCACCGCCATGCTACGCCGCTTTCGGAGTTCACGGGCAGGATGGGAGAGGAATTCGCGGTGGAGTTCGGCGACAGCCGTTCCTTCACGGTTTCGCTGCGGAGCCTGCCGCGCCGGCCGACCATCATGGTGCTGCAGGGAATCTGATGTCTGCGCGGCGGGTCAATGCGCCCCGCCGCCATCCCTGCCGCGTGTCTTGCGTCGCCGCGCCAGCATGTTGAGCGCCTCGACAAAAGCGGAGAAGCCCATCGCCGCATAGATGTAGCCTTTAGGCACGTGGAAGCCCATGCCGTCCGCGATAAGCGTCATGCCGATCATGAGCAGGAAGCCGAGCGCCAGCATGACGATGGTCGGGTTCCTGCCGATGAAATTGGCCAGCGGCTCGGCAGCGAGCAGCATGATCGTCACGGTGACGATGACGGCGATATACATGATCGCGATCTCGTCGGTCATGCCGACGGCGGTGATGATGGAATCGATCGAGAAGACGAGGTCGAGCAGCAGGATCTGGAAGATCGCTCCGGCAAGCGACAGCTGCACCGCGCTACCGATCATCTCGTCCTTGTGGTCTTCCGGGTCGACCGTGTGGTGGATTTCCTTCGTCGCTTTCCAGACGAGGAAAAGGCCGCCGGCGATCAGGATCAGATCGCGCCACGAAAAGCCGTGGCCGAACAGGGTGAAAAGCGGCTGCGTCAGCTGCACGATGACCGCAATGGTGGCCAGCAGGATCAGCCGCATGATGAGCGCCGCGCCGATGCCCAGCCGCCGCGCCGATGCCTGCTTTTCCTTGGGCAGCTTGTTGGTCAGGATCGAGATGAAGATGAGGTTGTCGATGCCAAGCACGACTTCCAGGATGATCAGCGTGGCAAGCGCCACCCATGCCGTCGGATCGTTCAGCCAGGCGAAATGCGGGGCGAGGAATTCGATCATCGTCCTGTCTCTGTGGGCATGAGGCGCGAGTATATCGAGCAGGCAAGTAGGAGCGGCTTATACCCTCGTCAATGGGCTCGCCAGAAATCCGGCACCGTTTCCTGCAGGCGCGGCCCCAGCCTGAGCGGGGCGATCCTCTCGGCCAGTCCCGTACGATCCGAAAGTTCGACCGCCACCCCGCAGATGGTCGCAGGGCCGGTCGCCGCCTCGAAACGCCCGCGCGGAACCTTGGACAGGAAGCGGTTCAGCGGCTCCTCCTTGTCCATGCCGAGGGAGGAGTTGTAGTCGCCGCACATGCCGGCGTCGGTCATGTAGGCGGTGCCGCCGTCGAGTATCTGATGGTCAGCCGTGGGCTGATGGGTGTGCGTGCCCACGACAAGGCTGGCGCGCCCGTCCACGAAATGGGCGAAGCACATCTTCTCGCTGGTCGCCTCCGCATGGAAGTCGATCAGAACCGCGTCGGCCTGTTCGCCAAGGGGGCAGCGCGCAAGCTCCTCCTCGGCGGCCTGGAACGGATCGTCCAATTCCGGGTGCATGAACACGCGGCCCATGATGTTGGCGACGAGGACACGCGCTCCATTGCGGGCGATGTAGACGCCGGCGCCACGGCCCGGTGTGCCCTTGGGAAAGTTGACGGGCCGCAGGAAGCGGTCTTCGCGCGCGGCGAAGACAAGCGCCTCCCGCTGATCCCAGACGTGGTTGCCGGTCGTCACGACATCAGCTCCCGCGTCGAGCGTGGAGCGGAATATGTCCTCGGTGATGCCGAAGCCGCCAGCGGCATTCTCGCCATTGACGACGACGAAGTCGAGATTGAAATCGGAAATGAGGCCCGGCAGGCGCTCGAACACAGCCGTCCGGCCGGTTTTGCCCACCATGTCGCCGAGAAAGAGAAGACGCATCCCGGTTAACTAGCGGGGGAGCGGCATGCGGTGCAAGCCGGATTCGGTCAGGATTTCGGTCAAGGCGACATCATGGACCTCGGCGGGCGCCTTTTCCACGCGCTGGCAATCGAAGGCAATCCCGATCAGGCGCGGATGCCTGTCCACAGCGTGCAGGCGCGCGATGGCGCGGTCATAATAGCCACCGCCATAGCCGATGCGGTTGCCATCCGCATCGAAAGCGGCCAGCGGCATCAGCATCAGGTCCGGCTCCAGAACCTCTGCTTCCGGGCCGGGGCCGAAGGTGCCGAACCCCATATCGACCAGCTCCGCGCCGCGCACCAGCTCGCGAAAGACGATGGTTTCCTTGTCGAGGATCGCCGGCAGGGCCAGCCGCGCGCCTTTCTCCCGCAGCGCATACATCAGCGGCCGGACATCGACCTCCGAGCGCATAGGCCAGAAGCCCGACACGACCATGCCGGGAGCGATGTCGATCAGCCGGGCAGCCCTGGCGATCTCCAGCGATGCCTCGATGCGCCATTGCGGATCGAGCGCATCGCGACGGGCAAGCGCCTCCTTGCGCAATATGCGCTTGAGGTCCGGCGCGTTCATTCGGGAGGCGTGCGCGATCACAGCAGCCCGCGCTTTTCCATCATGGCCTGCGGGCTCGGCATGCGGCCACGGAAGGCGGTGTAAAGCTCCTCCGGGTCCTTCGTGCCGCCGGCCGCGTAAATGTTCTTCAGCAGCTTGCCGGCCGTATCGGGATCGAACGGGTTTCCCGTCTCCTCGAACGCATCGAAGGCGTCCGCGTCCAGCACTTCCGACCACATGTAGGAATAGTAGCCGGCGGAATAGCCGTCACCGGAAAATACATGTCCGAAATGCGGGGTGCGGTGCCGCATGACGATGGCTTCCGGCATACGCAGTTCCTTCAGCGTTTCGGCCTCGAACGCAAGCGGGTCATCCGGCGCGGCGGCGGAGGAATGGTAGGCCATGTCGACCAGCGCCGAGGCCGTGAACTCGACCGTCGCGAAGCCGGCGCCGAAGGTGCGCGCGGCCAGCATCTTGTCGAGCAGCGGCTTTGGCATGGGTTCGCCGGTTCTGTAGTGGCGGGCATGCTTTTCGAGGATTTCAGGCACGGTCAGCCAATGCTCGTAGAGCTGCGAGGGAAGCTCGACGAAATCGCGGCTGACCGAGGTGCCCGAGACGGAGGGCCATGTGGCCTCCGACAGCATGCCGTGCAGGGCGTGCCCGAATTCATGGAAAAGAGTCCGCGCCTCGTCCATCGAAAGCAATGCCGGCTCGCCCTTGGGCGGCTTGGCGAAGTTCATGACATTGTAAATGATGGGCGCGGCGCCTTCGCCAAGCTTGTGGCCGGATTCGAGCGAGCTCATCCATGCGCCCGAACGCTTGGAGGCGCGGTTGAAATAGTCAGCGAAGAAGATGGCACGATGCGAGCCGTCAGGGTTCTTCACCTCGAAGGCACGTACGTCGGGATGCCAGACGGAAATGTCGCGGCGCTCCTCGAAAGAAAGGCCGAACAAGCGCGCCGCGACGTCGAAGCAGGCGTCGATGATGCGATCGAGCTGGAGATAGGGCTTCAGCTCCGCCTCGTCGAAGGCGAATCGCTCGGCGCGCAGCTTCTCCGCATAGTAGCGCCAGTCCCACGGCGCAATCTCGTGATTGCGGCCCTCCATCGCAGCCAGCCGCGCCAGTTCCGCTTCGTCCTCGGCGGCCCGTTCGCGTGCCTTGACCCATACCGGCTCCAGAAGCGCCATCACGGCGGACGGCGTCTTGGCCATGGTGTCGTCCAGCTTCAGGGCGGCGAAACTCTCGTAGCCGAGCAGCTTTGCCTTTTCCGCCCGTAGCGCCAGCGTGCGGCGCACCACGTCCGTGTTGTCCGTCTCGCCGCCATTCTGGCCGCGCATGGCGAAGGCGCGGAACGCCTGCTCGCGCAGGTCGCGCCGCGCGGAAAAGGCGAGGAACGGCTCGACGATGGACCGTGACAGCGTGACGGCATGGCTGCCGGGGCGTCCGCGCTGCTCAGCGGCTGAGGCCATTGCCGCGCGCAGGAAGTCGGGCAATCCGGCCAGATCTTCTTCCTTGTCGAGGAAAAGCGCCCAGCCGCTTTCATCGGCGAGCACGTTCTGGCCGAAACGGGCGCCGAGCGATGCCAGTTCCTCGTTGATGGCGGCGAGGCGCGCCTTGCCCGTCTCGTCCAGCCGCGCGCCGGCCTTGACGAAGAGCTTCCACGTCTTTTCCAGCACACGCAATGTCTCGCCATCCAGACCGAGGCTGGCGCGCGCCTCATGCAGCCTGTCGATCCGGCTGAACAGGGCCGCATTCATGTAGACGGCGGAGAAGTGTCGCGACATCTTCGGCGCGATCTCGCGCTCAAGGGCGCGGATCGCGTCATTGGTGTGCGCGCCCGCCCGAAGCCAGAAGATCGCGGAGACACGGCCGAGCGCATCGCCGGCAAGCTCCAGCGCGGCAAGCGTATTGTCTATCGTCGGCGCGTCAGGAGAATTCGCGATCGCTGCGATCTCCGCCTCGTGCGCCGCGAGCGCAGCGTCGAACACAGGAGCGAAATCGCCGTCGCGGATCGCGGCGAAGTCCGGCAAGCGGAAAGGCGCGGTCCAGGCGGTGAGGGGGTGGGTGGCGAGGTTGGTCGATGTTTCGGAGGTCATAGCGATTCCATACGCGGCGAAGCGGGGAGTAGGCCGCATCTCTCTAGCTATGCGTTCGGGCCACGAATTTCCATCGCTGAAATCAGTCGGAAAGCCCTCCGGTGTTCTTGACGCGATGCAGCATGTGCCGTAAGACCGCCTTATTATAAGGCAGGCTTATCAATTATGTCGTATCGGGCAGCGCCGGAGTCCTTCGGCTTTCTGATCACGGATCTTTCACGCCTTATCCGGGTTGAGTTCGACCGTCGTGTGGCCAGCTCCGGCCTGGGCATAACCGCAGGCGAAGCGCGGACACTCGTTCATGTCGCGCGCAACGAGGGGGAGCGGCAGAACGTCATCGCGGAACGCATGGGCATCGAGGCGATGACGCTGAGCGGTTTCATCGACCGGCTCGAAGCGCGCGAGTTGGTGGTGCGGGAAACGGATCCGTCGGATCGCCGCGCCAAGAAGATTTTCACGACGGAAAGCTCCGGCGAGGCTCTTGCCGCCATATATGAGCTTGCCTCCTCGCTGCGCGATCAGGCGCTGGAAGGCGTGGCTCCACCGGAAAGAGAAGTGCTCTTCGAGATGCTCCGGCATGCGCGCGGCAATCTGCTCGCCATGAAGGCGGCAAGCTGCGGGCGGGAGATCGACGCGGCATGAATTTCCAGGCCGAGATCAAATCCTCTCCCCAGCCGCTGATGAGCGAACGCCGTGTCGCGATCCTCGGCGCGATGCTGGTGGCGATCGGACCGATCTCCTTGGCCTTGTTCACGCCGGCGATGCCCGAACTCGTCCATGCGTTCGGCACGACCGAAGCGGCGGTGAAGCTGACGATTTCCTGCTATTTCGGCGGGTTCGCGATCACGCAGCTCATCTGCGGGCCGCTCTCGGACGGCTTCGGCCGCAAGCCGGTGACCGCCATCTTCCTGGCCCTTTACCTTGCCGGCAGTATCTTCGCGCTGTTCGCGCCGACCATCGAGATTCTGATCGCTGCCCGCGTGCTTCAGGGCTGCGGCGCGGCGGTCGGGGTGGCGACGTCGCGCGCCATCGTTCGCGACCTGTTCACCAAGGAGCGATCGGCGCGGATCATGAACCTCGTGGCGCTGATCCTCAGCGTTGCGCCCGCGGTCGCTCCGACCCTGGGCGGCGTGACGATGGAACTGTTCGGCTGGGAGGCCATCTTCATCCTGATGGTGATCGCGGGACTGGCCATTCTGGTCGTCGTTCAGGTCGGCATGACGGAGACGGTCGTGCGCGACACGTCGCGTATCAAGCCGAAATCCATCGCCCGCTCGTACCGGACGCTGCTCGGCGACGGCTATTTCGTGTTCTCCAGCCTCGTGCTGACCGGCGGGGCCGGCGCCATGTACACGCAGGCGACCCTGCTGCCTTTCATCCTCATCGACCGGGTCGGGCTTACGCCGACGCAATTCGGTGTGGGCATGCTGACGCAGTCGCTCAGCTTCGTCGCCGGCTCGCTGGTTATGCGGCGGCTGATGGGCCGTTTCGGCGCCTATCGTCTCGTCCCGGTCGGCCTGACAGTAATGGCCATCGGCGGGCTCATGCTGGCCGTATTGCTCAGGCTCTACGAGCCGAGCTACCTGCTGGTGATGGTTCCGGCGGCCTGCTACGCCTTCGGTATCTCCTTCACGATGCCTGCCATGTCCACGGCTTCCGTTGCGGCTTATCCGCATATGGCAGGCTCCGCCGCGGCCATGAGCGGGTTCCTCCAGATGGGCGGCGGGCTGGTTGGCGGCCTCGTATCCGCGGCGATCGGCGATCCGGTGCTCGCCCAATCGACCATCATCCCGCTCATGGGCGTGATGGCCATCGTCAGCTGGCTCATATGGCGGACCTACCCTGAGCCCGCGCTGGCGAAAGTGGTGCTGACGCGCGCCGAGGGGTGAAATCCGGGCGGGCCGCCGCCCGGAAATCCTGTAAAACCCGCTGTCAGGCAAGGCTTGCGTTCAGGGACACTTTTATCGCGCCCAGCGCCTTGGAAACGGGGCAGTTCGCCTTGGCCTGCCCGGCCAGTTCCGTGAACTTCGCCTCGTCGATGCCGGGAACCGTGCCGGTCAGGGTCAGCGCGCTCTCGGTGATTTCGAAGCCGCCTCCGGCAGCCGGACCGTAGGTCACGACTGCCTTAACGTCGAGCTTTTCCGGCGGCGTGCCGTTCTGGGTGAGCGCGAAGGACAGGGCCATGGCGAAGCAGCCGGCGTGGGCGGCGGCGATCAACTCCTCGGGATTGGTGCCCGACTTGCCGCTTTCGTCCTGAAACCGACCCTTGAAAGAATAGGGCTGGCTGCTGAAGGCGCCGCTTTGCGTGTCGAGCGTGCCGGCGCCTTCGGTGGGGTTGCCTTTCCAGACTGCGGTTGCGTGGCGGTTCATGGACGTCTCCCTCTGCTGGCCAAAATCGGCTGAGGCAGGGGAAGATAGGGCAAAGGCGGCGGTCCTTCCACCTTCGCTGCCGCTTCTATTGGCAGACGTCCACCCATTCGGCGCCGGTCAGCTCCGCCAGCCGCCCGGGCGTCAGGCGAACGGCCGCGTTGGTCGCGCCGGCAGCCGGAACCACCTCCGGATAAGCCTTCAGCGAGACGTCGCAATAGACCGGCAGTGGCGCGGGCAGGCCGAAGGGGCAGACACCGCCGACGGGATGGCTGGTTGCCTCAAGCACTTCGTCCGGTCCGAGCATCCGGGCCTTGCCGCCGAAGCGGTCCTTGAACTTGCGGTTGTCGAGCCGGGAAGTGCCGCTGGCCACGATCAGCATGACGGTATCGCCCACCCGCAGGCAGATGGTCTTGGCGATCTGGCGGGGTTCGACGCCATGTGCTTCCGCCGCAAGCGCGACGGTGGCCGAACTGGCCTCGGTGACGATCACCTCGATGTCTGGGGCATTGGCGGCGAAGAAGGCGCGGACGGATTCGAGGCTCATATGCCAGCCTTTTTCATGTGTGGATTTTTCAATAATGCAGTCAGATCGGCTCGCCCTTGAGCAGGCGCGGCGTCGCTCCTGAAAGCCCCGCCGCCTGCTTTATGAAGAAGGCTTTGAGGGACGGCATGCGGTCGACCAGACCGAGACCGATATCGCGGATGGCCCGCACGGGAGCGAGGTCGTTGGAGAAAAGCCGGTTCAGCACGTCGGTCGTGACGCCCATCTGCACGGTATCGAAGCGGCGCCAGCTCTGATAATCTTCCAGCACGTCGAGCGAGCCGATGTCACGTCCCAGGCGGTCGGCCTCGACCACCACTTCCGCCAATGCCGCCGCGTCCTTGAACCCAAGATTGAGGCCCTGCCCGGCTATCGGATGGATGCCGTGCGCCGCGTCGCCGGCCAGCGCGAAGCGCGGCTTGACGAAGTCGCGGGCGAGCGTAAGGCCGAGCGGCCACGCGCGTGGCTTGTCCTCGACCGTGATCGCCCCCAGCTTCAGGCCGAAACGCTGTTCGAGCTCCATTTCGAAGACCAGGGGGTCCTCGTTGACCAGACGCTCGGCATCTTCCGTGCGCTCGGTCCAGACGATGGAGGAACGGTTGCCGGTCAGCGGCAGGATGGCGAAGGGGCCGGCAGGCAGGAAATGCTCCTCGGCGCGGCCGTTGTGGGGCCGCTCATGCGCCACGGTGCAGACGATGCCCGACTGGCCATACTGCCATTCCACCGTCTTGATCCCCGCCATGCCGCGCAAGCGGGACCGTACCCCATCGGCAGCGACGAGCAGCTTCGTTTCAAGCGTGAGCCCGTCGGCGAGGTGGACAGAAGCAGAAGCGGGACCCGCATCGAAGCCCTCCACCGACATGCCCTCGATGAGGTCTATGCCGAGAGCGGAGGCGCGCTTGCGCAAGGCGCCGTTCAACACCTTGTTGGCGACCATATGCGCGAAGGGTTCTCCCGGCGCGACCTCACCGCCGAAGGTGAGGAATACGGGGCGTACGGGATCGGACGTGCGGGAATCGGTGACGACCATGTCCGATATGGGCTGCGCCTGCGGCGCGATCTCTGCCCACGCTCCCAGTCTTTCGAGCATGCGGGATGCCGCCGCCGCTATCGCGGAGGCGCGGCCATCGCGCAACCATGCTCCTTGGGGCGCCGCATCGACTATCGCGATCCGCAGGCCAGGGCGTGCGTCGCGCATGGAGACGGCAGCGGCCAAGCCGACATACCCCGCTCCCGCCACCACCACGTCGAACGTGACGCTTGTATCGCTTGTGTCCGCCATCGAAACAGCTCCTTCGAAGGCAACGCCGCCGTGCCCGGCCGGTTGCTTGACTTGCGCTCGCGTTCCTGTTGGAAACGCCGCATGGGGAGATGCGCATCATGACCGCAGCCATGCAGGAGCTTCTGGCAATACTCGACCTCGAGCGGCTGGAACACAACCTGTATCGTGGTCGCAGCCCTCAATCGAGCTGGCAGCGTGTCTTCGGTGGGCAGGTGATCAGCCAGGCGCTTGTCGCCGCGCAACGAACGGTAGATTCGGATCGCTACGTTCATTCGCTGCATTGCTATTTCATGCTGGCCGGCGACCCTGCCGTGCCTATCGTCTATCAGGTGGACCGGCTCCGCGACGGGGGCTCGTTCACGACACGACGCGTCACCGGCATCCAGCACGGACGTGCGATATTTTCGCTGGAATCCTCGTTCCAGGTCGAGGAGCAAAGCCCGGAGCACCAACTGCCCATGCCGATGGATGTGCCCGGACCGGACAACCTCCGCTCGCAGCGCGATCTGATCGCGGAAATGGGCGAGAAGGTGCCGGAGTCGATCCGCAAATTCTGGGGCCGCGACCGGCCAGTGGAAATCCGCCCTGTCGATGTGGAGCACTATACAAGCCGCAAGCCCTTGCCGCCGACCCAGAATGTCTGGATACGCGCCGAGGGAGACGTGCCTGACGACCGCGCGCTGCAATCGGCCATCCTTGCCTATTTTTCGGATATGACGCTGCTCGATGCGGCAAACTACGCACATGGGCGCACCGGCTTCGATCCCGATATCCAGATGGCCAGCCTCGATCATGCGATGTGGTTCCATCGCCCCTTCAAGCTGAACGACTGGCTACTTTATACGCAGGACAGCCCTACTTCGATCGGTTCGAGAGGGCTTTCGCGTGGCTTCATGTACGCTCGCGACGGCAGGCTGATCGCTTCGGTGGCACAGGAAGGGCTTATGAGGGTCAGGACGAAGCCTTCCCGCTAGGCAATTTTCAGATTTTGCCTACTTTTTGAGCAAAGAGATATGGGTGCTCATCCGGCTCAGTGCTCGTAAATCAGTCATTTCCGTTTCTTTACAGAAGGTTAAGCCCCGTTTCAGTGAACTGGCACGGAGCTTGAATCACACTTTGCACTCTCCGGTGGTTTATGTGCGCCGGTGGTGTCACGCAAACGCGGGGGACCCGCATTAGCAAAGGGTGAAACCTTATGAAAATCGTGATGGCAATCATCAAGCCGTTCAAGCTCGACGAGGTGCGCGAAGCGCTCACCACCGTCGGGATCCAGGGCCTGACCGTCACCGAAGTCAAGGGCTACGGGCGTCAGAAGGGGCATACCGAGATCTACCGCGGCGCGGAGTATGCGGTGAGCTTCCTGCCGAAGATCAAGATCGAGGTCGCGGTGCCGGCCGATCTGGTCGAGAAAACCGTCGAAGCGATCACGGCGGCCGCCAAGACCGGACAGATCGGCGACGGAAAGATCTTCGTCTTTTCAATCGACCAGGCCGTGCGCATCCGCACCGGCGAAACAGATACAGACGCGCTGTAAGTCTGCGCCCGACTTCAAGGAGACAATGATGACGATTACAAAGTTTGCATCGGCCATGCGGCCGGGTCTTCTCGGCGGACTTGCGCTTACGGCGCTGAGCACGCTGTCCGCCTACGCGCAGGACGCCGCGCCCGCCGAAGCCCCGGCCGAGGCGGTATCGGCGATCAACAGCGGCGATACCGCCTGGATGCTCGTTTCGACCATCCTGGTGCTGTTCATGATCCTGCCGGGCCTCGCCCTCTTCTATGGCGGCCTCGTGCGCGCCAAGAACATCCTCTCCGTGCTCATGCAGTGCACGATGATCACGGCGGCCGTTATCGTCGTGTGGGTCGTGTGGGGCTATTCCTTCGCCTTTGGAGGCGGCACCAGCCCGTATTTCGGCGGCTTCGCCAAGACGTTCCTCGCGGGCGTGACCCCGGATTCGGAATCGGGAACGATACCGGAGCTGGTGTTCATCGCCTTTCAGATGACCTTCGCCTGCATCACGCCGGCCCTCATCGTCGGCGGCTTCGCCGAGCGCGTGAAGTTCTCGGCGGTGATCCTGTTCGTTATCCTCTGGGTCACGTTCGTCTATTTCCCCATCGCCCACATGGCCTGGGACGCCAGCGGCCTGTTCTTCGGCTGGGGCACGATGGACTTTGCCGGTGGCACGGTCGTCCACATCAATGCGGGTATCGCCGCTCTGGTCGGGGCGATCATGATCGGCAAGCGCACCGGCTACGGCAAGGACAACATGGCTCCGCATTCCCTGCCGCTGACGCTGACCGGCGCGGCGATCCTGTGGGTCGGCTGGTTCGGCTTCAACGCGGGTTCGGCGCTTTCGGCCGGCGGCGGTGCCGCGCTCGCCATGATCAACACCTTCACGGCGACGGCCGGCGCCATCATCGCATGGTCGCTGGTTGAGAAGGCCGCGCGTGGCAAGGCTTCCATGCTCGGTGCCGCGTCCGGCGTCATTGCCGGCCTCGTGGCCGTCACGCCGGCAGCCGGCTTTGTCGGTCCTGTCGGTGCGATCGTTCTCGGCGCCATCGCCAGCGTCGTGGCCTACTACTTCGTGGCCGTCGTCAAGATCAAGGCCGGCTACGACGACTCGCTCGACGTGTTCGGCATCCACGGCGTTGCCGGCATCGTCGGCGCGATCGGCACCGGCATCTTCGCTTCCTCGTCGCTGGGCGGCGTGGGCTATGCCGATGGCGTCAGCATGGGCGGCCAGATATGGACCCAGATCTGCGCCGTGGTCATCACCGTCGTGTGGTGCGGTGTCGTTTCGGCCATCCTCTACAAGGTCGTGGACCTGATCGTCGGCCTGCGCCCGACCGTGGAAGCCGAGACGCAGGGTCTCGACCTCTCCTCGCACGGCGAAGTGGCTTATCACCAGTAAGCCTCCGGCGCGGGGCTCCGGCCCCGCCCGCATCCTCCCAAACATCCTGCGGCTATTGCGCCGCGTTCAAGGCCCGGCCCGTGCCGGGCCTTTTTCGTGAGGCGGCGGAAGCGATCCGCGAGCATGGTTAATGCGGCCTTTACCTTCCAGCGATTACTCTCCGGCTGATTTGCCAATGGCCGTTGCGGATTTCCGCGCGGCTCGATGGGGGTGCCATGCGTTCCGGCTATTCGACCAGCCTCGGTGTCATCGACGAAGGTCGCGGTCTTTCGGGTTTCGTTGCGCGGATGATTTCCCGCGCCGCCGGCTTTGCCATGCTAGCGGCTGGCGCATTCTGCGTTGCCAGCCTTGCCACGTGGAACGTGGATGATCCGAGCTTCAGCCACGCCACCGACAATTCCGTAGTCAACGCGATGGGTTATCCGGGCGCGGTCTTTGCCGATCTTGCCATGCAGTTCTACGGGTTGTCCTCGGTTGCGGCCCTCCTGCCGGGGATCATCTGGGGCTGCCTTCTCGTTTCCGGCCGGATACCGGAGCGCAAGGGCCGGCGCGCCCTCGCATGGCTCGGCGCCTCGTTCCTCGGTGCGGGGCTGGCGGGCTGCATTGCCGCGCCGGCTACCTGGCCGCTGCCTTCCGGCCTGGGAGGTGTATTCGGCGACATGGTGCTGTCGCTGCCGTCCATGATCCTCGGCCGCTATCCTACGGGATTTGCGGCATTCCTTACCGGTGCGGTCCTTTTCGTTCCAACGTTCTGGCTTTTCCACTATGGCTCGGCGCTCAACGGTCATGGCTTCCGCTCTGCCCCAGCTGCCATTGACGATGAAGACGAGGCCGACATTGCGGACGCCGACGAGGGAGAGGGCCGCGGGGCGCTGGCGCTCGGCGCGATCGTGCATTGGTGGCTCTCGCTCAGGGCTTTCACGCGGCGCAGCTTTGGCGGCCACGCGGCGCACCGTGGGCGTCATCGCGACGAGAATTACCAGGAAGACGAGATCGACTGGCCAGCCGTCGAGCCTGAGAGAATGCCCGCCACGCGCAGCGCGCGCCGCCGGATCGAGCCGGCGTTCAACGATGAGGAACCGGACGAGGCAGCCGATTTCGACATCGAAATCGAAGATGATTTCGAGGCATTCGAGGAAGCGCCGCGCCCGGCTCCGGCACGCGCCGCCGCCCCGCAGACCCGGGTGGACGCTCCCGCGCCGCGCCCGCAGCAAGGCACACGGGTTGCGCGGGAAGCCCAACGCTCGCTGATCGGCCCCGACGAATTCGAGATGCCCTCGCTGCATTTCCTGTCGGAGCCGAAGAACATCGCTCGCGATCCGAGCCTTTCCAAGGATGCGCTGGAGCAGAATGCCCGGATGCTGGAGGGCGTGCTGGAGGATTTCGGCGTCAAGGGCGAGATCATTCACGTGCGGCCCGGCCCGGTCGTGACGCTTTACGAACTGGAACCCGCGCCCGGCATCAAGTCCAGCCGAGTCATCGGGCTCGCGGACGATATTGCCCGCTCCATGAGCGCCATAGCCTGCCGCGTCGCGGTCGTTTCCGGCCGGAACGCCATCGGCATCGAACTGCCCAACGCCAAGCGCGAAACGGTCTATCTACGCGAAATCCTGGCCAGCAAGGATTTCGAGACGACAAAGGCGCGGCTGGCGCTGGCGCTCGGCAAGACCATCAATGGCGAGCCGGTGATCGCCGACATTGCCAAGATGCCGCATGTGCTGGTGGCCGGCACGACCGGCTCGGGCAAGTCGGTCGCCATCAACACGATGATCCTCTCGATTGTCTATCGCATGAAGCCGTCCGAATGCCGGCTCATCATGATCGATCCCAAGATGCTCGAGCTCTCGGTCTATGACGGCATTCCGCATCTGCTGACCCCGGTCGTGACCGATCCGAAGAAGGCGGTCGTGGCGCTTAAATGGACGGTGCGGGAGATGGAAGACCGCTACCGCAAGATGTCCAAGCTCGGCGTGCGAAACATAGACGGCTTCAACCAGCGCGTGGCGCAGGCCGACAGGAAGGGCGAGCCGATCACCCGCACGGTCCAGACCGGCTTCGACCGGCAGACGGGCGAGGCGATCTACGAGACGGAAAACCTGTCGCTCGAACCGATGCCCTATATCGTGGTCATCATCGATGAGATGGCCGACCTGATGATGGTGGCCGGCAAGGACATCGAAGGCGCGGTTCAGCGCCTCGCGCAGATGGCGCGCGCCGCCGGCATTCACGTCATCATGGCCACGCAGCGGCCGTCGGTGGATGTCATCACGGGTACCATCAAGGCGAATTTCCCCACGCGCATTTCCTTCCAGGTCACCTCCAAGATCGATAGCCGCACCATCCTTGGCGAGATGGGCGCCGAACAGTTGCTCGGCATGGGCGACATGCTGTTCATGGCAGGTGGCGGGCGCATCCAACGCGTTCACGGCCCCTTCGTTTCCGACGACGAGGTGGAGAAGGTCGTGGCCCACCTCAAGTTGCAGGGCGTTCCCGAATATCTCGACGCCATCACCGAGGATGACGACGAGGACGATGATGCCGGACCGCGTGGCGGCGCGGGTGGAGGCAATCTGGAGGATTCCGACGATCCCTACGATCAGGCCGTCGCCGTCGTGCTGCGCGACGGCAAGGCATCGACTAGCTATATCCAGCGGCGGCTCGGCATCGGCTACAATCGCGCGGCCTCCATCATCGAGCGCATGGAACAGGAGGGTATCGTCGGTCCCGCCAACCACGCGGGCAAGCGCGAGATTCTCGTGCCGACCGAGGAGGAGACGTATTGATGTCCGCCGCGTGGACGTGTTTCGCCGCCGGCCGTGCGGAACCTGTCCGCATCCGCCTGGTTTACCGGGCGGACGGCCCTACTTCGGCCCCAGTGCGGCAATATCGCTCTGTTCCGAAACCTGAAATGGAAACGGCACGATGAAACATGGTTCCGATCTGTTGAGGCGCATTTCCCGTCGCGGCGCGCTGTGCCTGCTGCTTGGCGTTGCCGCGCTTTCGCCGGCCGCCGGCTTGATGCCGGTTGCGGCTGAGGCGCAAGGCGCGGCGGCGGCTCAGCGCATCGCCGATCATTTCGCCAGCGTGAAGACAATGACCGGCGAGTTCGTTCAGTTCGGCCCGCGCGGGGAGCAGACGGGCGGTAAATTCTTCATAGAGCGTCCCGGCAAAATTCGTTTCAACTATGAGCCGCCGTCGAATTTCCGCGTCATCGCGGATGGCAAGTCGGTGATCCTCGAAAACCCGAAGATGAAGACAGTCGATCTCTACACGCTCGGTCAGACCCCCCTGAAGGTGCTTCTCGACGACCGTATCGACCTGTCCGGCGACAAGGTGCGCAGCATCCAGGAGGAGGACGACCTCACCACCATCCAGCTTGCCGACAAGTCGGCTTTCGGCAATTCGACGATCACGATGATGTTCGACCCGAAATCCTATGAGCTGCGCCAGTGGACGATCACGGACGCGCAGGGAAAGGACACGACGGTCATGATCTTCAATGTCCGTGAAGGTGTTACCTTCGACCCGAGCGTCTTTGCGATCGACTATACGCGCGTGCGCCAGACCAATACGCGCGGGCACCGCTAAGCTCCAGCCACGACCAGGCAATCTCCGGGTTTCCCGAAGCGCCGGCTATCAACGCCGGCGCTTTTCTTATTGCGGCGGCGCATGGGCGTCTGCCGTTGCTTCTGGCGTTACGACGACATATTAGAACATTCTTAACCTTGTCATCTGAGCGGGAGGCTGTCAGTTTTCAGGGGAACGATCCAGAATGCCGATGCCGATTAGCGACGGGCATATCCTCATTTTATCATATCGGAATCACCGGGCATTTCGGCCCGAACCTTTCCAAGCCGGACAATAATATGACCTTCTCCATTGCAACCTGGAATATAAATTCAGTTCGTTTGCGTATGCCATTGGTTGAGAGATTCCTGAACGAGTATCGCCCCGACGTGCTGTGCCTCCAGGAAACGAAATGCCCGGACGACCTTTTTCCCATCAAGGCGTTCCATGCGCTCGGTTATGAGCATATCCAGATCAGCGGCCAGAAAGGCTATCATGGCGTCGCCACCGTCGCCCTGCGTCCGCTGGAACTGATCGAAAAGCGCGACTATTGCTTGAAGGGCGATTGCCGCCACCTCTCGGTGCGGGTCGCCGCCGGTGGGATCGGCCTGGTTCTGCACAATTTCTACGTTCCGGCCGGCGGCGACGAGCCCAATCCGGCGCTCAATCCGAAATTCAGGCACAAGCTCGATTTCATCGAGGAGATGCGGCTTCTGCGGGCGGAACAGGATGCCGCGAGCGGCTCGGTGCTGGTGGGGGATCTCAACATAGCCCCGCTGGAAACCGATGTGTGGTCGCACAAGCAGCTTCTGGATGTCGTCAGCCATACGCCGGTCGAGACGGAGGGGCTTGAATCGATGCGGCAGGGAGGCGAATGGGTAGACCTGATGCGGCAGTACATTCCCCCGTCGGAAAAGCTCTATACCTGGTGGAGCTACCGGGCGCGGGACTGGGAATTGTCCGACAGGGGCCGGCGGCTCGACCACATCTGGTCGTCATCCAACATAGCGCCGCAACTGCTCGATGTGACGGTGCTGAAGGATGCGCGCGGATGGGACAGGCCGTCCGACCATGTGCCGGTCATCGCACGCTTCGATCTGGACTGAAGGAAAAGCTCAGTCCTTGAAGCGGGTGCCCAACTGCTCGATGCGGGAGAGAAAATTCCGCATGTCGGCGATGATTCGCTGGCGCAGTGCTCCGGCGAGATCGGGATATTCCTCCAGTATGCGCCGGAACAGGCTGCGGTTGAGGCGGATCACCTCGATATCCGTCTGCGCGGCGGCGCCCGTATGGCGCGTGCCGCCTGCAATCAGTGCGAATTCTCCGAGAATCGTGCCGGGTCCCGCCGTCGCGACGGTGATGCGCGCGCCATCCCGATTCCTGAACAGTTCCACGGTGCCGGTGGAAACGATGAACGCGCAATCTGCTTCGGCTCCCTCCTGGTAGAGTTCGCGGCCGGCGCGCAGGCGCATGTTTTCCGCTCCGAAGGCAAGCAGGCGCAATTGCTCCTGCGAAAAGCCGTCGAGCAGCTTCACACGCTCCAGAATGCGGATATCGTCGTCGAGCGCCATTCAGGTCCCCGGCCGCGGCGCCCCATCCCCGGGCGCCGGGCAAGCTTCTCCCCAAACTCCTGCCGCCGCGACCGGCTCAGGGTACGAGCTTGTATCCGCCGCTTTCTGTCACAAGAATTTCGGCATTGGAAGGATCACGTTCGATCTTCTGCCGAAGACGGTAGACATGCGTTTCCAGCGTGTGGGTGGTTACGCCGGAATTGTAGCCCCAGACCTCTTCCAGCAGGACGTCGCGCGTGACGACCTTCTGGTCCGCGCGATAGAGATATTTGATGATGGAGGCCTCCTTCTCGGTGAGCCGCACCTTGGCGCCGCGCTGGTCGATCAGCAGCTTCTGGCTGGGCTTGAAGGTGTATGGGCCGACGCTGAAGGTGGCGTCCTCGCTCTGCTCATGCTGACGAAGCTGCGCGCGGATGCGTGCCAGCAGCACGGCAAAGCGGAAGGGCTTCGTTACATAGTCGTTCGCTCCGGCTTCAAGACCGAGGATCGTGTCGGAATCGGTGTCGTGCCCGGTCAGCATGATGATCGGCGCCTTGTAGCCGCCTTTGCGCAGCATCCTGACCGCCTCGCGGCCGTCCATGTCGGGAAGGCCGACATCCATGATGAGAAGATCGACCATGCCGCCACGCGCCGCCGCGATGCCTTTTGCCGCGGTTGCCTCATGGAGGACGTCGAATTCCTCATAGAGCGACAATTGCTCGACCAGCGTGTCACGAAGGTCGTCGTCGTCGTCCACGATGAGGATGGTGCGTGAGGTCATGTGATATCCACCGCGATAGGAATGGAGGGCCGTTGACTGTGCTCGTTCGAGGCGGAACGTAGGTAGCCGGAAGCGAACACTGTATGGTTCATGGATGCGATCATACCGCAAAATTTGTGACGAAGCGCCAGTAGGGCCAAAATGTGGCGGTTCGCTGGCTATCATTGTCGTCAGGCGCAGGCCGGGCAAGCCGTCGCAAGGTCAATTGATCGTGGGGCACCGCAGCTTGCGCTGCGCGCTGGGCCGTGGCGGGGTTTCCGCGCTCAAGCGCGAGGGGGACGGGGCAACCCCGCTCGCCGCCATGCGGCTGCTTCATGGTTATTTCCGGCCTGGCCGGCTCGCGAAAGCGGGAATGCGGCACTCGCTACGCCGAATCACACCGGAGCTCGGCTGGTGCGATTCGCCCGGCGATCGCAACTACAACCGCCCGGTGCCTCTTCCCTATGATCACAGTCACGAGCGGATGATGCGCGCAGACCGGCTCTATGATGCGGTAATCGTGCTGGACTGGAACGTAAAGCCGCGACGTCGCAACAAGGGCAGCGCAATCTTCTTGCATGTCGCACGGCCGGGCTATCCGCCGACCGAGGGCTGCGTCGCCATCGCGCCACGGGACATGGCCTGGCTGCTCCGCCATGTTTCGCCGCGAACTGTGCTGCGAGTCGAAGGCTAGGAAGTGCCGAAACGCCATACCGTCGTGCGCTTCACTTCGGAATCCTCCAGCGCGCGCGTGACCGGAACTTCATAGGCGGCGAGCCGGGTGAGGCCGGTTCGGGGTAAATAGGCGCGTCCGGGGTCGCCGATCAGGATTTCCGCGCCGCGCCCGGCGAGGGCGGCCAGCCACGGCAGCAGCCGGGCTGCAAAATCGCTGTCATAGAAGACGTCGCCTGCAAGCACGACGTCCCAGCCTTCGTCGACGCCGATCAGGTTGCGGCCAGTGAATTCGAGGCGGGTACGATTGGCTGCGGAGTTGAGCGCCACGGCACAGGCCGAGAAAGGATCGATATCGGCCGCGATGACGCGCGCCGCTTTCGCTTTCACGGCGGCGATGGCCACGAGGCCCGAGCCGGTGGCAAAATCGAGCACATGGCGGCCGCGCACAGTTTCAGGATGGTCGAGCACGTAGCGCGCGAGCCCCTGACCTCCCGCCCAGGCAAAAGCCCAGAAGGGTGGTGGCAGGCCCATTTCGCCCAGTTCCTCCTCTGTGCGGCTCCACAGATCATGTGCCTCGTCGGCGAGATGCAGCCGGATTTCAGGCACGTGCGGCGGCGCCGAAAGGGCCGTGTTGGCGCGGATGAAGCCGGCCGGATCGGCTCCGGGCTTCATCAGGGGGCAGGGACGAGCCCGCCCATGCGGCACACCTCAGCCCATTCGTCGGCCGTCACGGGCTGGACGGAGAGACGTGAATTCTTCACCAGCACCATATCGGACAGCTTCGGATTGGCCTTGATCTCATCGAGCGACACCGGGCGGGGCATATCGCGCACGGCGCGCAGATCGACGCATTCCCAGCGGGGGTCGTCGGTGGTGGAATCGTGATGCGCCAGCGCGCAGACCTCCACGACGCCAACCACCTCAAGCCCTTCGTTGGAATGGTAGAAGAAGCCGAGATCACCGAGCTGCATGGCGCGCATATTGTTGCGCGCCTGATAGTTGCGTACTCCGTCCCATTCCTGCCCCGTCTGGCCTTTCGCCTTCAGCGCCTCCCACGAGAACGCGGAAGGTTCCGATTTGTAGAGCCAATAAGCCATCATTCCGCTCCCGGCGCATTGAAAACCCAGTTCCAGGGCCGCACGCTCACTTCCGCGAAAAGACCAGCCTGCGCATATGGATCGGCGGCGGCGATAGACATGGCCTCTTCGGCCGATGCGGCTTCCACGATCACCAACGAACCGTTCGGCTTGTCGTCGTCGCCTGTGAACGGACCGGCCAGCTTGAGGATGCCCTTTTCGTTCAGCCCGTTCAGATATTCGACGTGCGTGGGGCGCGTGTCCATCCGCACCTGCAAATGGCCGGGCTTGTCGGTGCAGATAAGGACGAAATACATGTGGCTCACTCCGTTTCGCTTTTAAGGGGCCGTGACAGCAGGGCTGAGACGGCACTGTCGATCGTCAACTCGCCCTTCAATATGGCGGCGGTCGCCGTCACGATGGGGGCGTCTATCCTGCGGCGGGCGGCAACTTTGGCGGCGACCCCTGCCGTCACCACGCCTTCGGCAAGGGGGCGGCCTTCCAGTGCTTCGCCGCGTCCGAGCGCCAGGCCGTAGGCGAAATTGCGCGATTGCGCGGAGCCGCAGGAAAGGATCAGGTCGCCGAGGCCGGAAAGCCCCATGAGCGTTTCCGGCCGCGCGCCGAATGCCGCGCCGATACGCCTCAGCTCGACGAACCCGCGCGTGACGATGGCTGCCTGCGCGCTGGCGCCGAGGGCCGCGCCGGACACCGCGCCTGCGGCGACGGCAAGCACGTTCTTCAGTGCGCCGCCGATCTGCACGCCGATCAAGTCGTCGGACGAATAGCACCGGAAGGATGAGGAGGAGAGAAGCTGGGCAAGGTCGGCTGCCAGCGGCTCGTTATCTGCCGCGATGGTCACGGCGGTCGGCAGGCCACGCGCGACATCGCTGGCGAAGCTTGGCCCCGACAGGGCTGCGACCGGGTTTGCCGGCAAAAGCTCGGCGGCGATCTCCGACAGGAGCCGGCCAGTCTCGCGATCCATGCCCTTGGCGCACAGGATGAGCGGGATGCCCGGCCCGATATGGCTGGCAAGCTCCCGCAGCACAGCGCGTAGTGTCTGGGCCGGCGTGACCACCAGTATCGCCGCCGCGCCGGCGATCACGTCATGCATATGCCCTGTTGCCGACAGTCCTGGCGAAAGAGCTATGCCTGGCAGATAGCGCGGGTTCTCCCCATGCGCATTGATGGCGTCGATTGTGGCCGGATCGCGCGCCCAGATGGCCGCGCCGTGCCCGGCGCGGATTGCCGTCATGGCGAGCGCCGTTCCCCAGGCGCCGCCGCCCAGTATGGCGAGGCGCACGCTCATGCCTTGGCTCCTCGCCGCCCCGCCCCTATCAGCGGCGCGGCGGCTTCGTCCAGCGGCCAACGCGAGCGCGGAGCGGTGGTAAGCGCATCGTCCTCGACCAGCCCGGCACGCCAGTGCTCGATGCCTGCCCATGCGACCATGACGCCGTTGTCGGTGCAGAGTTCCAGAGGCGGGGCGGTGAAGCTGAAGCTGTGACGGCGGCACAGGGCTTCGAGCGAGGCGCGGATGGCCCGGTTTGCGGCAACTCCGCCCGCAACCACCAGGGTCGGCGCCGCCGCCGCGGGATATTCGTCACGGAACCGCTTCAACGCGCGTGAGACGCGATCATCGAGCGTTTCCACGATAGCTGCCTGAAAGGAAGCGCAGATGTCGTTCACGTCGGTCTGAGACAGCGGCGAGATGGCGGTGGCGGCCTGCCGCACAGCCGTCTTTAACCCGGAAAAGGAGAAATCCGGCCGCGTTTCCCCGCGTAGCGGCCGGGGAAAGGTGAAGCGTGCCGGATTGCCTTGCGCTGCGGCCTTCTCGACATTCGGTCCTCCGGGATAGGGCAGGCCAATGAGCTTCGCGGTCTTGTCGAACGCCTCGCCGAGCGCATCGTCCATCGTGGTAGCCCAACGCTCATACTGTCCGGCGCCTTTTACCAGGACGATCTGTGTGTGGCCGCCCGATACGAGCAGGAGCAGGTAGGGGAAGGCGGTGCGGTCCGTCAGGCGGGCGGTCAGCGCATGGGCTTCCAGATGATTGACCGGGACAAGCGGCTTTCCGGAGGCGGTGGCGATGGCCTTGGCCGTCATCAGGCCGACGATCAACCCGCCGATCAGGCCGGGGCCGGCGGTGGCGGCGATCATGTCGATGTCGTGAAGCGAGGTTCCGGCTTCGTCGAGCGCGGCTTCCACAATGGAATCCAGCGCCTCGACATGGGCGCGCGCGGCGATCTCCGGCACCACGCCGCCAAAGGCGGCATGGTCCGCGATCTGGCTCAACACCACATTGGAGCGGATGATCCCGGCGCCGGAACCGTCCATTTCCACGACGGCGGCGGCGGTTTCGTCGCAACTCGTCTCTATGCCGAGCGCACGGAACGGTCTGGACATTGGTTGCATGATTGCCCGGCCGAGCTTTCCCCGATAGGAACCTCCGGACGACCAGCCCGGACGAGGCGGGGTTAACACGGACGGCGCACCATGCAAACAGATGTGTTGAGGATCGGAACGCGGGGCAGCGCGCTGGCCCTGGCGCAGGCGACCGAGACGCGTGCGCGGCTGATGGCCGTGCATGGCCTGCCGGAAGACGCGTTCCAAATCGAGGTGATCTCGACCAGCGGCGACCGGATTCAGGACCGGCCGCTTTCGGAGGCGGGAGGCAAGGGCCTTTTCACAAAGGAGATCGAGGAGGCGCTGCTCGCAGGTCGAATCGACCTTGCCGTGCACTCGTCCAAGGACATGCCGTCCATACTTCCCGAAGGGCTGATTCTATCGGCCTTTCTTGAACGCGAGGATGTGCGGGACGCGTTCATCGGAAGGACCGCCCCGCGGCTGACGGAGCTGCCGGCGGGGGCCACCGTGGGGTCATCCTCGCTTCGGCGGCAAGCGTTGATCCGCAGGCTGCGACCGGACATCAACGTCATCATGTTTCGCGGCAATGTGCAGACGCGACTTCGCAAGCTGGACGACGGCGTGGCAGATGCCACGCTTCTCGCCCGTGCCGGGCTGCGGCGGCTCGCGCTCGACCATATCGTCACGGATCTGCTGCCGCTAGACCAGTTTCCGCCCGCGCCGGGACAGGGCGCGATCTGCATTGAGACACGCGCGGGCGACCGGCGGACCATCGACATGCTGGAGCCGTTGAACCATCGGGAAACGGCGGCGGCGCTCGCTTGCGAGCGGGCTTTCCTCGGCGCGCTCGACGGCTCCTGCCGGACACCCATCGCCGGACTGGCCCTTGTCGAAGGCGACCGGCTCCGTTTCTCGGGCATGGTCCTTACGCCCGACGGCGGCGTTACGCATGGAACCGAGGCCGAGGGCACGGCGGCGGACGCGGCAGAGATAGGCCGCCGGGCAGGCGAAGCGGTTCGCGCGGCCGCCGGGCCGCATTTCTTCGACGGGTGGTCATGAGATGCGCGTTCTGGTCACGCGGCCGGAACCCGGCGCTTCGGCTACCTCCGCCCGACTGCTGGAAGCGGGCTTTCAACCGCTGGTGCTGCCGCTGACCGAAACCGTGCCGGTGACACCGGTGCTCCCGGGTTCGGCGGATTTCGACGCGGTGGCGGTCACGAGCGCCAGCGCCGTTCGCCATGCTCCGGCCCGGCTTCTCGAGTCGGTAGTGAGCCTGCCGTGCTTTGCCGTGGGAGAAGCGACGGCAAATGCGGCAAGGGCCGCCGGCTTCGGGCAGGTCGAGGCGGGGGCGGGCGGGGCCGAGGGGCTTGCCGGGCTGATCCGCGAAAGCCTGCCGGCGGGCGGGCGCGTTCTGTATCTATGCGGGCGTCTGCGAACCGGCGCCCTTGCGCACCGGCTGGCTGATGCCGGATTGTCGGTCACGGTGGGGGAGGTCTACGACACGATCGCGCTTTCCCACTCGCCTGCCGAGATCGACGTGGCGCTTGGCGGGGAGTCCGTCGATGCGGCCCTGATCTATTCCGCATTCGGCGCGGCGATCTTCTCTCGCTTCGCTATGCGGAAGAACATGGCGCATCTTTTCGATCGCTCACGGATATTGTGCATCTCCGACCGCGCGGCCGGGGCGCTCGATCCGGCTTTCATATCGCGGGCTGAAGTGGCGGCTGCGCGCGACGACGACGCGATGTTCGCCCTTCTGTCGCAGGTCACCTGACTGCGCGCCCCTTTTTTTGCCGTGGCGATGTGCTAGGTCAAAGTGGCGAACCGGAAACGGCTCGCGCCGGAGCGGGAAACGGAGCCGAGACCATGGTCAAGCCGCCGAGAATTCGCCACTCGAAATCGGGCAGGGAACCGGTGACGATAGACCTCGACGCCGGTGATGTCTCGCGTATCCAGCCAGACGATTCCGGGGAGCGCGGCGGCACGCCGGCAGACGCCGCGCCGGAACTCGAATCTGGAGGGCCGGCAGGTCCGGCTGTTCCCGAATCCGACAAGGTTGCCGATTCCGTTTTCGGGCGCGATTCCGCCGGGGCTTCACAGCCATCGAATCAGGAGAAGCAGAAGGCATCGCCGACCCCGGACGCGGAGGATGAGCCGCAAGCCGGAAGTCGCAGCGGATCGGGTGCGCTTCTGGGTGGGCTTGTAGGCGGACTGATCGTACTCGCCGGCGTTGGCGGATTGTCCTATGCCGGCTTACTGACTCCTCTCCGCCAAGCGGATAACGGTGCGGAGAAGCAGCTTCAAGGCGAGATCGATACGCTTCGCAGCGAACTGGCGGCGTTGCGTGACAATGCCGGCGCAAGCGATGCGTTGCGTTCGGCTGTCGAGGCCGGCCAATCGCGCGTCGAGGCGATGAGCGTGCTTGTCGAAGAAATGCGGGCCGAGTTATCGCAGCTTCATGCAGCCGGTGCGGCCGGCGGATCGAGCGAGGCAGCCATTGCTCTGGAAACGCGCCTCGCCGGTCTGGAGCGGGCCGTGGCCGCGCTTCCTGCCTCCAGCGGCGCGGATGGAGAGGCGCTCCGGGCGGAAATCGGCCAATTGGGGGATAGCGTCCGGCGGGCCGGCGACGCTGCATCCGCGGTGATGCGACGGGTGGACGATATTGAGTCGAAGCTGAACGCCCTTTCCGGGCAGGTCGAGCAAATGGCCACGCGGCCGGATGCCGCGCTTGCTGTTGCGGCATCCGCGCTCAAGGCCGCGATGGATCGGGGAACGCCCTTCAGTGCCGAGCTTGAGACATTCGCTTCCCTTGCGCCGGACAATCCGGATATTCCGGCGTTGCGCGAAATGGCCGGACAGGGCGTACCGACACAATCGGCCATCGCCGCCGAGGTAGATGCAGTAGCTGTGCGGATGATCCGGGCCGGACAGCCGGAAAACCAGCAGGCGGGGCTGCTCGACCAGCTTTGGTCGAGCGCGGCGTCTCTTGTAACCGTGCGCCCCGTGGGGCAGGTCGAGGGTAATGACGTGCCGTCAATCGTAGCGCGGATGGAAGCGGCGCTGCTGGCGGGCAATTATGAGGCGGCTATCGCCGAATACGAGTCCCTGCCGGCGAACGCCAAGGCTGCCGGCGTCGATTTCATCGGCAAGGTGCGTGCACGGTTTTCCGCCGATCAACTGGCAGATCGCGTGCTTGCCGCCGCGCTGCGCGCCTGACGGAGCCGACAAATGCCGCGCCTCCTTTTTTTCGTCGTCCTCGTCTTTGCCATCGGGCTTGGCTTCGCATGGCTTGCCGATCGCCCCGGCGAGATGACGGTCACGTTCAACGGCTACGAGTATCAGGTCACCCTGATGGTCGCGGCGGTGGCGCTTCTGGCCGTCGTTGTCGCGGTGATGCTCGCATGGTGGCTGCTCAAGGCGATCTGGAACAGTCCCTACACGATCAGCCGCCATTTTCGCGTGCGGCGGCGAGACAGGGGCTATCAAGCTCTTTCCACCGGCATGATTGCTGCGGGAGCCGGGGACGTGGCGCTAGCCCGGATGAAGAAGAAGGAAGCCAAGAAACTCATCAACGCAGATCAGGAGCCGCTGATCCACCTTCTCGACGTTCAGGCGATGCTGCTCGAAGGGGATCACGACGCGGCCCGCGAGAAGCTCAACTCCATGCTGGACGATCCCGAACTGCGGCTGCTGGCCTTGCGCGGCCTCTACCTGGAAGCGCAGCGCATGGGCGAGCGGCAAGCGGCGCGGCATTATGCGGCGCGCGCCGCCGAGGCGGCCCCCCAGCTCGGATGGGCGTCGGAGGCCACGCTTGAGGAGCGCGCTGAGCAGGGCGACTGGGACGGCGCTCTCAAGCTGGTCGATGCGCAGAAATCCACCCGCGCCTTTTCCCGTCCGGTGCTGGACCGCCGACGCGCGGTGCTGCTCACCGCCAAGGCGATGGCGATGCTCGACACCGATCCAGCCGCCGCGCGTACGGCGGCGCTGGAGGCGGTCCGCCTCGCTCCCGATTTCGTGCCGGCTACGGTCGCGGCGGCTCGCGTCCTGTTCCGCCATGACGAATTGCGCAAAGGCGCGCGTATCTTGGAAACGCTCTGGAAGAAGCAACCCCATCCCGAACTGGCGGACGCCTATGTCCATGCGCGGCCCGGCGATTCGGCGCGGGACCGGCTTACGCGTGCACGTAAGCTACAATCCATGAGAGAAAACAATGCCATAGCCCTGTTTGCGGTGGCGCGCGCCGCGCTGGAAGCCGGGGAATACAGGCAGGCGAGGGAAGCCGCCGAGGATGTGCTGAAGCTCGATCCGCGCGAAGGTGCATATCTGTTGATGGCCGATATCGAGGAGGCCGAGACGGGCGAGCAGGGCAAGGTGCGTCAATGGCTCGCGCGCGCCCTGCGTGCTGCACGGGATCCCGCATGGGTCGCGGATGGCTATGTCGCCGAGAAATGGGCGCCGTTCTCGCCGGTCACTGGGCGCCTCGACGCATTCGAGTGGCGGGTGCCGATGGAGCGCGTGGCGCAGACCATCGAGCAATCGGCTTCTGCCGAGCTTCCGGCCTTGCCCGCCGTCGAACCGGACGAACCTGCCGCGAAAGTGATCGAGGCCGAGCAGGTAGAGGAAGCTGCGCCGGAGGCCAGGGAGGCTGAGGCCACCGCGCCGGCACCTGCCGATGCCTTGCCTGCGGAGAATCACGAGAAGGCCGTTCCTGCGCCTGCCGCCTCGCCTGCGGCGGGCATCATGCTGCGGCGACCGCCAGACGATCCCGGCGTCGAAACGGAACCTGCGAAGGAGAATGCAAGCAGCCTCCGGTTGTTTTGACGAAACACTGATGTATGGTCTGCTTGCTGCACCGCATCATGCGTGAGCCTCATCCACAGCGCCACGACCAGCCATTTCTGAATGCTCGACCGAATCCGCAAATTCCTGACAAATCTTCCCGGCGAGGAGAGGAGCAAGCCCACCGACGATGCCCCGCGGCTCGCCGCCGCTGCGCTCCTGTTCCACGTGATCGACGCGGATGGCGTGCGCGGCGAAGAGGAAATGAAGCGGCTGCGCGCGCTCGTCGCGGATACCTACGGCATCTCCGGGCGTGAGCTGGACGAGTTGGTTGCGGCTGCGGAGGAAGCCGACCGCGCGGCCGTGGACCTCTACAGCTTCACCAGCGTGCTCAACCGCCATCTCGACCAGAAGGCGAAGATCGAGCTCATTTCCATCATGTGGGAGCTGGTTTTCGCTGACGGCGATGCTCACGAGCTGGAAGACAATGTGGTGTGGCGCGTGGCGGAACTGATCGGCGTCGAGCGCGAGGAGCGCATTGCGATGCGGCGGCGTTCGCGTGGCAAACCTGCCGCGGAGGATGGCGCCTGAACGATGTCATCGAAACGTTCGCCGATACTCATCATCCTCCACCAGGAACATTCCAGCCCTGGACGGGTCGGGCAATTGCTGACGGCGGCGGGCTTCGATCTCGATATACGCCGGCCGCCGCTGGGCGATCCCTTGCCGGAAACGTTGGCGCATCATTCCGGCGCGGTTGTTTTCGGCGGGCCGATGAGCGCGAACGACAACGATGAGTTCGTCAGGCGCGAGACGGAGTGGCTTGCCGTGCCGCTCAGGGAGAACAGGCCGTTCCTGGGTATCTGCCTTGGTGCGCAGATGCTGGTCAACCATCTGGGCGGCAAGGTCGCGCCCCGGGACGACGGAACGGTAGAGATCGGGTGGTATCCTATCCGCCCCACAGCCAGCGGCCAAAGCCGGATGCAATGGCCGAACATGGTCTACCAGTTTCATCGGGAAGGCTTCTCGCTGCCTGCCGGCGCGACGCTGCTCGCTGAAGGCGATGCGTACCCGAACCAAGCCTTCCACTATGGGGAGAATGCCTACGGAATACAATTCCATGCGGAATTGACGCGGGCGATGATGCATCGCTGGGTGGTTCGCGGCGCGGAACGGTTTTCGTTGCCGGGCGCGCAACTGGGCCGTGAGCATCTGGATGGCCGGATGCTCTGGGACCTGAGACTGAAAGCGTGGCTCGAGGAATTCCTCGGGCAGATCTTCGGCGGCGCGAAGCCAGCCGCCTGAAGGATCAGACCCGCCCGTTGAGGTGGCGGGCCTTGCGCAGGCCGGGAAACATCCATGCCCATATGCCTGCGATGGCTATGGCGCCGACGCCACCGGCCACGACCGCTGGCACCGTGCCGATCAGCGCGGCCATCGTTCCCGCGCGGAATTCGCCCAGCTCGTTGGATGCGCCGATGAACACCATATTGACGGCGTTTACGCGGCCTCGCACGCGGTCTGGTGTCCAAAGCTGGATCAGCGTCTCGCGGATGTAGACGCTGATCATATCCGCCGCGCCGATGCCGATCAGCGCCAGGATGGACAGCCATGTAAGCGTGGAAACGCCGAACAGCATGGTGAACAAGCCGTAAATGGCGACGAAGACGAACATGATGATGCCGGCATGGTCGCGGACAGGATGGCCCGTGAGCCATACAGCCACGCCGAGCGCGCCGATGCCCGGCGCCGCGCGCAACAGACCGAGGCCCCACGGCCCGAGATGCAGTATATCGCGCGCATAGACCGGCATGAGCGCGATCGCGCCGCTGACGAGCACAGCGAAAAGGTCGAGCGAGATCGCCCCGAACACCACTTTTTCCCGCCAGATGTAGCGGAAGCCATCGAACAGCGACGAGAGCGTGCGGTTGTTCTCCGCTTCGACGATCTGCTTGGGGCTGGCGATGCAGAAGATGAAGCCTGCGCCGAGCGCCATCATGACCATCGCCGTGCAATAAGCGGCTTGCGGCGACACGCCGTAGAGCAATCCTCCGGCGACGGGACCGACGATGGTGGCGATCTGCCAGGCGGTGGAATTCCAGGCGACGGCCCTGGCGAATTCAGCCGGTGGCACGAGGTTTGCGATGAGCGACGCGGATGCCGGCTGAAAGAAGGCCCGGGCAACGCCGAAGACGGCTAGGATGACGAATACTTCTTCCGGCCCGGTCAGGCCGCGTATGGTGAGCAGCAGCAGCGCGAGCGCGCATGTCGCCTCCAGAACGGTGGCGATGCCCATGATGACGCGGCGGCCGAAACGGTCGGCGGCGGCACCCGTCACCAGCACCAGCAGGAGCGCCGGCGCGAACTGGATGATGCCGACAAGACCCAGATGGAATGGATCGCGGGTCAGGTCGTAAATCTGCCAGCCGACGGCGACGGATACGATCTGGGTGGCGAAGGACACCGACAGTCGTGCTGCCCAGTAATACAGGAAGGCGCGATTGCGGAAGGCTGCAAATCGCTCGTTTGGAACATCGATTTCGGCTGAAGTCATTTGCAAGCGACGCTGTAAAATCGGGCGAACCGGCAAGGTCCGGCGCGTCAATACCGTATTTTACCGGCGACCGCGCGCAAAAAACATGCACTGGCGCAAAATTTTGGCAGGTGCAGCTTTTCACGCTCCGATCCGGCGGCCCGGCTTTCAAAGAACCACAGCCGTTAAGCATTTGCTTAATTGTCAAACGACCTAGATTTATGCATTGGCTGGCTTCCAGCTTCCGTCCATGCCAAGGCGCGTTTGCCGCCTAAATTTATCTTATTGAAATAAAAAGGCTTTCTTTGAAATTCTCTATCTGGCACGTGGCTTGCTTCCATATGATCGGGAGGTGAGGTGCCTGAGCTTTGCTTTACGCAGGGCGTTGGAGAATCTGTATGCTGGACAATTTTGAAGACCATTGCTGGCGTGACATCGTTCCCGCCGAAATCCTCGAACTCTATAGCCACTACAAGCGACCGATCGCCATCGGTCCCCAGGCGGCCCTGCTGGCCATCGACCTTTATGAGCTCGCATATCAGGGCGGTCCCCTTCCCGTTTCGGAAGTCTCCAAATGATCGGCCCCCACGGACGGGTCCAATTTGATTGTTAGTGCAATGATGGTCGTGGCGCCAGCGCGGGCGGCATCGCTGGTTGGGGTTGCAGGGCCGCCCGCGCGAATGCCGGGATGAAGACCTCCGG
>Ga0180223_1000236_pt1 | contig 88423 bp, 87 predicted proteins | sample eDN5th30CKraftOP_FD_151337 | JGI IMG/M metagenome (GOLD analysis project Ga0180223, IMG submission 151337) | Enriched Organic Plus compost microbial communities from Emeryville, California, USA - eDNA 5th pass 30_C Kraft OP (version 2) (version 2) ...
TGCGCTGGGCGCCCAGCTGGCGGTGGTCCGCCGGCTTGAGCGGCGCAATGCCGTGAAAGCGCATGCGGTCCACCCCGCCCCACACCACCACATCGCCATGAAACAGCGGCACGCGCCGCGGCCTGTCGCCGCGGGCGTGGCCGCCGAACAGGAATACGGCGGCAATGCCCAGCGACACCGACACAATGGGCGCGCGCAGGTCTTTTTCATTCTTGTCCTGGTGCAGAGACATGCGCGCGCCGGGCTCATAGCGGTTGATGAGACAGGCGTCCGGCGTGAAGGCCCCATGCCCGGCCTGTTGCGACGCCTGTCCGGCCAGCCGTAGAAAGGCTTCGGGCATGGCAGGCCAGGGGCGGCCGCTTTGGGGATCGCTGGCGGCATAGCGGTAGCCCCGCTCGTCGGTGACCCAGCCCAGCGCGCCGCAATTGCTCATCGCCGCCGACATGGTGTGGCCGCCCGGCGTGACCATGCGGCGCAGCGGCGCCTGGGCCTGGATGGCCTCCAGGCCGGACAGCAGTTCGGACACGAAAGGCAGGGCAAAGCCGCGCAGCACGCAGGCCTGCTCGCCCAGGGGCTCGACGTCGGCGCTGTGAACGGGCTCGAAAAGGTCGAATGTCAAAGGTCGAACGTGGGCGCCTGCGGGTAGCCTACGTAGCCGTCCTGGATCAGCCACGCGATGTTGTCGGCATTGATTTCCAGGCCGCCCGCCAGCAGGCCGAAAGCGGCCAGCAGAGCGCGTTGCTTGGTGCCGCCCAGCGTTTTCCCGATCTGCACGATTTGCTGGGCGATGGCGGCGGGCTTGGGGGGGGTTCCGGTCCTGTCGACCCAGCGCTCCACTTCGCGGATAGCTGCCAGAATGCTTTGGTTGTTTCGGTATGTCGCGGTCATGGTTCTTCCCAGTACTCCCTACCCCCCTCAGACTGTAACTTGCAACAAAAGTTTTGAAAACATGAAACTGCCGGCAATTCTGCCGCTAATTTTTACAAAACCAGGCAACGTCGGCCTTCCCGCCCCGCATCGGCCGGGGATGCCCCCTGAGACGGCCCCGCCACGTCCCAGGAAGGGCCGGCCGGGCAGCCCCAGTGGCCTGGCGGGCCGCATCGGCCTTGAGTCCCCGGCTCGGGCCAAGGCGGGCGCGGCGGGGATGGGCGTCAGGCCGGCTGCAGATGGGGGCGGATGCGCGCCGCCATGGCTTCGAGCGCTTCCTGCGGGGCGCGCACGGCCGCATGCATGCGCAGCGCGACGCCCGTGTCCTGCGGGATGACATGGAAATGACAGTGCGGCACGGTCTGGCCCGCCGCGGCGCCGTTGAACTGGGCGACGGCCACGCCGGCCACGCCCAGGGCCTGCTTTACCGCGATGGCGACACGCCGCGTGCTGCGTATGCACGCCACCGCAGCGGCTTCGGAAAGGTCCAGCAGCGTCTCGGCCGGCTCCTTGGGAATCACCAGCACATGGCCCGGCGCCTGGGGCATCAGGTCCATGAAGGCCAATGTCTCGTCGTCCTCGTAGATTTTGATGCAAGGCGCCTCGCCGCGCAGTATCTTGGCAAAAATATTGTTGCTGTCGTAAGCCATGTCCGGAAAATCCTGATCCTGGGTTGAACACACGGCCGCCGGCGGGCGGACCTCTGCCAATAGTAACTGCAATCGGCCGTCCTCCGTCCACCGTGGCGGGCATGGCCTGCTTCCACCGGCCACGCCACCCCACCCCATTGGGAACGCGGCCGCAGAACACCGCGCGGCCCGGCTCTGGGGCAGCTTGCCCGTACCCCCGGCGTTCACCGCGCGCAACAATGCGACATAGGGCGGCACAGGGATCCTCCGCTTTTGACTATGCCACGTTCTACCCCATCCTTCGAGGAAGGTGATGAACGGAACCGAGGCATTCGGTCACCAGCATGTGCGTGCATCGGTGCATGCGCATGGCCGATTGCTTCAGGCGGGCGAGGCGCCTGCCTTGTTCCGCCCTTCCTTGACCGCCTGCTCCAGTTGCCCGTCCGTCAGGGTGGCTTCATCGGGGTCGCGGGCGCCGTCGCCATCGGTGGCGAAGCGCAATCCCTCCATGTACGGGGTGGGCTCTTTGCGGCGGTAGTCGAGGAACTCCTTGCCATAATAGGCCCGCGCCTCGTCAACGGTTTTTTCTCCCGTGACGATATCATGCATGAGGTTCAGGGCCAGGAAGTTGGCCTGCTCATCATGGCAGCGGGCGGAAACCTCTCCGGCCGTCCTTTCCACGATGACGCTGCCGTCGAATCGCGCCAGGTCGTCGAACTTGTCGACCGGCACCCGGTAATCGATGAATGATTCCACGCTGTCTATATGGGCGGTGGGGAAGTTGTGCTCGTAGAAAACCCGGGATGCGACGATGCGCTTCCAGGGCCCCGCCCTGTGCCATATCAGCCGCGCTTCCGTGATTTCCTGCGGCTCGCCATATTTTTTTATGACCAGTTGGGCGGCTTCCCGCGAGGCTTGCGGCCAGTTTTCGATGGTTTCCGAAACGGTAAGGATTTTCATGCCTGCCTCCTGTGAAAAAGGGCTGTCTGTAGGAGGAAAACTGCAGCACAAACCATGCCGGGATGACAGGATCGCCCGCCTCCATCGTCCTATGCGCGGCAAAGACGATATTCGGACTCCGCCACGCCTGTTATGGTCGGGAGCCTGTTATGGTCGGGAAACACTTTGGCGACTTCCGCCGGCGGGATTTTTTTCTTCCACACAAAGCGCACGAAACCACATCGGCATCGGACACGCGCGGCGGTCGCAGGCATGTTCTGGCTGATTGCTTTTGCCGTCGCGCGGGTTTGCGCGGCTTTGAAAAATTATGCTATAGTTTCGCTTCTTTGATCCCCGATAGCTCAGTCGGTAGAGCGACGGACTGTTAATCCGCAGGTCGCAGGTTCGAGCCCTGCTCGGGGAGCCAAAAACATATAGAAAAATCAAGCCCATACGTATTTTGCGTGTGGGCTTTTTTTCGTCCTCTTTTTTCGTTCTTTTCGTTCGTATGGGACGCAACATATGAGAGGCAGCATGAGACGCGTCGCGTATCCCAATACCCCCATCCCACGCGCAATGCGAGTGCGCCCTTGCGGCATCGCCGGCGCGGCGCGGGCGGCATCGGCAAAGAATTAACAGGGGCGTGCCGCAATGAGGGAGGACGGGCGGGTACTTGCCTTGCTGTAAACCGCCGCCCGTCAGGGATTCACCGTGGCGGTTTTTTTCAAAGGAGACCTCTATGTTCGCTCACAACAAGCGTTTGCAGTACACCGTCAGGGTGGCCGACCCTAACCCAGGGCTTGCCAATTTGCTGCTGGAGCAGTTTGGCGGACCTCAGGGAGAGTTGGCCGCCGCCTGTCGCTATTTCACCCAATACATTGGGGAAGATGATCCGGGCCGAAAGGATATGCTGATTGACATCGCCACTGAAGAGTTGAGCCACCTTGAAGTTATCGGGCATCTGGTCGCCATGCTCAACAAGGGGGCAAAAGGCGAACTCGCAGAGGCCGTCGACACTGAGGCAGAGCTTTATCGGAAACTGCATGGCGCCGGCAACGACTCACATGTCACCCAGGTTCTCTATGGCGGGGGGCCGGCGCTGACCAATTCGGGAGGCCAACTGTGGTCGGCCGGCTACATCGACACAATCGGCGAGCCCACTGCCGACCTGCGCTCGAATGTCGCCGCCGAAGCGCGGGCCAAAATCATCTATGAACGCCTCATAAATGTAACGGACGATCCCGGTGTAAAGGACGCGCTGACGTTCCTGATGACTCGGGAAGCCGCGCACTTGAAATCGTTCGAAAAGGCCTTGTATTCAATATCGTCCAATTTCCCTCCGGGCAAGCTTGCCCCCGACCCGGAGTTCGCGAATACCTACTTCAACCTGTCGCAGGGAGAAGGAGACATGGATGGCCCGTGGAACGACGAATCGAAATTCTCCAGAGTTGACGATTGGGCGTCAATGTCGGCGGTGGACGGCGGGGACGGCACAGCCTCAGTAGCGCTGGATTCGCACGCCAACGAGGTAGTGCAGGCGATGGCGGCCCGAACCGCCTCGGATCCGTCGATCGATCCCTTGACGGGCGCGGAACTGGGCAGCACTGTCCCACCCTCGACTACAGACGGCGCGGCGAGCGGAAGGGACACTGTCTAGGTCCAGTATTGGCGGCGCGCTGCGCCGCCCTCGCCCTGCCTATGCATCGCCGAGATTCACAACGACTTCGCCAATGCGGCCGCATTGCGGGCATGTCCTGCGCGCGACTATGCGAGGCGGCGATCGACATGCCGCAGCCCCGTCGACGCCAGGCCGACGCCCACCCTATCCCCAACCTATGCAAATCAGTCTAAACTTGGAAAAAAGTAACGAAAATTTAGTTTGAGTTTGACTATCGGCCCGGCACATCCAGCCCTGCCTGGGACCAGGCAGCACTCAGGCGCAGAAGGAATACACCATGACCCACGAAACCTTTCTCCTGCTCATCCAGGGGGCAGCGGCGCTAGCCCTGGTGCTTTTGCTGGTGCTGCGTGTCGGGGACGGGCCCGATGACGAGTAAAAAGCTGCTCCGCGCCCTTCTTCCAGCCTAGGGGGGCGGGACGCACTGTACTTGGATAATGGAAAAAAGCGCCCTGTGCGCAAGCAATTCCAGGCGCGCTGGACAGCCCGCCTCGATTCGCGCCTCTTCTTGTCGGCCAGGCACACCCCTTGCGCCACTCCTGCATGACAGCCAACAGGAGTCAGCCATGGCAAAGCCGATACCAGACACTGACCCGCTCAAGCGGAAGCCGTCCGGACAGAGCAGTAAAGTGCCGGAAGGCGGCAATATGGACGCCCGCTTGCATGGGACCTCCGGACCCGGGCAGCACCCCTCCGATGTCGATGACACCGGCAAGCCGACCAAGAGGAACCCCGGGCATACGAACCCCGCGCACAATACGCCGGGGCACGAACGGGGCGACAAACCCGACCGGCGGCCGCGCTCGGCCCAAGTCCAGCCCCCAAGCTACCCGGGGATAATGGGCCCGAAGGCTCGAGCCCTGGCCGATCAGTCGAAGCCGCCCACCGAGCCCAGCTCTGAAAAGCATCCTGAAACCATACCCCCGCGGCGACGCAACCCCGGACGCGGACCAAAGTAAGCTATTGCGCTCAGTCGCCGGAACGGCGTATGTTTCGGGACGCGGCCCGATTCAGGCGCGCCGCCTCGTCTTCGGCGTAGTCGCGCTCGCCCGGCTCGTACGACCCTTCGTACATGCATTTGCTGGGGTTCCAACGGCATTCCCCGCCGCCGTCCGAGCCCCCCGGGCCGACCATGGAGCACCCGGACGCCAGTGCGGCAAAAAACAGCGCCACGCCGCATCGACCCAGTGTTTGAACAGAAGACATATGCTTTTCCCTACAGTGGTGCCCGGGCCATTGTATAGGAAGCGCCTTGCCGGCGGTAGAATGGGCGGCCGGCCCGCGGCCTTCATGCAACCAGGAATCACACCAATGACTGCTCATTCGCAACCCCGTCGTTCCCTTTTGAACCGTTATTGGCATCCCCTCCCCACCCTGCTGATCGCGGGCGCGCTCAGCGCGTTGTACTTCGGCCTGACCGGCACGGTCTGGGCCGTAACGGGCGAATTCACCCGGCTGGGCGGGCAGATGCTTCATTTGTTCGGCGTGGACACCAGCGGATGGGGCTACTTTGACCTGGTCAAGATAAAGGGCACGACACTGACGCGCAGCGACGGCTGGATTGTGTGGGGCATGTTCGCCGGGGCCCTCGTGATGGTGCTGTTGAACAATAACTTCCGGATCCGGGTTCCGCATCAGAAGCGCCGGTTCGCGCAAGGCCTGCTGGGCGGCGTGATCGCGGGCTTCGGCGCCCGCCTGGCCATGGGTTGCAACCTGGCGGCCTTTTTTACAGGCGTGCCGCAGTTTTCTGTTCATGCCTGGATATTCATCGTGGGCACCGGCGTCGGCACCTTCGCCGGCACCCGCATCATCACCCGTGGCTGGTGGAAAGGCCGCCCCAGGCTCAGCGCCGGCTATGTCCGGCCGACGGCGCCGCGCGGCGGGCGCATCCAGCCTATCCTGGGAGCCGGACTTGCCGGGGCCTACGCCGCACTGACGCTATGGTTCTTCTTGTCAGGCCAGACCATGCTGGGCATGGGGGCCTTGGCCGGCGCGCTGTTCGGCGTCCTGGTCGAACGCGGGCAGATTTGTTTCACCTCGGCCTTCCGCGACCTGTGGATCATGGGCCGAGCCGTCATGGCCAAGGCCATCATCGCCGGCATGGCGGTCAGTTCCCTCCTCACCATCCTGGCCATCGGCGTCTACGGCATCCCGCCCATCACCCAGGTTGCCGCTCTGGGCACCGTGGTCGGCGGGCTGCTGTTCGGCGTGGGCATTGTCATGGCCTCAAGCTGCGAAACCGGCATGATGTTCCGGCTTATGGAAGGCCAGATGCTGTATCTGGCGGTTTTCATCGGCAATATCGCCGGCGCCACGCTGCTGGCCTATTCATGGGACCACGGCGTCTACAACCTGCTGGTCGCCGGCGGCCAGAAAATCAATCTAGTCGGCCTCGTCGGCCCCGTCGGCGCCATCAACCTGACCCTGGCCCTGCTGGCTATACTGTATGCGTTCATCGTCGTGCGCGAAAAAAAGCACCTGAAAGCCGGCGCGAAATCCGCCCCGGTCCCGACCCACAAAGGAATGCAAGACCATGCAAACTGAAGCTGGCCCGGACTTCACATTGGACCTGCGCGGCGAGTCCTGCCCCTACCCCGTCATTTACACATTGGAAACGCTGGAAGGCATGAAAAAAGGCCAATTGCTGCACGTGATCACCGACTGCCCCTCGTCCTTTCGCAATGTGCCCGAAGAAGCGCTGCGCCGCGGCTATGTGTTTGCGCGGGACCCCGTCCAGAATGGACAGGAATATCTGTTCTACATCATTGCCTGACACCCATCGCCTGAAAAGAAGAGAAACCATGACACAGACCACCCCCCAGATTTTCCGCGCCGACCAGGTCGGCAGCTTTCTGCGTCCCAAATATCTGCTCGAGGCGCGCGATCAGTACGCAAAGGGCGAAATCAATGCCGGACAGCTGCGCCAGGTAGAGGACAAGGCCATCACGGAAATCGTCAGGTTTCAGGAAGACGTGGGCCTCAAGACAATTACCGACGGCGAGTTCCGCCGCACGTATTTCCACGTGGACTTTCTAAAACAGCTGGGCGGCGTGCAAAGCGACGAGCCTTTCACCATCCAGAAACCCGACGGCACGCTGGAACTGGCGCCGCCGACCATACGGGTGGTGGACAAGGTGCGCCACGTCAAGGACATCCAGCGCGCCGACTTCGAATACCTGAAGTCGCAGGTGTCGCCGGGGCATACGCCCAAGGTGTGCATCCCCTCGCCCACCATGCTGCATTTTCGCGGCGGCCGGGGCGGCATCAGCAAGGAACACTATCCCGAACTCGATCCCGCCTTCTACCAGGACGTGGCCGACGCCTATGGCGACGAGCTGCGTTCGCTGGCGGCGGCGGGCTGCAGCTATGTGCAGATGGACGACACCAACCTGGCCTATCTGTGCGACGAGAAAATGCGCGAGGCCGCCCGCAGCCGCGGCGACGACCCCAACGAGCTGCCGCACCGCTATGCCGCCTTCATCAATCGCGTGGTGGCGCAGCGCCCCGAAGGCATGACCCTGGGCGTGCACCTGTGCCGCGGCAACTTCAAGAGCACGCACGCGGCGGCGGGCAATTACGAGCCCGTGGCCGAGGCGCTGCTGTCCGAAATGCACGTGGACACTTACTTCCTGGAATACGATGACGAACGCAGCGGCGATTTCCGCCCCTTGCGCTTCCTGCCCAAGGGCAAGCTGGTGGTGCTGGGCCTGGTCACGACCAAGTTCGGCAAGCTGGAATCCAAGGACGACCTGAAGCGCCGCATCGACGAGGCGGCCAAGTACGCGCCGCTGGAGCAGTTGGCGCTGTCGCCGCAATGCGGTTTCTCCAGCACGGTGCACGGCAACGACATCGCGGTGGAAGACCAGCGCAACAAGCTGCGCCTGGTCATCGAGACCGCGCAGGAAGTGTGGGGCACGATCTAGGGCCGGGCGCGACGATGCGTCCGTGCCGGGGCGAACCCCGCCATCACCGGCATTTTCCAGGGTCTGGAGCATAAATGAACGACAACAGCCTGCATTACCGCACTTTCATCATCCTGCTGGTGATCGTCACGCTGGCCTTCGGGCGGTTGCTGCTGCCCTACTACGGCGCGGTGTTCTGGGGCGCCATACTGGCCATCAGCTTCATGCCGCTGCACCGGCGCCTGCTGGCGAAACTGCCCGGCCGCCCCAACCTTGCCGCCATCACCACGGTGCTGCTGTGCCTGGTGGTGGTGATATTGCCCCTCATCCTGCTGGCGGGCTCGCTGCTGAACGAAGGCACGACCATGTACCGGCGCATCGAAAGCGGCCAGCTCAACCTGGGCGCCTATTTCGAACAGGTCATGGGCGCCCTGCCGCCGTCCCTGCACCAGATGCTGGACCATTTCGGTGTGGCGGACATCTTCAGCCTGCGGGAAAAACTATCGGCCGGCGCCTTGCAGGGCAGCAAATTCCTGGCTTCGCAGGCGGTCAACATCGGCCAGAACACATTCGAATTCCTGATCGGCCTGGGCATCATGCTGTATCTGCTGTTCTTCCTGCTGCGCGACGGCGCGGGGCTGGCGCGCCGCATCATCACATTGATACCGCTCAGCCAGGAACACAAACAGCTGCTCATCCTGAAATTCGTCACCGTGGTGCGCGCCACGCTCAAGGGCAATATCGTGGTGGCCGCTACGCAAGGGGCGCTGGGCGGCATCATCTTCTGGATACTCGGGATAGAAGGCGCACTGCTGTGGGGCGTGCTCATGGCACTGCTGTCGCTGCTGCCGGCCGTGGGGGCGGCCATCATCTGGCTGCCGGTGGCCGTCTATTTCCTGGTCACGGGCGCCATCTGGGACGGCGCCATCCTGATCCTGTACGGGGTACTGGTCATCGGCCTGGTAGACAACATCCTGCGGCCGCTGCTCGTGGGCAAGGACACGAAAATGCCCGACTATGTGGTCCTGATCTCCACCATCGGCGGGCTGACCACCTTCGGCCTGAACGGCTTTGTCATCGGGCCGCTGATCGCCGCCCTGTTCATGGCGGTGTGGGCGCTTTTCCCCTCGGCGGTACAGGAGCACAACGGGGGATAGGCCAGGCCGCGCGTCAATATTGTTACAAAAGGTAGACGAAACTTTTGATTTCTGCTGCAATGCTCTATTACCTTTTATTTGGTTTTTGGACATGCAATGGAAACTCCGGCCAATTCCGCGCCCCCCGAGGATCTCGCCCCCTATACCCTGACAGACGCTTCCGAAATTCTGGCGGTTTTGCGGGCCATCGACGAGCGCAACACCCCCTTGAAAATACGCATCCATGCGGACCAGGCTCCCGTGCCTTCCAGCCTGCTCGAAATGGACGCCGGCGCAGCCAGCCTGGTATTGGACAACCCCGCGGGCCGGGCATTTGGCCGGCAGGCCGAATCGGCCGAATCGGTGCGCGTCCATGCCTCGCTGGACCGCGTCCACATCCAGTTTGACGCCACGCCGGTCCTGCCCTGCGTCCACCAGGACCGCGAAGCGCTGCGCGCCCCGTTGCCCAGCCGGCTGATACGCGTCCAGCGCCGCGACTATTTCCGCGTCGGCATCCCCGTCTCCCATCCGGTGCTGTGCCATGTACCCCTGGCCCGCGGCACGGCGGAGCTGCCGCTGGTCGACATCAGCGCCGGCGGCGTCGCCCTTTACGACGACGCCGGGCAGCTGCAGCACGTGCGCGGCACCATATACCAGAACTGTGCCATCACCCTGTCCGGCATCGGCACCGTCACCGTAACGCTGCGCATCGCCTATGTGCAACAACAGACGCTGCCCAACGGCAAGCGCCGCTGCCGCGTAGGCTGTGCCTACGTCGACCCGCGCGGCCTGACCCTCAACACCATCCAGCGCTACGTCACCAAGCTGGAGCGCGAGGCCCTGGCCCGCGAACGCGGCTTCGACTAACCGCATGCGGCCGCACATTATTGTGTATAATCGCTGGCTTGGCAGATTCTGCCGCTTTAGCTCAGTTGGTAGAGCAGTTCATTCGTAATGAAAAGGTCGCCAGTTCGAATCCGGCAAGCGGCACCAGTATTGAAAAAGGGCAGCCCCAGGGCTGCCCTTTTTGCATGGGCGCGCAAACATGTCCGGCATGCCCTGGAGCCGGCCTGGAACAGGGCCGGGCAGCGCAAGGCCGCTACGGCACCCAGCCGGCAAACAAGGGGCCGAACAGCGCCTGGGCCTTGTGGATGACGGCATACAGGATGGCCAGGAAGCCCAGCCCGATCAGAATCAGGCCAGGGTTGCGGTCGCGCAGGCCGAAGCCGATGAAGGTCAGCAGCACCCCCAGGACGAAAACCGCCAATAGTGCCGTATTGTGGAAAAACATGGCTTGCCCCCTGGCCTTGCGTTTACGCGGACAAGGCAAGGATAGCCACGCGCGAAGCGCCGTGTGTTGATTCATGTCAAGCACTTGCGGCGTTCCGAGCCCGCATCGTCAGAAACGGTGGGCCAGCCCCACGCCATAGACATTTGCCGAACCCGTCTCGAAAGACTTGTGCGCAAAATCGACATATAGCCCCGTCCTTGCGGAAAGCGCGTAATGCGAGCCCAGGGCCACCATGCGGCGTGCTCGGGAGCCGTCCAGGTCCAGCCGGCCCCAGCCGGCCTTGAGCGTGTGGCGCCCCGCCCTGTAGGAAACGCCGAACGTCAGCGCCTTCGCCACGGAAGCGTTCGCGACGCTTCTGTCGAAGGCGGCCATGAGCGACCAGGACGCAAGCGTCGCCTTCAGCCCGTAAAAGGCATCGGTGTGGCCGGCGCTGTTGGTGGCGTGGGCGGCCATGCCGGCCAGCATGTCGCTCTGGTACAGCAGCGCGGCGCCGCGCGCCCTGCGCCTGCCGTCGCGCCTGTCCGGCGAAGCGCTCAGGTGCAGCGCGAATCCTTGGATCCAGGGGCTTTGATAGAAAATGCCGTTGTTCAGGCGGCCATAGTCCGGATAGCCATTGTTGGCATACGGATCGGACGGGAAATGATAATGCCACAGGTCCCACGCGGGCGAGGCCACCGAATCAAAGTTTTCCCAGGGGTCGAAGCGCCAGTCGTTGGCGTACATGATGTCCAGCCTGCGCCCGAACTGCACCGCGCCCAGCCCGCCCTTCAGCCCCACCGTGGATTCGCCGTGCCACAGCGGCGATTTGCCGGGAAATTCCAGCGTGCCCGTGGCGGGGTCGAAACGGGTGGAAAGGGCGAATGTGGCGCTCACGCCCGCGCCCAGAGGTTCGGAACCGGAAAAAGCGACATGGCTTTTCTGGATGGCCCCCACACCGGTGTGCCCTTCCATGCTGCGCAATACGCCGATATCGACCAGGCCGTCGATGGAAATGGCCGTCTGCGCACATGCGGCGGACGCCGCCGACAGCCCGGCAGCCAGGCAAGACACCATGGCCAGCCGCCTGCGCCCTGTCTTGCGCGGCGGACGGATACAGTCGGCAGGCGGTGCATGGAGATTGACTGCTGGCATAACGGCCCATGATAACCGATGGCGCCGGCGCTATAATCTGCGCCAGCCCCAGGCGCCGCGCCCTTCGCGGCCGCCCGCTCCTTCCCCACCCCTTGCGACACAACAATAACAATGGACCCCAGGACCGCCCTGCTCGTCGCTTTCCTGATGATAATGGCCAACGGCTGCGTGCTTGGCCTGGTGCGCCGTCACCTGTGGGCGTCCATGCAGCCGGCCGCGGCCCGCTGGCAGATGGGCACTTTCATTGTCGCGGCGGGCTGTCTGTCCTTCATGTTCAGCGGCCAGTTCCCGCCAGCGCTGTCACTGCCCCTGTCCAATGGGCTGATCATGATGGGCATGGCCGCCTACTGGCATGCCTTGCGTCTGTATTACGGCAAGCCGCCCAAGAAGGCGATCGCAAACCTCGCCGTGCTGGCCGGCGTGGCAAGCAATGTCTGGTTCAACATCGCATACCCTTCCCCCGAATGGCGCATCTACATCGCCTCGGCGGTATGGATAGTGCTGCTGGCGGGCAGCATCACCACATTGCGTGCGCACGCCGCCCAGGACGCCTCCCGCAGCAGCCGGGCCTTGACGGGCATCTTCCTGCTCATCGCGCTGTTCACCGCGCTCAGGGCGCTGTATTACGTCAATGCCTCATTGCCGGTGAACTTCAGCGTTCTGAACAATGCCGACCTCATGAACCGGCTGACGCCGATGCTGGCCGTCAGCCTGCCCATCATCGGCACCACCGCCTTCCTGCTGATGTGCTATGACCGGATGCGCCAGAAGTCGGCCGAAGAAGCCGAGCACTCCCGGCAAAGCAGCCGCTACAAGTCAGAGGCCATCAGCTATCTGGGACACGATTTGCGCGCGCCCCTGGCCAGCATCGTCGGCCATATCAGGCTGCTGCGCGAATCGGGCACCCCCGAACAGGCAAGCCATCTGCTGGCCATCGAGCGCAGCGCCGGCTACCAACTGGCCCTGATAGACGAAATTCTGGATTTCGCCCGCCATGAACTGCGTCCCCTGGAGATCCGGCTGCGGCCGGTCAGCTTGCTCGACCTGCTGGACGACGTGGTCCTGCATGCCGACATCCTGAGCCGGCAGCAGGACAATGCCTTCGCCTTTACCGCCGATACCCCGCTGCCCGCGTCGATCACCACGGATGGCCGCCGCCTGCGGCAGGCTCTGCTGAACCTGGTCTCCAACGCCGCCAAGTTCACGCGCAAGGGTACCATCCGGCTGACCGCCAGCGCCGACACGCAGAACGGGAGACACATGCTCAGGTTTTCCGTCACCGATTCCGGCATAGGCATCGATCCGGCCGCCCATCTTTCGGTGTTCAAACCTTTCGAACAAGCCGCGCCCGAAACAGGCGGCGCCGGCCTGGGCCTGTATATCGTGCAGAACATCGTCCAGAACCTGGGCGGTGAACTGCGCCTGCAAAGCGCGCTGGGCACAGGCAGTTGCTTCAGCTTCGCCATTCCGGCCCGCCCCCTGACGGACGAGACCATCACACCGCGTTTCGACACCCCGGCCCCGGCAGCACCGGCCCCCCGGCCGGCGCCGACAGAATGCCTGGCCGCCGGCATCCCGGGCGGCCAGCTGGACGAACTGGCCAGTCTTTCCAGGCAGGGCCAGCTCAGCGACATCGAAAGCTGGCTGGAAAGCCACGCCCAGGCGCATCCGGACAATGAACGCTTCTTCCACGAATTGGGCGAAGCCCTCCAGCGCCTGGATTTCCAGCGCATCGAATCGCTTGCGCAGTCCGGCTCGGCCTGACTCCTACGGCCCGGTACGGCACTTGCCTGCAAGGTGTGCGCAAGCCGACAAACATGCCGACCGGAGGAAAAGTGGACGCCATTTCTATCGAATCGCCCAAGCAGCTTCGCATTCTGACCTGGCACATCCATGGCAACTATCTGTATGCGCTGACCCGGGTGCCGCACCAGTTCATCGTCCCCTTCCACACCGACGGACGGCCCGGCTACGCCCCCCTGGGCGACAAAATTCCGTGGGGGCCGCACGTCCGGCAGATCGACGCCGGCGCCATCGCCGATGAAGAATTCGATTGCGTCATATACCAGTCCCGCGCGGCCTATGAAGAGGACGCCCCCCTTTTGCTGACTCCGCGACAGCGCGCCCTGCCCAGCATCTACATCGAACACGATCCTCCCCGGCCCTGCCCCGTGGACACGCCGCACTGGTTCAGGCATGAACGGGGGATGCTGGTCCATGTCACCCATTACAACGCCTTGAACTGGGATGCCGGGGACCAGCCCACGCGGGTGATAGAGCATGGCGTGCCCGTGGATCCGGCGCTGCGCTATGCCGGCGACATACCGTCGGGCATAACCGTCATCAATGGACTGCCGCAGCGCGGCCGGCGGATGGGCGCGGATATGTTCGAATGGACGCGCCGCCAGGTGCCGCTGCAGCTGATCGGCATGCAAAGCGAGCAGATGGGCGGGCTGGGCGAAGTCCCCAATCTGGAGGTCGGCGCCGCCATGGCGCGCCATCGCTTTTTCTATACGCCCATACGCTACACCAGCCTGGGGCTGGCGCTGGTCGAAGCCATGCTGATAGGCGTGCCCGTGGTCGGCGTGGCGGCCACCGAACTGCCCACCGTCATCGTCAACGGCGTAAACGGCTATACGCACACCGACAGGCGCCTGCTGGTGGACGTGATGCGTCAGTTGATCGCGGAACCCGCCCTGGCTCGCCAGTGGGGCGAGGCGGGGCGGCGCACCGCGCTGGCGCGCTTCGGCATGGCGCGCTTCATCGGCGACTGGATGGAGACCATCGCCCAGGTGTCCGAAACCGTCCGCCCGGCCATGCGCGCCACCGTGGAGCAGGCAGGCTGAACGGGCGTTCCGCGGTGCTACCAGAGCGTGCCCTGCACGCCGTCCCCGCCTTTGGAGGCGTCTTCGGCCTCTGCCTCGCCCCCGGCCGCCCCCGTGCCGCCTGTCTGACCCGCGCCGCCTGTCTGGCCGGCGCCGTCCGTCTTGACGGCGTCCGTCTGCTCCGGCGGCGCTTCTCCGGTGGCGGGGGCGGGCGTGCGGTTCTGCAGCCAGTCTATGCCTTGCTCACCCTTTTCCGACAGCCATTCATTGGCCTTCAGAAAATGGCCGCAGCCGATGAAGGGCCGCGGCGGGCGCATGGCGGAAAGCGGCGAGGGATGGTTGGCCTTGAGCACCAGCAGCGGCCCCGCCGGCTTGTGGACCTGCAACAGCTGCTGCTTGGACTGCGCGTGCGCGCCCCACAGCAGGAATACTTTGGGACGCGGCTCTTGCAGCACCCGCAACAGGATGGCGTCGGTTACGGTTTCCCAACCCTTCTTGGCATGTGAACCGGCCTTGTGCGCCTCGACCGTAAGCGAGGTGTTGAGCAGCAGCACGCCCTGGCGCGCCCAGCGGATCAGGCTGTTGCGCTGCTGGACGAATTCGTCGGGATACTCGCGGGCCAGCTCGGCGAACATATTGCGCAGGCTGGGGGGGATAGGGCATGCGTCGGGCACCGAAAACGCCAGGCCTTGCGCCTGGTTGGGCCCGTGGTAAGGGTCCTGGCCCAGGATGACCACCCGCACATCCCGCGGCGCGACCTCAAGCAGCGCCCGGAAGGGGCGCAGGGGGAATATCTGCACGCTGGCCGCCAGCCGTTCGCCCAGGAAGGTGTCCAGGTCCTGAAGAACAGCATGGACTTCCGGGTCGGCGAAAGCGCTTTGCCACGCCTCGGGCAAGGCGCGCAGATGCGCCGCCAGATCGCCCTGGAAAGCATTTTGAGCATGAGAGGAAGACATGGAGACAAGCTCCGGAAAAATTGACGGAAATGACAGCCGCGCCCCGGCGCGGCAGCCCTGCGGGAAGATGCTGGTCAGCCGCGCGCCCGCCGCAGCGCCAGCCCCAGAAACAACAGCATCCAGCCCTGGAACAGCAAGTCGAAGGCCAGCAGGAAGCCCAGGATCCAGACGCTGTTTTCAGGCCAGCCGATGGCGATGAGCAAGCCTGCGAGCAGCGTGACGAGGCCGGACAGGGCCAGCCATTGCCAGCCTTCGCGGCCGCGATTGCCGAACCAGACCCACAGGCGGAACGCCCCGGCCCCGATCAGCGAGGCGCCCAGCAGCAAGGTCAGCAAGGCCGCACCCGCGGCCGGATTGGCGACGGCCAGGACGCCCGCCGCCAGGTACAGCAGGCCGCTCAGGCTCCAGAACAGAAAGCCGGGCCAGTTTTTGACCTGCCAGGCATGCACCAACTGGCCGACGCCGCCCAGCGCCATCAGGATGCCCACGTACAGCACGCTGACCAGTGTGGCGCTGAGCACGTAGACGCCCGCCGCCAGCCCGAGCGCCAGCAGGATGACGCCCACCGCGACAAACCAGCCCCACCGGGCGCCCATGGCCTGCATGGCCTGCTGCAGGCGGCTGCGGTCCGGATCCTGTAAAGGTTCTGTCATGAGATTGCTCCTGAAACGTATTTATCCCATCCGGGGCCGGTCGCCTTGTCCTACCTGGCCTGCGCCGCGCGCTGCGTCGCCCATGGCACCAGTTGTCCGGCCAGGGTGTCTGCCGCCTGGCCGAAGGCCTGGACGACTTGCGCGACTTCTTTGCCCTGCGACGGCACACTGGCCTCAAAGCGCCGCGCCGCCAGCAGCGTGCCCGAGCCGGCCCGCGCCAGCATGGCGTCCAGGCGCAGCCGGACGACGGGCGCGCCGTCCACATATTGCGCCTGGAATGCCGTCAGGTCGCCGCCCAGTTCGAGGTCGGCATGCAACTGCCCGCCGCCCGCCGCCACGGCCCTGAACCCGCCGCTGTCGCGAAACGCGTCCACCAGGCGGTCGCGCAGCAGGACGGTGGCCGAGTCGCTCCAGCGCGCGCCCTTGTAGGCGCTGATCTCGTCGCCTCGCGGGGCCACCAGGATGCGCTCGCTGTCGATGAGCTGGTTGCCGCGCGGCGTGGCCACCCGCAGCGACAAAGGCAGGGGCGAAGGCTGGCGCGGCACGGCTGCCTGCGGCTCGGGCAATTGGTAGAAAACCAGGGTTTCGCCCTTGGGCAGCACGGTGCATGCCGGCAGCAGGACCAACGCCGCGGAAAGCAGCGCGGCCGGCTTCAAGGCTGCCCAGCGGCGTGCGGGCCTTGTTCGCGGATGTGTTTTCACGGTTCGAACTCCTGGATTTTCTGGCGTCCCAGCAAGTAATTGGCCGGATTGTCCTCCAGACGGCGCATGACCGCCTGCATGGAGGCCAGGGTGCTGCGCAACTGCCGCAGGGCCGGGCCGACGTCCTGCAGCCCGGACATGCCGCTGCCCAGCGCGTCGCGATTGTCGGCGATGAGCCTGTCGAGGTTGCCGCCGGCCCGCTCGAGCGCCGCCATTGCCTGGCGCGCGCTGGCCAGCGTGGCGGCGCCCTGTCCCTGCAGCAGCCCGTCGGCGCGGCGCATCAGCGTGGACGCATCGCGCAGCGTGGCATCGGCCTGCGCGCTGGCGCGGCTGAGGTTTTGCAATACGGCGGTGACATTGTCGTTCTGGCTGGCCATGGCCGCCGAAATGCGTTCCAGGTTTTCCAGCGCCTGGCCGACGCGCTGGGCATTGTCGGGCGACAGCATGGTCTTGGCGCTGACGATGAGCTCGGTCAGGTTGGTCATGAGGTTGTCGCTGTTGGCCAATAGCTGCGTAATGGGCGAAGGCGTGGCCACGATGACCGGGTCGCCGTTCTCGGGGACCGGCAGCAGCGGGCTTTCCGGCGAGCCGCCGCTCAGGCCGATGACCGAGGCCCCCGTGACGCCCGTCAGCACCAGGCGGGCCTGCGTGTCCCGCCGGACGGGGATGTTGTCCTGGACCTTGATGCGGGCCCGCACCGTGCGCGGATCGCCGGGGTCCAGCGACAGCTTGACCACCTCGCCGACCTTGATCCCGCTGTATTGCACCGCGCTGCCCTCGGACAGGCCGCGCACGGCCTCATTGAAGACCACCACATAATGGCGCTCGCCGCCGTTCTTGCCGGCGCCGCCCAGCCACAGGGCGAAGACCACCGCGACGGCCGCCGCCAGGACGGTGAAAAGCCCGATCAATACGTGATGCGCGCGAGGTTCCATCTATTCTGTTCTCCGAAACTTGGCGGCGGCCTGCTGCGCGGCACGGCCCCTGGGGCCATGGAAATACTCGCGCACCCAGGGGTCGTCGGCATCCTGCACCACCTGCAGCGTATCCGCGATCAGCACGCGCTTGCGGGCCAGGACGGCCACCCGGTCGCATATGGAATACAGCGTGTCCAGGTCGTGCGTGACGAGAAACACGGTCAGCCCCAGCGCGTCGCGCAAGGTCAGGATGAGCTGGTCGAATGCGCCGGCGCCGATGGGGTCCAGCCCCGCGGTCGGCTCGTCCAGGAACAGTATATCCGGGTCCAGCGCCAGGGCTCGCGCCAGCGCCGCGCGCTTGATCATGCCGCCCGACAGCGAACCCGGATACTGGCCGCCCGCGTCGGGCGCCAGACCGGCCAGGGCCAGCTTCATTTCGGCCAGCCGCTCGGCCTGCGCGCGCGGCAGGCCCGCCTGCTCGATGAGAGGCACGGCCACGTTCTCGACGACGGTCAGCGACGAAAACAGGGCCCCGCGCTGGAACAGCACCCCGAAACGCCGCTCAATGTGCGAGCGCCGCTCCGGCGCCAGCGCCAGCAGGTCCTGGCCGAAGATGTGGATGCTGCCGCCGGAAGGCTTTTGCAGGCCCACGATGGAGCGCAGCAGCACCGACTTGCCGGTGCCCGAACCGCCCACCACGCCCAGGATCTCGCCCTTGCGCACGTCCAGGTCCAGGCTTTCGTGCACCTTGTGGCTGCCGAACTGATTGGTCAGGCCCCGCACCTGCACAATGGCTTGCTGCGCGTCTACCATCCCATCTCCATGAAGAACAGCGCCGCCAGCGCATCCAGCAGAATGACCACAAAGATGGACTGCACCACGGCCGAGGTGGTGTGCTCGCCCACCGACTGGGCGCTGCCGCTGACCTTGAAGCCCTCCATGCAGCCTATGACGGCGATGAGGTAGGCGAATACGGGCGCCTTGGCCATGCCCAGCAGGAAGTGGCGCAGCTCGATGTCGCGCTGGAAGATCGTCAGGAACATCGTGGGGGAGATGTCCAGCGCCACAGCGCACACCAGCGCCCCGCCCGCAATGCCCGACACCATGCCGATGAAGGTCAGAACCGGCATGGACACCAGCAGCGCCAGCACGCGCGGCAGCACCAGCAGGTCGATGGGGCTCAGGCCCAGCATGCGGATGGCGTCGATTTCTTCGTTGGCCTTCATGGACCCCAGTTGGGCGGTGAAGGCGCTGGCGGTGCGGCCGGCGATGAGAATGGCGGTCAGCAGCACGGCGAATTCGCGCAGGAACGAAAAGCCCACCAGGTTGACGGTATAGACGGTGGCGCCGAAATCGGCCAGCACCGTCGCGCCCAGGAAAGCGATGACCGCCCCCACCATGAAGGTCAGCAAGGCCACGATGGGCACGGCGTTCAGCCCGGTCTGTTCTATCTGGGCGGCCACCGAGGTCATGCGCCAGCGGCCCGGCCGCGGCAGATTGCGCGCCAGCGCCTCCAGCGTCAGGCCGATGAAGCCCAGCAAGCCGGCCGACTGGCGCCCCGCCCGGTCCAGCCCCAGCCCGATGCGGCCCAGCAGTTCGCGCCAGGCGGACACGTGCGGCGCTGGCGCCAGGCCGGGCGCGCCGGCCCTTGCCGCCGCCACGGCGCGCAGCAGGGCGCGCCGCTCGGGCGGCAGGCCGTCGGCCCGGTCCAGCGCGGCAAGCAGAGCTTGCGCGCCCAGCAAGTCCGCCAGTTGCGACGCCCCCGCGGTGTCCAGGCCGCTCAGGCCGCTGAAGTCGATGCGCCCCGCCGCCGCGGCCGCCACATCGGCGGGGCGGGCGCGCAGCGCCGCTATCTGCCTGGCCAGCTCGGCGTAATGCGGCAGCGTCCATGCGCCGCGCAATGCCAGGCCCGCATGGGCGGCGTCGGGCTCGAACACCAGAAGGGGCGCGTCCGCTATTCCAGCCATACGGTAAAGTCGCCTACGGGCGCGCGCGGCGTGCGGAAGGTATTGACGAGAGCCGAGGGGTCGGCATAACCCAGGGCCATGCCGCAGACCAGCATTTCGTCCGGGCCGGCGCCGATGTGCGGCAGGATGATGCTGGCATAGCTGTTCCATGCCGCCTGAGGGCAGGTGTCCAGGCCGCGCGCCCGCGCCGCCACCATGATGTTCTGCAGAAATGCGCCGCAATCTATCAGTGCGCCCTGCCCCATGATGCCGTGCACGGTGAACATCAGCCCTACCGGCGCATCGAAGAAACGGAAATTGCGCTGGTGCTGCGCGTGCATCTTGTCTTTCTCGCCCTTCTGGATGCCCAGCAGGCCGTACAGGCCCCAGCCGTTTTCGCGGCGCCGCTCCAGAAAGGGGCTGATCCACTGGCGCGGATAATAATCGTAGGCTTCCCGGAAATCGGCCGCGCGCGCCGGATCGGCATACACGGAATCATGTGCCGCGCAGACTTTTTCGGCCAGCGTGTCGCGGCACGCGCCCTGCAGCACATAGGCCTTCCAGGGCTGGCTGTTGGCGCCGGATGGCGCGCGGCTGGCCACGGCCAGGATTTCCCCCAGCGTGCCGCGCGGCACAGGCCGGTCGAGGAAGGCGCGGATGGACTGCCGGCCTTCGATGGCTTCATCGACAAAGGCGGCTCGGCTGGAATCGGCGGCAGTGCGAGACATGTTCGGCAGGACTCCTGATGCGGCGAAACAGCCGCCAGTTTAATGTGCCACGCCAAAAATGGCCAAGCTGTACTATAGCGCCATGTCTACCCTGCTCGACCCCTGGCATGCCAGCCTGGAACTGGTTTTCTCGCGCCGCGAGCCCGGCGCCACTGTTCTCGGCCAGCGCCGCCACGAAGGGCCGCTGATGGTACAGAAGGCGCTGTATCCAGAAGGGCCCGGCATCTGCCATGTGGCGCTGCTGCATCCGCCCTCCGGCATCGCCGGGGGCGACAGGCTGCGCATGGACATCCGGGTCGACGAGGGCGCGCATGCCGTGCTGACCACGCCGGGGGCCACGCGCTGGTATAAGGCCAACGGCCGGCGCGCCGCCCAGAGCGTGGACATACGTGTACAAGCCGGCGCATGCCTGGACTGGCTGCCGGGCGAGAACATTTTCTTCGAGGACGCCGATGCCGATTCGCGCCTGTGCGTGCACCTGAGCACGGGCGCGCGCGCCGTCGGCTGGGAGATCACGCAGCTGGGCAGCGCCGGCGTGCCCGGCCACTGGATGAGCGGGCGCGTGGGACTGGACACCGCCTTGATGCTGGACGGCCGGCCGCTGTGGCTGGACGCCGGGGAACTGCGCGCCGACAGCCCCTTGCGCCACGGCGGGAACGGCCTGGCGGGCTTTCCCGTGATGGCCACGCTGTGGGCCTTTGGCCCCGCGCTGGCGCGCGACCAGGCCGACGAACTGGGCCGCGCCCAGCCCTGGGGGGGCGCCCTGCGGGCCGGCCTGACCCAGCGCGACCTGCCCATGGGGCAAGGTTTGATCCTGGCGCGCGTGCTGGGTGAACACGTGCAGGAAGTCAGGCGCCACCTGATCGGCCTATGGGGGCAATTACGGCCTTTGCTGCTGGGCCGAGAAAGTGCATACTTGCGGCTCTGGAATACCTGACGCAACGACACCCGCCGCCAAGGAAGCAACCATGGACCTCACCCCCCGCGAAAAAGACAAGCTGCTCATTTTCACGGCCGCCCTTTTGGCCGAAAGACGCAAGGCACGGGGCCTGAAGCTCAACCATCCCGAGGCGGTCGCCTTCATTTCCGCCGCCCTCATGGAGGGCGCCCGCGACGGGCGCAGCGTTGCCGACCTCATGCACTACGGCACCACGCTGCTGGGCCGCGGCGACGTCATGGAAGGCGTCCCCGAAATGATTCCCGACATCCAGGTCGAGGCCACCTTTCCCGACGGCACCAAGCTCGTCACCGTGCATCAGCCCATTGTCTAGCCGCGGCAGCCCCCCGGTCCGCGGCGCTTCGCCCACACCGCCCCTTCAGGAAATACATGATGATCCCTGGTGAAATCCTCGCCGAAAGCGGCGATGTCCCGCTCAATGCCGGCCGCCGCACCTGCCTGGTCGACGTCCTGAACACTGGCGACCGCCCCGTACAGGTGGGGTCGCACTACCATTTCGCCGAGGCCAACGGCGCGCTGGAATTCGACCGTGGCGCGGCGCACGGCATGCGCCTGGACATCGCCGCCGGCACGGCGGTGCGCTTCGAGCCCGGGCAGCGGCGCAGCGTACGGCTGGTGGCGCTGGGGGGCGACCGCAAGGTGTACGGCTTCCAGGGCCGCGTCATGGGGGGCCTGTAATGGCGGACATCTCGCGCAAGGCCTACGCCGAAATGTACGGCCCCACCGTCGTCAACGGGGCGGGCGACCGCGTGCGGCTGGCCGACACCCAATTGCTGGCCGAAGTCGAAAAAGACCATACCGTGTTCGGCGAAGAGGTCAAGTTCGGCGGCGGCAAGGTCATCCGCGACGGCATGGGGCAAAGCCAGCGCGAAAGCGCCGACTGCGCCGACACCGTCATCACCAATGCGCTCATCATCGACGCCGTCACGGGCATCGTCAAGGCCGACATCGGCATCAAGAACGGCCACATCAGCGGCATCGGCAAAGCCGGCAACCCGGACATCCAGCCCGGCGTCACCATCGTCATCGGGCCCGCCACCGAAATCATCGCCGGCGAAGGCATGATCGTCACCGCCGGCGCCATCGATTCCCATATCCACTTCATCTGCCCGCAGCAGGTGGACGAAGCCCTGGCCAGCGGCGTCACCACGCTCATCGGCGGCGGCACAGGGCCGGCCACCGGCACGCTGGCCACCACCTGCACGCCCGGGCCCTGGCACATCCATGCCATGCTGTCGGCGCTGGACGCCTTTCCCATCAACACGGGGCTGCTGGCCAAAGGCAACAGCAGCAACCCCAGGGCGCTCGAAGAACAGGTCCGCGCCGGCGCCGCCGGCCTGAAACTGCACGAAGACTGGGGCACGACGCCGGCCGCCATCGATACCTGCCTGGGCGTGGCCGACCGCGCCGACGTGCAGGTGGCCATCCATTCCGACACGCTCAACGAGGCGGGCTTCGTCGAGGACACATTCAAGGCCTTCAAGGGCCGCACCATCCATTCCTTCCACACCGAAGGCGCAGGCGGCGGACACGCGCCCGACATCATCCGCGCCGCCGGCATGCCCAACGTGCTGCCGGCCTCCACCAACCCCACCATGCCGTTCACGCGCAACACCATCGACGAGCATCTGGACATGCTGATGGTCTGCCATCACCTTGATCCGTCCATCGCCGAAGACGTCGCCTTCGCCGAAAGCCGCATCCGGCGCGAAACCATTGCCGCCGAGGACGTCCTGCACGACCTGGGGGCATTCTCCATCATGAGCTCCGACTCGCAGGCCATGGGCCGGGTGGGCGAGGTCGTCCTGCGCACTTGGCAGACGGCCGACAAAATGAAGGCCCAGCGCGGCGCGCTGGCCGGCGACGGCCCGCGCGCCGACAACGAACGCATCAAGCGCTACATCGCCAAATACACCATCAACCCGGCCCTGGCCCACGGCATGGCGCACAAGATAGGGTCGGTGCAGGCCGGCAGGCTGGCCGACCTGGTGCTGTGGCGGCCGGCTTTTTTCGGCGTCAAGGCCAGCCTGGTCATCAAGGGCGGCATGATCGCGGCGGCCTTCATGGGCGATCCAGGCGCCTCCATCTCCACGCCGCAGCCTGTCCGCTTTCGCCCCATGTTCGGCAGTTTCGGGCAGGCGCTCAAGACTTCGCTGGCTTTCGTCTCGCGCCAGGGGCTGGACAACCCGGCGCTGCACGCGCTGGGCCTGACCAAGTCGCTCGAAGCCGTGCACGGCTGCCGCAAGCTGGGCAAGCGCGACATGGTGCGCAACAATTGGCTGCCGCATATTTCGGTCGACCCGCAAACCTACCAGGTCCACGCCGACGGCATGCTGCTAAGCTGCGAACCCGCGGCGGCCCTGCCCATGGCCCAGCGCTATTTCCTGTTCTAGCATGAGACTCGTCACGCGCAATCTGGGCCAGGCCGCCATCGCCGGCATCCTGCGGCGCCAGGCGCCGCGGGCTGTGCTTCCCTTCACGGCGCGGCGCCGCAGCCGCCAAAGGGCCACCCTGGACACCGGGGAACCGGTCGGGCTGGCGCTGGGGCACGGCGCCGTGCTGCGCGATGGCGACGTGCTGCTGGCGGACGACGGCCGCTTCATCGTGGTGCAGGCGGCCTGCGAGCGCCTGCTGCGCGTCACGGCCGGCGCGCCGGCGCAGCTGGCGCGCGCGGCCTACCATCTGGGCAACCGCCACGTGCTGGTGGAAATCCGTGCCGGCAGCCTGCTGCTGGAACACGACGAGGTGCTGGCCGACATGCTGCGGCGCCTGGGCGGGCTGACCCTGGACGCCGTCGACCAGCCGTTCGAGCCCGATGCCGGCGCCTATGGCGGCGGCCATCGCCACGGACACGAAGAAAGCTTCGCGCAGGACTACGCCCTTGCGCAGGCCGCCTATGTTGCGCATGACCATGGTCACGGCCATCCCCATTCCCACAGCCCCGGCCGCCAATGAGCCCATGCAGTCCCTCCAATTATCCCGCCTGCTGCAGTTGTCCTCTCCCTCGCTGCCCATCGGCGGCTACAGCTATTCACAGGGGCTGGAAGCCGCCATCGAGCACCGTCTCGTCACGGACGAAGACAGCGCGCGCGGCTGGATGGAAAGCCAACTGGCCCTGCAGGCCAAGTGCGAGGCGCCGATATGGCTCTTGCTGTTCGACGCCTGGCACAGCGGCGACCGGCCCGCCGCCAGCCACTGGAATCAATGGTTTCTGGCTACGCGCGAAAGCGCCGAGCTGCGCCGGGAAACCGAGCAGATGGGCTGGTCGCTGGCACGCCTGGCCGCCGAACTGGGCTGGGCCGGCCCGTCTTCGCAGGAAAGCCTGCCCGGCCTGGACGAGGCCGTCAGCCTGCCCGCCGCCCATGCCTTTGCCGCGCAGGCGCTGGGCATCGCGCGCCAGGACGGCCTGACGGCCTATCTGTGCACCTGGCTCGAGAACCAGGTCATGGCCGCCATCAAGGCCATTCCCCTTGGCCAGGTGGCCGGCCAGCGCATCCTGGACGCATTACGCCCCGGCGTGGCCGCGGCCTGCCGGCAGGCCCTGGAACGCGCCGCCGCGCAGCCGCCACGCCTGTGTACCCTGGCGCCGCAGCTGGCCATTCTGTCGGCCCGCCATGAAACCCAATACTCCCGCCTGTTCCGATCCTGAAAAAACATGACTTCCCGCCTTTCGCTTCCCTCTCCGGCCCGCAACAAGCCCTTGCCCCCCTTGCGCATAGGCATAGGCGGGCCCGTCGGCTCGGGCAAGACCACCCTGCTGGAGATGCTGTGCAAGGCCATGTCGCCGCGCTACGACATCGTAGCCATTACCAACGACATCTACACCAAGGAAGACCAGCGCCTGCTGACCGTATCGGGCGCCCTGCCCGCGGAACGCATCATGGGGGTGGAGACCGGCGGCTGCCCGCACACCGCCATACGCGAGGATGCTTCCATCAACCTGGAGGCCATAGACCGCATGCTGGCCCGCTTTCCCGAAGCCGACGTCGTGTTCGTGGAATCGGGCGGCGACAACCTGGCGGCCACCTTCAGCCCCGAGCTGTCCGACCTGACCATTTACGTAATCGACGTGGCGGGCGGCGAGAAAATCCCGCGCAAGGGCGGCCCCGGCATCACCAAGTCCGACCTGCTGGTCATCAACAAGGCAGACCTGGCGCCCTACGTCGGCGCTTCGCTTGAGATCATGCGCGACGATACCTTGCGCATGCGGGGCGACAAGCCCTTCGTCATGGGCAGCGTCCGAACCGGCGCCGGCCTGTCCGAAGTCATCGCCTTCATCGAACGCGAAGGGCTGCTGTCCGCCGGCTGAAACACCATGAGCGGCCGCCCGCGGGCCAGCCTCAGTCCCCGTCCGCCACGGCGCCGGCGCTGCGCCCGTCCGCCCAGGCCTGGCGGCGATATGCCGACGGCGCCACGCCGGTGTAATTGCGAAAGGCCGTCGAAAAATTGGCTGCGCTGGAAAAGCCCATTTCTTCTCCGATGGAGACAATGCGCAGCGCCGTATGCCGGAGCAGATACTTGGCGGTTTCCATGCGCTGCTTGCGCAGGTATTCATACACCGACATGTTCAGCCGCTTGCGAAACGCCACGGTCAGCCGCCGCTCGCGCACCCCGACCACGCCGGCCAGGTGCTTCAGGGTATGGTCTTCGCCCAGGTGATCGGCCAGGTAGCGCTGTACCGCAAGAATCAGCGCCGAGTCCTCGTCGCCCTGCTGTGCGGCAGGCGCGGCCTGCGGACCGGACGCGTCGGGGGCGCCCGCCGGCGCGGCCGCCCGCGCAAGCTGGATATGTATCTGTATGCGCACCAGGACCTCCTGGAGTGAGCAGCTTTTCAGGATGTAGTCGACGGCTCCGGCGCGCAGCGCCTTCACCCGCTCGGCGGGGCTGTCGTCGCCGCTGAAGAATATGACGGGGATGGCGCTGGTCAAATGATGTGACTTCAGCCTTCTGCACAAGGCAAGGCCGTCCAGCCGGGGAAGCGCGGAATCCAGCATGATCAGGTCGGGCTGGTTCGCTATGGAGCGCTCGTAGCCCTGCACGCCATCGAAGGCCAGGCTGAGCCTGAACCCCGCGCTGCGCAGGACGGCCCCCAATGCGGTCAGGTCGGCGGGTGTGCTGTCTACGATCAGGACATGACCGGCAAGACTGCTATGCGAAATAGAGGCCATGGCATATCAACGACAAGGGTGAATTGTTACTGTCTATCAGCAGGATTACATCGGAAATAAAAGCCCATTTCCTTTGATAGACGCGCAATTTCCTTTGCGAAGCAGCAAGCCTTCACTGACAAAATGCCAATAAGTGTCAATATTTAACATTTTGCATAGACGGGGAGGCAACACTGTCTATAAGTTACAGGCAAGACAGACAAGATCATGGCGTCCGGCGCAGCAAGCCGCACAGGCGCCCCCCACAGAAAAAGACTATGAGCAAACCTGGCAACACACAGAACACCGAAGGCGCGTCGCACAGTCCATGCCGCTCTTCGACCCGCGACTCCACCAGCGCCCCGGCCCGCGGCAGCATCCGCCGCCAGCGCCAACGGCTTGCCGAATGCCTGCGGCTGATCGCCGGCCTGCGCGCCCGGATCGAAGAACTCCAGGCGGAAAATGCCGAGCTTCAGGATGTGGTGGCCGCCCAGGCCGAACGCATCGCCGCGTTGCGGCAAGACGCCGCCGGCGGAAACAAAGGCCCGAAATAAGCGGAACCGGCGCGCACCGGCCCGCGTCGCCGCACCGGCCTGCCCAAGGCGGGCCAGCGCGGCTGCCCTTTTAGTTTTAGTGGTGAGTCGTGACAGGCCCTAGGCGGGGCTGTCGTATGCCGGCAGCGTCACGCTGAAGGTGCTGCCCCGGCCCTCGGTGCTTTGCACGGCAATGGCGCCGCCATGGCGCAACACTACCGCATGGACGAAGGCCAGGCCCAGGCCGCTGCCCACGGGATTTCCCGGCGCCCCGTCATGCAGACGCCTGAAGGGCACGAACAGCTGCGCCTGCTGTTCCGCGCTTATGCCCCGGCCCTTGTCCTGCACGGCGGCCACCCAATGAGCGCCCTGCCGGGTCAGGCGGCACAGCACGTGCGAACCGTCCGGACTGTAGTTGATGGCATTGTCCAGCAGGTTGCCGAAGGCCCGCGCCAGCATGCCTTCTTCGGCCATGACGCGGGCCTGGACGGCCTGGGAGTCGAAGGCGACGGCTATTTTCCTGCGCTGGGCGACGGGCCAGCGTTCGTCGCACACCGCGTGCAGCAAATCGACCAGGTCGATTTCACGATAATGCATGGTCATGGACTCCGCGCGCGCCAACTGCACGAAACCGTCCACCAGCGCCAGCGTCTTGCGGGCGCATTGGTCGACGCGGTCGAGCAGAGATTTCTGGGGCAGCGGCGTCTGCCCATAGCGCTGCAGCTGCGTCAGCGCCAGGATGGCATTCTGCGGGGAGCGCATGTCGTGGGACAGGAAGCGCAGCGTCTCTTCGCGCTGTCCGATGGACTGGCGCAACAGCGCAATCGCATTGTGCAGCTTGACCACCCGGGCAGGCAGGGAACTCTCGGGCAGCCCTCCCGCGGCATCTGGCAAAGGCCGGGCCTGAAGCAGTTTTTCGTCCTGCAGCTTCTGCAGCTCGTAGTCGATGTGGCGCAGCGCGGCCTCTTGGCTGCGCCAGCTCCAGACGGGGTAGGCCAGCACCACGCCGACCAGGCTGGCGGCCGGCGGCACCCACATGTGGCCGTAGCGCATCAGCAGCCAGTCGGCCACGAACACGGCCACGAGCGCCGCGCCCGACGCAAAAAAGGACTGCCGCGGCGACAGCCTGCGCAGGGCCACGCACACCAGCAGGACCGGCAGCATGGACAGCGCGGCGGTCTGCCAGCGGCCGGGCGCGCTTATCCAGCTGTCGTCCAGCGCATTCTGCAGGCCATTGGCCAGGATCTCGACCCCGGCCATGGGCTCGCCCGCACGCGACAGCGGCGCGGACAGCACGTCGCCCAGGGCGGAGGCCCAGGCGCCCACCAGCACATACTTTCCGGCAAACGCGGCGGTGGGCACGTCGCCCTTCAGGACCCGCGCATAAGGGTACATGGCGAAACTGCCCGGCTTGCCGGCGTAGTAGATCAGCCTTGGCTTGCTGCCCTGCCGCCGCAGCGCGGAAGCCTGCGCGCCATCGCCCCCCGCATCCAGCAAGGCGGTGATGAAATGGTCCAGGCTGCGGCCCTGGGCGTCGACCCGCCGGGGCACGATGCTGCGCACTACGCCGTCGGCGTCCAGATGGGCATTGATATACCCTGTCCCCGCCGCGGCCGAGGCCAGCATGGGCAGGGGCGCGCCGCTGCCCGACTCGCTGACCACGAGCGGCAGCACGACGCGGCCCTGCTCGGCCAAGGCGCGGGCGAGAACACGGTCGTCGTCCGGATAAGCCGGATTGGGGTCGTTGAAGACGATGTCCATGCCGACGGCCTTGGCGTCGCGCAGGCGGTCCAGCAGCCGCGCATGCACCGACCGGGGCCAGGGCCAGTAGCCCAGCTCGTCGATACTGCCGTCGTCCAGCGCGACGATGACAATGTCGTCGCGAACGGCCGTGTGGCCCGCCGCCCCCAGCGTCCTGTCATAAAACAGATGGTCCAGCCGGCCCAGGCCGGCATGGGCGCCGAAATAACTGACCAGAAAAGTCAGCAGCATCAGCGCCGGGACGACGGCCAGCCATTCGGAGCGCATGCGGCGCTCGAGCCCGCCCCATGGAACCGAGCCGGGTCCGGCCGCCCGCGCCATGTCAGTAGTCGGCGACGGAGATGAAGCCACCGTAGCCGGTGGAAACGGGCAGCCCGCCGCCGGTCTGAAGCACAGGCCGGCCCTCGAACGGCTGGCGGGCGTCCAGGCCGCCTATGCCGACGTCGTCCATCGCCCGCACGAAGACATAGTAGGTGCCCGGGCCCGGCGCGTTGAACTGCACCGGCGGCGCCGGCGCCTGGCTGCGCAGCACCACGTCGCTGCCCTGCGGGTCGGACGCGACCGTCACCAGGTAGGCGCTGGCCCCCGGAATGGGGGGAAAGTCGACGCTCCAGCCCGAGCCGCCCCGCTGCGGCGCCGACAGCTTGGGAGCGGGCAGCAGCTGGCGCACGCCCAGGCTTTGGCCAGCCTGGTTGACGGCCACGCCCTGCTTCTCGCGCAGCATGACTTCGGCGTCCCGGGCCGCGTCCACCCCGGCGTGGCCGCTGACGACCTCGCTGCGCGAACCGTCGCTCGAAACGTGCACGCGCAGCCGGGTGCCGCGCACGCCTGTCACGCTGACCGGCGTGCGGACCTCGAAGCGCCCCACGCCCGTGTCGCGCGGGGCGACCTGCGACTCGACGGAACCGTTTTCCATGCGCACAATGGAGTCGGTAAGACCTGTTCCCTGGAAGGTCCGCAGCCGAGTCAGCGTCAGCGACGCGTCCGGAGGCACGCTGAGCAGGCTGTCGTCGGCCAGCTGCAGGGTGACGAAACCGTTGGGTCCCGTGGCGACGGTCTGGCCTTCGGCGACCGTGGAGGACTGGCTCAGCGCCTGCCCGTCGACAGTGGCCTGGCCCGCCACATGCCGCACCACAGCGCTGGCCGGCACCTCGGGAATCATGGAAAACGGGATGCGCAGCAGCCGCGCGATCGGCAGCCTAGCCGGGTCCGCGACGCTGTTTATCCGTTGCAGCTCGGCCCAGTTGAATGCGCCGCTGGTGTAGCGCTGCGCGAGCTCGCCGAGGGTATCGCCCTGCACCACGCGGTACAGGAAGTTTTCGCCCTGCGCGCCGGCAGGCTGCGCCTGGGATGCGCAGCACATCAGGCCGAGAATGCCGGCCAGCGCGGCGGACTGGAGGAAATGACGCAGAAGCATGTCTAGCCTTTAGTCGGTCGTCGCGTCTTCGCCAACGAGTTCCAGCCGGTAGCCCAGCGCGTAAGAGGAACTCAGGCGCACCCCGTTTTCGGGCCGCAACTGCAATTTTTGTCGGATGTTGGAAAGATGCGTGTCCAGCGTGCGCGAAGTGGGAGGAATGTCGCGATTCCAGACCGCCGAGCTGAGCACGTCGCGCGAAAACAACCGCCATGGGTTGCGGAAGAACAGCACCGCCAGATCGTATTCCTTGGGAGCCAGGTTGATGTCCTGGCCGTGCAGCCGGATGACGCCCGCCGCGGTATCGACGACGTAAGGCCCCACCTGGCTGGCGGCCTGCTCCTTGGCGGCCGCCAGGGTGCGCCGGCGCAGCAGCGACTCGCTGCGGGCCAGGAGCTCGCCGGGCCGGATGGGCTTGACCATGTAGTCGTCGGCGCCGGCCTGCAGGCCCGTGACCAGGTCTTCTTCCAGCGTGCGGCTGGTCACGAACATGACGGGCACGTCGTAGCCGATGTGCACGCGTATCCAGCGCACCACCTCCAGGCCCGTGATGTCGGGGATTTCCCAGTCGATCAGCAGCAGGTCGAAAGGCTGTTGTTTCTGCAACACGGCCAGCAAGGCCTTTCCCGTGGAAAAGATCGTGCAGCTGTGTCCGGCCCCGGCCAGCACCTGCTGTATCAATTGAGCCTGTTCCGGAATGTCTTCGAGAGAGGCTATTTTCATATCAGACGCAAAGTTTCTTACTTGTTCGTTGCAATGGGCATGCATGCGGCCCCGCAGGCGCGACCTGCGGGGAAAACCAGGCAATAATCCATTGGACGTCGGCAGCACCGATATGGTACTACGAATGCACCGCGCACCAAGGGAGGGGAAGCAATGGATCAACACAACGTCACGCTGCTGGCCTGTATCGGGGTCATCGCCATGGCCTGCCAATGGCTGGCCTGGCGGCTGAGGCTGCCCGCCATCCTGTTCCTGCTGCTGGCAGGGCTGGCGGCGGGCCCGCTGTCCGGCTGGCTGGCTCCGGACCAGTTGTTCGGCGATCTGCTGTTTCCCTTCATCTCTCTGTCGGTGGCGGTCATCCTGTTCGAAGGCAGCCTCACGCTGGAGCTGCGCGAGATCCGCGGACTGGAAACCGTGGTGCGCCGGCTAGTCAGTACCGGCCTGCTGATCACCTGGCTGGTCACCGCTGTCGCCACTCACTGGCTGATGGGCTTCCCATGGGAATTGGCCTTTCTGTTCGGCGCCATCACGGTGGTCACCGGGCCAACGGTCATCGCTCCCCTGTTGCGCACGGTGCGCCCCGCTCCCGCCGTCGCCAAGGCGCTGCGCTGGGAGGGCATCGTCATCGACCCCATCGGCGCCCTGCTGGCCGTACTGGTCTACGAATTCATCGTTTCGCTGAAAGGCGCTTCGGCCTGGGGCCACGCATTGCTGGTGTTCGGCGAAGTCATCGCGGTGGGTGTGCTGGCCGGCCTGGCCGGCGGCATCGTGGCAAGCGAGATCCTGCGCCGCAACTGGCTGGCCGACTACCTGGTCAACGTGGCCGTGCTGGCCATGGTGTTTGCGGTGTTCGCCTTCTCCAACGAACTGCAGCACGAGTCCGGCCTGCTTGCCGTCACCATCATGGGCATGTGGATGGCCAACCGCAAAGGGCTGCCCATGGAAGAGATACTGGAGTTCAAGGAAACGCTGAGCCTGATGCTGCTGTCCGTGCTGTTCATCGTGCTGGCCGCCCGCATGGACTTCGACAGCCTCCTGGGGCTGGGCTGGCAGGGGCCGGCCGTGCTGGCCATCATGCTGTTCGTCGCCCGCCCGCTGAAAGTACTGTTCTCGGCATGGGGCTCACCCTTGTCCTGGCGCGAGCGGGCGCTGCTGGCATGGATCGCGCCGCGCGGCATCGTGGCGGCGGCGGTATCGGCCCTGTTCGCGATCAAGCTGGAAAGCCTGGGGCTGGCCCAGGCCTCGCAGCTGCTGCCGCTGACCTTCATGGTCATCGTCGGCACGGTGGTGCTGCAAAGCGCCACGGCCCGGCCCCTGGCCGTGGCGCTGGGCGTGGCCGAGCCCGAACCGACGGGCTTTCTGATCGTGGGCGCCAACCCGGTCGCACGGGCGATAGGCAAGGCGCTTCAAGACCATGACGTGCCCGTGCGGCTGTGCGACAGCGACTGGGACAATATCGCCAAGGCTCGGATGGAGCACTTGCCCACCTATTACGGCAGCCCCATCTCGGAGCATGCCGGCCGCAACCTGGACCTGGCCGGGCTGGGCCGCCTGCTGGCCCTGGGGCCCGAAGACCACTTCAATGCCCTGGTGGCGGCGCGGTATCGGGATGAGTTCGGCCGCAAGAAAACCTATGCGCTGCCCGGCGCGCGGCAGGACGGCCCGGCCGGCAAGCACGAAGTGGCGGCCGCCCACCGCGCCCGCATGCTGTTCGGTCCGCACGCCACCTACTGGAACCTGGCCGGCCTGCTGGCCGGAGGCGGCGCGGTGCGCGCCACCACGCTGAGCGAGAGCTTCACGTTTCAGGACTACCTGGCCAGCTACGACGACACCCCGGTGACGCTGTTCGCCCTGACGCCCAAGGGATATCCGCGGCCCTTCACGCCGGACCGGCCGCTGACGCCGGAAGCGGACTGGACGGTGATCAGCCTGTTTCCGGCCCAGGTCGAAGACCGGCGCCACACGGCGCGCCGCAAGCCGGATGAGGGCCAGAATGCGGCGCCAGAGCAGACGCGCCCTCCGGCAAGCTGAGCGCCCGCGGGCATGGCGCTTGCACGGCAGAAATTTCCCAGTCACCAGGCCGCGACGGCCTGCCGGAGAAGCCATCATGCCAATACTGCACACCCTGCCGCGGCGCGCCGCGCATGTGCCGGAAGTGCCGCCGGACCAGCCGCCCCGCACCCCGCCTCAGCGCCCGCCCGAATCGGATCCGCCGCTGCCGGACGACATCCCGCTGGACGATCCCGACGAAGTGCCGCCGCCGGACGAGCCGGACCATGACATCGACCTGCCACCCCGCGAAGCGCCCCCCGATGTCCGCGAACCGCCGCAGATCCCTCCCGGCCACCCTCCGGAGCGGGTACAGTAGAGGCATCTCCATCACGGGACATGCCATGCGCCTCAAGGATTTCCTGCGCCTTACCAAAGACTCCGTCAAGTCCTGGCAGGACGATTACGCGGCGAGCATGGGGGCGGCCATCGCCTTCTATACCGTGTTTTCCATTGCCCCGCTGCTGCTCATCATCATTGCCGTGGCCGGTTTCATCTGGGGCGAGGACGCCGTGCGCGGCGAGATCATCGGCCAATTGGGCGGCATGGTGGGCACGGACGGCGCGGCCGGCGTGCAGGCCCTGGTGCGCGGCGCCAGCGAGCCGGCCCAGGGCATAGCGGCCACCGTCATCAGCATCGGCGTGCTGATATGGGGCGCCACCCGCGTGTTCACCGAATTGCAAAGCTCGCTGGACCGCATCTGGAAGGTGCCCGCCTCGGCCAGGAAGTCCGGCATCCTGAACACCCTGCGGGCGCGCCTGCTGTCCTTCGGCCTGGTCCTGGGCATGGCCTTCCTGCTGCTGGTGTCGCTGGTGGTCAGCGCCGCCCTGGCGGCGCTGGGCCACTGGGCCAGCGGCATCCTGCCCGGCTGGGAAGCCCTGCTGCTGGCGCTCAATACCCTGATCTCGCTGAGCATCATCACCGTGCTGTTCGCCATGATATTCAAGTTCATGCCCCAGGCAAAAATCGCATGGCGCGACGTCTGGATAGGGGCGGCCGTAACGGCGGTGCTGTTCGAGGTCGGCAAAGTCCTGATCGCGATTTACGTGGGCCGCAGCGCCGCTGTTTCCTCGCTGGCCGCCGCGGGCTCACTGGTGGCGGTGCTGATATGGGTGTATTACGCGGCGCAGGTATTCCTGCTGGGCGCCGAATTCACCTGGATCTACGCCACCCAGCATGGTTCGCACCGCGCCATATCCCGCACATGATTTGTCTAAATATTTCCATTTAGTAACAAGTGTATCGAATTCCACCCCGATGCCACCCCTCTCCAAGGAAACGTTACCCGCCGTTTCTGTTCGACAATGCGGCTCACAGGGAAACACTTGTATCGAGGGCCAGAGTTGGCACCATAGAAGGTGCATCTAACGCAATCATAAGGAGTTCGCATGAAGAAATGGATCACCGCAACATGTTCGGCCGGCCTGCTTGCCCTGGGCGCGGCGACGGGTTCGGCCATTGCGCAGCAGGCGCAGGCACCCGCGACCAAGCCGGCCCCTGCCGCTCCCGCGCAGAACTACTCCGATGCACAGCTCGAGAAATTCGTCAGCGCCTCCAAGAAGGTCGCCGTGATCTCGCAGGAATACACGCCCAAGCTGCAATCGTCGAAAGACGAAACTACCCGCCAGCAAGTCTACCGTGAAGCAGACAAGAAAATGGTCGATGTCGTGCAGCAGGAAGGCATGAGCGTGGACGAATTCAACGGCATCAACCAGGCCATCCAGCAAGACCCCGCCCTGATGCAGCGCGTGCAGAACATGGCCAATTAAGGCCGGCCATCCCGTTCACCACCCAAGGGCGGGCCAGACGGCCCGCCGTTTTTTTGCAACGGCCACCGAGGCCGCTGGCGGTAAAAGGCTCGTCTGCATGGCCAGCGCGCCAGACCAAGTCGGGCGAAACCCCGCAAACATGACAAAATAAGAGTTGACAGAAAACCGACCAACTAGTAGATTGGCAATTGTTGCGAGTGACCGCAGCCCGGACGCATAGGGTGGCTGCCGCCTCGCATGGGTACTCACTAAATCGGGCCAATACTTCATGAGTGTGGAACTTTCCCCCCGCGCCACAGAAATCGCCGAGAATACAAAGCTGTTGCTCGCTGCCGGCGGCTACAACGGCTTCAGCTATGCCGATCTGTCCGAGCGGGTGCGCATCGGCAAGCCCAGCATCCATCACCATTTCCCGAGCAAGGCGGAGCTGGTGCTTACCGTGGTCGTGCGACACCGCGAACAGTCCCGGGAAGGCCTAGCCGCTTTGCAGCGGCAGCTCGACGATCCGCTGGCATGCCTGACCGCCTACACCGATTATTGGACGGAATGCATACGCGAAGGCACCTCGTCCATGTGTATTTGCGCCATGCTGGCCGCCGAATCGCTCATGATCCCGCAAGAGATCACCAACGAGGTGCGCGGCTATTTCGAAGACCTGACGACCTGGATCGCGACGATTCTGGACGAAGGCACGCAGAAGGGGCAGTTCCGGTTGCGCGACAGCGCTCTCATTGAGGCTCAAACCTTTATATCCACGATACATGGCGCCATGCTGACTGCGCGAGCTTTGAACAATCCGGAATCCTTCCGGGCAATTTCGCACACGGCCATCAGCCGGCTGACCACATAAGATAGGCCGCCTTGCACGCAGCAGCAAGGCGGCCTATTTTTTGGCAAGAAAATCGACCAACTAGTTGGGTGTTTTGTCGGATGTCCAGACCCATTTGCCGCTTTCGAAAGTTTCCCCGGCGCAGCTTTCGATGACTTTTCGCTTATGCGCCATGTACTTGCAGCGCGATGCTCGCATCGCGCAGGAGAATCAGTATGGATATTTCACGGTTTCGCACGTTTTTCGCCAGTGCTCTGGCAAGCGTAGCGCTTACGGCCGGCTGCCTGGCCGCCGCCACCGCCGCCAGCGGGGCGGGCCAAAGTGTTCGTGTGCGGGGCATTGTCGTCTCGCTATCGGGCGACCAGCTTCAAGTGAAGTCGCGCGAGGGTCAGCCACTTACTGTGACGCTCACGGACGGCCGGGTGGTGTCGGCAGTCATGAGAGCGCAGATAAGCGATATCAAGCCGGGCGATTTTGTCGGCATCGCATCCTTGTCCAAGTCCGAAGGCGGCGACGGCGCCCTGGAAGTGTTGATCTTTCCGCCTGCGCTGAAAGGACGCGGGGAAGGCAGCTATGGCTGGGATTTGAAGCCAAACAGCACGATGACCAACGCGACCGTGGGAGAAACGGTCAAGTCGGTGGACGGCAGCGTCGTGACGCTCAACTATCATGGCCAGGAGAAGAAAATATCCATTCCCGACGGGACGCCTGTCGTGACGCTGGCGCCAGCCACCCTCGCCGATGTGACACCCGGTACGGCGGTTTTCATTCCCGCGCAGAAGGATGTGAACGGCACATTGTCTTCGGGTCAACTTATCGTAGGCAAGAACGGTGTCGTACCTCCAATGTAATGTAGTCGCCACTATGGCCGGCCGGCCGAAAAGGCCTGCCGGCGCGAGGTTTCTCAATGGACGTTCCTGATTCGACACAGCGGCGCGCGCCACTTTCCCGCCCAACGAACCGCCAGCTCATCCGGCGACATTCGGCGACAGTGCGCGTCACTCACTGGGTAAATGTGTTCTGCCTTTCCATCCTGCTGCTGAGCGGGCTGCAGATCTTCAACGCGCATCCCAGCCTGTATTGGGGAAAATATGGATCGGATGTGGATCAGGCCTTCATCTCCATCGGATCCCGGCACTACGACGATGGGGTCCACGGCATTTTCCGCATCGGTTCGCTGAGCATCGATACAACAGGTATTCTGGGCGTCTGCAGCGAAAGCGGTGCGCTCGCGACGCGGGCATTCCCCGCCTGGCTCACAATTCCTTCTTACCATGACCTGGGCGCAGGCAGAAATTGGCATTTCCTCTTTGCCTGGCTGCTGGTCGTCAATGGCTCAATCTACCTGGCGCACGGATTTTTGCGCGGCCATATCCGCCGAGACCTATTGCCGGACCGGGACCAGCTGAAACGGCGGCATTTGTGGCGCGAAGTGGTCGACCATGGGCGCCTTCGTTTCGCCAAAGGCAATGCTGCACGGCGCTACAACGCCCTGCAGAAAATCACCTACCTGCTCGTGGCGCTGGTGTTGCTTCCTTTGATGGTTTTGACCGGCCTGGCCATGTCACCCGGCCTGAACGCCGTCTTTCCATTTCTGCCCGACCTGTTCGGCGGACGCCCTTCCGCGCGCACATTGCACTTCATCACGGCGAGCTTGCTCGTGCTGTTCGTCGTCATCCACGTGCTGATGGTCGTCCTGTCCGGTTTCTGGAATAACTTGCGGTCGATGATCGACGGGCGCTACGCCATCGACCACTCAGGAGAAGCATCATGAAGCCAGGGATCTCTCGGCGGCGGATTCTGGCCGGCCTGATATCCGGTGCCGGCACCGCCCTGCTTGCCGGATGCGACCGTATGACGCAAAACACGGAGTTCGCTGCGTTGCTGCGCAATACCGAGAAGCTGACGATGGGCAGCCAACGATTACTGCTTGGCCGCCAATCGCTGGCTCGGGAATACGGCTTGGCCGACCTGTCGCCGGTGTTCCGCGCCAATGGCACCCAAGCACCCGAGTCTGAAGAATACAACCGCCTGCGCGAGGACGGCTTTGCCGATTGGCGGCTGCGGGTGGATGGACTTGTGCAGCAGCCGCTCAACCTGTCACTGTCCGACCTGAAGCGCCTGCCGTCGCGCACACAGATCACTCGGCACGATTGCGTCGAGGGATGGAGCGCAATCGGGCAATGGCAAGGCGTGCCTCTCGGGCGGATACTGGATATCGCCTGGTTAAAGCCGGGAGCACGCTATGTCGTATTCCACTGCGCGGACGAACTGGAAACAACGTTCGACGGCAGCGGCCGTTACTACGAAAGTATCGATCTGCTCGATGCGTATCACCCTCAGACCATCCTGGCCTATGCGATGAATGGCGACGATTTGCCGGTGGCGCATGGCGCGCCGCTGCGGCTGAGAGTCGAACGACAACTTGGCTACAAGCAGGCGAAGTATCTAATGCGACTCGAAGTCGTCTCGGCCTTCGACACCTTGTGGGGCGGCCGCGGCGGCTATTGGGAGGATCGCGGGTATGAATGGTATGCAGGTATCTGACGCATATCGCCGGGAACGGTTTACGGTATCCTGACCATTGATGGTGCACGGCCTCACAGGGCAACTGGCTGCGCAGCCTGCCCAGGCCGCCGGCGCCCCGGGTCACATCAGCAGGCTCAGCATCCGCTGCATGAATTCCGGTACAGACATCGCCTGTCCGTTGGCCGTCACCTCGCCGTCCCGATAAGCCAGCCGGGCCGAGGCCTTTTGCCCGTCCAGCACGAACAGGCCGGCATCCGCCAGGCGGGCCGCGTAATGGTCGAACACCATGGCGCCCATCGCCGCCGCGCCCTGGTCACCGGCGGCGCCCTGGGACTGCGCAAAAGCCTGCACGAACATCGGCTTGGCGATGTCCGCCTCGAAATCGACGGTCTTGACCGCCTGCGCCGCGAGCGCGTCCAGCGTGCCGGCCGCCCGGGGGTCGCCGGGGCGCGCCAGGTCCACCGTGAGCCGGGCGCTGCTCTGGCCCTTGTCGTTCTTCCAGACCACAGGGTCGATCGATATCTGCGGATTGCTGGCCAGCAGGGCAAGCAGCTTGTCGCGCAGCGATGCCGCCTCGGCTTGCGTCAGACGCGGGTCGTCGCGTTCTTGCTGGCGCAGCTGTATCGCGTTGTATTCCACTGCCAGCGCCGACAAGGCGGCCACGTCCAGGCCCTTGCCCTTGGCGCCGACGGAAATGCTGCCCAGGTCAGCCTTGTCCGCCTTGACGCTGCCAAAATCGTAGCGCAGCGCCGCATCGGCCAGATCACCCTTGCGGTCGCTGTCCACCGTCACCCCCACCTGCCCCAGCCTGAGCGCCTCGTCGCCATCGGTCGACACGGCAACGCTGTCGGCGGACAGGATGCTGTGCACCCGCCCCCCGCCCTCGGACCACGTCGTCGTGCTGTCCAGGCGAATGCCGTCGGCGACGAGACGACCGCCATCCTCGGCCGCGGAATAATCCACCGAACCGAACTGACCGGCCACCTTGCTGTCGCGGAAATCATTGGACAGCACGGCCTGCATCGTGCCGCCGCTGAATTTGAGGGCATCGCCGTCCTGGACGATGTTCAGGGGCTTGAACTGCCAATCCGACGTGGCCTGGCCCGAAAAGCCCACACGGCTGACGGCCGTGACCGGCGACGCCCCGTCCAGGCTGTCGAACCATGCCTGCGTGGCGGCCGAAGGCAGCAACCGCGAGCGGCTCAACGCCAGCATGGGCGCCAGATGGCCGCTTTTCAGCGCCCCGACGGGGAAAGGACCATGCTGCAGGTGGTCGCTGAGCAGGTATTCGGCCGGCTTGCCGGCGCCGTCCGATATCTCCAGCCGGTACACGACATCCGACGAAAACACGTGGCGCTTGTACTCGCTGATCGCCAGCCTGACGCCGCCCGCGGCCGGGTCCGTCCCCACCGTCTGGGCCAGCCGCTGCCCGGCCTGAACCATGGCCTGTTCGATGGTGTCCTGGGCCCGCTTGCCCACATACCAGGAAGACGCGGTATAGGCCGCGCCCACCACCACGATGGCCACAGCCGCGGCAACGCTTTTCTTCATTTTGACGCCTCGATTGAACAGGGTTACAGCGGCTGCTTGCGCGACAGCTCGCGCGGCAGGGGAAATGCGACGTTTTCTTCCGTGCCCGGCAAAGTGCGCACCGATACGGCGCCCAATTGCTTGAGGCGCTCGATGACTTGCCGGACCAGTATCTCGGGCGCCGACGCGCCCGCCGTCAGGCCTACGCGCTGCGCGCGCGACAGCCAGGCGGGATCGATCATGTCGGGATCGTCGATGAGATGGGCCTCGACGCCCATGCGCTGCGCGACCTCGCGCAGCCGGTTCGAGTTCGAGCTGTTGGTGCTGCCCACCACCAGCACCAGGTCGCATTCCGGCGCCATCACCTTGACGGCGTCCTGGCGGTTCTGCGTGGCGTAGCAGATGTCGCTTTTCTTGGGTTCTATGATGGAAGGGAAACGGCGGCGCAGCGCATCGGCCACTGCGGCGGCGTCATCGACCGACAGCGTAGTCTGCGTGACGAACGCCAGATTGTCGGGATCGGAGACTTGCAGCGCCTCGACCTCCTGGGGCGTCTCGACCAGGTACATGCCGCCCTGGGCCTGGCCCAGTGTGCCCTCGACCTCGGGATGGCCGCGGTGGCCTATCATGATGATTTCGCGGCCGGCGGCGCGCATGCGCGCGACTTCGACATGCACTTTGGTGACCAGGGGGCAGGTGGCGTCGAATACGCGCAGCCCCATGGCCTGCGCCTGCTCGCGCACCTGCCTGGACACGCCGTGCGCCGAGAACACCACGATGGCGCCGCTGGGCGCCTCGTGCAATTCGTCGATGAAGATGGCGCCCTTGGCGCGCAGGTCCTGCACCACGTAGCGGTTATGCACGATTTCGTGGCGCACATAGATGGGCGCGCCGTGCAGTTCCAGCGCGCGCTCGACGATGTCGATGGCGCGATCCACGCCGGCACAGAAGCCACGCGGCTGGGCCAGGACGACCTCGGGCGAGGCCGCCTGCACGGCGGAGTCTTGCGTCGCGGCCATTACAGCACCCCCAACAGCGAAACGTCGATGCGCAGGTCCGCCCCGGCCAGCGGGTGGTTGAAGTCGAACAGCGCCCAGTCGTCGCCCTGCTCTTTGAACACGCCGGCGTAGCGGCCGCCGTTGGGCGCGGCGAATTCCACGATGTCACCCGGCTGAAAGACGGTGTCCGGATCGGCATGGGCCTGCAGCATGGCGCGCGTGACCCGCTGCAGCAGGTCGGGATTGCGTTCGCCGTAGGCCTGTGCGGCCGGCAATTCGACGCTGAAGCGGCTGCCTTCGCCGCGGCCCAGCAGGGCTTGTTCCATGCCCGGCGCCCATTGCCCCGCGCCCAGCTGCAAGGTGGCGGGCCGGCCGTCGAATGTGTCGGCGAACACCGACCCCGCAGCCGGGCCCGTCAGAAGCTCGATGCGGTAATGCAGGGTCAGGTAGGAGTCCGGACGGACTAAAGCGTTCACTGGGTCGGACGTGGAAGTCAAAATCTGTCACCGTAGAGGATATTGCCATTTCCTCTATTTTAGAGCCTCTCATGACAATTCACAGCGACGCCCCCAAACCCGAGCGTCCGCGCGAGCGCCTGCTTGCCCATGGCGCACATGTCCTCACGCCGCCCGAACTGCTGGCCATCATCCTGCGCACCGGAGCGCAGGGCCTGGACGCCGTCAGCCTTGGGCGCGAACTGCTGGCCCGCTTCCAGGGCCTGCGCGGGCTGCTGGCCGCCGACGCCCGCGCCCTGATGCAGGTGCGCGGGCTAGGCGCCGCCAAGGCCTGCGAACTGCTGGCCGTCAGCGAACTGAACCGCCGCGCCCTGGCCGAACCCCTGCAGACCGGACTAAGCCTGAACCAGCCCCGCCTGGTCAAGCATTACTGCATGGCCGCGCTGGGGCATCTGCGGGTGGAGCACTGCCTGGCCTTGTACCTGGACAGCCAGTACCGCCTCATCGCCAGCGAAGAAATCTCGCGCGGCACCCTCAGCCAGGCCTCGGTCTACCCCCGCGAAGTCGTCAAGGCCGGCCTGCGCCACCACGCGGCGGCCCTCATCCTGGCGCACAACCATCCCTCGGGCGTGGCCGAGCCCAGCGCCGCCGACCTGGCGCTTACCAGGCATCTGCGGCAGGCGCTCGCCCTGGTGGACATCCGCCTGCTGGATCATCTTGTCGTCACCGCCAGCGGCGCCGTTTCCCTGGCCGAGCGCGGCCAGGTCTGACGTGCTGGCCCCGGGGCCAAGCGAGCCTGGCCGGGGGGCTGAACCGGGTATGATGCGGCATGCACTGTATCGATACCAGCCCCCCAAGCCTGGCCGAATCCATGGCGCCGCAAGCGGCCGGCGCGGCCGAGCCGCGCGCTGTGCAGCTGCGCTGCGCCGACGGGCTGCTGCTGGGCGGCCATTACTGGGCAGCGGCCCAGCCCCAGGGCTGTGTCATCGTCAACGCCGCCACCGGCGTGCTGGCGCGCTACTACCACCGCTACGCCCGCTTCCTGGCCGGCCACGGCTTCGACGTGCTGACCTACGACTACCGCGGCATCGGCACTTCCCGTCCCCCAAGCCTGCGCGGCTGCGGCTACCGCTGGCGCGACTGGGGCGAACTGGACTTCCAGGCCGCGCTGGACTTCGCCGGCCGGCACGGCAACGGTCCCATCATGGTGGTGGGGCACAGCATAGGCGGCTTCCTGCCAGGCCTGGCGCCCGGCGCGGACGCGGTGGCGCGCATGCTGACCGTCGGCGCCCAGTACGCCTACTGGCGCGACTATGCCCGGGACGCGCGCGGCAGGCAATTGCTGAAATGGCATCTGGCCATGCCCTTGCTGACGGCCGCCTGCGGCTACTTTCCGGGCAGGCGCCTGGGGTGGCTTGAAGACCTGCCCGCGGGTGTCGCCAACGAATGGGCGTTTCGCCGCGCCCGCATCGAAGCCGGCTATCCTTCCGGCCGGCGCGCAGACGTACTGGCGCGCTTCGCCGCGGTCAAGGCCGCCATCCTGGCCGTGGGCATGTCGGACGACGAGTTCGGCACGCCCGCCGCGCTGCGCCGCACGCTGGACTACTACTCCGGCAGCGCGGCCATCCAGGTCCAGCTCACGCCGCAAGACCTCGGCCTGGCCAGGGTGGGCCATTTCGACCTTTTCCATGCCCGCCACCAGCCCGGCTTCTGGGTCCGGACGCTGGACTGGCTGCGCGAGGGGCGCAACCCCTGGCCGAAGCATGTCCTGCATGCCTCCTCTCCTTAGCTGCTGTCCCCCGAGCCCGGTCCGGGCGGGCCTGGCCGTCCAGCCCGGCAAGCATCCGATCGATTTCGAACCGGGCGCCGTCTTGCGCGATGCCCGCGCGCCGAGCGGACAATGACGTCCCCGGCACACGGCAAATCAATGGCGGCAAAAGTTATCAAGGCAAAATAGGGCTGTCAAAATAGGACGGCAGAATAATCCTGTTTTGCCGCCCTTCCCGATAAGTTTTTCTTGCCGCGGCTACTGGAAGCTGATTAAATGGATGCCAGCGAAAACACCTGTTCCGTAGCACAACGGTTTAAGTGAAATATTTCACTTTTCATAGAATGAAGAGACAGCGCCGTGCGGCTCTGAAGCTGGCATTCATAGGCCATGTCTGAAATACTTCATCCAGAAAGAGACAATGGATGGCACTGGAAACGCGCAAAATGGTGTTCGATGTGGTCGTCGTGGGGGGCGGCGGCGCTGGCCTGCTTGCCGCGGCCGAAGCCGGGCGCCTGGGGTGCACGGTTTGCGTCCTGGAAAAAGCCTCCGCACTTGGGGGGACCACGGCAATGTCGGTGGGCTCCATCATGGCGGCCGGCACGCGGCTACAGCGACAGGACGGTATCGAAGATTCTCCGGCCGAGCATGCTCGGGATCTGGCCGCAATCTGTTCGCAGCTCGGCCTATACGACAATGCCGAATTGCGCGGCCTATACACCAGCCACGCAGCAGAGGCGGTGGACCTGCTGGAATCGATTGGCGTCGTATTCACCCAGCCGATGCCGCAGCCACCGCATGGGAAGCCGCGGCTGCATCAGGTTATTCCCGGATCAAGGTCTTATATCCATCATCTTGAAAAGTATTGCCGCAAGCATGCCGTCGCGCTGAGGCCTGGCACCCAGGCGGACAGCCTGGTATGCCGTCAAGGGAGTGTCCTCGGAGTCAACGCACATGATTCCAGGGGGGCGATGGAGATTACTGCGCGGCGGGCCGTCGTACTGGCTTCGGGTGATGTGGCGGGAGACGCGGAATTGCTCCGCACCTATGTAGCAGCCGGCCTGGAAAGCGTGCAGCCCATCAACCCGGACTGCGCAGGCGATGGCCATCGAATGGCCGATGCAGTGGGCGCGCATATCATCCCACGGACGGACTTCAGTGCCGCGAGCCTCGCCCACATACGTTTCCTGCCTCCGACCAGGAAGAACTTGGTCCAGCGTATTCCTCCCTATACTTTATTAGCGCGGCTGGCCAAACTGGCGATAAGCAAGGCGCCCCCCGCTTTGATAAGACCCTTCGTCCTCCAGTTCCTGACTACGGCGCTCGCCCCCGATCGCGGAGTATTCCAGAACGGCGCCCTTCTCGTGAACCTGAACGGCCAGCGCTTTTCCAACGAGCTCAGTGGGCCTGGAGTCAACGACGTTGGCCAGCACAATCGCAAGGTGGCGGAATCGGGTGATGAGGATACCGCCCCCAGCCTGCTGCTGGCGCGGCAACCGGATGCGCTTGGATACCTCGTATTCGATCATCGCCTCGCCACCCTCTTTTCGAAATGGCCTCATTTCATTTCGACGGCGCCGGGCGTGGCATACGCCTATTTGGACGATTACCGCAAAGCAAGGCCTGACCTATTTCACACAGCCCGGACACTCGAAGGCCTCTCGGAAATTCTGCACATGCCCCCGGGCAGCCTGCATGAAACAGTTGTCCAGGCAAATAGCCGGCAGGCCGGCCATCAACTCGCACAGGCGCCTTTCTATGCGCTCGGCCCCGTCACCGCATGGATCCTCGTCACGCCCGTGGGGCTGAAAGTCGATGGCCTCCTTCGGGTGTTGCGCGAGGACGGCACTCCGATCCCAGGGCTCTTTGCGGCAGGGGGAGTAGGCCAGGGCGGGTTCACCGTCACAGGCCACGGCCATGGCCTGGGCTGGGCCTTTACATCAGGCATGCTAGCGGGCCGCAATGCGGCGCAGGGAGACCGAGCATGATTTACGAACGCGCGATACGCCCGATCCTATTCAATTTTCCGCCTGAAGCGGCCCACTCGGGCGTTCTGCGCGTCGCAGGGGCCCTGGCGCGGGCGGGAATCGTGGGCAGGACGGTTGAACGCGCTTTAAGCCTGGAGGACGAGCGGCTCGCCGTTTCAATTGCGGGAATGAAGTTTCCCAACCCCATCGGACTCGGCGCCGGCATGGACAAGAACGCTATCGCGCTGGCCTTCCTGGGCCTGCTTGGTTTCGGATCGCTCGAGGTCGGCTCCGTATCATTGAATCCCTCCAAGGGAAACCGCAATGTCCCGCGACTGCTGCGCATGCCGCAGGAAGGGGCCCTGCTCGTCAACTACGGTGTGCCAAACGACGGTGCAGGCGCCGTCGCCCCTCGGCTCCAGCGCTACCGCCGCCACGCGCCCCTTGGCCTGAGCGCGCCTCTCGGCGTGAGTCTGGTCGAAACCAACACGGGGACCCAACGCTCAGCTCCCGCCGTCATCGAAGAGCTGCGGAAGGCCGCCATATCGATGGCTCCTTTATCGGACTACCTGACCATCAACCTGCAATGCCCCAATTCTTCTGTCGGGCCATTCGCAAAAGCCAGCAACCTGCGGGCATTGCTCGGCACGCTATCAGACATTGGCGGGATGCCCCCGGTCTTTCTAAAGACGGCCGCCACAACCGACGAACGGCTCATCGATGAACTGGCGGGGGTCGCCTGCGACTTCCCGTTTGTCCGTGGAATTGCGCTGAGCGTCGTCATGCGGCGACGCTTTGCAACACGCGGCGAATCTCACGACGCCACAATGGGATCGGTTACGGGCGGCCCGCTGCGCGCACTTGCCTTGGAAAGTCTGCGGGCCTGGTATAGACGCATCGACCGGCAGCGGCTCGTACTGATAGGCGCCGGCGGAATCTCCACGGGTGCCCAGGCATACGAATTCATCCGAAACGGCGCGTCCCTCGCACAGCTTGTCACCGCATTGGTTTACCAGGGCCCCTCAGTCGCGCGCCGCATCAAGTCCGAGCTTTTGAGCGAAATGGAGCGTGATGGCATAGCGAACGTCCACGAGGCTATTGGCTGTGCAGTGGCTTGAGCGACGGCGCCGGCCGTCTCCTGCAAGCGCAATGAGGGCAACGGGTGCAGATGCCGTTGCGCCCGCAAAATAGGGCTGGCGGCATGTCTTATTGCATGCTAGAATTGCGAGTTACTTTGGATACGTGGCCAGTGTATGAGGCTGAAAGGGTGTAAACCCAGGGCTTAGACCCAGGGATTAAACCCGGCAGGACTTAAACCCGGGGAGGGCAGCCCCCCCCCCCGGGATTAATTAAAACCCGCAGCCCTGTACCCGGACCGGCGACCCTTTCATCAGGAAAACAGGAATCTACCCATGAAAGCAGACATCCACCCCGAATACCGCGAAGTGGTGTTTCTGGACCAGCAGACCGGCAACAAGTTCATCTCGCGCTCGACGCTGAACAGCCGCGAGACCGTCGAACTGGACGGCAAGACCTATCCGCTCTTCAAGTGCGAAGTCACCTCCGAGTCTCACCCCTTCTACACGGGCGCCCAGACGCGCATCGTCGAAACTGGCCGCGTCGAGAAATTCCGCGCCCGCTTCGCCCGCACCGCGGGAACGACCAAGAAAGCTTCCTGAGCCCCGCGCCGGAACGCCGCGCGGCGCGCGCCTGGCCGAAAGGCGGCGCATGCGCCGCGCCAGCCCCGCGCCATCCGGTTTCCGGCTGGCGCAAAAAGGCAGCCTGAGGGCTGCCTTTTTAATTTAAGATGGCCCTTGTTTTTACTTTTGACATGCATGCGCCGTGCCTCCGCCTGACTCCCGCCTGACCCCCGCCAGACTCACCGCGCCGGCCACCTCCAAGCTGCCCCGGCTTTTCCTGCTGGCGCTGGGCCTGGTCTATCTGTTTGCGGGGCTGTTCTTCCGGGACCCCTGGAAAACCGACGACGTGGCCGGCCTGGCCACCATGCTGACCGCCCTGCAGGGCCCGGGGCACACCTGGCTGCTGCCCCAGATAGGCAATATGGCCTATGCCCAGAACGGCCCCCTCATCACCTGGGTGGGCGCCTTCAGCATCTGGCTGTTCGGCCCTTTTTTCGAACTCTTCACCTCGCCGCTGGACGCCGCCCTGATCGCGTCGCGCCTGCCCAACCTGCTGTGGTTCGGGCTGCTTACCTGGTCGGTATGGTACGGCACGTATCTGCTGGGCCGCCGCCCCGAGCCTCAGCCGCTGGCCCTGCCCTTCGGCGGCGAACCCACCGTGCGCGACTACGGCCGCATGATCGCCGATGCCGCGCTGCTGCTCATCCTGGCCACCGCCGGCATCATGTGGCGCATGCACGAAACCTCGGCCGTACCCGCCCTCATCGCATTCCAGGCTCTGGCCTTCTACGCCGTGGCCCGCATGCTGGATCATCCCCTGTCGGGCGCCGCCACCCTGGGCGTGGCCCTGGCGGCGGCGTTCCTGACGCGGGGCTGGATAGGCGCCTTGCCCATCATCCTGGCCGTGCCCTGCGCCTTCGCCCCGCGCAGCGCGCTATGGCCGCTGAAGCACTGGCTCATCATCACCGCCGTCATCGCCATCTCGCTGTGTCTGCTGTGGTGGATTCCGGCAGACCGCATAAACGGCTACTGGACCGACAACTGGTGGCGCTGGAACGCCGACTCCTTCGGCTGGCCGCGCTACCGGGAACTGTTCAGCGTGCTGCGCGACCTGCCATGGTTTCTGTGGCCGACCTGGCCGTTCGGACTGCTGGCGCTGTGGCGCTGGCGCGCCTGGCTCACCGCGCCGCACATCTGGATCCCTTTCATGTTCGCCCTATGGCCGCTGCTGGTCATCGCCTTCCTGGTCGATCCTTTCGAGCCCGAGTACAGTCTGCTGGCCGTGCCCACGGCCGTGCTGGCGGCGTTCGCCCTGCCCACCCTGCGCCGGGGCGTGGTCAATTCGCTGGACTGGTTTGCGGTGATGTGCTTTTCGCTGACCAGCGCCACGGTATGGCTGGGCTGGATAGCCTTGCAGGCCGGCTGGCCCAGGCAGATCGCCCACAACATCGCCCGCCAGACGCGCGGCTACGAAGCCTTTGTCTCGTGGCCGGCAGTGTCCATCGCCCTGCTAGGCACCCTGGCGTGGGTGGTCATGGTGTACTGGCGCCTGCACAGCAAGCCCGCCGCGCTGTGGCGCGGCACGGTGCTGTCGGCGGGCGGCATCGTCGTCACCTGGCTGCTGCTGGTCACCCTTTGGATGCCCGCCCTGGACTACGTGCGCAGCTACAGGCCCGTCTCGGCCCAGCTGGCGCAGGCGCTGCGGACCCACGTCAAGCCAGGCGAATGCGTGCGGGGCCTGGCGCTGGGCACCGGCCAGCGCGCCTCTTTCTTCGTCTTCGAAAACCTCGTCTTCGACTATAGCGCCAGCTGCGCCCTGGTGCTGCAGCAGACCTCGCCCGAAGCCGTCGAGACGGGCTCGGCCGCCTACAGCGACGGCGCGCGCGTACTGTGGGAAGGCAAGCGCGAAGCCGATCGCCGGGAAATCTTCCGCCTGCTGCGCCTCGACAGGCAATGAGCCGCTCTTCCACGCATGCGCGGCACGGCTTCGCCTACTATCTGGCGGAAACCCTGCGCCAGGCCTGGCCCGTTCTGGTCAGCGCCTGGGCGGGCATCGCCTTCGGCGTCATCGACACCGCCATGGCGGGACATGCCAGCGCGGCCGACCTGCAGGCCATGTCGCTGGCCGTGTCCATCTACATCACAGTGTTCGTCGGCCTGATGGGAGTGGTACATGCCCTGATCCCCATCATCGGCCAGCATTACGGAGGCAAGCGCTACCTGGAGGTCGGCCGGGCCTGGGGCCAGGGCGTCTGGCTGGCGCTGGGGCTGTCGCTGGTGGGGGCCGCCGCCATGCTGGTGCCGGATGTCTGGCTGAAGCTGTCGGGCGAGGTGGATCCCGCCGTGCGCAGCGGCGTCACCTGGTATCTGCGGGCCCTGGTGCTGGCGCTGCCGGCCACCCTGGTGTTCCGCTGCGTCTATGCCCTGGGCACGGCGGTGTCGCGGCCCAAGGTCGTCATGGCGATCAACCTGGCCAGCATCGGCGTCAAGGCGTTTTTCAACTGGCTGTTCATCTTCGGCAAGTTCGGGCTGCCCGCCCTGGGCGCCACCGGCGCGGGGCTGTCCACCGCCATAACGGGCTGGCTGAGCCTGTCGGCCGGGCTGTGGATCATCCGCCACGACGCCTTCTTCAAGCGCTTCCAGCCCAGGCTGGACCGGCCGCGCTGGGCCGACCTGAAAGAACTGCTGCGCCTGGGGCTGCCCATGGGCGGCTCTTACCTGGTGGAAGTGTGCGCCTTCAGCTTCATGGCCCTGCTGGTCGCCCGCGAAGGCATGTATGTCACCGGCGGGCATCAGATCACGGCCAACCTGGTCGCGCTGTGCTACATGATGCCGATGGCGGTGGGCATTGCCTCGGCCTCCCTGACTGCCCAGGCCATCGGCGCCGAGGACGCACTGCGCGCCCGCAAGACAGGCCTGGCGGGGCTGACCATCGTGCTGACGGGGGCCGTCGTCACCGCCGTCGTGGTGGTGGCGGGCCGGCCGGCCATCCTGGCCGCCTATACGGACGATCTGCGGGTGGCCGCGGTGGCCGCCACGCTGCTGCAAGTGGTGCCCTACTTCCACCTGTGCGACGCCATGCAGTGCATCAACTCTTATCTGCTGCGCGCCTACAAGGTGGCGGTCGTGCCGCTGCTGATGCAGGTCGTGGCCCTGACGGGCATCGGCCTGATAGGCGGATGGTGGGTGGGCTTCGGCCCGCTGAAGGGCGCCCTGCAGCCGGCGGTGGACGCCGTCATGCCCGGCGCACCCCTAGGCGCTTCTTCCATGTGGCTGATGGCCGTGATCGGCCTGGGGCTGTCCGCCATACTGCAGCACGCCTGGTACTGGCGAGTGGTCGGGCGGCACCAGCGGCGCGGCTGAAGCGCGCCGCCGGCCTCGCCCCGGAGACAGGGGATCAACGATACATGTAGTCGCGCCGCCATGGATAGGCCAGGTCGGCGGGCAGATCGAGCTCGTCGCGGCGGCCGGTGGCGGGCTTGTGCTGCAGCAGCACCTGGTGCAGGGCTATCCAGCCGTGCTCGAAGCCCATGGCGCAGCCTGCCAGGTAGATGCGGTAGGCGCGCAGCGACCGTTCGGCGTTTTCGCCCGTCAGCGTCGCGCGCGCCTTGTCCAGCTGAGCCTCCAGCGCGTCGCTCCAGGCCCACAGCGTGCGCGCGTAGTGAGGCCGCAGGTTTTCGACGTCGACATCCTCCAGGCCGGCATCGGCGATCTGCGCCAGCTCGTTGCTGATATGGGTAAGCTCGCCGCCCGGGAAGATGTATTTTTCGATGAACTGACCCATGCCCGCGCCGACCTCGGCGTTGTACACCCCGCCTGCGGTGATGCCGTGGTTCATGATGAGGCCGCCGGGACGCAGCAGGCGCCGCAGCTTGGAAAAATACTGAAGCAGCTGGGCCCGGCCCACGTGCTCGAACATGCCTACCGAAGCGATCTTGTCGTAGGGCGTGGACTCGTCCAGTTCACGGTAGTCCAGCAGGTTCATGCGCACCCGCCCGCCCAGGCCTTTTTCCTGGATGAGCCGATTGACGTGGGCGTGCTGGTTCCTGGACAGCGTGATGCCCGTGGCGTCCACGCCATAGTTCTCGGCCGCCCACAGCAGCAGGCCGCCCCAGCCCGCGCCGATGTCCAGGAAGCGTTCGCCCTCGTGCAGGCGCAGCTTGCGGCAGATGTGGTCCAGCTTGGCCTCCTGGGCCTGGGCCAGCGTCATGTCCGGTTCGCGGAAGTAGGCGCAGGAATAGACGCGCCGCGGATCCAGCCATAACTGGTAGAACTCGTCCGACAGGTCATAGTGGAACTGGATCTGGCTCGCATCGCGGGCCAGGGAATGCCGCTTTACCGAGACCAGGTGCCGCATCAGGGCCGTGAACCAATTGCCCTTGGCCGTATCGATGGGCGAACCCGGCAGAATGGAGGACGCCAGCAGCATAAGGTCGCGCATCGAGCCTTCGAAGTCGAATTTTCCCTCGACGTAGTCTTCGCCCAGCGTGCCGGCCTCGCCGGACGCCAGATGCATCAAGGTGGCATTGTCTTTGACTTTCAGGCGAATTCTGGCATCGTCGGGCCCCACTTTCTCTCCGCCGGGCATTTGCACCTGCACCGACAAAGGCAACGAAGCAAGTTTCTTCTCAACAACTGATACGACTGCGCTCACGTTCCACTCCCTATAAGCTGAACTTGGATACCCAATATAATTCGTGGTTTTTTCTGGCAAATCGGCGACGATGGGCCATGAAGGCGGCATCCGCCAGCCGATCGGGAGCGCACTGCCATGCCTCGCGACCGGCTCGCCCGTCAATTTATCACCAATTGCGCGTGCACGCCGGACCGGCGCCAAGACAGGAAATATCGCCGCCAGCCGATTACAACAGCCTGAACGCGCGCCGAACCCCGCCCAATCCAGTAGACTACGGTGTCGGTCGCCCCCGCGCGTCGCCCTCTCATTCTGTAGATGTCATCGAAATCATTGGATAAATCCGTTCCCGGCTGGCTGCTTCTGATGGGCGCCCTTACCGCCCTGGGCCCCCTGGCCATCGACATGTACCTGCCGGCATTCCCCTCCATCGTGCAGGGCCTGGGCGCCACCCAGGGCCAGGTCGAGCGCACTCTGGCCAGCTATCTGCTGGGGCTGGCCCTGGCGCAAATGGTCTACGGCCCGTTGGCCGACCGCTACGGCCGCAAAAAACCGCTCATCGGCGGCCTGGCCATCTTCACCATCGCCTCGGTGGGATGCGCCTTCACCAGCGACATCGAGCACCTGGCCCTGTGGCGCATCGCCCAGGCCTTCGGCGGCGCGGCCGGCATGGTCATTCCGCGCGCAGTCATCCGCGACAACCTCGAAACGCGCGACGCGGCCAAGGCGCTTTCGCTGCTGCTGCTCATCATGGGCGTCACGCCCATTCTGGGCCCCATACTGGGGGCCCAGGTTCTTTTCGCGGGAGGCTGGCGCGGCATTTTCGGCATCATGGCGGCGGGCGGCGCGCTGCTGCTGGTCGCAGTCATCCGCAGCATGCGCGAGTCGTTGCCCCCACACAACACCATCGCGCTTCGCCTGTCCACCGTCGCGCGCAACTACTGGGGCCTTACGCGCGACCGGCAGTTCCTGTGCTATTCGCTGGCGGGCGGGTTCGGCTCGGCCGGGATGTTCACCTATATCGCCGGCTCACCCCGCGTGCTGATGACCGTCTACGGCGTGGATCCGCGCTATTTCGGCTTTCTGTTCGGCCTGAACGCGGCCGCGCTTATCTTCACCTCGCAGGTCAGCGCGCGGCTGCTGGACCGCCATGCGCCCGAAAAACTCCTGCGCCTGGCCCAGATCAGCATCGTCCTGATGTCCGCCCTGGGTCTGGCCTTCACACTGCTGCAGTGGCTTACCCTGCCCCTGTTCATGCTGTGCCTGATGGGCTTCATGGCCAGCCAAGGCTTCGTCAATCCCAACGCGGCGGCCCTGGCCCTGTCCCGCCAGGGCAAGCGCCTGGGCGTGGCCTCGGCCCTGATGGGCACGCTGCAGATGCTGTGCGGGGCCGCCGCCGGCGTGGCCATCAGCAACTGGCAGGCGACCGACACCGCCCTGCCGCTGACCGGCATTCTGGCCCTTTGCGCACTGCTGTCGTGGCTGTTTGGCCGCATCGCGCTGCGCGCGTCAGCGGTTTCTGGCGCCATGGCTTGATAAAACCGACGGATTCATAGTAGAATCCTTGGTTTTACGGATTACCTGGCGGTTGGGGATTACCTGGCGGTTGGGCCGATGGGGTTGCGCTGATGGCGCTGCAGCCAACGGCTGCAACCCGGGATGGGGCAAACCCAGGGGGCAAAACCCAGGGGAGCAAACCCAAGATGGCAACCCCAGGGTGGCACAAACCCAAGAGGCGACAACCGCCAAAGCAGCAGGCCTTTAATTGCCTGCCCGAACTTCTTTAAGGGATAGAACCATGGCACGCGTATGCCAAGTTACCGGCAAGGGCCCGCGCACGGGCAACAATGTTTCACACGCAAACAACAAGACCAAGCGTCGCTTCTTACCCAATCTGCAATCGCGCCGCTTCTGGGTCGAAAGCGAAAACCGCTGGGTGCGCCTGCGCGTATCCGCCAGCGCCATCCGCACCATCGATAAAAACGGCATCGACGCAGTCCTGGCCGACCTGCGCGCACGCGGCGAAGCCGCCTAAATCGCGCTAGCGTCCACACTTTCAGGAGCACACCATGGCAAAAGGCATCCGCGAAAAGATCAAGCTCGAGTCCACCGCCGGCACGGGCCACTTTTACACGACCACCAAGAACAAGCGCAACATGCCCGAAAAAATGCTGATCAAGAAATTTGATCCCGTTGCGCGCAAGCACGTCGACTACAAAGAGACCAAGCTCAAGTAATCGGCCCTGCCCCGCCGGCCGCACAGCCGGCTTCGCACCCGGAAAAGCCCTGGCCTGCCAGGGCTTTTTTGTCGCCGGGCCGCCCCAGGCTCGTCCTTGCTGTCAGTCCGGCGCCCACCTGATAAAATGGCGCGAATTTCTGCACAGCGGGCCCCTTCGCTTCATGAACCCGACCCCCTCCGCGCGGCGCCATGCCTCCTGGCTGGTACTGATCGCATTTGTCTTTGCGACGCTGGCGCCCGTCTTCACGGGGGCCGGCGCGGGCGGTTCCGCCGCCCGCCAGCTGTGGATCCAGCTGTGCAACTCGCCTTCCCCCCGGCTGGTCTCGCTGGACCTTCCCGCCCAGGATGACGGCGGCAAGGCCGGCCATTCCGCCTCCACCAGCGGGCACTGCCTGCTGTGTTTCCATCCCGCCACGCCGCCCAGGCTGGAAACGCCGACATTCCAGGCCGCTTTCCATTCCAGCGTGCGTCTTCTGGTTCCCGGCGACCCGGCCCCCCGCCGCCCCCCGGTCTGGAACCACCGCCTTGCGCGGGCTCCGCCACTGCCCACCTGAACGCCATTGCGTCGCGCCGCCCCCTCGGGCCAGGCCGCGACCTCCCATACCCAGGCAACGCACCGCCCGGGCAGCCGATGCCGCGCGCCCGCATGGCGCCGGCGCGCCGCGCCGTGCGGGGCATTCAGGATGCACACCATGTTTTTCCCTTACAGGACCACGCCTGCGAACGCCATCGCGCGCAAGGCGGCCCTTTCTTTCTCGCTGAGCCTGGCGGCGGCGCCCGCCCTGGGCCAGCAGCCCCCCGCCACGCTGTCACCCATCGTCGTCAATGCGCAGCCCCGCGCGGCGCTGCAGACTTCCGCCTCGACGGGCTCTCTTCTGGGCCTTACGCCTATAGAAACACCCGCCAGCCTGGACATCATCACGCGCGACCAGATCGACGCGCGCGGCGACGCCAGCGTGACGGACGCCATCACGCGCGCCCCCGGCATTTCGGCGATGGGCCACCCCGGCAATGGGCTGGGAGCGCTTTCCTCGCGCGGCTTCACAGACAGCGCCTCGGTCATGCGTCTGTATGACGGCCTGCGCCAATATGGCGGCGTGGGCGTCACCTTTCCCTTCGACACCTGGTCGGTGGACCGCATCGAAGTGCTGCGCGGCCCGGCCTCGGTCATCTACGGCGACGGCGCCATCGGCGGCGCGGTCAACGTCATCCCCAAAAAACCCCAGCCCGGGCCGATCGAGAACGAAATCCAGGCCACCCTCGGCACCGAGGACACTGCCAGACTGGGCCTGGGCAGCGGCGGAGCCATCAGCGACAAGCTTTCGTACCGCGTGGACCTGGGAGGCAACTACACCGGCGGCTGGGTGGACCGCGGCCATTCCGGCGACGCCACCTTTTCGGGCGCCCTGCAATGGGATGCCACGCCCGACCTGACGCTCACGCTGAGCCACGCCTACGGCTACCAGCGCCCCATGCGGTATTTCGGCACCCCCATGGTCGGCGGCGAGCAGTTGGATGCGCTGCGCAAGAAGAACTACAACGTCCGCGACAGTTTCATGCGCTTTCGCGACCAGTGGACACAACTGGACGCCGCCTGGACGCCCAACGCGGACACCGCTGTGCGCGCGAGGCTCTATCACATCCGCAGCCGGCGCGACTGGCGCAATGCCGAACGCTATGTGTACGACGAAAACTCGGGCCTGATCGACCGCTCGGACAACACCGCCATTTCACACGACCAGAAGCAGACGGGGCTGACGGCCAGCGCCACGTTCAAGGGCGAGGCGGCCGGCCTGGACAATGCGCTGTCCGTGGGCTTCGACGTCAACCACAGCCGTTTCCAGCACACCAACAATACTTATACCGGCTCTTCGGGCCCCGTGGATCCGTACAATCCCGAGCCCGGCGAATTCCACAGCGACGAACCGACGATTCCGCGCTATCGGAACGAGGCCGACCAGTACGCCCTGTTCATGGAGGACCGCCTGGCCCTGACCGGCGACTGGTCCGTCGTGGCGGGGCTGCGCTATGACCATGCGCGCATCGTGCGCGACGACCTGGTATCGGGCCAGCGCACCCTGACCAAGACCTATGCGGACGTGGGCTGGCGCATGGGCACCGTCTACCAGTTGCGGCCGGACCTGGCCGTCTACGCGCAGTATTCGCAGGCCGCGGATCCCGTCAGCGGCCTGCTCATGCTCAGCCCCGCCAACAGCGAATTCGACCTGTCCCGGGGCAGGCAGGTCGAAGTCGGCGTGAAGCAGGCGCTGGCGGATGGACGGGGCGAATGGACGCTGGCCGCCTACCACATCCGCAAGTCCAATCTGCTTACGCGCGACCCCGCCGACCCGGACCTGCGCCTGCAAGTGGGTGAGCAGTCGTCACGCGGCGTCGAGGCTTCGCTGGCGTACGCCTTCGCGCCGGGCTGGAAGGTCGAGGCCAACGCCGCCCTGCTGCGCGCCCGCTACGACGATTTCACGGAAGCTTCCGGCTCGGGCACGGTTTCACGCAAGGGCAAAGTGCCGCCCAACGTCGCCCAGCGCCTGGCCAATCTGTGGCTCAGCTGGAATTTCCGCCCGGGCTGGACCGCCATGGGCGCGCTGCGCTACGTGGGCAAGCGCTACGCCGACAATGCCAACACACTGGAGCTGCCCTCTTATGTCACGACCGACCTGGCGCTGCGCTGGGACGTCGACAAGCGCACGACGCTGACCGCGCGCGGGTACAACGTGTTCGACCGGGCCTATTTCACCACGGCCTACTACACGGACACGCAGTGGCTGTACGGACCGGACAGGCGGTTCGAGCTGACGCTGAACCATCGCTTCTAGCAAGGGGACCTCCATGGACTTGCGCACGCGCGCCAGGCGCCTGGTCTATCTTGCCCACCGCTGGACCGGCATAGCCGGCTGCCTGCTGATGCTGCTGTGGTTCCTCAGCGGCATCGTCATGCTGTACATCGGCTACCCCAAGCTGACGCCATGGGAGCGCCTGGCGCCCCTGCCGGCGCTGGATGCGGACGCGTGCTGCGCTCCCCTTGCGGCGCTGCCGCCGCGGGCCCGCGAGGGCGCGCTGGCGCTTACTTCCATTGGAGGCGAGCCGTACTACGTCGTCCGGGAAGGAGCCCGCTGGCGGGCCTACCCCGCCAGCGCCGCACCCGCCGCGGCGCCGGAAAATGCCATCTCGCCATACACCGCAGGGCGAAAGGCGTTTCCGCGGGAGCCCACCCCGCAGAAAAGCGCTTCGCTGTCGGCCACCCCACAGGAGGCTGCCACACTGGAAGCATCCCCGCTGGACACCGCCCTATTGAAACCGGCCGCCATCACGGTTGAGCGGGCCCTGGCGGCCGCGCGCGATTATGCGCCGGGCCAGCGGCTTCGCTACGCGGGGCAGGTGGACGAAGACCGCTGGACGCATTCGCACGCCCTGGACGCCCACCGGCCGCTGCTGCGCGTGCAGGCGCAAGGACGGGCGCCCGCCACGCTGTACGTATCCTCGGCGACCGGCGCGGTCGTGCTGGATGCGCCGCTGGCGCAGCAGCGCTGGAACTACGTGGGGGCCTGGCTGCACTGGCTGTACATGTTCCGCGACCGCTCGGTGGACCCCGCCTGGTCCTGGATAGTCATCGCGCTGTCGGCCCTGGGCACCCTGGCAGCCGTCAGCGGGGTGCTGGTGGGCGTGTGGCGCTGGCGCTTCACGAAACGCTACAAGTCCGGCCGGCGCACGCCCTACCGGGAGGCCTGGATGCGCTGGCACCACGTGGCGGGCCTGCTTTTCAGCGCCTTCGTGTTCAGCTGGATATTCAGCGGGCTGATGTCGATGAATCCCGCAGAGATGTTCTCATCCCCGGACGCGGCGCCCCGCCTGGCCGCCTACCAAAAAGGCCCCGCCGCAGCATCGATAGCCGATGCCGCGGCAGCCGACGCGGCCCCGGCGGATCCACGGCCCGTCCTTCGGGCCTTGCACAGGGCCGGATTCGACGCCGTGGAGCTGCAATGGCGCCGGCTGGACGGCCGCGGCTATGTGCTGGCCTACGACGCCCATGCCGACAGCCGGCTGGTGCTGCGCCAGGCCGCAGGCCTGGCGGTGAAGCGCCGGTGGGCGGCAATCGACATCCTGCCGGCGGCGCGGCGGCTGTTTCCGGGCGCGCAGGCGGACGCAAGGAAAATCGACAGCTACGACGCCTATTATTATCAGCGCCATCCCGAGGCCATGAACGGCGCCGCGCAGCACGGCCTGCCCGCCCTGCGCGTCGATTTCGGCAACCCCGCCCGCAGCCGCGCCTACATAGACCTGCGCACCGGGGAAGTGGCGCTGTGCCTGGCCCGCCGGCAGCGGCTGGGGCGCTGGCTGTTCAACTTCCTGCACAGCTGGGACACACCCGCGCTGCTCGACACGGGCCCGGCGCGCGACCTGGTCCTCATCCTGCTCAGCGTGGGCGGGCTGGCCGTGTCGGCCACCGGCGTGGTCGTGGGGTGGCGCCGCCTGCGCGGCAAGCTGGCAGGCCCGCGGCGCGCGACGGGATAGCGGCGGGCATCCTATAATGCATGGTTTGCATCAGACCCAACGAACAAAAGAATCCGAATCCATGCAGGAACGCTACAACCCCGCCGAAGTCGAAGCCGCCGCCCAGCAGGACTGGCAGGCGCGCGACGCCTATCGCGTCAGCGAAAACGCCGCGGCCGCCGACGGCTCGCCCAAGCCCAAATTCTACGCGTGCTCCATGCTGCCCTACCCCAGCGGCAAGCTGCACATGGGCCATGTGCGCAACTACACCATCAACGACATGATGGCCCGCCAGCTGCGCATGCGCGGATACAACGTGCTGATGCCCATGGGCTGGGATGCCTTCGGCATGCCGGCCGAGAACGCCGCCATCAAGTCCAGGGTGCCGCCCGCCAAATGGACCTACGACAACATCGCCTACATGAAAAAGCAGATGCGGGCCATGGGGCTGGCCATCGACTGGTCGCGCGAGATGTGCGCCTGCGATCCCAAGTACTACAAATGGAACCAGTGGCTGTTCCTGAAGATGCTGGAAAAAGGCATCGCCTACCGCAAGACCCAGGTCGTCAACTGGGACCCGGTCGACCAGACAGTGCTGGCCAACGAGCAGGTCATCGACGGCCGCGGCTGGCGCTCGGGCGCGCCGGTCGAAAAGCGCGAGATCCCCGGCTACTACCTGCGCATCACACAATACGCCGACGAGCTCCTGGAGCAGGTGAAAAACGGCCTGCCTGGCTGGCCCGAGCGCGTGCGCCTGATGCAGGAAAACTGGATAGGCAAGAGCGAGGGCGTGCGCTTCGCGTTCACCCACGACATCCGCGACGAACAGGGCCGATTGATACAAGACGGGCGCATGTACGTCTTCACCACGCGCGCCGACACCATCATGGGCGTCACCTTCTGCGCCGTGGCGCCCGAGCATCCGCTGGCCGCCCACGCGGCCCGAGGCAATGCCGAATTGGCCAGCTTCATCGAACGCTGCAGACAGGGCGGCACAACCGAGGCCGAACTGGCCACGCGCGAAAAAGAAGGCATGCGCACCGGCCTGACGGTCACGCATCCGCTGACCGGCCAGGCTGTCGAGGTCTGGGTAGGCAACTACGTGCTGATGAGCTACGGCGACGGCGCCGTCATGGGCGTGCCCGCCCATGACGAGCGGGACTTCGCCTTTGCGCGCCGCTACGGCCTGCCCATCAAGGACGTCGTCGCCGTCCAGGGCAAGCAGTATTCCGATCAGGCCTGGCAAGAGTGGTACGGCGACAAACAGCAGGGCGTCACCGTCAATTCCGGCAAGTACGATGGCCTGCGCCACGCCCAGGCCGTCGACGCCGTGGCGGCCGACCTGGCGGCCATGGGCCTGGGCGAAAAACAGACCACCTGGCGCCTGCGCGACTGGGGCATCTCGCGCCAGCGCTACTGGGGCACGCCCATTCCCATCATCCACTGCGAAACCTGCGGTCCCGTGCCGGTGCCCGAAAAAGACCTGCCCGTGGTGCTGCCCGAAGAACTCATCCCCGACGGCAGCGGCAACCCGCTGGCCAAACACGAAGGCTTCCTGTCCTGCACCTGCCCCAAATGCGGGGCGCCGGCGCGGCGCGAAACCGACACCATGGACACCTTCGTCGATTCGTCCTGGTATTTCATGCGCTATACCTCGCCGGACAACGACCAGGCCATGGTGGACCAGCGCAACGATTACTGGATGCCCATGGACCAGTACATCGGCGGCATCGAGCATGCCGTGCTGCACCTGCTGTACGCGCGCTTCTGGACCCGCGTCATGCGCGACCTGGGGCTGGTCGGCTTCGACGAGCCCTTCACCCGCCTGTTGTGCCAGGGCATGGTGCTGAACCACATCTATTCACGCAAGAGCCCGCAGGGCGGCATCGAATACTTCTGGCCCGAAGAAGTCGAAAACGTGCTGGACGCCAAGGGCGTCATCGTGGGCGCGAAGCTGCGCTCGGACGGCTCGCCGGTGGACTACGGCGGCATCGGCACCATGTCCAAGTCCAAGAACAACGGCGTGGACCCGCAGTCCCTCATCGATTCGCTGGGCGCCGACACGGCGCGCCTGTTCGTGATGTTCGCCAGCCCGCCCGAGCAGACGCTCGAATGGTCCGACTCCGGCGTCGAAGGCGCCAATCGCTACCTGCGCCGCCTGTGGGCGTTCTGCCACGGGCAGCGCCAGGCCGTGCGGGACGCGCTGCGGACGGATGCCGACTGGGCGGCCGCCGACGCCGCCACCAAGGGGCTGCGGCGCGAAATCCACGGGCTGCTCAAGCAGGCCGACTACGACTACCAGCGCATCCAGTACAACACCGTGGTTTCGGCCGGCATGAAAATGCTCAACACGCTGGAATCGGCCGCCCTGCCCGACACCGCCATCGCCCGCCAGGGGCTGGCCGACGCCCTGGGCGTGCTGCTGCGCGTGCTGTATCCTGTAGTGCCTCACATCACCTGGCTGCTGTGGCGCGAACTGGGCTACGACCAGCGCTACGGCGACCTTCTGGACGCGCCCTGGCCCGAGGTCGACGAAGCCGCCCTGGTGGCCGACGAAATCGAACTCATGCTGCAGGTCAACGGCAAGCTGCGCGGCGCCATCAGCGTCGCCAATGGCGCGGCCAAGGCCGACATCGAGCAGTTGGCGGTGCAGCACGAGGCCGTCGGCCGCTTCCTGGAAGGCCGTCCGCCCAAGCGCGTCATCGTCGTGCCCGGCAAGCTTGTCAACGTCGTCGGATGATCCCCATGCAAAACCACTCGCCCGCGCATCGCCTGTCATCCTTCCTGCCCCGCCAGGGGCTGCGCGGGCTTGCCTGCATCTTGCTGCTGGCGGCCCTGGCCGCCTGCGGCTTCAGGCTCAAGGGCGTCTCGCCCCTACCCTTCGACACGCTGTACACCAACATCGCCGAAAACTCGGCCTTTGGCGCCTCCTTGCGGCGTGCCGTCATCGCCAGTTCGCCCAACACCCGCTTTGTGTCCGAGCCGGCCGACGGGCAGGCCAGACTGACGCAACTGGCCATGCGGCAGTCGCGGCGCGAAATCGCCATCAGCGCCGAAGGCCAGGTCGAAGAATACGAACTCAACTTGGTCTTCGTGTTCCAGCTCACCGATGCGCAAGGCCATGTGGTGCTGCCGCCCACCACGCTGCGCGCAACGCGCGAAGTGCCCTACGATCCCAATGCGCTGCAGGCCAAGCAAGGTGAAATCAGCTCTCTGTTCCAGGAGATGCAGCGCAGCCTTATCGACCGCGTGGTGCGCCGCCTGACGTCGCCGGAAGTCACTGAAGCCTTTGCCAATAGCGCCGATCTGCCCCAGGAAGCCGAACCGGCAAACCCCGAGGTGCAGAATCCCGACGACACCCAGACGCCGTGGTCCGACGACGAATACGAGTCCATGCCGTCGACCGGGTTCTAGGGGCCTGACCCCATGGGCCGCCGCCTCGACATCGACACCCTGCTCAGGCAACTGGGCGGCGCCCGCGCCGCCCTGGATCCCCTGTACGTCATCTCGGGCGACGAACCCCTGCTGGTCACCGAGGCCACCGACGGACTGCGCGCGGCGGCGGCGGCGGCGGGCTACCTGGAACGCAGCAGCCTGGTGCTCGATGCGCGCAGCGACTGGACGGCCGTCACGGCTTCGACGCAAAACATTTCGCTGTTCGGCGACCGCCGCCTCATCGAACTCAAGATTCCCACCGGCAAGCCTGGCAAGACGGGCGGCGAGGTCCTGGGCAAGCTGGCCGCCATGGTGCAGCAGCAGGCGCTGGCCGACACCATCGTGCTGGTGGGCCTGCCCCAGCTAGACAAGGCCACCCGCGCCAGCAAGTGGGCCGCGGCGCTGGCGCAGGCGGGCACCTCGGTCGACGTGCCCACCATCGAGCGTCCCGCCCTGCCCAACTGGATACGCCAGCGGCTGGCGCGGCAGAACCAGCAACTGGAGCCGGCCAGCCTGGAATGGATGGCCGACAAGGTCGAGGGCAACCTGCTGGCCGCGCACCAAGAGGTCCAGAAACTCGGCCTGCTGTATCCCGAAGGGCCGATCAGCCAGCGCGATGTCGAGCAGGCCGTGCTGAACGTGGCCCGCTACGATGTCTTCGGCCTGCGCGACGCCATGCTGGCCGGTCAGGCAGCCAAGGCTCTGACCATTCTGGCCGGCCTGCGCGCCGAGGGCGAGGCCCTGCCTCTGGTGTTGTGGGCGGTGGGCGACGAAGTCCGCGTGCTGGCCAGGCTGGCGACCGCCCAGGCGTCGGGCCAGGACCTTTCGGCGGCCATGCGCCAGCAGCGCGTGTTCGGCTCGCGCGAACAGTTGCTGCGCCAGGCGCTGGCGCGCCTGCCCACGGGCATCTGGCCCGCGGCCGTTCAGCATGCGCACGACATCGACCGCCTGATCAAGGGCCTGAAAGTGCCCGGCAGGCTGGAAGACCCATGGGAAGAGCTGGCCCGCCTGGCCCTGCGCGTGGCCAGCACGCGCCCCAAGGGCTGACCCGGCCGCGGCCTCGCGGACGGCCGCGGCGCCGACAGGTCCCGGCCAATTACGATATAGTGTCACTGTGGCGCCGCGGCGCCGCCATATCGGGCGGCCAGGCGCCGGCAATATTTCTTTTTTCACCATGAATACTCCCTCTCCCGACACCCTCCAGGCCCCGGCCGGCCAGCAAGCGGAAGACGCCGAGCAACTGGGCCAGCGCGCCCGCGCGGCCTCGCGCGTGCTGATGACGGCGCGCGACTCGGCCAAGTCGGCCGCGCTGCGCGCGATGGCGGCGCGCCTGCAGCAGCAGCGCGCCCAGCTGCAGCAGGCCAATGCCCGGGACATCGAGGCCGCGAAGCAGAACAGGCTGCCCGCCGCCCAGGTGGACCGCCTGACCCTGTCCGACAAGGCGCTGGACACCATGGCGGCCGGGCTGCTGCAGGTCGCCGCCATGCCGGATCCGGTCGGCAGCCAGACCGCCTCCACGACGCGTCCCAACGGCATGCGCGTAGGCCAGATGCGCGTGCCGCTGGGCGTCATCGGCATCATCTACGAATCACGTCCCAACGTCACCATCGACGCCGCCGCCCTGTGCCTGAAATCCGGCAACGCCGCCATTTTGCGCGGCGGCAGCGAAGCCTTCCATTCCAACCAGGCGCTGGGCGCGGTCATCCGGGACAGCCTGCAAGAGGCCGGTCTGCCCCCGCACGCCGTCCAGGTGGTGGGCACCACCGACCGCGCCATGGTGGGCCGGCTCGTCACGCTGACCGACTACATCGACGTCATCATCCCGCGCGGCGGCAAGGGCCTCATCGCCCGCCTGTCACAAGAATCCAGGGTGCCGCTGCTCAAGCACCTGGACGGCAACTGCCATGTCTACATCGATGCGGGCGCACAGCTGGACAAGGCGCACGACATCGCCGTCAACGCCAAGACCTACCGCTACGGCATCTGCGGCGCCATGGAAACCCTGCTGGTGCACCAGGACATCGCGCCGGCCATCCTGCCGCGCCTGGCCGACACGCTTGCCCAGAAAGGCGTCGAGCTGCGCGGCTGCGAACGCACGCGCGCGCTGCTGTCGCAGGCGCTGCCCGCCACCGACGAGGACTGGGCCACCGAATACCTGGAGCCCATCCTGGCCATCCGCATCGTCGACGACATCGACCAGGCCATGGAACACATCGCCCGCTGGGGCTCGGGGCATACAGACGCCATCGTCACCGAAAGCCTGCACGCCGCCACGCGCTTCCAGCGCGAGGTCGACTCCAGCTCGGTCTACGTCAATCTGCCCACCTGCTTCGCGGACGGCTTCGAATACGGCCTGGGCGCCGAGATCGGCATTTCCACCAACCGGCTGCACGCGCGCGGCCCGGTCGGCCTGGAAGGCCTGACGACGCTCAAGTGGGTCCTGAACGGCGACGGCCAACTGCGCGGCTGAGCCGCCGGCCGGCGCCGCCTGGGCCCGCGGGCGTTCGCGCCGGGGCCTTTTTTCTTTCTGTCGAGCCGCCATGCTCTGGATAAAAGCCTTCCACCTGCTGTTCGTGATGTCCTGGTTCGCCGGGCTCTTCTACCTGCCCCGCATCTACGTCAACCTGGCGCAAAGCCGCGACCCAGCTGTCCGCTCCTGTCTGCTGGGCATGGCGCGGCGTCTGTACCGCTTCACGGGCATCCTGGCCGTGCTGGCCATTGTCTTCGGGCTGTGGCTTTTCCTGGGCTTCGGCCTGGGGCGCGGGCAGGGCTGGATGCATGCCAAGCTGTTCTTCGTGCTGCTGGTGCTGGGCTATCACCATGCCTGCGGCCGCATGCTCAAGCGCTTCCAGGCCGGCCAGGACACCCGCGGCCATCGTTTCTACCGCTGGTTCAACGAGCTGCCCGTCCTGCTGCTGCTGGCCATCCTGATCCTGGTCATCGTCCGGCCGTTCTAAGGTTCTAAGGGCTCCACAAGACTTTCCCCATGACAGACTCCAAAAAGACCGGCAAGACGCTTACGCTGAAGAAAAAACCCGCCGCGCAGGCGCCTGCGTCCCGGGAAGCGCCCCCGCGCAAGCGCACGGGCGCCCGGGCTAAGCAGGTCGCCCAACTGGAACGCGCGCGCGAACAGCAGCGCGACGCGGCACCGGCGCCCAGCCCTGCGCCGCGTCCAGGCAGGCGGGACACCCCGCAGGAACGCCAGGCCGAGCCCGCCCCGGCGCGCGTGGCGCGCAAGGCGCCGGCCCGGACCGGCCGCCGCCCGGCCGAGATATACCCCCTTTTCACGCCCTGCCCGCAAGGCCTGGAAGAAGCCCTGGCGGCCGAACTGCAGGCCCTGGGCTTCGAGGACGCCGAGCCGGGCCGCGCGGGATGCCGCCTGCGGGCCGACTGGACCGGCGTGCAGCGCGTCAACCTGTATTCGCGGCTGGCCACGCGGGTCCTGGTGCAGGTGGGCCGCGCGCCCGTCGCCAGCGAGGACGACATCCTTGAAATGGCGCGCCAGGTGCCCTGGGAACGCTGGTTCGGCCCCGAACACACCCTGCGCGTGGACACCTCGGCCATCCGCAGCCCCATGAAAAGCCTGCAGTACTGCAATCTGCGCGCCAAGGACGGCATCTGCGACCGCCTGCGCGAGCGCGAGGGGGCACGGCCCGACATCGACACCGTGCGGCCCGACGCGCGCGTGCACCTCTTCCTGGACGAAAACAGCGCCACCCTGTATCTGGACACTTCCGGGGAGTCCCTGTTCAAGCGCGGCTGGCGGCTGGACAAGGGCGAGGCCCCCATACGCGAGAACCTGGCCGCGGGCCTGCTGGCGCTGTCCGGCTGGGACCCCGCCCAGGCCTTGCTGGATCCTTTCTGCGGCAGCGGCACCATTCTCATCGAAGCCGCCTGGATCGCCCTGGGCGTGCCGGCCGGCATCTGGCGTCCTTTCGGCTTCGAGCGGCTGCGCAACCATGACGCGCGCCGCTGGCGCGACCTGAAGGACGACGCCCGCAGCCGCATCGCCACCCGACTGGAGGCCCCTCTAGTGGGTATCGACCTGGACCCGTCCGCCATCGAGGCGGCGCGGCAGAACGTCGAGCGCGCCTGGCTCACACCGGACACCATCCGCTTCGAGACCGGCGACGCCCGCCAGGCGCGTCCACCCGCCGATACCGGCTGGATAGTCACCAACCCGCCCTACGGCCAGCGCCTGGACGGCGCAGAGGCGGGGCTATGGAGCGGATGGGCCCAGACCCTGAAGCAGCATTTCAGCGGATGGCAGGTCAATGTCATCTCCAGCGACCTCGACCTGCCCCAGCAATTGCGCCTGAAGCCCCGGCGCCGCTACCCGCTGCACAACGGGGCGCTGGACTGCCGCCTGTTCAGCTTCGAGATGGTGGCCGCCGGCTACCGCCGCCCCACGGTGGATTAGCAGGGACGCAACACTTTTAGTGCAGCGCAACATCATGGCTTGCTTCTTTTAAGGGTTAACCCTATAATAGGGTTAACCCTGAGCGAAACGCTCAATTTCATGCAGAGAGGCCAATCATGATCCACCTGAACAGCGATATCCGTCTTACCGATGAACTCGAACGCCAACTGATGCAGGAGGCAATCGAGGAACAGGCCCGCTTCCGGCCTGGCGTCGCGCTGAAAAACCTGTTCGTGAAGCTGGGCGCCTCGACCAAGAAGGCCCCCGCCGCCAAGCTGCCTGCCCGCAGCGCCGAATCGGCCGCCTGAGCGCCTCCCGGAAAACACATTGCCACGGTCGCCCTCCGGCGGCCCGCCGCGCCGGCCTACGGGAAAGCCCCCACGCCGCGCCGTGCCGCCCAGGCAAAAGAAAGCCGCGCAAGCGGCTTTCTTGCATTCCGGAAGGGGTGGCAACATCGCGCCGTCCCTAGCCGGCCCGATATGCGGGATAATGGCGGATTATGCCTGACTGCCCGCCGGACGCCGCCGCAATGCAACAAACCCCTGCCTCCCCCGCCATCGACTTTCCCACGCCCGGACGCTGGCGGCGGTTCGCCAGCATGATGTACGAAGGCGTCCTGCTGTTCGCCGTCGTATTCCTGGCGGGCTATCTGTTCGATACGCTGACGCAGAGCCGCAGCGGGCTTACCCTGCGCCACATGCGCCAAGCCGTGCTGTTCATGGCCATCGGCGCCTATTTCATCCTTTGCTGGCGCCATGGCGGGCAGACTCTGCCCATGAAGACGTGGAATATCCGCCTGGTCGACGCCGACGGGCGGGTGCCCCGGCTGCCGCGCCTGCTGCTGCGCTACGTGCTGATCTGGCCTGTGCCGCTGGCCGCCGCCCTGCTGGTCAAGGCCGCCTCCCGCGCTACCGGCTACAGTTCCACCGACCTGCTCATCGTCTTCACGCCGTTCACGCTGTTCCTCTGGACATGGGCGGACTCGCAAGGCCAGTTTCTGCATGACCGGCTGCTGGGCACCCGCCTGGTACACTCGGCAATCAAGCCCCAGTAAATCCGTACAAACCCTAAAACACGCGTTCTGAAGTCGGGGGGGATTGCACATAATTCGCTTGTCGTTCATGCTTGCAAGCAAAAACCGGCGCCTTCACCTGCAAGTTGACATCCATTACACAATGAACGACCAATACGCGGAGCTGTACTCGTCCTACAAGTGGTTTGTCCCTTCCCAGTTCAATATCGCGCAAGCGTGCGTGCACCGCTGGGCGGAAAATTCCCACGAAGGGCGGCGTATCGCCCTTTATGCCGAGGACGAGGCCGGTCAGGCGGACATCTGGTCGTACACCCGGCTGGCCGAAACGGCCAACCAGCTTGCCAACGGCCTGCTGCGCATGGGCGTGCAGGCGGGCGACCGCATTGCCGTGGCCATGGGACAGCGTCCCGAAACCGCCGCGGCCTACACCGCCATATTCTGCGTCGGCGGGGTCGCCATGCCCTTGGCGGCCACCCTCAGCGTCCAGCAGCTCGAGGCGCGCCTGCGCAATGCCGAGGCGCGCGTGGCCATCGTCGACGCCGCCTCCGGGCCCGACCTGGTCCAGGCCCAGATGAACTACCCCGGCCTGTCGCAAATCGTCGGCCTGGGCTTCCAGCACGACAACATCATCCCGTGGCGCACCCTGCTGGCCCGCCAGCCGGCCTCTTTCCGGCCCATGCCCACGCGCTCGAGCAGCCCGGCGCTACTAATGTATCCCGACGGGGCCGACGCCACCAAGGGCGCGCTGCTCGCGCATGGCGCGCTCATCGGCAGCCTGCCCGGTTTCGTGGCCTCGCAGAACTGGTTCCCCAACGAGGCCGAATCTTTCTGGAGCCCTGCGGGCTGGACCACACTGCCGGGCCTGCTGGCCTCGCTGCTGCCGGCCCTGTATTTCGGGCGTCCCAATGTCGCCGCGCTGGGCCGGTTTTCCGTGACGCGCATGTTCGAAATCATGGAACGCTACCAGGTCAGCCATGCTTTTTTCCGGCCCGAAACCCTGCTGCAGGCGGCCGACGAATTGCCCGCGCCGCGCGAACGCTTCCGGCTGGCGCTGCGCGGCATCGCCATGGACGGCGAAAGCAACCAGGCCGAAGCGGCTTTCCAATGGTCCCGCCAGGCCCTGGGCGTCACGCCCAACACCGTGTTCGGCCAGCCCGAGGCCTGGCACATCCTGGGCAACAGCCACCAAAAATGGCCTGTGCAGCCGGGCACCATAGGCAGGCCCTACCCCGGCCACCTGGCCACCGTGCTGGACCCCATGGGCAAGCCCTGCCCCGCCGGCGTGGTGGGCGAGCTGGCCGTCAACCGCTACGACGTCCAGGGGCATCCAGACCCCGCCGTCTTCCTGGGCTACTGGCGCAACGACTCGGCCACGCAGGCAAGGTTCTCGGGCGACTGGTGCCTGACCGGCGCCCTGGCTACCGTCGACAAGCAGGGCGATTTCCGCTACGTCGGCCGCAGCGAAGCCTCTTGACCAGGCTTTGCGCCCCATCCAATAGGCAATGAGGCCCATCGGGCCCGGCCCTTTCACACATCTACCGGACACCATGGCAATCTATCAATTCGAAGGCATCGCGCCCGTCATACACGAGGACACATTCATTTTCGACAGCGCCGACCTGATCGGCGACGTCACCCTGGAGGCCGGAGTCAGCATCTGGGCCCATGCCAGCATACGCGGCGACAATGCCGCCATCCTCATCGGCCGCAACAGCAATGTCCAGGAAAACAGCGTGCTGCACGTGGACACGGGCATCCCCCTGACCATAGGCGAGAACGTCACCGTGGGCCACCAGGCCATGCTGCATGGCTGCACCATCGAAGACGGCGCGCTCATCGGCATGCAGGCCATCGTGCTCAACAACGCGCGCATCGGGCGCAACTGTCTCATCGGCGCGGGGGCCATCATTCCCGAAGGCCGGGCCATTCCCGAAAACTCCCTGGTGGTGGGGGTGGGCAAAGTGCTGCGTGAACTCTCGCCAGACGAAATCGCAGACATGCACCGCAACACCCAAACCTATGTCGAACGCGGGCGCGAATACCGCCGGGGGCTTCAGCGCGTCGGGTAAAATGGCCTCATGACCGACCAACTCAAGAAGTACCTTTTCCAGGACCACAGCGCGCGCGTGCAGGCGGTGCGGCTGGCCCAGTCCTGGCAGACCGGCCTGGCCCATCAAAGCCATCCCCCCTGCGTGCGGCGCCTTCTGGGCGAACTCGTCTCCGCCGCCGTGCTGCTGGCCTCCAACATCAAGTTCGAGGGCTCCCTGGTGCTACAGCTGCAAGGCGACGGACCCGTGTCCCTGGTCGTCGTCGAGTGCACCGCCGACCTGTCCATCCGCGCCACGGCCACGCTGCGCGAAGGCCACGACCTGCCCGCCGACGGCACTCTCCAGACATTGCTCAACACGCAAGGCAAGGGCCGCTTCATCGTCATCCTGGACCCCAGCCGCAAGAGCGCCGACATGCAGCCCTACCAGGGCGTCGTGCCGCTGGAAGGCGACACCGTGGCCCAGGTGCTCGAACAATACATGCGCGACTCCGAGCAACTGGACACCCGCTTGTGGCTGGGCGCGGACGCCTCTCACAGCGCCGGGCTGCTGCTGCAAAGGCTTCCCGACCAGGGCGGTGCGCCGTCCGGCGGCGCCCTGGCCGCCTCGGACACCTGGGAACGCGCCCAGGCGCTGGCCGGCACGCTGACGCCCGACGAACTGCTCGACCTGGACACCGACACTCTGGTCCACAGGCTTTTCTGGGAAGAAACCCTGGTCGCCTTCGAACCGCGGGGCGTGCGGTGGTGGTGTCCCTGCACGCGCGAGCGCGTGGCCAATATGCTGCGCATGCTGGGGCGCGGCGAAGTCGAGGACATCCTGGCCGAACGCGCGCACATCGACGTATCGTGCAATTTCTGCGGCAAGCCCTATCGCTTCGACGCCATAGACTGCGCACAATTGTTCATCCAGCCCCAGGACAGCCCGCGGGCCAGCGGGGGGGCCGTGCACTGACCGGTTGCCGGCCCGCCATGGCCTGGGCACGCCACGTTCCTGCGCATTAGTCACAATCGACGCCTGGCGCGGCTTGCGGCAGACTGCCGCCATGAACCGCCCGCCGCCTTCGCAGGCGCGGCGCCCCGCCGGCGCCGGCGCCGCCGAGTTCCTGCTCGCCGCCATTCCTCTTCTTCTGGCCGGCATGGGCATCGTCGAGTTCGCTCAGTGGTTCTTCGTCAGGCAGGCCGTCAGCCTGGCATTGCTGCAGGCAGCCCGCGCGGGCAGCACACAGCATGCCTCGCCCCAGGCCATCGCCTCCGCCTTCGAAGAGGCTTTGCTGCCCCTGCATCCCGCCCCTTCCAGGCAGCAGTCCCGGCTTCGGCTGCAGCGGCAGATGGCCGGCGCCGGCGCGGCGCTGGGCGGCCAGCCCTGGCTGCTCGAAGTACGCAGCCCCTTGCCTGCCGCATTCCAGGACTTCGCCGCCGCCGGCCTGCGCATACCCGGCGCGGCCGGCCTGTCCGCCATCGACAACGACTATCAGGCCGAACAGTATGAACGCCATCGCGCCCGGGGCTGGCCGCAAGGCCGCGGCCCGGTGTCTGGACTGACGATATTCCAGGCCAATACCCTGGTGCTGCATCTGGTGTATCCGTACAAACCCATGGCACCCGGCCTGGGCGGGCTGCTGCGCCTGCTGCCCGCCAGCGGCCAGGGTTATGCCGGCCGCGTGCTTGCCGCCGGCTATCTGCCCATGCGCCAGGAAATCCAGCTGACCATGCAGTCGCACCCCGTGCTGTGGCCCATGGAAACGCGTGAGCCGCAGGCCCCTCCGTCGGCGGCCGCATGCCAGGGCATGTGGTGCCCGTCGGCGGCCGCAGCCCCCGTCTGGGCCGGCACGCCGGGCGGCGGTCCGGACCAGGGCGCCGACACGCCAGTTTCCAGTTGGCTGCCCGAGCCGCCCGCGCAACCCGCAGCGCCTTCGGCGCCAGACCCGGGCCCGGTGCACGAAGACGCGCAGCCCGGCCTGCCCGGCGCTGACGACCTGGCTTGCGGGATCAGCTTGTGTTGTCCGGCGGGCTGAGGCCCCGCCATGCCTTCGCGCCGCGCCGGCGGCGCCCCGGCCCTAGCGGCCCGTACCGTTTCCGGGCTTGGCGGGCTGACGGCGCACGGGCTCTTTTTCGTGGGTGCCCAGCAGCTGTACGTAGATTTCGCCTTTCTTGACCATGCCCAGTTCGCCCCGCGCCCGCTCCTCCACTGCCTGGGTGCCCGATTTCAGGTCCTGGACTTCGGCGGCCAGGGCATTGTTGCGCGCCACCAGCGCATCGTTGGTTTCACTCTGCGAGGCCAACTGCCGCTGCAGTTCGTGGACGCGCAGCCAGCCACCCTTACCCCACCACAGCGGGTACTGGATGATGGCGGTCAGCAGGACCAGTACTATCAGCAGCAGGCGCATCGTCTAGGGCCTGTTAGCACCAAAGGAAAGCCCTCGCCGGCCGGCCGGCGGGGGTCGGCGGATCAACGCAGGTTGTAGAAAGCATCGCGCCCCGGATAAGAGGCGACCTCGGCCAGCTCTTCCTCGATGCGCAGCAGCTGGTTGTACTTGGCCATGCGGTCCGAACGGGACAGCGAGCCGGTCTTGATCTGCATGGCGTTGGTGGCCACCGCGATGTCGGCGATGGTGGAGTCTTCGGTTTCGCCCGAGCGGTGCGAAATGACAGCGGTGTAGCCCGCCCGCTTGGCCATCTCGATGGCGGCGAAGGTTTCGGTCAGGGTGCCGATCTGGTTGATCTTGATGAGGATGGAGTTGGCGATGCCCTGCTCGATGCCCTGCTTCAGGATGCGGGTATTAGTGACGAACAGGTCGTCGCCCACCAACTGCACTTTTTTGCCCAGCTGGTCGGACAAGATTTTCCAGCCTTCCCAGTCGTTCTCGGCCATGCCGTCCTCAATGGTGATGATGGGATACTTGTCGCACCAGGTGGCCAGCAGGTTGGACAAATCCTGCGAGGTCAGCGCCACCCCGCCCTCGCCGGCCAGGTGATAGCGGCCGTCGCGGTAGAACTCGGAGCTGGCGCAGTCCAGGCCCAGGGCGACCTGCGAGCCCGCCTCGTAGCCGGCCTCGGCAATGGCCTGGAGAATGAGCTGGATGGCCGCCTCGTGGTTGGCCACATTGGGGGCGAAGCCGCCCTCGTCTCCCACCGCAGTGGACATGCCCTGCTTGTGAATGAGTTTTTTCAGGGCGTGGAAGACTTCGGCGCCCATGCGCAGCGACTCGCGAAAGCTGGTGGCGCCCACCGGCAGTATCATGAATTCCTGCATGTCCAGGGTATTGTTGGCATGCGCGCCGCCGTTGATGACGTTCATCATGGGCACGGGCATCTGCATGGGGCCGCTGCCGCCGAAGTAGCGATACAGCGACAGGCCCGAGTCGTCGGCCGCGGCGCGGGCCACCGCCATGCTGGCGGCCAGCATGGCGTTGGCGCCCAGGCGCTCTTTGTTTTCAGTGCCGTCCAGGTCGATCAAGGTGCGGTCGACGAAAGTCTGCTCCTGCGCGTCCAGGCCCATCAATGCTTCGGAGATTTCAGTGTTCAGGTTCTCGACCGCGCGCAGCACGCCCTTGCCGAGATAGCGCGCCGCATCGCCGTCGCGCAGCTCGATGGCTTCGCGCGAACCGGTCGAGGCGCCCGACGGCACCGCGGCGCGGCCCATGGCCCCGGACTCCAGCAACACATCACATTCGACGGTAGGGTTGCCGCGCGAGTCGAGGATTTCGCGCCCGATGATATCTACGATTGCACTCATGGTATTTGACTGTCCTGCCTGATAAATAATTTTATGGCCCGCGCGCATGCCGGGCGGGTCGACGAAAGCCTGGGTTTAAAAGCCTGGGGTTTTAAAGCCGGGTTTAAAGCCCCTCGGGTTTAAAGCCCCTCGGGTTTAAAGCCCCCCCGGGTTTAAAGCCCCCTAAAGCCCCGATTGTACTGTGCAAAGCCCGGGCGGACCCGGGCTGTTGCAAACCAATTCATAAATTTATAGGCAGGCGCGTGGCGGATCAAGCAAAACATGGCACGCCGATGTTTCAGGCTTTTTCGGCCGCTTTCGTCTGGCGCCGCAATTGTGCTTCCAGCGCGCCCAGGATGCGGCCCATCGCCATCATGTCGGCCTCGTCCAGATCTTCGAATGCCTGCTGCACGAAAGCAGTGCGCCTGGGCAGCGTCTTCTTGACCAGTTGCCGGCCCGTCGCGGTGAGCGCCACATTGGTCAGCCGGTTGTCGGCGGCGTCGTTGTGCCGCTGGACCCAGCCCAGTTTCTCGATGGCCTTGAGCTGGCGCGTAAGAGCTGCGGGGTCCATGGGCAGTTGCTCGGCCAGCGCCTTTTGCGACATCTCGCCCAGACGGTAAAGCTCCAGCAGGATGCGCCAGCGCGGCAGGGGCTGGCCGGTGCAGTCATCGAACGCGGACAGCAGGGTCCGGTAGGTGCGGCCAAGCTGCTGCATCAGCTGCAGTTGCGGAAAATCCTGCGTCATGACGTATGCTCCCTGGCGGGCGCGGCCCGCGCGGCGCCCAGGCGCACCGGGGGCAGGCGGAACACCCACAGAAAGGCCAGGGCCACCACGGCCAGTGCGACCCACAGGCCCGCATGCACGGAAGAAACCAGCACCCCGCGCGCCATGTCGATGAAGGCGGCGCCATCCAGGCCCAGCCCCTGCAGGCGCGCCATGAAGTCGTGCTGCATGACGGTATTGACCACGATCTCGGGATCCTGCAGCGTGGCCACCCAGCTGTCGCCCCGGTGCGGCAACAGCGCCGCGCCCACGTCCGCCACATAGCGGTGCGAGACCATGGTGCCCACGATGGCCATGCCCAGCATGCCGCCGATCAGGCGCACCGACTGCAGCAGCGCGGTGGCGATGCCAAGATGCGCGCGCCCCGCGATTTCCTGGGCGAACACGGTAAGGTTGGGCACCACGAAGCCCAGGCCGATGCCGCCCAGCACCATGTAGGACAGCACCAGCCCGTGCCGCGTACCGGCGTCGGCGAAGGCCATGCCCGCGCAGGTGACGGCCACCATGACCAGGCCCGTCAACAGCATGTGGCTGGAGTTGGGCAGGCGGGCCACCACCCTGCTGTTGATGATGCTGCCCACGGTGATGCACACCACCAGCGGCGTGATCAGCAGCCCGGCCGTCTGCGGCGACAGGCCGAATCCGCCCTGGAACAGCAGGGGCAGGTAGAACAGCAGCACGAACATGCTGAAGCCCATGAACACGGACAGGCAGAACAGCACCCCCAGGCTGCGGTCGCGGAACAGCTGCGGCGGCAGCAGGGGCACGCTGCAGCGCCTTTCCCAGAAGAACAGGGCCGCGAAAGCCGCCAGGCTGAGCGCCCCGAGCTCGAGCATGCCCCGCGAGAGACCGCGCGTGGGCAGGAACTCCACGAACAGCTGCAGCGCGGCCAGGCCCAGCGCGATCAGCAGCGCGCCCAGCCAGTCCAGCCGGACGGGGCCGGACTGCGGCTGGCGGATGCGCGGCAGAAAGCGCCACACGAACCACAGCCCCATCAGGCCGATGGGCAGGTTGATGAAGAACACCGAGCGCCAGCCGGCATGCTGGGTCAGGATGCCGCCCAGCGATGGCCCCAGGACATTGGCCACGCCATAGGCCGAGCTGAACAACACCTGCCAGCGCAGCCGCACGCGGGTATCGGGGAACAAGTCGGGCACGCAGGCGAAGGCCGTGCCCACCAGCATGCCGCCGCCTATGCCCTGCAGCGCACGCGCCGCGACCAGCTGCGGCATGGAGCCGGCCAGGCCGCAAAACACCGATGCCGCGGTGAACAGCACGATGGCCACCACCACGAAAGGCTTGCGCCCGTAGTAGTCGCCCAGCCGGCCGAATATCGGGATGGTGATCACCGAGGTCAGCAGATAGGACGTGCCCACCCAGGCATACAGGCTGAAGCCGTTGAGTTCGGCCACAATGGTGGGCAGCGCCGTGCCCACAACGGTCTGGTCAATGCCGACCAGGATGACGACGAAGCACAGCCCCAGCATGGCCAGCAGGGACTGCCGCACGGAAAGCAGACGGCCGTGCGTGGCGGCGGAATCGGAAACCATGGCAAACCTTGATGAAACAATAATTGATACGTCAATTATTTTAGCGCAATATGCGCAGGGACGCCCCACCGTTCCCGCGTTTCGGCGCCAATGTCCCCGGATAGCGGCGAGGCGGAGTCCTGCCGCCAGGCCCAATCAGGAAAACTCGTATTGCGTTTCGAGCAGACCGTGCTGTTTGACGGTACTGTCTATGGCCTTCAGGGATGCCAGCAAGGCCGGCATATCGTGCAGGTGCACGGCATTGGGGCCGTCGGACAAGGCCTTGTCGGGATCGGGGTGGGTTTCCATGAAAACCCCCGCCACGCCCACCGCCACCGCGGCGCGCGCCAGCACCGGCACGAACTCGCGCTGGCCGCCCGAGCTGCTGCCCTGCCCGCCCGGCAGCTGCACCGAATGCGTGGCGTCGAACACCACCGGGCATTGCGTTTCGCGCATGATGGCCAACGAGCGCATGTCGGACACCAGGTTGTTGTAGCCGAAAGAGGCGCCGCGCTCGCACACCATGATGGTTTCGCCGTCGCCGCCGGCCTCGATGGCCGCCGCGCGGGCCTTCTTGACCACCTGCAGCATGTCGTGCGGCGCCAGGAACTGACCCTTCTTGATGTTGACCGGCTTGAGCGACGCCGCACAGGCCCGGATGAAGTCGGTTTGCCGGCACAGAAAGGCCGGCGTCTGCAGGATGTCGACCGCCGCCGCCACCTCGTGGACCTGCTCGGCGGTGTGCACGTCGGTCAGCACGGGCACGCCCAGCTGGGCGCGCACGTCGGCCAGTATCTGCAGGCCTTCCTGCATGCCCGGCCCCCGGTAGGATTCGCCGGAACTGCGGTTGGCCTTGTCGAACGAACTTTTATAGATGAAGGGAATGCCCAGGCTATCGGTGATTTCCTTGAGGCGGCCGGCGGTGTCGAAGGCCATCTGGCGCGATTCGATGACGCAGGGCCCCGCGATCAAGAAGAATGGGCGGTCCAGCCCCACCTGATAGCTTGCCAGTTTCATGAGCTGACCTTTGCCTTGGAAGTGGATTGCGCCTGGCGTTCCAGCGCGGCATTGATGAAGCTGCTGAACAGCGGATGTCCGTCGCGCGGGGTGGACGTGAATTCGGGGTGAAACTGCACGCCCATGAACCAGGGGTGGCCGGGCAGTTCCATGATTTCGGGAAGCTGCTCGGTGGGGGTGCGCGCGCTGATGACCATGCCGGCCTCTTCCAGGCGCGGCACGTAGGCGTTGTTGACTTCGTAGCGGTGGCGATGGCGCTCGTTGACCTCGTCCCCGTAGATGCTCTGGGCGCGGGTGCCGGGGCGGACGGGACAGCGCTGCGCGCCCTTGCGCATCGTGCCGCCCAGGTCGGACGAGGCGTCGCGGGTCTCGACCTGGCCTTCGCGGTCCTGCCATTCGGTGATCAGCGCCACGACCGGATGCGGCGTCGAGGGATTGAACTCGGTGCTGTTGGCGTCCTGCAGGCCCGCCACGTGGCGGGCGAATTCGATGACGGCCAGCTGCATGCCCAGGCAAATGCCCAGGTAGGGCACGCCGTTTTCGCGCGCATAGCGGATGGTTTCGATCTTGCCCTCGGTGCCGCGCTTGCCGAAGCCGCCCGGCACCAGGATGGCGTCCAGGTGGTGCAGGCAGGACGTGCCGTCCGACTCGATGCTTTCGGAATCGATGTACTCGATGCTGACGCGCGAATGGGTATGGATGCCGGCGTGGACCAGCGCCTCGGTCAGCGACTTGTAGGACTCGGTCAGGTCCACGTATTTGCCCACCATGCCGATACGCACTTCGTGGCGCGGATGCTCGATGGCATCGACCAGGCGGTCCCAGACGGCCAGGTCGGCCGGCGGAGGCGACAGCGCCAGCGCGTCGCACACCAGGTTGTCCAGGCCCTGCTTGTGCAGCATGGTCGGAATTTTGTAGATGGAATCGGCGTCCCAGACGGAAATGACGGCGTCCAGGGGGACGTTGGAGAACAGGGATATCTTGGCCCGCTCGTCGTCCGGCACGGGCCGGTCGGCGCGGCACAGCAGCGCATTGGGATAGATGCCGATCTCGCGCAGCTTCTGCACCGAGTGCTGGGTGGGCTTGGTCTTGAGCTCGCCGGCCGACGGAATATAGGGCACCAGCGTCAGGTGGACGAAGGCCGCGTTGTTGCGCCCCAGTCGCAGGCTCATCTGGCGGGCGGCCTCCAGGAAGGGCAGCGATTCGATGTCGCCGACCGTGCCGCCGATCTCGACGATGGCGACGTCCGTCTCGCCGTTCCAGGCCGCCTTGGCGCCGCGCGCGATGAAGTCCTGGATTTCATTGGTGATGTGGGGAATGACCTGCACCGTCTTGCCCAGGTAGTCGCCGCGGCGCTCTTTGCGCAGCACGGATTCGTAGATCTGGCCCGTGGTGAAGTTGTTGAACTTGCGCATCCGCGCGGAAATGAAGCGTTCGTAGTGGCCCAGGTCCAGGTCGGTTTCGGCGCCGTCTTCGGTGACGAAGACCTCGCCGTGCTGGAAGGGGCTCATGGTGCCGGGATCGACGTTGATGTACGGGTCGAGCTTGAGCATCGTTACCCGAAGGCCGCGGGATTCGAGAATCGCGGCAAGAGAAGCAGCAGCAATGCCCTTACCTAAAGAGGACACTACCCCACCCGTGACAAATACATATTTGGTCATCGTAATTGGCGCCCGGGGTGGCCGGGCGTGAGCGGGAAATAGGAATTATAGCCGAGAGCCAGACGGCTTACAGCGCGGTTACAGCGGCTGCGTGCGCTCGTTCAGCCACCGGGCGGCGTCGCCCGTGACCAGGGGCTCGAGGCGCCGGCGCACCTGGCGGTGGTAGTCGTCCAGCCACTGCCGCTCGTCGCCGGACAGCATGTCCGGCTGCACGCAGCGCGTGTCGATGGGGCACAAGGTCAGCGTCTCGAAGGCCAGGAAGTCGCCGAATTCCGACGTGCCCGCCGGACGGTTGGCGACCAGGTTCTCGATGCGTATGCCCCACTTGCCCGGCCGGTACAGGCCCGGCTCGTTGGAGGTGATCATGCCCGGCAGCATGGCCATGGAGGGCTTGGCCGGGCTGCGGTAGGAAATGGCCTGGGGACCTTCGTGCACGTTCAGGAAATAACCGACCCCATGCCCGGTGCCGTGGCCGAAATCGGCCAGCGCCTGCCAGATGGGCTGGCGCGCGATGGCATCCAGCGCGGGCGCCGCCGCGCCCTGCGGGAACACGGCGCGCGACAGCGCGATCATGCCCTTGAGCACCAGGGTGTAGTCGCGTTTCTGTTCGGCGCTGGGCGCGCCCACCGGCACCACGCGGGTGATGTCCGTAGTGCCGCCCAGATACTGCCCGCCCGAGTCGATCAGCAACAGGCCGTCGCCCTCGATGACGGCATGGGACTGCGGCGTGGCATGGTAGTGGGGCATGGCGCCATTGGCGTTGAAGGCGGCGATGGTCGAGAAGCTGGGGCAGACGAAATGCTGTCGGCCGGCCCGCGCCGCGGTGATTTTTTCGTCGATGGTCAGTTCGGTGATGCGTTCGCGGCCCAGCGCCGCCTCGAACCATGCGAAGAATTCGCACAGCGCCGCGCCGTCCTGCTCCATGGCGCGGCGCACGTGCGCCAGCTCGGCGTCGTTCTTGCGCGACTTGATCATGTGCGAGGGGTTGATGTCCTCGACCAAGGTGGCCCGCGCCGGCCGGACGATGCCTATGGTGGTGCGCGCCGGGTCGATCAGCACCTTCTGGTCCGCCGGGAGGCGCGCCAGGCCTTCGGCCGCCTGCCCGTAGGGCAGGATGCGCACGCCGTCCTGCCGCAGCTGCCTTGCCAGTTCCGTCCCCACCTTGGCCGGGTCGACGAACAACTGCACCTGGTCCTGCCCCACCAGCGCATGCGCCAGGAAGACCGGGTTGTAGTCGACGTCGGCGCCGCGCAGGTTGAGCAGCCAGGCGATGTCGTCCAGCGACGACAGCCAATGCCACTGCGTGCCGCGGGACGACATGGCCGCGCGCACCGCCGCCAGGTTGTCGGCGCGGCTGCGGCAGGCGAAAGGCGCCTCGTGCGCATAGACGGGCGCGGCCGGCAGCCCGGGACGCTCGCGCCATGCCTGCGCGGGCAGGTCCAGCCCGGTGTCCAGTGTGATCTGCCGCGCATCAAGGTCGGCCTGCCACGCGCGATGCGTCTGGACACTGAGCGTCAGGCCGTCAACGGCCACCTTGGCCCCCGGCGGCAGGTTTTCCGCCAGCCATGCCACGATGCCTGGCACGCCCGGCGCGCCGGCGCGCATGGTCTGTATGCCCGTGCCGCGCAGGTCGGTGTCGGCCTGCTCCCAGTAGCGGCTGTCCGTCCACAGGCCGGCGAACTGCGCCGTGACCACCAGCGTGCCCGCGGAGCCCTCGAAACCGCTGAGCCAGGCGCGCGCCTGCCAATGCTCGGGCAGGTATTCGGAAAGATGCGGGTCGGCGGACGCAACAATGCAGGCCTGGGCCCCGTGGGCCGCCATGGCGGCCCGCAGCGCGTCGATACGTTGGGCGTGAACAGAATCTGCCAAGATATATCCTTGAAAACAGCTTTACAGGCCGCGACATGCAGGCCGCCGCGGCTGGCCGGGCGGGACCGGCCGCCAGGGCCGCCCCGCCCTCGTGTCAGGCGACGGCGGAAACGTCCAGGCGCGCCTTGGTCTTGGCCCGGATTTCTTCGACCGTGACGCCGGGCGCAACCTCGATGAGCTTCAGGCCGTCCCGGGCGACTTCCAGCACGCCCAGGTCGGTGATGATCAGGTCCACCACCCCCACGCCGGTCAGCGGCAGCGTGCATTCGGGCAGCAGCTTGAAGTCCTCGGTGCCGTCCTTCTTGCGCGCGACGTGGTCCATCAGCACCACCACGCGGCCCACGCCCGCGACCAGGTCCATGGCGCCGCCCATGCCCTTTATCATCTTGCCGGGTATCATCCAGTTGGCCAGATCGCCTTTTTCGGAGACCTGCATGGCGCCCAGGATGGCCAGGTTTATCTTGCCGCCGCGTATCATCGCGAAAGAGTCGGCCGACGAGAAGAAGGACGAGCCGGGCAGCGTGGTGACCGTCTGCTTGCCGGCATTGATCAGGTCGGCATCGATCTGGTCCTCGGTGGGGAAAGGCCCTATGCCCAGCAGGCCGTTCTCGGACTGCAGCCAGACTTCCACGCCCGGCGGCACATGGTTGGCCACCAGCGTGGGCATGCCGATGCCCAGGTTGACGTAAAAACCGTCTTGCAGCTCGCGCGCCGCGCGCGCCGCCATTTCGTCACGATTCCATGCCATGTTCGGTCTCCTCAGGCGTTGCGCACGGTACGCTGTTCGATGCGTTTTTCGGGGTTCGGATTGAGCACGATGCGATGCACATAGATGCCCGGCAGATGGATGGCGTCGGGGTCCAGCGAACCCGTGTCCACCAGTTGCTCGACCTCGACGATGGTGACTTTGCCCGCCATGGCGACATTGGGATTGAAGTTGCGCGCCGTCTTGCGGAAGATGAGGTTGCCGCTGCGGTCGGCGGTGTGCGCCTTGACCAGCGAGACGTCCGGCACCAGCGAGCGTTCCATGACGTATTGCCCGCCGTCGAACTCGCGCACTTCTTTGCCGTCGGCGACCAGCGTGCCCACCCCCGTGCGCGTGAAGAAGGCCGGGATGCCGGCCCCGCCCGCGCGCAGCTTTTCGGCCAGCGTTCCCTGGGGGGTGAATTCCAGCTCGAGTTCGCCGGCCAGGTACTGGCGCTCGAATTCTTTGTTTTCGCCGACATAGGACGAGATCATCTTGCGGATCTGCCGCGTGGCGAGCAACTGCCCCAGGCCCACGCCGTCCACGCCGGCGTTGTTGCTGATGCAGGTCAGGTCCTTGACGCCCGAATCGCGCAATGCCTCGATGAGCAGGTCGGGAATGCCGCAAAGCCCGAAACCGCCCACGGCGATGGTCTGGCCGTCGGCCACGACGCCCTTCAGCGCCTGCGCGGCACTTGCATAGACTTTATCCATTCACTCCATCCCTCAAAAATGCCGCCTGGCCCACAACGGACACGGCTGTGCGCCGCCGGCGGCCGGTAAAAAAGGAATCCGCCCCCGCATCACGGGGACAGGGCAAAGCATCGCGCATAGCCGGCCAGCTCCTGCGGGGTCCAGGGGCACGATTTTCCCGTGGACGCCACGGTGTTGACCGTGATGTTCTTGCCTCGCGCATATACCACGCCAGGCTCTTCCTGGCGTTCGATGATGAAATCATATTCCATGCTGGAGCGTCCCAGACGCACGAAAACCAGGCTGATCGCGACAGTGGACGGATACAGCAGCGGCCGCAGGAAGTCGCAGGAGGCATGCACCAGCACGGCCGCCTTGTCGCCGGGCACGGGCGTGCCGGCCTGGGCATACAGCTGGGCGCGCGCCTCTTCGCCATAACGGAAATACACAGTGTTGTTGACGTGGTTCAGCGCGTCCAGATCGCCCCAGCGCACGGGGATGACACAGCGGAACACGCCTCCCGCCTGGGGGACGGCGGACGGGTCTGCATGCTGCATGAAGTCGCCTTTTCAAATCGGGAATCGAAACAGCGTCAAGTATAACGGCAGCAAATGGCCGCCGGGGCCCGCGCACACGCGCGGCGCCGTCTGCAATACAATCGACTCTACCTTATCCAAAAAATACTTTAAACTTAAAACAGTGCGCCGCGGCCGACCGCGGGCGACATAGTCGGATACGACACAACACGGGAGATCCAGGTACATGGCCGAGCGCGAATCAATGGAATACGACGTCGTCATCGTCGGCGCGGGACCGGGCGGGCTGGCCGCGGCAATCCGCCTCAAGCAACTGGCGGCCGAGCGCCAGCACGACATCAGCGTCTGTGTACTGGAAAAAGGCGCAGAAGTAGGCGCCCATGTGCTGTCCGGCGCGGTCATGGACCCGCGCGCCCTTGCCGAGCTCATCCCCGACTGGAAAGAAAAAGGCGCGCCCCTGGACACGCCGGTCACCGAGGACAAATTCCTGTTCCTGACCGCCAAGGGTTCGCTCGGCACTCCCAACTGGCTGCTGCCCGAATGCTTCCAGAACCACGGCAACTACGTTGTGCGCCTGGGCCATGTCGCGCGCTGGCTGGGCGAACAGGCCGAAAGCCTGGGCGTGGAGATCTTTCCGGGTTTCGCCGCCACCGAAGTCCTCTACGACGAAAACGGCGCCGTCAAGGGCGTGGCCACCGGCGACATGGGCGTGGCGCGCGACGGCTCGCACACCGCCAATTACCAGCCGGGCATGGAACTGCACGCCCGCTACACCCTGTTTGCGGAAGGTTCCCGCGGCCAGCTCGGCCGCCAGCTCATCCAGCGCTTCAAGCTGGACGACGGCCGCGACCCGCAAAGCTATGCCATCGGCATCAAAGAAATGTGGGAAGTCGACCCCGCCCAGTCCCAGCCCGGCCTGGTCATGCACACTTCGGGCTGGCCGCTGGACGCCGACACCTATGGCGGCTCCTTCCTGTACCACCTGTCGGGCAACCTGGTCGTGGTGGGCCTGGTGGTGGGCCTGGACTACGCCAACCCCTGGATATCGCCCTTCGAGGAATTCCAGCGCTATAAAACCCACCCCGCCATCCGCCCCACCTTCGAGGGCGGAAAGCGCATCGCCTACGGCGCGCGCTCGCTGACGGCGGGCGGGCTGCTGTCGCTGCCCAAGCTGGTGTTTCCCGGCGGCGCCATGGTGGGCTGCGAGGCGGGCTTTCTCAATGCCTCGCGCATCAAGGGCAGCCATGCCGCCATCAAAAGCGCAGCGCTGGCCGCCGAGGCCGCCTTCGACGCGCTGGCCGCCGGCCGCGGCCGCGATGAACTGACCGCCTTTCCGCAGGCGTTCGAGCGGTCGTGGCTGCACGCCGAACTGAACAAGTCGCGCAATTTCAAGCAGTGGTTCAAAAAAGGCCGCAGCGTGGGCACCCTGATGACCGGCATCGAGCAATGGCTGCTCAAGGGCAAGATGCCCTGGACCATCCATCACAGCAAGCCCGACCATGCCTGCCTGCAGCCCGCTTCGGAATGCGCGCGCATCGACTACCCCAAGCCGGACGGCAAGCTGACTTTCGACCGGCTCAGCTCCGTGTTCATCTCCAACACCAACCACGACGAAAACGAGCCCGTGCACCTGACGCTGAAAGACCCGTCCGTGCCGGTGTCGGTCAACCTGGCCAGATACGCCGGCCCCGAGGCCCGCTACTGTCCGGCCGCAGTGTACGAATTCGTCAAGACGGACACGGGCGAGGACAAGCTGCAGATCAACGCGCAGAACTGCGTGCACTGTAAGACCTGCGACATCAAGGACCCCACGCAGAACATCGTGTGGGTGGCGCCGCAGGGCGGCGAAGGGCCGGTCTACAACGGCATGTAGGGTGCTCGGCGGCTGCCGCTTGCCAAATATACGCCGGCACGCTCCCGGCACCGCCGGGAGACGCTATTGGCATCAACGCATCGGATACCGGCGAAGCGCAGCGGTTTCAGGGTTTCAGGGTTTCAGGCGCTGTCTGTACTATTTGCAAATCCGGGGTTTCCAAGCCAGAAACACCATCAAGTCCAAACATTGAATGTGCTCACATCCGCCATCAGGCCCAATGCCGCCCAGCGGCTCAACCCAGGCGTTCTGGCGCGATCCCGACCTTCCTTTTGCCGAAAGCCGCCGCGCCTGCCAGAGCCGGGCCTGCTATAAGCCCCACCACCATCCGACCTTTTCCATCGGTGCCGTCGATGGCGGCGCCAGCGTTTTCACCGGCGCCGGCGGCGGCCCCGTCGCGCTGCACCCTGGCACGCTGGTATTCGTACCGGCCGCGCGGGTCCACGCCTGCAATCCAGCGCCCGACACCGCATGGAGCTATCAGATGCTGCACTTGGATGCCGGCTGGCTCCAGGCCGTCCGGCAGGAATATGCCCGGTCCAACGCGATGGCGATCGAGCCGGTGCGCATCGTGCCCCACCCGGCCATCTACGCGCGTTTCTGCCGGCTCAACGCGCTGCTGTTTTCCAAGGCTGCCCCGCGCGACAAGGAAGCCGCGCTGATCGAGTTCATCGGCGATTGCGATACCGGACAGGGCTTGCGCATCGACACGCCAGGCGCGCCATCACACCTCGCCGGACAGATACGGCCCGCCCTGGACCGCCTGCGCGCGATGCCGGCAAGCAGCATTGCCTTGGACGAACTGGCGCGCCTGTCGGGCATGAGCCGCTACCAGGTGATCCGCGCCTTCCGCGCCGTCACCGGCATGACGCCGCATGCCTGGCAACTGAACCAGCGCATCAACCTCGCCAGGAAGCGGATTCAGGGCGGGGCCGACATTTCAGATGTGGCCCAACACCTGGGCTTCGCCGATCAGGCGCATTTCCAGCGGGTATTCAAGGCGCATGTGGGAACGACGCCCGGTCGCTTCCGCGCGTAAAGCGCCAGGCACCACGGCCGCAATTTCGTTCAATACAAAGCAGGCCGCGTCCGGCACACTGCGAAGAAACCCTCGCGTGTGTACCTTCAATGCAGCAGTTCCTGATGATTGCCGCGGCGCATTTCCTGGCGCTGCTTTCTCCCGGCCCTGATTTCTTTCTGATCGCCCGCACCTCACTGTCCGCCGGCTGGCGTGTCGCCAGCGGCGCGTGCCTGGGCATCGCCGTGGCCAACGGAGTCTTCATCGCCGCCGCGTTCGCCGGCACCGCCGCGCTGCGGCCGGACAGTGTGCTGTTCGTCGTCCTGCAACTGGCCGGCTGCGCTTATCTGCTCTACCTTGGCGTGCTGTTCGCCCGCCATGCCGGCGGCAATGCGCTGGCGGTGCCTGCCGCCGATGAGCACGGCACCACGCTTGCCCATCCGTTGGCCGCCTGGCGGCGTGCCGCCGGCATGGGGTTCCTCTCGGGCATCCTCAACCCCAAGAACGCGCTGTTCTACGCCAGCCTGGCGGCAATGCTGACCGGCCCGCGCGCCAGCGTGGGCTGGAAGACGGCCTATGGCACCTGGATGTTCAGCGTCGTACTGCTGTGGGATGTGCTGGTGGCCGTCCTGATCGGCAACCAGGCCATGCTGCGGCGTTTCGCACGTGCCTTGCCATGGCTGGAGCGCATCTCCGGGACCGTGCTCATCCTGCTCGCGCTGGGCGTCCTCGCCATTCTGTTGCTGCGCTGAAAAGGGAACGGCAAGATCGCCCCGCCATCCCCACAGGGCGCCCGCGCTTACACCGACTGGGACAGCTGGTCCAGAATGGCGGGGTTTTCCAGCGTGGACACGTCTTGCGTAACTTTTTCGCCCTTGGCCACCACGCGCAGCAGGCGGCGCATGATCTTGCCCGAGCGTGTCTTGGGCAGGTTTTCGCCGAAGCGGATGTCCTTGGGCTTGGCGATGGGGCCGATCTCGCGCGCCACCCAGTCGCGCAACTGCTTGGCGATGTCGGCGGCCTCCTGCCCTTCAGGCAGGCTGCGGTTGAGCACCACGAAGGCCACCACGGCTTCGCCCGTGGTGGCATCGGGCCGGCCCACCACCGCCGCTTCGGCAACCAGGGCATGCGACACCAGCGCCGACTCGACCTCCATGGTGCCCAGCCGGTGGCCCGAGACGTTCAGCACGTCGTCCACGCGGCCCATGATCCAGAAATAGCCGTCCGCATCGCGCTGCGCGCCGTCGCCCGCCAGGTAATAGCCGTTTAGTTCGGGCGGGAAGTAGCTTTTCTCGAAGCGCTCGGGGTCGCCCCACACCGTGCGTATCATGGCGGGCCACGGCCGCTTGACGACCAGGAAGCCGCCCGTGCCCGCCGATACGTCGTTGCCGGCCTCGTCGACCACTGCCGCGGCGATGCCGGGCAGCGGCAAGGTGCACGACCCCGGCTTGAGCGGCGTCGCGCCCGGCAGCGGCGTGATCATGTGCGCGCCGGTTTCCGTTTGCCACCAGGTATCCAGCACCGGGCAGCGCTCGCCGCCCACATTGGTGTAGTACCACATCCAGGCCTCGGGGTTGATGGGTTCGCCCACCGAGCCGATGATGCGCAGGCTGCCGAGGTCATACTTGCGCGGATGGTGCTCGGGCGAGCTTTCGGCCGCCTTGGTCAGCGACCGGATGGCCGTGGGCGCGGTATAGAACACGGTGACTTTGTGGCGCTGGATCATTTCCCAGAAGCGTCCCGCATCGGGATAGGTGGGCACGCCCTCGAACATGACCTGGGTCAGCCCGGCGGCCAGGGGGCCGTAGGCAATATAGGTGTGGCCGGTGATCCAGCCCACGTCGGCCGTGCACCAGTAGACGTCGCTGTCCTTGGCGTCGAAGGTCCATTTGACGGTCAGCAGCGCCCACAGCAAAAAGCCCGCGGCGGCGTGCTGCACGCCCTTGGGCTTGCCGGTGGAGCCAGAGGTATACAGGATGAACAGCGGATGCTCTGCATTGACCGTCACCGGCTCGCACTGCGACGGCTGGTTGGCGGACACGTCGTGCATCCATACGTCGCGCCCTTCGGTCCAGGCGATCTTGCCGCCCGTGCGCCGGTACACGACGACCCGCTGCACGGCCTCGCAGCCGCCCATGGCAATGGCCTCGTCCACCGCCGGCTTCAGCGGGATGGTCTTGCCGCCGCGGATCTGCTCGTCCGCCGTGATGACCAGGGTGGCGCCCACGTCGACGATGCGCTCGTTCAGGCTTTTCGACGAGAAGCCGCCGAACACCACCGAATGGATGATGCCCAGCCGCGCGCATGCCTGCATGGCCACGACCGCCTCGATGGACATGGGCAGGTAGATGATGGCGCGCTCGCCGGGCTTGTGGCCCAGCGCCTTGATGCCGTTGGCGAACTCGCACACGCGCGCGTGCAGTTCGCGGTAAGTGACGCGGGAGACCTTGCCGTCGTCGGCCTCGAAGATGATGGCCGTCTTGTCCGCCACCGGCGTGTCCAGGTGCTTGTCCAGGCAGTTGGCCGAAACGTTCAGTTCGCCGTCGCCGAACCATTTATAGAAAGGCTTGCGGGATTCGTCCAGCACCTGGCTGAAGGGCTTGGTCCAGACCAGGTTCTCGCGGGCCAGCCGGCCCCAGAACTCGTCGGGCGTACGCTCCGCCTCGTCGCACAGGGCTCGGTAGGCGTCCATGCCCGATATATTGGCCTGGCGGACGAGGTCCGGAAAGGGCTGGAACACCCTGTTCTCCACCAGGACCGATTCGATCGCATTAGACATGATGTTTGGCTCCTTGTTTGATAGTTTTTTGGCGTCTCCCGCGGGTGTTGTAGCTTGCCACGCTTACCCGACGCTTACACTCGCACAGTATCGCGCACCCGCGCCCCGCGCGCAAAATCCATGCGCGTCAGCACCGCCAGGCCCGCCACAAAAAACAGCCCCGTCGCCAGCAGCGCCAGCCGGTGGTTTCCGTCGGTGGCCCAGGTCACCAGCCCGTAGCACAGCGGGCCCACCATGGCCGCCAGCTGCGTCGCGAATGTCCACAGTGAATAAAATTCGGCCAGGCGCATGGGCGGCGCCAGGGCCCCCACCATGGCGCGGCCCGCGCTCTGGCTGGTGCCCATGCACAGCCCAGCCAGCACGGCCGCGATCCAGAAGACCCAGACCTGGACGGCCGAATAGGCCACCAGCACCATGGCTATCCAGCCCCAGAGCGTGATGGTCAAGGCCTTTTTGTGGCCGACGCGGTCCTGCACATGGCCGAACAGCAATGCGCCCGCGGCCGCGGCGATATTGACGGTGAAGACCAGCATCATGGTCTGGGCCATGGTGAAACCCATGGCCTGGGTCGCATAGACCGCCGCCAGCGTCACCACCACGGCGATGCCCGCATGATAAAAGGCGCCGCATATCAGCAGCAGGCGGAAGTCCCTGAAATGCAGCCCCGTTTCGCGCCATGCGGTCCGCAGGCGGGCCAGCCAGCCCAGCGCCGGCCTGTGCGTCGGGGCGCTGCGCTCTTTCAGGAACAGAAAGGACGGCGTCGCGGCAATGGCGAACAGCGCCGCTGTCAGCAGCATGACGTAAGGGACATATTGATGCGCCTCCAGCCCCTGGGCCGACGCTTTGGCCACCAGCGCCAGGGACAGCCCCAGCGCCAGCATGCCGCCGAAATAGCCGAAGCCCCATCCCCAGCCCGAGACGCGGCCCAAGGCGTCGGGCCGGGCGATTTCCGGCAGAAAGGCCGCCACGACGGACTCGCCCACGCCATAGCAGTAGTTTGAAAACGCCAGCACCACCAGCGCCAGCGCGACATCGCCGGGACCCGCCAGCGCCAGCAGCGCAGTGGCCGCCACGCAGCCCAGCGTGCTGGTGAACAGCAGCCGCCGCTTGCCGGCGCGGGCATCGGCGCGCGCGCCCAGCGCGGGCATGCTCAGCATGATGAACAGATAGGAGACGGACAGGGCCAGGGTGAAGGCCAGCGTGGCCCATGGCCGGCCCTGGGCCACCACGCCCACGAAATAGGTGCTGAAGACCGTCGTCAGCACCACTGTGGTGTAGCCCGAGTTGGCGAAGTCGTACATGGCCCACGCCCAGACTTCGCGGCGCCCCACCCCGGGGTTCAGGGCGCTGGCGAACAGACCCCCGCGGGGCGCCACGGGCCCCGGACGGCCGCCGGCCGTCATAGGCCCAGGGCGGCAATCCCGGCGCGGGCAATGGCCGCGTCATCGGCCGACTTGACG
>Ga0180223_1000238_pt1 | contig 87230 bp, 63 predicted proteins | sample eDN5th30CKraftOP_FD_151337 | JGI IMG/M metagenome (GOLD analysis project Ga0180223, IMG submission 151337) | Enriched Organic Plus compost microbial communities from Emeryville, California, USA - eDNA 5th pass 30_C Kraft OP (version 2) (version 2) ...
GGGGCGTTCTTCTGCTTCGCGGGGTGATAGCGTCCTTCAAGACGGCCAGCGGGGCCGGTGAAAATAACTTCAGGCATCGTGGTCCTTAAGAATATGCTCGTTCAACGCTGTGCCCGCCAAACCTCTGTCGCAGCCCGATGTCTTGATGCTGCCACGCCAAGGGAAGGCGCCCGAATGCGAGGCCGACTTCTAACATGGGTGGCAGGTGAAAAAGCAAGCATATTGCGCCGCGCGTTACCACTTCAGGCCGGAAAGCTACGACAGAGCAATGAGTTGATGTGATGGTTGGTATGACTGGACGGCATTTGGCAAAAACCCGTGTCTACCTCGACTGGAACGCCACCGCGCCGATGCGGCCAGAGGCCAAGGCGGCCATGATGCAGGCCATGGACCTGCAGGGGAATCCGTCCTCGGTTCATGCGGAGGGCCGGGCGGCACGCAAGATCATCGAAGATGCCCGTGCAAACATTGCCAAGGCACTCGGTGCCCGCAGCGCCGATGTGGTCTTCACCTCCGGTGGAACCGAGGCCAACGCGCTTGCCTTGATGCCCGGTCTGCGCCGCGACCGCGATGTGGCGACGCGACTGATCGTCTCCGCGATCGAGCATTCGTCCGTGCGATCCGGCGGCCGGTTCCCGGTCGAGGACATCCAGACCGCCCCGGTGATGCCTTCCGGCGTTGTCGATCTGGAGCGGCTGCAAGCTTTGCTTGCGAACGGCACGCCGGCCCTTGTTTCCGTAATGCTCGCCAATAACGAGACCGGAGCGATCCAGCCGATCGCGGAGATTGCGGAACTGGTCCATGCCGCCCATGGTATCCTGCATGTCGATGCGGTTCAGGGATTTGGAAAGACTGATATTAATATCAATACATTAGACGCTGATCTTCTATCGATTTCTGCACATAAAATTGGAGGAGCCAAGGGAACCGGGGCGCTGGTCCTGACCGAGGGCCTTGCTGGTTTCGAGCCGCTGATTGCTGCCGGAGGTCAGGAGAAGGGCCGCAGAGGCGGAACCGAGAATCTGCCGGGCATTGCTGCATTCGGAGCCGCCGTGGCCGCGCACCTTGAAACCGGCGCGGCCGCCATGGCGCGGATGCAGAAGCTCCGGACAAGGCTTGAGACAGGTCTTCGCGCGGTCACGCCTGAAATGACCATCTTTTCCGGTGACGTTCCGCGGTTGCCGAACACCGTTTTGTTCTCAGCCCCCGGCATGAAGGCGGAAACCGCGGTGATCGCCTTTGATCTGGAGGGGATGGCGGTTTCGTCCGGTTCGGCTTGTTCCTCCGGAAAGGTCCATGCCTCGCCTGTGCTGACCGCGATGGGCGTGAGGCCCGAGATGGCGCAGGGAGCCGTGCGTTTAAGTCTGGGCTGGGACACTACAGAAGCGGAGATTCAATACCTTCTGGAGGCTTGGAGATCGCTGGCAAACGTACTAATTAGAAGGTCAGATGTCGTCGCTTGAACCGTTCTAAAAAATAGACGATAACAAGAACGAAACACGTCAACGACATTCATGTTGGCCCACTGCGGTCCTTGAAACCGCGAGCGGAGAAGTACAATGCCAGCCGTCCAGGAGACGGTCGATCGGGTTCGCCAGATCGACGTCGATCAGTATCGCTATGGGTTTGAGACCCAGATCGAATCGGAAAAGGCCCCGCGCGGCCTGACCGAAGACACCGTCCGGTTCATCTCTGCCAAGAAGAACGAGCCCGCCTGGATGCTGGAATGGCGTCTGGAAGCGTTTCGCCGTTGGAAGACCATGGAAGAGCCGACCTGGGCGCGCGTCGATTATCCGAAGATCGACTATCAGGATCTCTATTATTACGCGGCGCCGAAAAAGAAGAAGGAGGTCGCGTCTCTCGACGAGATCGACCCCGAAATTCTCAAGACCTATGAGAAGCTCGGCATTCCGCTGCGCGAAGTCGAAGTGCTCGAAGGTGTCGTGCGCAAGGACGACGAGGGCAACGATTTGGGCGAGCGCCGCGTCGCGGTCGATGCCGTGTTCGACTCGGTGTCCGTCGCCACGACGTTCCAGGCAGAACTGAAGAAGGCCGGCGTGATCTTCATGCCGATCTCGGAAGCGATCCGCGAACATCCCGATCTCGTGAAGAAGTATCTCGGCTCGGTCGTGCCGACCTCTGACAATTTCTTCGCGACTCTGAACTCGGCGGTGTTCTCCGACGGTTCGTTCGTTTACATCCCGCCGGGCGTGCGTTGCCCGATGGAATTGTCGACCTATTTCCGCATCAACGAGCGTAACACCGGCCAGTTCGAGCGCACGCTGATCATCGCCGACAAGGGCGCTTACGTCAGCTACCTTGAAGGCTGCACCGCGCCGCAGCGCGACGAGAACCAGTTGCACGCTGCCGTGGTCGAGCTCGTCGCCCATGACGATGCCGAGATCAAATACTCGACGGTGCAGAACTGGTATCCGGGCAATTCGGAAGGCAAGGGCGGCATCTACAATTTCGTCACCAAGCGTGGCGACTGCCGCGGCAAGAATTCCAAGATTTCGTGGACGCAGGTCGAAACCGGCTCCGCGATCACCTGGAAGTATCCGAGCTGCATCCTGCGCGGCGACAATTCGCGCGGCGAATTCTACTCGATCGCGATTTCGAACGGCTATCAGCAGGTCGATTCCGGCACCAAGATGATCCATCTTGGCAAGAACACCTCGAGCCGCATCATCTCGAAGGGCATCGCGGCTGGCGTGTCGCAGAACACCTATCGCGGCCTCGTCACCGCGCACCGCAAGGCGACCGGCGCGCGCAACTTCACGGCGTGCGACTCGCTCCTGATTGGCGATCAGTGCGGCGCGCATACCGTGCCGTATATCGAGGCCAAGAATTCGTCGGCGCATTTCGAGCATGAAGCGACGACGTCGAAGATTTCCGAAGACATGCTGTTCTATTGCGTCCAGCGCGGCCTCTCGCAGGAAGAGGCGGTGGGGCTGGTCGTGAACGGCTTCGTCAAGGATGTGTTGCAGCAGTTGCCAATGGAATTTGCGGTCGAGGCGCAGAAGCTGATCTCGATTTCGCTGGAAGGAAGTGTGGGCTAGCCGTGAGCAGGTTCTGGTTCAGGCCTAAAACGTATGGCTACGGAGTGACGCCTGTTACCTGGGAAGGGTGGGCTGTCGTCTTTGCATATGTTGCTGTGGTTCTGGCCGGCGTGCTGGGTCTCACCCATAACAATCATACGGGTACGGCATGGCTGTCTGCGATAGCCGTGATTGCCGTCGCCACCGGTGCGATGGTTTTTATCGGTCGGCAAAGGACCGATGGAGACTGGCGCTGGCGATGGGGCAATGTTGATAAATCTGGAAAGGTAAAGTGATGTCCGCGCTACTGGAAGTCAAAGGCCTCAAGGTTCAAGTCGAGGACAACGAGATTTTGCATGGCCTCGATCTCACCGTGAACGAGGGCGAGATTCACGCCATCATGGGCCCGAACGGCTCCGGCAAATCGACGCTGTCTCACGTCATCGCCGGCAAGCCGGGCTATGAAGTCACCGGCGGCGAAATCCTGTTCAAGGGTGAAGACCTTTTGGAAATGGAGCCGGACGAGCGCGCCGCCAAGGGCGTGTTCCTCGCTTTCCAGTATCCGGTCGAAATTCCCGGCGTCGCCACCATGACGTTCCTGCGCACCGCGCTGAACGCCCAGCGCAAGGCGCGCGGTGAGAGCGAATTCTCGACTCCTGACTTCTTGAAGAAGGTGAAGGAGGTTTCGGCCCGCCTGAGCATTCCGCAGGATATGCTGCGCCGTGGCGTCAATGTCGGTTTCTCCGGCGGCGAAAAGAAGCGCAACGAAGTGCTGCAGATGGCGCTGTTCGAGCCGAGCCTGTGCATTCTGGATGAAATGGATTCCGGCCTCGACATCGACGCGCTGCGCATCGCCGCTGACGGCGTCAACGCGCTGCGCTCAAAAGGCCGTTCGATGGTTGTGATCACGCACTATCAGCGGCTTCTGAACTACATCATCCCGGATGTGGTCCATGTGATGTCGAAGGGCCGCGTGGTGAAAACCGGCGGCAAGGATCTTGCGCTGGAGCTGGAGAAGTCCGGCTACGCGCAGTTCGAAGATAAAGCGGCGTAAGCGGGTATCGCGATGAACGTTGCATTGGTCAAATCGAAAGCGGAGCAGCCGTCCGGCGAATTGTTCGCCTCGGCGCGCAGCCGTCTGCCGGGTGCTGGCCCGGTCGCCGACGTCCGGCAAAAGGCTTTCGACGATTTTGAAAAGCGTGGTCTGCCGCACCGGCGGATCGAGGAATGGAAGTACACCGACCTGCGCGCGCTGCTGCGCGAGGTGGCGCCGCTGGCGGCGTCCCCCGACAAGGCCGCGCTGACGCGCGCCAAGGCGGCCGTGACGGCGCTGGGCGTGGAAGGCACGCTGAATCTGGTGCTGGTGGACGGCGTGTTCGCGCCCGAGCTTTCGGATGCGGTGAAGGAGAAGGCCGTCAAGGTCCAGACCCTTCGCGAGGTGCTGGATAACGCAAGCAACCCGTCGCGTGCCGACCTGCTGCTGACCAGCGTGGCGTCGGATGCGATGATCTCGCTGAACGCGGCGATGGCCACCGATGGCGTTCTGGTTTTTGTCGATGACAATGCGAAGCTGTCGAAGCCGATCCATATCGTCCATGTCGCGACCGCAGCCGGCGCATCGGCCTTCACCCGGTCGCTCGTGAAAATCGGCAACGGCGCGCACGTCACTCTGGTCGAAAGCTTCGTCGCGGCTGAGGGTGCGAAGACCTATCAGGTTTACGATTCGACCGTCGTCTCGATTGGCGACGAGGCGGAGTTGCAGCATCTTCGTCTGGTCGACGATGCGCGCGACGCAGCCAACATCACCACGGCGGTGTTTACTCTCGGTGCCAAGGCGAAGCTGAACACGTTCGGCCTCACGCAGGGCGCGAGCGTCAGCCGTTATCAGGGCTTCATCACCTTCGCTGGCGAAGGCTCGGAGCTTTCGACCAACGGCGTCAACCTGCTCGGCGGCAAGCGTCTCGGCGACACTACCTTCGTCGTGGACCATAGCGTGCCGCATTGCACGAGCCGGGAGGTTTTCCGTGCGGTGCTGGACGATCAATCGCATTCGGTGTTCCAAGGCCGCATTGTCGTGCGCCAGTACGCGCAGAAGACCGACGGCAAGATGATGACGCGGGCGCTGCTGCTGTCCGACGAGGCTGAAGCCGACAACAAGCCGGAGCTCGAGATTTTCGCCGATGACGTGGTCTGCGGCCATGGCGCGACGGCGGGTGCGCTCGATGAAGGTCTGCTGTTCTATCTGCGTGCGCGCGGTCTCCCGGAGAAGGAGGCGCAGGCGCTTCTGATCTCCGCGTTCGTCGGCGAGGCGATCGAATCCATCGTCGATGACAATCTGCGCGATTGGGCGGTCGCCACAGCCGAGCGATGGCTCGCGGCACGGGGCTGACAATGCACAAGCCAGTCGCCAACGGCTCCTACGATGTCGAGAAAATTCGCGCGGATTTTCCCGCGCTGGCGACGAAGGTGTACGGCAAGCCGCTGGTGTATCTCGACAACGCGGCGTCGGCGCAGAAGCCGAACGCTGTGCTGGAGCGGATGACGCAGGCCTATCATTCCGAATACGCCAACGTGCATCGCGGCCTGCATTACCTCGCCAATGCGGCGACGGATGCTTACGAGGGTGGCCGCACCAAGGTCGCTGCCTTCCTCAACGCCGCGCGCCGGGAAGAGATCATCTTTACCCGCAACGCGACCGAGGCGATCAACCTCGTGGCGTCGTCATGGGGCGAGCCGAATATCAAGGAGGGCGATGAGATCGTCCTCTCGATCATGGAGCATCACTCCAACATCGTGCCGTGGCACTTCCTGCGCGAGCGCAAAGGCGCTGTGCTGAAATGGGCGCCGGTCGATGATGAAGGCAATTTCCTGATCGAGGAGTTCGAGAAACTTCTCACCTCTAAAACCAAGCTCGTCGCCATCACCCAGATGTCGAATGCGCTCGGCACCGTGGTGCCGGTGAAGGAGGTCGTGCGGATCGCACATGCACGCGGCATTCCGGCGCTGGTCGATGGCAGCCAGGGCGCGGTGCATCTGACGGTCGATGTGCAGGACATCGATTGCGATTTCTATGTCTGCACAGGCCACAAGATTTACGGGCCGACCGGCATCGGCGCGCTCTATGCCAAATACGATCATTTGGTCGCGATGCGCCCCTTCAACGGCGGCGGCGAGATGATCCGCGAGGTCGCGCAGGATTGGGTCACCTATGGTGATCCGCCACACAAGTTCGAGGCTGGCACGCCCGCCATCGTGGAGGCAATCGGGTTTGGTGCCGCCATCGATTACGTGAATTCGATCGGCAAGGAGCGCATCGCCGCGCACGAGCACGATCTGCTGGTCTATGCCACCGAACGGTTGCGCGAGATCAATTCGCTACGGCTGATCGGCACTGCGAAGAACAAGGGCCCGGTGATCTCGTTCGAGATGAAGGGCGCACATCCGCACGATGTCGCCACCGTGATCGACCGGGCGGGCATTGCGGTGCGGGCAGGGACGCATTGCGTCATGCCGCTTCTGGAGCGATTCAACGTGACGGCGACCTGCCGTGCCTCGTTCGGGATGTATAATACCCGTGCCGAGGTCGATCATCTGGCGCAGGCGCTCGTCAAGGCAGGAGAGCTTTTCTCATGAGCGAAGCAGATTCCGCGGAGAAGACCGCAGAGGCGGCCAACCGGGTGGACACCACCTCGGCGCTGTCGCCAGAGGAAACCGAGCGTCTCGGCGCGGACATCGTCGCCGCGCTGAAGACGGTCTACGACCCGGAAATTCCGGCCGACATCTACGAACTGGGTCTGATCTACAAGGTCGATATCAAGGACGACCGGGCGATCGACGTGCAGATGACGCTGACCACGCCGAACTGTCCGGCGGCGGGCGATCTGCCGAACTTCGTCGAGAACGCCGTTGCCAGCGTGCCGGGTGTCGGTCCCGTGACCGTGAACGTCGTATGGGAACCGGCGTGGACGCCGGACCGGATGTCCGATGAAGCGCGTCTCGTTCTCAACATGTGGTGATTTGGACGAATCGGGAGATTCCGGTCTGATTCACGATAAGGCCGCGTCCGGCATTGAAATGCCGAAGGAAAGAGCCAAATGACGGGTATGACCCCTGACGCTCCCACACCCGCGCCCAAGCCGGCGCGCCCACGCCCGCAGGTGATGCGCCTGACCGATGCCGCAGCCAATCGCGTGCGCGAGTTGGCCTCGCGCGCAGGCTCCGAGATCGTGGGCCTGCGGGTCGGCATCAAGAACGGCGGCTGCGCCGGAATGGAATACACCGTCGAATACGCCCACGACATCCGCCCGACCGACGAGGTCGTGGAGGACAAGGGCGTGAAGGTTCTGGTCGATCCGAAGGCCGTGCTGTTCCTGCTTGGCACCGAGATGGATTTCAAGGTGGACAAGATGGCGGCGCAGTTCGTCTTCAACAATCCGAACCAGACCGGTGCCTGCGGCTGCGGTGAGTCCGTCCAGCTGACGCCCGCCAAGATCGATGGCTAAGACGTCCGGCCCCACGACGTGGGACCGTGACCATCTGCTCGATCTGTTCTCCGAATTCGGTCCCGTCACACTGCGCCGTATGTTCAGCGGTTACGGCATCTCGGCTGACGGCGTGAATTTCGCGATGGCGCTGCGAGCCGGGATCATTTTCCGCGTGGACGAGCAGACCTCTGCGAAATACGAAGCCGAGGGATCAAAGCCCTTCCAGTACCAGACCAGTAAGAAGTCTGTGGTCGTGCAGTCCTACTGGCATGTGCCGGAACGGCTCTATGACGATCCCGAGGAATGGGCGACGTGGGCGCGTGAGGCACTTGCCGCCGCGCAACGGGCCGGGCGCAAGAAGCCTTCACAGAAGAAGGCGGCGAAAGCCCGCGCGCAAGCAAAAGCCAAGCCGGTTAAAAGGGCTCGGACAGTCAAACGCAGGACAGCCAGAAAATCTCAGGCGACCTGAATTCGGACGTTGGGCGTGAATTCAGGGTCGGCTTCGCAGATCACGCGGTTGCGGCCATGGCGCTTGGCGGCGTAGAGGCAGGCATCGGCGCGATCGATCAGGGCGGGGGCATCGTCGCCGGGCTGGAAAACGGAGACCCCGGCGGAGATTGTGACGCGGCCAAGAATTTCGCCGGTCGATTTTTTCTTCAACTGCTTGGACATCACGGCGCGGCGGACGTTGTCGGCCACTGCGAGGGCCTGCCGCATCGAGGTGTTGGGTAAGATTACGGCGAACTCCTCGCCGCCGTAACGCGCGGTGAGATCCTGCCCTTTGATGTTGGCTTTCACGGCCAGCGCCACCAGGCGAAGCACCTGGTCGCCGGTGAGATGGCCGTAATTGTCATTGAACGATTTGAAGTGGTCGATGTCGATCATCAAGAGCGACAACGGCTCGTTGTTGGCTTGCGCATGTTCGACGGCGGCATCGAGAGCGCGGTCGAAATACTTGCGGTTGCCGAGCGAGGTGAGGGGATCGGTGAGGCTTTCGGTACGGATTGCCTCAAGGCTGTCCTGAAGGCTCGCGATCTCGAGTTTCGAGGTGGCCAGCCGTGTTTCCAGTGCCTTGTTGGTCAGGTTCATCTCACGGGTGGACTGGACCAGTGCGTGGATCACGAGGTTGATCTGGGACTTGTCCTTCGCCTTTTTGAGGCGGTCGGTCGCGCCGTCGAGGTCGGTGCTGAAGGAGGTTGTCATGCCGATCGCATCGGTGATGAGTCCCATCACATCGTCGATCTCATTGATGACGCGAGAGCCGACCTTGTCGATCCGGTCGGTCATGCGGGTCTGCGACAGATAGGTGTCGTGGATCTGTTCGAGATCGGACTCGGTCAGCTTGCCGTTGCGCAACAGCGTTTCGTTGATGACCTTGTTGAGTTCGATATTGTAGCCGGTCGCGTAGATGTACCAGATCTCGTAATTGCGTGGAATCGCGCTCTGGCGCAAGGATCTGATTTGACCCAATGCGACTTCAGCGAACGCGAGGGTGCGCTCGTGTTCTTCAAGAAGACTAATCACGGTGCGTCCCCAGGCAGCCTTCTGCAGCCAGCAAAATGCTAAAATATGGCGGGACGATAGGTGACGTTTGTGAAGGAGGGGTAAACGCCTTCGGCCAGATATGCACCTTATCCGCGAGCGCGGACGGGGCGCAGCAGAAACGCCGGTAAATGCGAGTGATCTCCGGGCTCTACGTGATCTTGCGCTGCAGCAGCCATCGGGATGCGGCCGAGCGACGGGGGCGGAGCTGCCGGGGTCTTGGCGGCAGATTTGGACGCCGGTGCCGGCTTCGCGGCAGGCTTGGCCGCGTTCTTCTCGCGATGCCGTGACCGTTGACCGCCGCGGCGCGACTTGCGGGGCGCAGACTCGATCTCTGTAGCGGCCGTATCGGCTTCGGGTGCGGAAACCCTGGCCGGCGCGCTGCTGCCTTCCACCCGCGGGATGGGTTGCCCGATCAGCTTCTCGATCGCGAGGATCGATTTCTGGTCGAGGGGCGAGACGATCGAGATCGCGGTGCCGAGGCGGCCGGCGCGGCCGGTACGGCCGATGCGATGAACGTAATCGTCCGGGTGATGCGGCACGTCGAAGTTGAAGACGTGGCTGACTTCAGGAATGTCGAGGCCGCGGGCCGCGACATCGGAGGCGACGAGCAACGGCAGTTCGCCCTTACGGAATTGCTCGAGCGAAGCCATGCGCGCGGTCTGGTCCATGTCGCCGTGTAGGGCGGCGGCGCCGAAGCCGTGCTTCTGCAGCGATTTGTGCAGGATCGCGACCTCGCGCTTGCGGTTGCAGAAGATGATGGCGTTCTTCAGATCCTTGGCGTCGCGCAGAAGCTGGCGCAGCAGTTCGCGCTTCTCGTGCGGCTCCTTGCTGCAGCCGATCTGGGATTGCGTGACGGTGACGGCGGTCGATGCAGGCTTGGAGACTTCGACCTTTTCCGGGTTGTGCAGGAAGGTCTCGGTGATGCGACGGATTTCCGAAGGCATCGTCGCGGTGAAGAACAGGGTCTGGCGGGTGAACGGCACCAGCTTGCAGATGCGTTCGATGTCGGGAATGAAGCCCATGTCCAGCATGCGGTCGGCTTCATCGATCACCAGGAGTTCGACGCCGGTCATCAGGAGCTTGCCACGCTCGGTATGGTCGAGCAGGCGGCCGGGGGTTGCGATCAGAACATCGACGCCGCGCCCGAGCTTGGCGTCCTGGTCACCGAACGAGACGCCGCCGATCAGGAGGGCGACGTTCAACTTCTGGCCCGCGCCGTAACGGTCGAAATTCTCTTTTACCTGCGCTGCGAGTTCGCGCGTCGGTTCAAGGATGAGGGTCCGGGGCATCCGCGCCCGCGCGCGGCCTTTTTCGAGCAGCGTGAGCATGGGCAGCACGAACGCTGCCGTTTTGCCGGTGCCGGTCTGGGCGATGCCGAGCACGTCGCGCCGGGCGAGAACGTGGGGGATGGCCTGTTCTTGGATGGGGGTGGGGGTGGTGTAACCGGTGGCTGCGACTGCAGCGAGAACCTTGTCGGACAAGCCGAGATTGGAAAAGGACATTGAGCCTCTACACGAGATCGCCGTTCGGACTTCTCGGAAATACTGCCGCGCTCAACCCCGGAACGGCATGCAGTTCATGCACGGGGATGACTAAATCGCGTACAAGCGGCTTATCAGACGGTCGCGTTTTCGACTCTGGCCGCGTGCTCGGAACATAGGGCGGAATCGCCCAAAGTCAATGTTTTTGGCGGAAAACTGCCTGAAACCCTTAATATTTATTGCTTTCATGACATTCTCCGAAAGTCTGCGGCGAGCCTCCTGAAGGCAGGTTCCAGAAAGGGAGCATCCGGGCATGAACGAGACCCAGTCACCAACGCTGTTGCGGATGCAATGCTGCGTGGTGGGCGGCGGGCCTGCCGGGATGATGCTCGGCTATCTGCTCGGCCGGGCCGGCATCAAAACCGTGGTGCTGGAAAAGCACGCCGATTTCTTTCGCGATTTTCGCGGCGATACGGTGCACCCCTCGACCATGGCCGTGATGCGGGAGCTTGGCCTGCTGGCCGACTTCCTGAAGGTGCCGCACGACGAGGTCAGCAAGCTGAACGCGGTGTTCGGCACGACCTCTCTCCGCCTTGCGGATCTGTCGCGGCTCGATACGCCGTGCCCGTTCATCGCTTTCATGCCTCAGTGGGATTTCCTGAATTTCATCGATTCACAGGGCAAGCGATTTTCCACGCTCGAGGTTCGCAAGAAGGCCGAAGCTGTCGAACTGATGAAGGACGGCGAGAGCGTCATCGGCGTCGTCGCGCAAACCGAGCAGGGGCCGCTTCATATCGTTGCCGATCTCACTGTCGCGTGCGACGGCCGCCATTCGTTGATGCGCGAGCAGGCCGGAATGGTGGTGGAGGATATCGGTGCGCCGATGGACGTGTTGTGGTTCAGAGCCGGCAAGCCGGCGGGTACGGGCGAGAGCGTATTTGCCCGTATTCAGTCGGGACAGATGATGGTGATGCTAGATCGCGGCGACTACTGGCAATGTGCCTATGTGATTGGGAAAGACAAATTTGAGGCGGTGAAGGCACAAGGGCTCGATGCGTTCCACGCGAATATCGCAAGGCTTGCACCAGTGCTGAAGGACAGCATGGCTGACATCAAAAGCTGGGACGACGTCAAACTGCTATCCGTGAAGATCGACCGTCTCGCGCAATGGGCGAAACCGGGATTCCTGTGTATCGGAGATGCCGCGCATGCGATGTCGCCGGTCGGCGGCGTCGGCGTCAATCTCGCGATCCAGGATGCGGTTGCGGCGGCGAACCTGTTGTTCGATAAGTTCGGTGAATCTGGTCCTTCGCTTGAAGACCTTGGCCGCGTACAAGCGCGGCGCGAATTTCCGGTACGGGCGACACAAGCCATTCAGGTATTCGTCCAGAACCGGCTGATTAACCGCGCGATCACCGACAAGCAGTTCGCGCCGCCCTTCGTCATGCGGCTGGTTGGTAATTCGCCCTGGCTGCAGGGATTGACCGCGCGCGCAATCGGCATCGGTGTTCGCCCCGAGCACGTCCATTCGCCGGAAGTGAAAGTGGCGCGCTCAGACGTCCAGTAATTCTTCCGGTGCGAATTCCGCGCGCTCAGTGATGAACTCGAAGCGTGCTTCGGCTTTACTGCCCATCAGCCGTTCCACCGATGTGGCGGTGCTGTCGCGATCTTCCGTCGCCAGCATGACCCGCAGCAAAGTGCGCTTGCGCGGGTCCATCGTGGTTTCCTTGAGCTGGTTGGGCATCATCTCGCCGAGGCCTTTGAAGCGGCCGATCTCGACCTTGGCGTTGGCGTGGAATTCCTTTTTCAGAATCTCGTCGCGATGCGCTTCGTCGCGTGCGTAGAACGTCTTGCTGCCGTGGGTCAGCCGGTAGAGCGGCGGCACGGCGAGATAGAGGTGGCCTTCGTCGATCAGCTTCGGCATCTGCCGGTAGAAGAAGGTGATGAGCAGCGAGGCGATGTGCGCGCCGTCCACGTCGGCGTCGGTCATGATGATGATGCGTGAATAGCGCAGATCGTCTTCACGATAATTGACGCCTGTGCCTGCACCGATCGCCTGGATGAGATCGGACAGCTGTGCGTTCGCCACCATCTTGTCGCGTGTGGCGGAGGCGACGTTGAGGATCTTGCCGCGCAGCGGCAGGATCGCCTGCGTCTTGCGGTCGCGCGCTTGTTTGGCGCTACCGCCTGCGGAGTCACCTTCGACGATGAACAGCTCGGAGCCCTCAGTCGCGGTGTTGGTGCAATCCGCGAGCTTGCCGGGCAGGCGCAGTTTCTTCACCGCGGTCTTGCGCGAGATTTCCTTCTCGGCACGACGTCGCAACCGCTCGTCGGCGCGCTCGATGATGAAATCGAGAAGCTTGTTGGCCTGCGTCGGGTTGCCGGACAACCAATGATCGAACGGGTCCTTCACGGCCTGTTCGACGATGCGCTGCGCCTCGGCGGTCGCTAGGCGATCCTTGGTCTGTCCCTGGAATTCCGGCTCGCGCACGAACACCGAGAGCATCACGGCCGCACCCACCATCACGTCTTCCGAAGTGATGGAGGACGCCTTCTTGCCCTGGCCGGTGCGTTCGGCGTGATCCCGGATGCCGCGCAAAAGCGCGCTGCGCATGCCAGCCTCATGCGTGCCGCCGTCCGGCGTCGGCACCGTGTTGGTGTAGGACGACATGAAGCCGTCGGCATCGGCGGTCCATGCCACGGCCCATTCGCAGGCGCCGTGCGCGCCGTTGCGCCCCGATTTGCCGGAGAAGATGTCCGGATGCACCAGCGTGTCGGAATGGATCGCGGCAGCCAGATAATCTTTCAGACCGCCGGGGAAGTGGAAGGTGTCCTCAGCGGGTACGTCGTCGACGCCCTTGAGCAACTCGGGCGCACACTTCCAACGGATTTCGACGCCGCCGAACAGATAGGCCTTCGAGCGCGCCATCTTGAACAGGCGCTGCGGCTTGAAGGCGGCCTTGCCGCCGAAAATGTCCGCATCCGGCTTGAAGCGGATCGAGGTGCCGCGGCGGTTATGGACCTTGCCGAGTTCTTCGAGCTTGCCCTTCGGCTTGCCGCGCTCGAACGTCATCCGATAGAGCTTCTGGTTGCGCGCGACCTCGACGACGAGTTGCGAGGACAGCGCGTTCACGACCGAGACGCCGACGCCGTGCAGGCCGCCCGAGGTCTCGTAAACCTTGGAGTCGAATTTGCCGCCGGCGTGCAGCGTGCACATGATGATTTCGAGCGCGGACTTGTTCTTGAACTTGGGGTGCGGGTCGACCGGAATGCCGCGGCCGTTGTCGATCACGGTCAGGTAGCCGTCAGCGCCCAGTTCGACCTCGATGAAACTCGCATGCCCGGCGAGGGCTTCGTCCATCGAGTTGTCGATGACTTCGGCGAACAGGTGGTGCAGCGCCTTTTCGTCGGTTCCGCCGATGTACATGCCGGGGCGGCGGCGCACCGGTTCCAGACCTTCCAGAACCTCAATGTCGGCGGCGGTATAGCCGGCCTCCGCGCCGGAAGGCTTGGCGGAACCTGCGGCCGAGCCGCGGGACTTGCGCTCGCCGGAAGCAAACAGGTCGTTCGCCGCTTTCGCGGAGGAGGTGGATTTTGCGTTTGCTTTCAGAGGTTTCGCCATGGACTTGAGTTCTAACAGTCTGATAAAGGGCACGAATCGTTGATGTTCACTATGACATGAACGACGTGACAATGTGGCGGGCAACCCTCATGTAGGCAGGGGCGCATTGCCCACAGGGCAGGATGCCTTCAGTGCCGGGCCGGCTGATAGCGCGCCGGTTCTCAAGAACGAGGGACGTGAATGGCACTGGAAGAGACGGTTCGCGGCTTGGTCGAATTCGTCCGGGAGCATCAGGTGTGGGCCGCACCCATTGTCGGTGCTCTGGCGTTCGGTGAGTCGCTGGCCTTCGTCTCGCTTGTCATTCCTGCATGGAGTGCGCTGATCGGCATCGGCGCGCTGGTGGGCGCGAGCGACGTCAAGTTCTGGCCGGTCTGGGTGGCGGCGTCCCTTGGTGCCGCGCTCGGCGACTGGCTGTCCTATTGGCTTGGCTTTACCTTCAAGAACCAGGTCACACACATGTGGCCGTTGTCGCGCTACCCCGAAATGCTGCCGCGAGCGGAGCGGTTCGTCGGCAAATGGGGCGTGCCGGGCATTTTCATCGGGCGGTTCTTCGGGCCGCTGCGGGCTGCCGTGCCGCTGGCTGCCGGGGTTTTCGAGATGCCGTACTGGCACTTCCAGTTCGCGAATTTCTCCTCCGCCTTCGTCTGGTCTGCGACGCTGCTGCTTTTCGGCGACGCCATCTCAAAGCTGGCGGCCTGGTTCTGGGCAATGGTCTGACCAAGGGGCTTGGTGAAGGGTCTTGCGCCAAATGCCGCCTCGGGGCCAGCCGGGCTGCTTGACCCTGCGCCAGAGGGGTTTTATATGCGGCCCCATGATCGAACACGCGAGCAGAACCCTCCGTCGCCGCCGCTTTGCAATCTAGCGGCAGGTCGCGTTTGCTCGATCCAATGCCGCAGGAAGTGTCCGCGGCGCCTTGTCTCTTTCCACAAATCGCCGCATCACCTATCCCGCGTTCCGTCGGATAAGGACCATTGTCATGGCTGAAAAGAAGAAGATCGGTATTCTCGGCGCTTCCGGTTACACCGGAGCGGAGCTTGTGCGCCTGTTGCTGCGGCATCCGCGCGTGGAGATCGTTCTTCTGACCGCCGACCGCCGCGCCGGGCAGAAGCTGGGCGATGTATTTCCGCAGTTCGCGCCCTACGATCTGCCGCAGCTTGTGTCGATCGAAAACATTGACTGGGCGGCCGCCAAGCTCGACCTGGTGTTCTGCGCGCTTCCGCATGCCACAACGCAGAAGGTGCTGAAGGATCTGTTGGCAAAAGCCCCGGAGACGAAGGTGGTCGATCTGTCGGCAGACTTCCGGCTGGCCGACCCTGCCGTTTACGCGAAATGGTACGGGCACGAGCATCACGCGCTCGAACTGCAGCAGGAAGCCATCTACGGCCTCACCGAAATCTACCGGCGTGACGTGAAGAAGGCGCGGCTCGTCGCCAATCCCGGCTGCTATACGACCTGCGCGCAACTGCCGCTCATTCCGCTGTTGAAGGCCAAGGCGATCGAGAGCGACGAGATCGTGATCGACGCCAAGTCGGGGACGACGGGCGCGGGCCGTTCGGCGAAGGAAGACACGCTATTCTCGGAAGTGTCCGAGGGCTTCCATGCCTATGGCGTGGGGCATCACCGGCACATGTCCGAACTCGATCAGGAGTTTTCCAAGGCGGCAGGCAAGGATGTTGTGGCAACGTTCACGCCGCACCTCACGCCGATGAACCGTGGCATCTATTCCACGATCTACGTGCGCGGCCGGCGCGGCAAGACTGCTCATGAACTGCATGACATTCTCAGCAAGCAGTACGAGAAGGATCCGTTCGTCTATGTGCTGCCGTTCGGCAAGACGCCGGACTCGCGCCATGTGCGCGGCTCGAACATGACGTTCATCGGCGTCGCCGAGGACCGCAAGCCGGGGCGGGCGATCATCGTCTCGACGCTCGATAACCTCACCAAGGGCGCGTCGGGGCAGGCGGTGCAGAACATGAATGTCATGCTCGGCTTCAATGAGACGCTCGGCATCGATCAGCCGGCGCTGTCGTCGTGATGTAAAAAGAGCCGCTATGCGGCTCTTTTTTTATTCTCAGAAGGCGCGAATGATCGTAACCGCCAGAACCGCTTGCGCGGCGAAGCCGACCGTGAAGGTGAGCGTCCGCAGTACCGGCACGCCGAGCGCATAGATGATGACGTGGGCGAGCCGCGACCAGAAATAAACGGCGCAGGCGAGCACCGTCGCTTTGCTCGAATAGTCGATGGCGTTGAGGATCAGCACCAGAGGCGCGAAGATCGCAAGGTTCTCGATGGCGTTATCGTGCGCGAACATCAGCCGGTTTGCCCAGTCGGCATGCGGCTTGTCACCGCGTGCCGGATTGGCCATCGCTCCGCCGATACCGCGCACCGAGCAGCGGTTAAGGATGTAGGGAACCCACAGCACGCCGGTCAAAATCACGGTCAATGTCAGCCAGAAGAGTTCTCGCGTCATCGCTTGGTCCCTTTCTGCGTAGCCTTGCGAATCGCGCCGGTCATGCACGGCGCGGACATCCGTTCATAGCGCAACGGCAGAACGGGGCCAACGGAGCCGCGGTCGCATGGTGGACGTTTCGCGAGGGCGCTCGCTCAGACGCGGACTTGTACGTAGCTGCCGGGAGCTTCTTCGATAGGGCTCAATGAAGCGCCGACGGCGCGGGCGGGCACCGTCTCGGAATCGAGGCCTTCGACCCAGGCGCGCCAGTCCGGCCACCATGAGCCCTGATGCTCGGTTGCACCCTTCATCCAGTCCTGGACCGTTTCGGCGGCCGCATTGCCGCCGGTCCAGTACTGATATTTGCCGGAAGCGGGCGGATTGACCACGCCGGCGATATGGCCCGAACCGCTCAGGACGAAGCGGACCGGACCGCCGAAGAATTGCGAGCCGTACAGCACCGATTGCGCGGGGGCGATATGATCGTCCTTGGTCGCGAGGTTGTAGATCGGCGTCTTGACCTTCGACAGGTCCAGCCGGGTGTTGTCGATCACCATGGTGCCGGCCGACAGCCGGTTCTCGAGATAGCAGTTGCGCAAATAGAAGGAATGGTTTGCGCCGGGCATGCGCGTGGCGTCGGCATTCCAGAACAAAAGGTCGAAGCTCGAAGGCTCCTTGCCCTTGAGGTAGTTGCTGATGACGTAGGGCCAGATCAGGTCGTTGGAGCGCAGCATGTTGAAGGCCATCGCCATGCGCGTGCCGTGCAGGACGCCGGTCTGCTGCATGTCGCGGTCGAGTGCGGCAAGCTGGCTTTCGTCGATATAAACCATCAGGTCGCCGGCATGGGTGAAGTCGACCTGCGCCGCCATGAAGGTTGCGGATGCGGTGCGCATGCGGCGCTTGTCTGCGAGCCATGCCAGGGTGGTGGCGAGCAAGGTGCCGCCGATGCAATAGCCCATGGTGTGGACTTTCATCTCGCCGGTCGCCTTTTCGATGGCATCCATCGCCGCGAGCGGGCCTTCGCGCATGTAGTCGTCGAAGGTCTTGGCGCCGAGAGACCTGTCGGGATTCACCCACGAGATGACGAACACCGTCAGCCCCTGATCCACCAGCCACTTGATGAAGGACTTCTTCGGCGTGAGATCGAGGATGTAGTACTTGTTGATCCACGGCGGCACGATCAGGAGCGGCGTGCGCAGTACATGCTCCGTCGTGGGCTCATACTGGATGAGCTGCATGATCTCGTTCTGGTAGATCACCTTGCCGGGGGTGAGTGCGAGATCCTTGCCGACCTCGAACGTGCCGCCGGATTGCCTGATCTTCAGCGTGCCACCACCGGCCTGAATATCTTCGGCCAGCATCTGCATCCCGCGAAACAGATTGTCGCCGCTGCTGGAAATGGTTTCGCGCAGCAGTTCGGGATTGGTCAGCACGAAGTTCGAAGGCGCGAAGGCGTTGGTCAGCACCTGAACGTAGAACTCGGCCTTCTTGCGGGTATGAGGATCGAGGCCTTCCGCGTTCTCGACCAGTTCATGCGCCCATTTTGTCGTGAGCAGATAGAGCTGCATGATGAAGTCGAAGAAGTGGTTGGACTTCCACTCCGGGTCGAGAAAGCGTTTGTCCTTCGGTGCAGGCGCGATGGCTGGTTCTTCTTCGGCCCCGGCGAGCTTGCGCGAGAACTGGCCCCACAATTCGAGATAAGCTTTGCCGAGCCGCATCTGCACGTCACCGGCGCGGTCGGCATCCGCGAGCCAGTATTCGGCAACCTCTGCGAAGGTCTTGATAACTTCGCCCATTTCGCCGGGCGCGCGATTGTTGATGTCGCCGCTTTCGCGCGGCTGCAGAAAGGCGGTGAGCGCCTTGCCGCCGCTTTCCATGGCGCGGGCGAGGTTGAGCGCGAATGCTTCGGCGTTGAAGGATTTTGTCGTCGGAGTGTCGGTCGGGGGCGCGCTCATAAAGACGATATATCCGCGTGTCGTGACGAAAACCTGCTCTTCGCTTCCTCAGTTAAACGAGCTTCCTTTCCAATAGCTATATGCGTTGCAGCAGATGTCTTGGTTCGGACATATTCGGCCTCCAATGCGCGGCTTCGAAAGAAGGCGGCCGGAAATTTAACGCTTTTCCGGAATATCGGTGCACTGACCGCGTCGAAGTGGAATTGGCGCGGAATGGAGCGGGACCGGGTTCATGGGGTTGTTGCATCGCTATGGAAGGCGTTGCTGGATGGGGGCTGCGGCGCTGGCGGTCGGCCAGATGCTGGGTGCCTGCGCGGCCCATGTCGCCGACATGCCCGTGGTCGGCCTGCCGGCCAACACGCCTGCACGCCCCGCCGTGGCTCCGGCCTACCTGCCGGTCAACGATAAGCCGCCGCCACGCACGGACACCCCTTTGACCCCTGAGCAACGGGCCCAACTCGCGCGCGAGCTGACAGCTGCACGGGACCGGCAGGAGGGCGTAAAGGCAAAGGCCTCAAAGGCTTCAAATCCTCGCGCAGACTGTGGCGCGAACCAAGGTTCGTGTTAGAAAGAGCTATCGCGTCCTCAGTGATTTGCCGTCTGAGGGCCCTTAACCGGGGCTCGGAGCCTTGAATCCATGGAAGAATTCTACCGCATTCGCCGTTTGCCACCCTACGTTTTCGAGCAGGTGAATCGGGCCAAGGCCGCCGCGCGCAACGCAGGCGCCGATATTATCGATCTGGGGATGGGGAACCCGGATTTGCCGGCTCCGCCGCACGTCCTTGAGAAGCTCAAGGAGACGCTGGGCAAGCCGCGGACGGACCGCTATTCGGCCTCCAAAGGCATTCCCGGCCTGCGCCGGGCCCAGGCCGGCTACTATGAGCGCCGCTTTGGCGTGAAGCTCAACCCCGAGACCCAGATCGTGGCGACGCTAGGTTCGAAGGAGGGCTTCGCCAACATGGCGCAGGCGATCACAGCGCCGGGCGACGTGGTGCTGGTGCCCAACCCGAGCTACCCGATCCATGCGTTCGGCTTCCTGATGGCGGGTGGTGTGATCCGCTCGGTCCCGGCCGAGCCGACGCCGCAGCTCTTTGCTCATCTGGAGCGGGCGATCATCCATTCGATCCCCAAGCCGATCGCGATGGTAGTCTGCTATCCGTCGAACCCGACCTCGTATGTCGCCTCGCTCGACTTCTACAAGGATCTGGTCGCGTTCGCGAAGAAGCACGAAGTCTTCATCCTGTCCGACCTCGCTTATGCGGAATTGTATTACAACGGCGAGCCGCCGCCGTCGGTCCTGCAGGTGCCGGGTGCGATCGACATCGCTGTGGAATTCACCTCGATGTCGAAGACGTTCTCCATGGCTGGCTGGCGCATGGGATTTGCCGTCGGCAACGAACGGCTTATCGCGGCGCTGACGCGGGTGAAATCCTATCTCGATTATGGTGCGTTCACGCCGGTCCAGGTCGCGGCGGTCGCGGCGTTGAACGGCCCGCAGGACTGCATCCATGAGATGCGCGACACCTATCACAAGCGCCGCGACGCGATGGTGGAAGCCTTCGGCCGCGCCGGCTGGGACATCCCGCCACCGGCGGCTTCGATGTTCGCCTGGGCGCCGTTGCCGGAGAAATTCCGCAACATCAGCAGCATGGATTTCGCCACGCTGATGGTCGAGAAATCGGGCGTCGCGGTCGCGCCCGGTTCCGGCTTCGGCGAGCATGGCGAAGGCTATGTCCGCATCGCGATGGTGGAAAACGAACAGCGCATCCGTCAGGCAGCGCGAAATATCCGCCGTTTCCTTGAAGCGGGGGTTGATTCATTGCACAACGTGGTTCCTCTCGCCAACCGGCGCTAACTCATCCGGCAGGTTTAAACAGAACATGGTGGCTCCGCTCAGAGTGGGGATTGCGGGGCTCGGCACCGTGGGTGCCGAGGTCGTGGGTCTGATCGAACGGCAGAAGCGCGCGTTGTCGTTGCGCTGCGGACGCGGCGTGCGCGTCGTCGCGGTCTCGGCTCGCTCCAAGGCGAAGAAACGCAACGTCGATCTCACCGGCATCGCATGGGCGAAGAATGCGCTGGCGATTGCGACCGATCCCAAGGTCGATGTTTTTGTCGAACTGATGGGCGGTTCGGGCGATCCCGCGCTCTCCGCCATCGAGGCGGCGCTGCGCAGCGGCAAGTCCGTCGTCACCGCCAACAAGGCGCTGATCGCCAAGCATGGCTCGAAGCTCGCAGCACTTGCGGAAAAGCATGGTGGCGCGCTGAACTACGAGGCCGCAGTCGGCGCGGCCATTCCCGTCATCAAGACGCTGCGTGAAGGACTGGCCGGTACCGGCATCGATCGCGTCTATGGCATCCTCAACGGCACCTGCAATTACATCCTGACGCGGATGGAGCGGGAGGGGCTGTCGTTCGCTGAGTGCCTCAAGGATGCGCAGCGGCTCGGCTACGCCGAAGCCAATCCGTCGTTCGACGTCGATGGTCATGACACCGCACAGAAGCTGGCGATCCTTGCGAGCCTTGCGTTCGGCACCAAGGTCAACCAGAGCGCGGTGTATGTCGAGGGTATCTCCTCGATCGCGCCGGAAGATCTGCGCGCCGCTGACGAACTGGGCTATCGCGTCAAGCTGCTCGGCGTTGCGGTGAAGACCGAAACAGGCATCGAGCAGCGCGTGCATCCGACCATGGTGCCGCGCACGTCATCCATCGCGCAGGTGATGGACGTGACCAACGCCGTGACCATCGATGGCGACGGCATTCCCCCCATTACGCTGGTCGGCCCCGGTGCGGGTGGTGCCGCGACGGCGTCTGCCGTTGTGGCCGACATCGCCGATATTGCGCGCGGCGTGCGCGCGCTGCCGTTCGGCCGTCCTGTCGCCAAACTCAAGGTGACCACGAAAGCGCCGATGAAACGCCATGAAGGTGGCTATTACATTCGCTTGATGGCGCGCGATCTCACCGGCACGGCGGCGACCATCGCCACGCGGTTGGCGGAGCAGAAAATTTCGATCGAGTCGATCGTGCAGCGTCATCCTGACGGCACGTTTGACGCCGATAAACCGAACGGCAAATCACAGCCGGTGCCCGTGATCCTGATTACCTACGCGACCACGGAAGATGCCGTGCGCCGCGCGTTGCACGCCGTGCAGCAGGATCGTGTCATCACCGGCCGGCCGCAGGTCATTCGGATCGAGAAGAACTGAAACAGATTCTACAGACACAGGTCGCCTCGGTGCGGCCTACGATTGAGGAGCTTCACTGATGTCGACTATTTCCGTTCCGCCGCAGCTCTTGCTCGAGCGCATCCTGACGCTGGAAATCGTGCGCGTGACGGAGCGCGCCGCGGTGTCGGCAGCGCGCCTGCGCGGTCATGGCAACGAGAAGGGTGCCGATCAGGCGGCGGTCGATGCGATGCGCCGCGAGCTGAACAAGATTCCGATCAAGGGCACGGTCGTGATCGGCGAGGGCGAGCGCGACGAGGCGCCGATGCTGTTCATTGGCGAGAAGGTCGGCGCCGAGTTCGGACCGGAAGTCGATATCGCTGTTGATCCGCTGGAAGGCACCACGCTGTGCGCCAAGAGCATGCCGGGCTCGATCGCCACCATGGCGATGGCCGAAGGCGGCACGCTCTTGAACGCGCCTGACGTTTACATGCAGAAGATCGCCGTTGGTCCCGGTTATGCCAAGAACGTGATCGATCTCGATGCACCGGCAGCCGAAAATATCCGCCGTCTGGCCCGTGCCAAGGACGTGCATCCCTCCGCGATCACCGCGCTGATCCTCGATCGTCCGCGCCATGCCGACATCATCAATGCCGTGCGCTCGACCGGCGCTGCGGTGCGTCTGATCACCGACGGCGACGTGGCGGGTGTGATCCATACCGCTGACCCCGAGAACACCGGCGTCGACATCTACATCGGCACCGGCGGCGCGCCGGAAGGCGTGCTCGCAGCCTCGGCGTTGCGCTGCATCGGCGGCCAGATGCAGTGCCGCCTGATCCTCGACACCGACGAGAAGCGCGAACGCGCCGCCAAGATGGGCATTAAAGATCCTTCCATGATCTACGGCATCGAGGACATGGTGAAGGGCGACTGCCTGTTCGCCGCGACCGGTGTGACCGACGGTTCGCTGCTCTCGGGTGTCAAATTCCGCAAGCACACCATCGAGACCGAAACGGTCGTGATGCGCTCGGTCACCGGCACCGTGCGTTACATCAAGGCGGAGCATCGCCAACTCGAGAAATTCCATCTCGACTGATCGGCGCGAGGTCGCGGTGATGACGGACGTGAAAGCCCTGCTGTTCGATACGTTCGGCACAGTCGTCGATTGGCGGGGTAGCTTGATCGCGGATTTCACCGCATGGGGCAAGGCGAGGGGCATCAACGCCGATTGGGCTGCGCTGGTCGATGGCTGGCGCGGCGCTTATCGCCCCTCGATGGACGAAGTGCGCCGTCATCCCGAGCGCGGCTTTCTCACCCTTGATGAACTGCAGCGCCAGTCGGTTGAGCCGCTTGCCGCCAAGCTCGGCATCACGGGACTGACCAAGGACGATTTCGATGATCTGACGCTCGGCTGGCATCGCCTGAAGCCGTGGCCGGACAGCGTGCAGGGCCTGACGCGGCTGAAGACGAAGTTTGTCATCTCCCCGCTGTCGAACGGCAATGTCGCGCTGATGACGAATTTGGCCAAATATGCCGGCCTGCCATGGGACGTGATCCTGTGCGCCGAAATCTTCCAGCGATACAAACCGGACCCGGAAACCTATCTCGGCGCGGCAAAACTCCTTGGCCTCAAGCCGGAGCAGGTGATGATGGTGGCGGCGCATAATTACGATCTGACTGCCGCGCGCAGCCTCGGATTGAAAACCGCCTTCGTGCCGCGCGTCACCGAATACGGACCGCACCAGAAAGAGGACTTCGAGGCCACGAGCGACTGGGACTTCGTGGTTGCGGATATCAACGATCTGGCCGACCGGCTGGGTTGCTGAAGGCGCGATTTTCGCGAATCATTGCAACGCTTGCGTGCAATCCCTATTTGCGGTCCTCATCATGACGCCTCCTGTGACTGCATTGCCTGTCGAGACCCCGCACGCCTTCCTCGGCGTGACGCGCTCGGCTACGGGCAAATTGTGGCGCGACCGGCTGGATGCGCGCGGCGCGGCGCAGGCGTTGGCCATCGTGCAACGCTATCAGTTGCCGGAAATGCTGGCGCGCATCATCGCCGGGCGCGGTATCGACATCGACGCGGTCGACGATTTTCTCGATCCGACCATTCGCAAGCTGCTGCCCGACCCCTCGACGGTGACGCAGATGGAAGCCGCGGCCAAGCGCATCGCGGACGCGGCGACGCGCGGCGAGATGGTCGCGATCTTCGGCGACTATGACGTGGATGGCGCGACCTCGGCGGCGTTGCTCGCCTGGCATCTGCGCCATTGCGGGCTCGATCCGCTGATTCATATTCCCGACCGGATTTTCGAGGGCTATGGCCCGAACGTCGAGGCGATCCGCTCGCTGTCGGCGCGCGGTGCAAAGCTGCTGGTAACGGTCGATTGCGGCACCACCAGCCTTGAGCCGCTCGCGGAAGCGCGCAAGCTCGGCATGGATGTGGTGGTCATTGACCATCATCAATGCGGCGACGAACTGCCCATCGTCAACGCGCTGGTGAACCCGAACCGGCCTGACGATCTGTCGGGGCTCGGGCATCTCGCGGCGGTCGGCCTCGTGTTCGTGACGCTGGTGGCCGTGAACCGCGAGTTGCGCGTGCGCAATTTCTGGACCGCCGAGCGGCCTGAGCCGAATTTGCTCGACATGCTGCATCACGTGGCACTCGGCACCGTCGCCGACGTGGCGCCGCTGCTCGGACTCAATCGCGCCTTCGTCGCCAAGGGACTGATTGCGATGCGCCGCCGGGATCATGTCGGCCATACCGCATTGATGGACGTCGCGCGCCTCAATGGCCCGCCGGAGGCGTGGCACCTCGGCTTCATGCTGGGGCCGCGCATCAATGCGGGCGGCCGCATCGGGCGGGCCGATCTCGGCGTCCGACTGTTGCTGGAAGGCGACTTGTCGGAAGCCGCCCGGATTGCCGCTGAACTCGACCGGCTGAACGTCGAACGGCGGCTGATCGAACAGGCCGCCGAGCAGCAGGCCGAAGCGGAGGCACTGGCCTCGCTCGGGCTGGAGGACAAGGGATCGGTGATCGTCACGGCGTCCGAGGGCTGGCATCCGGGCGTGGTGGGGCTTGTGGCTTCACGCCTGAAGGAAAAGTTTTCACGGCCTGCATTTGCAGTCGCGCTGGAGCCAGGCGGGATCGGCACCGGTTCGGGCCGCTCGATTGCGGGCGTCGATCTCGGCAAGGCAGTTCGTGAGGCCGTGTCCGAGGGCCTTCTGATGAAAGGCGGCGGTCACGCCATGGCGGCGGGCGTGACACTCAAGAAGGAGCGGCTCGCGGAATTTCGTGCCTATCTCGAGGAAAGACTGGTGCAGGATGTCGCCAAGGCGCGGCATGTCGATGAACTCTTCATCGACGGCGCGGTGAGTGCGCGCGCCGTCACCACCGATTTTGTCGGAACGCTTAATCGTGCGGGGCCGTTCGGCACCGCTAATCCCGAGCCGATGATCGCGTTGCCTTCGCACCAACTGGTCTATGCCGACGAGGTCGGCAGCGCGCACATGCGGGTGCGGTTGAAGTCCGGCGATGGCGCGATGGTCAACGGCATCGCGTTCCGTTCGGTCGGACAAAAGCTCGGCAATGCGCTGGCGGACAATCGCGGGCAGGTGGTGCATGTCGCCGGATCGCTGAGCATCGACCGCTGGCAGGGCGCCGAGCGGGTGCAGTTGCGGATTTCCGACGTCGCCGTGCCGGAGCGCGAGCCAGTTTCGATCAGGTGATCTGAGCTTACCTACCACGCAGCCGCGCCAGCACGGTCAATCCCGCGTAACCGTCGGCAGGCAGTCCCACTCTGGTCTGGAAATCCTTCACCGCCTTCATGGTGTCGTTGCCGACGCGCCCATCGGTGCCGCCGGTATTGAACCCGGCCTTGGTCAGCCGTATCTGCACTTCCTGAATTTCGGCGAGCGTGAGCGCGCGTTCGGAGCCGGGGAAGGGATGCCGGAACGGCGGCTCGCCGAGAATGCGATCGCCGAGATGGACGATGGCGAGCGCATAATTCATCGACGGGTTGTAGCTTCGGACCGCGAAGAAATTCGGGCCGATCAGGAACGACGGCCCGCCCGCAACGGGCGTCCACAGTTTCGCCATGTCGTGCGGACGCGGGAATGGCTTGCCATCCGCGCGATGCACGCCAGCAGCCGTCCATTGCGCATAACTGCGATTGCCGTTCGCGTGGCTGCCGCCGACGACCTCATATCCCCAATGCTCGTTGCGGTGATACTTGCCGCGATTGACGAGATAGCGCGCGGTGGAGCCGAGCGCGTCGTCGGGCTTGCCGAACGGCGAAACGCGGCCATCGTGATCATAGTCGAAACCGACATTGAGCCAGACTTCCGGCATCCATTGGGTGTGGCCCATCGCGCCGGCCCATGAGCCGCGCATTTCCTCCGGCGTGCTCCAGCCGCGCTCGACGATGCGCAGCGCATTGATAAGTTCGGTTTCCCAATAGGCCTTGCGGCGTGGCGCCCGCCACGCCAATGCGGCGAGCGAGGGGAATACAGGCCGCATGTGGTTCTTCTGCACCAATGGGTCGCCGAAGGCGCTCTCGACGCCCCATAACGCCAGCAGCGTGCCGCGCTCGACGCCGAAATCGTGCTCGATGCGCGTGAACAGCGCGCCATGCTGGCGCAGGGCTTCCTTGCCGGCGCGGATACGCCAGTCGGAGACGCGGCGATTGATGTATTGCCAGAGCTCTTCCTTGAACTCCGGCTGGTTGCGCATCTGCGCGAACACGCTCATGTCGGGCTCGATCCGGCCCATCACGCGCGTGTAGGTGGCGTTGGAGACGCCCTTGGTGAGCGCCTTGGCGCGGAACGACTCGCGCCAGGCGTCGAAGCCCGGCGACGCGTTTGCAAAAGCGGATGTGAAGGCGAGCGCAAGCGTCCCTGCGCCGAGCAGAACATCGCGGCGCGTTAACACGCGCGGTGAAAAGGAATCATGTCCGTCCATCGGCCCAGTCTAGCGGCGCGATATGCAAGCCGCCAAAGCCAAAACCGCGCAGACGCGGGCCGATGACGTGTCAGGAACCTTAGTCCTTGGCGCGTTCCACGTAGGAACCGTCTTCCGTCATCACCACGATGCGGGTGCCGACACCGATATGCGGCGGCACGGCGGAGCGGACGCCGTTCGACAGCACGGCGGGCTTGTAGGACGAAGACGCGGTCTGTCCCTTGGTCACCGGCTCGGTTTCGACGACCTCGAGCGTGATGCGCTGGGGCAGGGTGATCGCCACCGCGACACCCTCGTGAATCGCAAGCTTCACGGTGAGGTTCTCGGACAGATACGGCGCGGAGGTGCCGACGACGTCTTTCGGAACCATGAGCTGCTCGTAGCTCTCATTGTTCATGAAATGGAAGCCGTCGTCGTCGCCGTAGAGGAAGTTGAAGTCGTGATCCTCGACGTGGGCGCGCTCGACCTGGTCGGTGGTCTTGTAACGCTCGGAGATCTTCACCCCGTCGCTGATCCGGCGCATTTCGATCTGGCTGACCGGCGTGCCCTTGCCGGGATGGATGTTCTCGGCGCTCAGAACTACGTATAGCTTGCCGTCCTGCTCGATGATGTTGCCTTTGCGGATCGAACTTGCGATGACTCTCACGGATCAATTTCCTAATCTGAGGGACCGATTGGGGCCCTGCGAAGGGGCACGAACGGCGTTTGGGGCGGTTTCGGGCCGCAACATACTGATTTGTCCCGCTGACGCCAGCCCCAAGGGCCGCTCCGAGAGCCGATTTTGCTGATGCAGGTTCCCCCCAAAACCTCGCCCTGGTGGGACAAGGACCGCCACCGGGACCGTCAGCCCTTCCTGCGCCAGCGTGCGGCCATCAGCCGGGGCGTGCGCGACTGGTTCGCGGCACAGGGCTTTGTCGAGGTCGAGACCGGGATTTTGCAGGTCTCGCCCGGCAATGAGACGCATCTTCATGCCCTGCGGGCGGACCTGCCGGGGGATCAGGCGCGCTATCTGCGGACCTCGCCGGAATTTGCCTGCAAGAAGCTGCTGGCTGCGGGGGAAGAGAGGATCGTCGAGTTCGCGAAGGTGTTTCGAGGCCGCGAGGACAGCCCGCTGCACCTGACCGAATTCACCATGCTGGAATGGTACAGGGCCAATGCGGCCTACGAGGCCATCATGGCGGATTGCGTCGCGGTGATCGCGCGGGCTGCAGAGGCGGCGGGCACCAAGCAATTCGTGTTTCGTGGCAGGACGCTCGATCCGCTCAAACCGCCGCAGCGGCTGACCGTGGCCGAGGCCTTCGATCGTTTCGCTGGCATCGATCTTCTGGCGACGATCGAAGGCGCGCACGGCAATCGCGATGCGCTGGCGGCACAGGCGGCAGGCAAGACCCAAATCAGCGATGATGACGACTGGTCCGACATCTTCAGCAAGATTTTGACCGAGCATGTCGAGCCAAGGCTGGGCGAAGGTGCGCTGACGATCCTGCATGAATATCCCTCGCCGGAAGCCGCGCTGGCGCGCGCCAAGGCGGACGATCCGCGTGTCGCGGAGCGTTTCGAGGTCTATGGATGCGGCGTTGAGCTTGCGAACGGCTTCGGCGAACTGACCGACGCCGCCGAGCAGCGCCGCCGTTTCATCTCCGCGATGGATGAGAAGCAGCGGCGTTATGGTGAGCGTTATCCGCTCGACGAGGATTTTCTCGCCGCATTGGCGCAGATGCCGCCGGCGTCCGGCGTGGCGCTCGGCTTCGACCGGCTGGTGATGCTGGCGAGCGGCGCGACGCGGCTCGATCAGGTCGTGTGGGCTCCGTCGTGAAACCTGTCACCACATTGCGGCGGCCAGCCGAACTCGCCGACCATGATCTGGTTTCGCGCGATGCGTTGCCCGCGCTGGAAGCCGTAGCGGCGCGTTACGCCATCTCTATCACGCCAGCCGTTGCGGCGTTGATCGACCCCAACGATCTGAACGACCCCATTGCGCGGCAGTATGTGCCAAGCGCCGCAGAATTGACGTCGGAGCCTGTCGAACGCGCCGATCCGATCGGCGACAATGCCCATTCGCCGGTCGATGGTATCGTGCATCGCTATCCGGATCGCGTGCTGCTCAAGCTTGTGCATGTCTGCGCGGTGTATTGCCGGTTCTGCTTCCGCCGCGAGATGGTGGGGCCGGGCAAGGATTCCGCGTTGTCGGATCGGGCCTATGCGAAAGCCATCGACTACATCCGCACGCACCCGGAAATCTGGGAGGTGATCCTGACCGGCGGCGATCCCTTGATGCTGTCGGCGCGGCGGCTGAAGGAGATCGTGGACGATCTCGCCGCGATCCCGCACGTCAAGATCATCCGCTTTCATACGCGCGTGCCGGTCGCCGATCCGGCGCGGGTGACGGACGAACTTGCCGAGGCGTTGCGTCATCGCGATGTGACGACATGGGTGGCACTACACGCCAACCACCCGCGCGAGCTGACGGCGGAGGCTCGCGAGGCCTGCACGCGATTGGTCGACCGGGGAATTCCCATGGTCAGCCAGTCGGTCTTGCTGCGCGGCGTCAATGACGATGCGCAAACCCTGACAGCCTTGATGCGCGCGTTCGTCGAATGCCGGATCAAGCCCTATTACTTGCACCATGGCGACCTCGCGCCCGGCACCTCGCATCTGCGAACAACGCTGGAGGAGGGCGAGGCTTTGATGCGGCAATTGCGCGGGCATGTCTCCGGCCTGTGCCAGCCCGATTATGTGCTCGACATTCCGGGTGGCTACGGCAAGATTCCTGTGGGCCCTGCCTATCTGTCGCAGCAACGTGACGGCGAACAGATGCAACCGAGGCGGCTTGTGGATTATTGTGGTGGTGTGCACTCTTATCCGCCGGCCTAACGTCGCCGGCATGGGTCAGAAGAAAGGAGTCGTCATGCGGACATCGGTGAAAACGATCGGATCGTTCTCGGTGCTTGCGATGACTGTGGCTTTGGTGACTGCGCCGGGTGCGTTCGCGCAAAGTGGGCGTAACGCGGCAGGCAGCAACGCTCCAGCCAATTCCACTTTGGGCACAGGCGTCATGCAGGCGCCGGTCGGGCATCTGCAGCCACGCCGCGATCCGTCTGTGGGCGATCAGCCCTATCAGGCAACCGCCGAAGAAAAGGCGCTGGACCGCAAGATCAAGAGCATCTGCCGGGGGTGCTGAGGCAGTGTTCCCCAGCCAAGAAGCGGCAGGGTTGAGAAGGGTGCTTGCCGCTGCGGCGAAACGCCATTATACGTTCCCAGCCTTGAGCCGGAGCACTGTTCCGGCCTTGGGAAAGCCGCAGGCATCGACCTCCTAAACCGTTGATCCTGTACGAATTTCCTTGCGAACCTCCGCCGCTTGCGCGCTTGGCGCGAAGGCAGCCGGATTCGCTCCCTTCGTCTATCGGTTAGGACGCCACCCTTTCACGGTGGAGAGAGCGGTTCGATTCCGCTAGGGAGCGCCACCTTTTCTCAGGTTTTCACGACGATGTGCCGATTGCGGGCCATGTGCGCGCTTTGATAGAGCGGGCCTATGTTGCTGCGTCGTGTAAAGAACGGTTGTCTTTTTGCCGCCCTGTCGATGGCCTGCCTCGTGGCGGGGGTGCAATCTTCGGCAGCGGAAACGGCGAAGGTACGCTGTATGATTCAGCCGGATGCAAAGTCAGCGAGTATCTCGGTGACCAATCCGCTGAACGGCGAAGCCTCGTGCCGGGCAACATGCACGTTTGAAACCTCTACCTACGACGACAAGCCTCGGATTATTTGCACGGGTCCGGTCGGCGCTGGCAAGAGCGCAGAGCTTTGCGTGATGCATGCCACAACCAGCCCGCTTGTGAAGTTTCTCGAAGGCTCGGCGGACTGTCGCAAGCTGTAACGAAAAAAGCCCCGCCGGGGCGGGGCTTTTCCGTCAGTGTCCGAAGAACAGCCACAGAAGAATAATCACCGGAATCGGCACTCCCAACAGCCACAGCAACAGCCCGCGTCCCATCTGGTCCTCCTCGATTGAATGTTCGATATCAAGAGAACAGGGGAGCTTTGCGCATGTTCCGCGATTGAAACGCGATTGCTTACCAGTGCCCGGTATTCTTCATCGACAGCCACGGCTCTTGCGGCGGCAGTGCATTGCCTTTCTGCAGGAGCTCGATCGAGTGCAGATCTGGCGAGCGGATGAAGGCCATCTGTCCGTCGCGCGGCGGCCGGTTGATGACGATGCCGAGTTTGGAAAGGCGCTCGCAGGTTGCGTAGATGTCATCGACCTCATAGGCAAGATGGCCGAAGAAGCGGTCTTCGCCATAAGTTTCCTCATCCCAATTCCAAGTCAGTTCGACCAGCGGCGCGCCGCGGCCCGGCGATTGCTTTACGAGCCCTTCGTCGTCAGGTGCTGCGAGAAAGACCAGCGTAAAGCGGCCTTTTTCATTTTCCATGCGATGGGATTCCTTTAGCCCCAGCGCGTCGCAGTAAAATTTGAGAGCGGTATCGAGATTGCGGACGCGGAGCATGGTGTGAAGATAGCGCATCTTGAAATTTCCGGTTTGGGAGGAGCAGAGGCGAATGATTTATAACCTCACCGCACGCAAATGAAGGGCTGGCAGACTGGGAAACGCTGAGTGAGAAATCGATAATAGAAAGCCCTGCCAGCGGGGACTGGGCAGGGCTTTTAGGGTGAAGCCTGGGGGAGAGCTTCGCAGCGACAACCTTTGCCTTGCGGCTTTGTTCCGCTCGTTTTGACTAAAATGATGAATTGTATTTGCGGTGCGAATGATTATCGCCCCGACGATGACCGCTTCCGCGCCACTGGCTCGGACTCCGCGTCCGAAGCCGCAGCGGGGACATCGGCAGGCTGATCGGGCTGGCAGGCCTGGATGTGATAACCCTCGTCGAGCACCTGTTTTGGTTTTTTCTTCTCCTCCTCAGAGGGAAGATCGACGACAAGGCCCGCTTCCTCGGCTTTTTTCCAGACTTCTTCGCGCGAGCGATAAGCTTTGCTGATCTGCTCGCCGTTCGTGAAGAGTGCATAAGGCATGAATGTCTCCTCGGCATCAACGCCAGCGCCGTTTTCCGGTTCCCCGCGCCGGGAGTGAACAATGAGGTCAACACGCGGAACGAATTCGGTGGTGGCAGGCCTGGCCGATGGCGTTTTTCGCGGCGTCTCGTCGATTCGCGGCAGGCAACCTGTTCATAGCTCTTGCCGGATTCGATTTTGGGCTTTTCCGCCTGACTCGGAATGTTATCGTTTCCTTACGCGAATCGCGTCGCATCGTCGTTGAGAGATCATCGATGGGCGCAATCAGCCGGACCTGAGAGGGAGGGTCTGGCAGTGTGGGGCCCGGAGTCATGGGGACGGACAATTTCGAGTCCAAACGGCTTGCCGAGCAGCAGCTCGGAGGTGGTTCAGCATCTCGGCTTGGCCCGCAGGAGTTTACCGCGCCGCAAGGCCGGGATAGCGCCGATCCGTTCGCGGGACTGGACGATGGCGCGGCCGCCAATCTTGTCGAACTCAGTGGTGTCATCAAATGGTTCGACGCCTCGAAGGGTTACGGTTTCATCGTCCCCGACAATGGCTGGCCGGACATTCTTCTTCATGTGACCGTGCTGCGGCGCGACGGCTACCAGACCGCCTATGAAGGCGCGCGACTGGTGTGCGAATGCGTCCAGCGCCAGAAGGGCTATCAGGCCTTTCGCATCCTCTCGATGGATGAATCGACCGCTATTCATCCGGCGCAGATGCTGCCGCCGCGCACCCATGTCAGCGTGACGCCGACCAGCGGGCTGGAGCGCGCCCAGGTGAAGTGGTTCAACCGCCTGCGCGGGTTCGGCTTCGTGTCCTGTGGCGAAGGAACGCCGGATATTTTCGTTCATATGGAAACGCTGCGCCGCTACGGCATGACCGAGCTGCGCCCCGGCCAGTATGTGCTGGTCCGCTATGGGCCCGGGTCCAAGGGGATGATGGCGGCGGAAATTCAGCCCGAACTCGGCGCCGGCGGACTGTCGTCCCACTAAATCGCCTTCAATTCAGTTTCTGATCCGGTCGCGTGCGAGCGGCCGGTTTCGGCTGTCCACTTCAACGTGATGACGTGACGGCTGACGATGCCTGAGCGATTTGCTATGGCGCGAGATCGAAACGAGGCGGCCAATGGTATTTGGAATTCCCGGGTTGCGAGCAGGGTGGATAGCGTTGGCGCTTGGCTTTGGTTTGGGCTTTGGCTGCTGTGTCGGCGCAACGGCCACGCGGGCTGCGGATGCGCAGACGCTCGAGATTGTCACCAAGTCCGGCGTCAAGGTTTTTAGCGTCGAGCTGGCCAAGACCAGAGAGGAGCGCGAAAAGGGCCTGATGTTCCGCAAGGAACTGCCTGAGGGGCGGGGGATGTTGTTCGATTTTTCGCCCCAGCAGGACGTTTCGATGTGGATGAAGAACACCTATCTCTCTCTCGACATGATCTTTATCCAGGCCGATGGCCGAATCCTGCGGATCGCCGAAAATACTGAGCCGATGTCGGAGCGGATCATTTCCTCCGGCGGACCGGTGAAGGCGGTGCTGGAGGTGGCGGCTGGAACCGCGCGCAAGGACGGCATTGCCCCGGGCGACCGGGTTGCAGGGCCGTTGTTCAGGCGGCATTAGGCCAGTCCGCGATACCTTGCTGGGGTGTCGCGAACGGTGTAACCACTGGCGTCTCGGGGTATAGCGTAGCCTGGTAGCGCGGCGGTTTTGGGTACCGCAGGTCGGAGGTTCGAATCCTCCTGCCCCGACCATTCATTCCAAGTCTGAAGACTTGTCTCTTTCTAATTGAAAAATCAGAGAATTGGGCGCTACACCGCTCCGTTGCGATGCAGTTGGTCTCAAGCGGCGCTGGAGCGAAATCGGCGAACCAGATATTTAGCGCCCTGTTTCAGGTGATTGGTAAGCCATCGGAGCGGTTTGTGCCGGAAAAGAAGAGCGTCTTCGATGTCCTTCCGGCTGTAGCGTTGATAAGCGTCGACCGGAAACAGAAATGCATTCTCCAGGTCGGGATGCTCGAGGGCGACGTAATACCGGTTCGCGATGTCGGAATGCACGTGCTTGTAACGTGACCTCACCAGCAGTTCTTCCCAATCGGGGACGCCTCCGCCGTTCACTTCAGCGAGGATGATCCATGGCCGGTATCGTTGCAGGTCAAGGCCACGCAGCACGCGACCCTCCGCCCCTTCAACGTCGATCTTGAGAAAATGAATCTCGGTTGGTTTGTAACGGTCGCAGATATTGGTGAGCGTTTCAGTCGTGACCTGATAGCTTCGATGGGACAGGCCCCGTTCGGTCTGGCGATTTGCGACGGTCTGGTCGATGGTCGACAGGCCATGTGCCCAGCCGCCCATTTCGTTGAAGGTGATTGTCCCACTTATATCTGACGCGGCGATCGGCAGATTGATGTCGCGCGGCCGTTGTTGTTTCAGCTTTTCGTGAAACCGTCCGATTGGCTCGATATTGATGCCGGACCAGCCGCGATCATAAAAGAGTTTGGTGACGCTGTCCTCGACAGGATCATTCGCGCCGATGTCGATATAGAAGCCATTCTTCACCGCGCTCAAAGCCCGGTAAAGCAAAACGTCCTCAAGATTTCCGCCATAAGCGATAAGCAAAAGCCGGCTCCCTGGCCGCATGCTTAGTTGCCGCTTGGCTCGCATTCAACCTGAATATTTTTCAGCTTCTTGTTGAAAAATAAGTGATTTTAATATGGCGTCATGGGTCTCGGCGGCCGTGCGGATGTCGAACCGCGCCAGTGCATAGGCATGTCCCTCCGCTGCGAGGCGGTTTCGCTCGGCCTGATTGGCAATGAGCCGTTCAACAGCCTGCGCAATCTCGTGCACGCCGACGCGAGCCAGATAAAGCGCATGCTCGCCGCTGACCTCCCGCAGGCCGCCATTCCCCGATGAGATCACAGCCGCGCCCCCCGCGTGTGCCTCGAGTGCGGTCCGGCCGAAGGTTTCACGGATGTAAGAGGAGATCACGGCAATGGCAACTCTCTCATTCCAGTGCTTGGCGATCGCGAAGGGCTGGCCAGTCAGCAGTTCGGCCTGCGCGCCGAGCGGTTCCAGTGTGCTGCGGACCTGCGCGACATAGCCGGGCTGTGAGGCGACGGCGCTCAGAATGAAAACGCACCTCCAATCCGAGTGCCGGGGCAAGGTCGCGGCGAGCGCCTGTGCGGCCTCCAGAATGCCTTTCTCCGGGATGGCGCGGCCGACCACCAGAACCACTTTCTCGCGCTCCACGGTGGGATGCCACTGCGCGAGATCGAGCCCGTTCGGCACCACATGACATGGCGTCGCGACAAGAGGCCAGGTGTCGTGAAAGGATTGCTCATGATCGCGGCTGACGAAGATCAGCCCGCCGAGCGGGGCGAAGGCTTTGCGACGCCACCACCGCTCGATGGCGTTCTTTGGCTGCCGCACCGGGTTATGCAGATGCAGCACCACCGGAGTTTCGAGACGGCGGGCGAGATAATTCGCTGAGCCGAGATGCTCCTGCACCGAGATCACATCGGGCGCCATGGCGCGAATGGTGGCAAGCAGCCGGCGCATCCGAAAATGGAAATGGTCGGAGGGGCCCATTGGCCGGGCCAGATAGGCGATGCCCTCAAAAGGAAGCTCGATCGGATCGCCGATTACCGTCGTCTCGCCCAGAAAGCGGCTCTGAAAGACCAGGTCGCGCACGGAAAGGTCGATCGACGTTGCATGCCGATCTCCAAAGTGCATCGCGCGCGGGTTGACGATCAGAACCTTCGTCATCCGGTGGTCGTGGCTCCGCTTTCTGCGTCGAAGAGCCCGTCCCGTGACCGGAAACCGGGGTCAACCCTTGGTGTAGAGCACAGCCGGTGCGTTCGGGTCCAGCGTCTGGCGCGACACGCTGCAGGAGACGGCCGCATCCTTGCGCAGGAAGAGCAGGGCCTGGTCCTGCATACCGTCGAACCAGATGCCGCGGCCGGCATACCGGTAGCCGGTGCCCATCGGGATCAGCCGCATCTTGACCGCACTGCGAGGTGCAAGGCTCAGGGTACCGGTTACGACGTCACCCTCGGGGCTGACAGCGCGCGGGCAGAACGGGTAGTCGCGGCCATTGTCACAACTCAGGACGAAGTCCGCGCAGCCAGCCTGGGCAGGCGTCGCCGTCGTGCAAGCGATTGAAAAGGCAAGGGCAAATAAACCGGTCGAGGCAATGAGAAGGCGATGAATCGTCATAATGAAATCCCCCGCCGCATTTTCTAGCGGAAGTCCCTGCCGACAACAAGCCGGAGTTAACGAACCTTAACGGCTGATCGCCCTTGGGTTGTGTGGCCGGCTTAACCCAAACCCCACAATTTGCGGTGTGGGGACGTGCGTTTCCTTGACGCAGGATCATTAGAAAGGGATTATTCAGCTTAATAATTTCTTAATTTTTTTGGGTAGCCGCAAGAACGGCTTCCGGGAGGCTTTTATGAACGAGCGCGTTTGGATCGCACAGGCGGACACCACCCCTGTTCAGAACCCTGCTCCTCTCAAAGTTGTAACGGTCGTGAAGCCTGGAAGCGAACAGGCGATCACCATCGATCTCGGCTACGATCAGAAAACGAAAGTCGATCTCTCCGCGGTCGCGAACGAAAAGATGACGATGGTGCATGTCGGCACCAAGCTCATCGTTCTGTTCGACAACCACTCGACGGTGACGATCGAGCCGTTCTTCGATTCAACGGGCAAACCGCTCGCAAATCTCGATGTCAATCTCGGCGCAGGCCACGATGTGACGGGCGACCAGTTCGCTTCGCTGTTTCCGATCACCGAGGATCAGTCGGTACTTCCGGCGGCGGGCGGTGGCGGCAGCCCCGCGAGCGGCGCCGACTTCCACAGCCCGACGGTCGATCCGCTTGCCGTCGGCAACCCGCTGCCTCTGCTCGGGCCGGAGAGCCTCGGCACTTTTCAGACCATCAATCCGCTCAGTCCGCAGATCCTGCAGGACTTCGGGCCGACCGTGTCCGGCAGCTACGGCGCCGCGCTCGTTCTGGAAGCCGATCTCGATACGACGCAGGACCCCAATGACCTCGCGCCCGGCCTGACTACGGGCACTGATCCGCTTGCGACGGGAGAGACGGCGGTTCTTTCCGGCGTCACCTTCACCGCCGGCAGCCAGCCAATCGACGTGACCTTTGGCAACACCGCCGGTGTCACCGTGACGGAGGGCGGCAATACGATCCAGGTATTCTGGGTGGCATCGCCGGACGGCACGCACCTTGACGGTTATCTGGTCGATCCTGCGACCCATCAAGGCGCGAAGCCCGCGATCGAACTTCAACTTATCGATCCCGCGACCAATTCCAACCATGTCGGCGCCAACGGCACCATCAATCCGGTCGTCACGGTTACGCTGACGGATGCCTTCCCGCATAACGCTAACGGCCACGATACCATCGTGATCAATGGCGTTCCAGTGGTTGCGACCGACAGTTTCCCCGGGAACGACGGCACGCGGCAGAGCGTGACGACCACGCTGGAAATCGACATTCAGGACGATACGCCGGTCTCGACCGGCGAACAGACCGCAAGCCCGACGCTCGACGATGACGGCTTCGCCCATGGCAATCTGGGCGGGACAGGCGATGTCGCTAACGCTGACCATGTGCATGGCGGCGCGGGCGCTCTGTTCACCATGGGTGCGGACGGCCTTAAATCGATCACGCTCGACAACGCGACCGCTTTCAAGGCGATTTTCGTCGACGGCAACGGGGTTGCGCATCAGGAAGACGTCACTCATGACACGGGCGTGCTGAACGTCGATGGTTCCACGACCTGGACATTCACCGCGAATGACATCGGCACGGTCGCGACGCTGACGATCGGCGCCGACGGCTCCTACGATTTCACGACGCATGCGCCGCTGGTGCATCCGACGCCCGGCGCCACGGAAGAGAACCTTCCGCTGACGTTCGGTTACACTGTGACCGACGGCGACAACGACACCGCCAGCGGTTCGCTCACCATCAACGTCAATGACGATACGCCGGTCCTCACGACCACCGAAAGCGTTCCTTATCGCGCGGACGAGGGCGACATTGTCACGCTGCGGTCGGTGGGCACGAGCCCGGATGACGGCAATGCGGACGGCTCATACACCGGCCTGCCGACGGGGGACACTTTGGTGGGCCCGGCGTCGCTGCAGGGCTCGGTCCTGGGCGCGGTGAACTTCGGCGCGGACGGCGAGGGCAGCTTCAGCTTTGCCTCGAACACGCTCACGACGCTGCAGAATTTGGGCCTGACCTCGAACGGCGGCACGCTGAGCTACACGTTCGCGGGCGACACGCTGGTTGCCTACGTTAACGTCAACGGGCCGTTCGGTCTTGGCAACGCCGGCTATCAGCCGCTGCTTGACCGTACGGTGTTCATGCTGACGCTCGATCACACCTCGGGCAACTTCACGTTCAATCTCTTCGATCAGCTCGATCATGTGGCGCCTCCGGCGGCCACGGCCGACACCAACACTGCGCTTCAGGGCGCGAACGGTCCGGTGGACGGCCTCGACTTCGGCTCGCTGATCGTGGCGACGGATGGTGACGGCGACAGCGTGACGCTCGACGGCAAGCTGACGATCGAAATCACCGACGACATTCCGAAGATCATCTCGTTCGACACGACCGGCAAGACGGTTGTGATCGACGAGACGGCGGGCAAGCAGGGCAACGACACCACGACGGGCTCGGTCGTGCATCAGTTCGACAGCGTGACTCATGCCGGGGTCGATCCTGACATGGCGGCGCAGTATGCGACCAACAGCAAGGCGATTGTGTCGGGCCTCTATATGTCGGGCGCTGACGATTCCGCACACGCGACGCTGTCGCTGACGATCAGCGCCGATGGCGTCGATTCCGGCCTGACGACGACGGACGGCCACCGCATCTATCTGTTCAACGAGAACGGGATCATCGTTGGCCGTATCGACGGCGACGGCGGCGGTGTGGTTGCGGGCGGCAGCGATGCCGATGTGGCGGCGTTCGCGGTCTCGATTGACCAGTCGGGCCACATCAGCGTCGCGCAGTATCTGTCGATCCACAACGATGTTGCCGGCAACAACAACGACACGATGACGCTGGGTTCGACGATCTCGGCGAAGCTGGAGGTGACGGATCACGACGGTGATACCGTGTCCAGCTCGGTGGCGATCGGCGATACCATCCAGTTCAACGACGATGGCCCGACGCTGACCGGACCCCAGAATGTCCTGTATCACGCGGACGAGGGCGACATCGTCACGTTCCGGTCGGTTGGCACGAGTCCGGATGATGGCAATGCGGATGGTTCGTACACGGGCCTGCCGACGGGCGATACTTTGGTGGGGCCGGCGTCGCTGCAGGGCTCGGTCCTGGGTGCGGTGAACTTCGGCGCGGACGGCGAGGGCAGCTTCAGCTTCGCGTCGAACACGCTCACGGCGCTGCACGATCTGGGCCTGACCTCGAACGGCGGCACGCTGAGCTATGCGTTCGCGGGCGATACACTGGTGGCCTATGTCAACGTCAACGGGCCGTTCGGTCTCGGTGACAGCGGCTACCAGTTCGGCCTTGACCGCCTTGTGTTCACGCTGACGCTCGATCACACGACGGGCGCGTTCGTGTTCAATCTCAACGATCAGCTCGATCACGTGGCGCCTCCGGTGGGCACGGCCGACACCAACACGGACCTTCAGGGTGCCAACGGTGCGGTGAGCGGCCTCGACTTCGGCTCACTGATCGTGGCCACAGACGGCGATGGCGACAGCGTGACGCTGGACGGCAAGCTGACGATCGAAATCACCGACGACATTCCGAAGATCATCTCGTTCGACGTGACCGGCAAGACGGTTGTGATCGACGAGACGGCGGGCAAGCAGGGCAACGACACCACGACGGGTTCGGTCGTGCATCAGTTCGACGGCGTAGCGCATGTGGGGTCCGACCCCGACATGGCGGCGCAGTATGCGACCAACAACAGGGCGATCGTATCCGGCGCCTATGTCTCAGGCGCCGACGATTCCGCGCATGCGACGCTGTCGCTGACGATCAGCGCCGATGGTGTCGATTCCGGCCTGACGACGACGGAAGGCGCGAAGATCTATCTGTTCAACGAAGGCGGCGTGATCGTGGGCCGTATCGACGGCGATGGCGGCGGTGTGGTTGCGGGCGGCAGCAATGCCGACGTGGCGGCGTTCGCGGTTTCGATCGACCAGTCGGGCCACATCAGCGTCGCGCAATACCTGTCGATCCATAACGACGTCGCAGGCAACAACAATGACACCATGACGCTGGGTTCGACGATCTCGGCGAAGCTCGAGGTGACGGATCACGACGGTGACACCGTGGCCAGTTCGGTGGTGATCGGCGACACCATCCAGTTCAACGACGATGGTCCGAAGGTGATTTCTAGTGCTTCGGTTGTTGCGTCTGTCGACGAGGATGGTCTGTCGTGGGCCAATCAGGACGGCAGCCCTCTGCATCCGGGTGAGGTCACGGGCTCTGACTCGGCGACCGCAACCTCAGCCGTTTTCGGCAATCTGGCGACGCTCATCAACTTCGGTGCAGATGGAGAAGGCAGCTTCGGCTTCAAAACCGTCGATACGCCACAAGCGACCGGACTGACTTCGGAGCATCAAGCTGTTTCCATCGAAGTCGTGAACGGCATCCTGATCGGCTTTACCGGCAGCGATCCGTCGCAAAATCAGGTCTTCACACTCACTTTGGGGACGGACGGATCATATACCTTCAACCTGCTGAAGGAGATCGATCATCCGAGCCTCGATGGACACCCGGGCGATAACAGCGAAAACAGCCTGAGCATCGATCTTTCTGGTTACATCACCGCAACCGACGGTGATGGAGACAGCGTTGATCTTGGTGCGGGCAGCTTCACCGTCAACGTGCTCGATGACATTCCGGTGATCTCGGCGCGGCCAGCGGATTCTATTGGTCACACCGGCGATGACAGTACATGGGATCTCAAGGGCGGTAACGCCGATCTCCGTTTCTTCAGCGGTACTGACCACGGCCTCGTACTCACGAGTCCGGATGGTACTGTCAACACGAGCGATAACGAAGCCTGGGTGGGCTCAGGCGGTGACATCGCGCAGGGCGAAAGACTGCAGTTGGCGTTCGTCACCAGCGATGGCGTTACGCACGAAGAGCAGTCCTCTGCAACCTTTACGGTGAATCGCCAGGGTCCGGACGGTACCTATACCGTTCATATCGACGCGAGCACTTACGTCGATCCGACCACGGATGCGCCGGTTAGCCTGACATTCCAGGTCACCGGCTCCACATATACGTTGAGCGGCGACGCCGCGAACGGCTACACGCTTTCCGGCCTGGCTGATGGCGCAGTCGTCCAAATCCTGGGCGAGAGCGGCGCAACCTTCGACAAGCTGCTGGTGGAAAACACCGGCACCGATCGCTTCGACATTTCTGACATTGGCGCACATTCGGCGGACACGTTTGCCCCCGAAACCTTCGTCGTCAGCGAAGATGAGAGCGCCGGACTCAACACGACTGCAGACCCAAACTCCGCGAATGACGTGGCGGCTCCTGCTTCCGGCACCGATGCTTATAATGTCATCTATCACGCGAACGCGATCGGCTATGCCGAATCCGCGGAAAGCATTCTCGTCAATGATGGTGCCAATAATTTCGCCGCACTGTTTACCGGCAATGCCGGCGCCGATCAGCCCGGCACTTATTCCTTTGCGATCACCGATGCGAATGGCAATGCTCTCGCGGGGACCGATTCCGGCCTGACGACACTTGACCACACGCAGATTCTGCTGACGACGGCATCTGACGGTTCCCTGGTCGGCTCGGCCAATGGTGTCGAAGTCTTTAAGGTGTACGTCGATCACGATGGCCATGTTTGGATTGCGCAGTATCAGCCGATCTACAATCCGGTCGCCGGCTCTGATGCAGCCGCATTTGACGACATCGCGACGGTTACGGCAGATCTTCACATCAAGGGGACGTTGACGGACTCAGACGGCGACTCCGTCAGTGCTGTGTCTGGCGTCTCGTTGCAGGTCCAGTTCCAGGACGATGGTCCGACGTTGACCGTGTCTGCGTCGGATACTCTTTCTCACAGCCTCTTCTTCGACGGCTTTACGCCAAATAACAACGCTTGGGGCACCGGCAGCGGCATCGACGCGACCGGCGTTTCCGGCGCATGGACGATCGCCAGCAGTGGCACCGGCTCCGACGGCTCGGGAACGGTCCAGCTCGAGCGCGTGGGTGATGGCTATCAGGGTATGCACTCATCGACCCATGGATTCATGGTCGATCTCGATGCCTCGGCGCGCGACGTCAAGCTCACGCAGCAGGTTGGTGGTCTGACCACCGGCGAGTCCTATGTGCTGACCTTCGAGGCCGGCGCGCCGTTCCCGAACAGCGCGCATCTCGAAGTCTGGTTCGGCGGCCAGAAGGTCTTCGACCTCAATCCGACCGGCTCGATGCAGACTTACTCGCTCGAACTGTTCGGCGGCTCCGGCGACGGCAGCAACACGCTGGAATTCCGCGAGACCGGCACGCCGGACAATCAGGGCACCTATATCGCCAACGTTCACATGAACGACGTCATCGTCATCGACGAGACGGCGGGGCACGATTCCGACTCCAATGAGACAACCAACATCAATGTGACCGGCCTGTTCAGCGGCCTTCTGGCCGAAGCCGGTCACGATACGAACTTTGGCGCCCCGCAATACGCGACTGGTTCCAGCGCGGCGGTGAATTACGTTGCGAATTTCGGCACCGATGGGCCGAAGGACAGCGATCACAACGGCCAGGCAGATGCCGACGCCGTGGTTTACTCGCTCATCGTCGGAAACGATGTGTCCGGCCTCACGACCACGAATGGCGGCCATGCCATTCATCTGGAGGCCGACGGAAATCTTGTTGTCGGTCGCTACGATTCCGATGGCAATGGCAGCCTCGATTCCGTTGCGCTGGCCTTCTCGATCGATCCGCAGACCGGCGTGGTGTCGGTGGCGCAGTTCGTCGCGCTGGAGCATCCGGATCATACAAGCAGCGACGAGGGTATCTATCTCAACAACGGCTCTCTCTCCGCGCAGGTCACCATCACCGATGGCGACGGCGACCACGCCTCCCAGAGCGCCGACATCTCGAATGCCGTCCGCTTCGATGACGATGGCCCGGTGGCCGTTGATTATCAGGGCGGCAATTATGCGGAAGGCAGCGGTGCACATGACGTTGGCGTTGCCGCGACCTTGCTGCAGATCAATGCCGGCGCAGACGGCCTTCAGAATGTGACATTCTCCAATGGCGACCATGGCGGTTCGCTGTCGATCGATAATAACGGGCACCTCATCTACACGCCGCCCGCTGATGTGGTGAGTTCGACCACCGTTACCGAGACGTTCAGCTATACGGTCACCGACGGTGACAACGACACCGTCACCAAGCAGATCACGTTCGGCGTCACCGATACTGGCGTTGGCATCGTCACGGCGACCAATGCGGCCGTGGATGAAGACGACATTCCGGTGATCGGCAACAACGACCATGCCGCCGGCGATGACGCCCCGAGTGTGTCCGATCACATCTCCTATACGCTCGGCGCTGATGCCGTGCAGTCGGTGGCGTTGTCCGCCAACACGGCAGGCATCACCAAGCTGGATGGCACGGCCGTCCATACGACCTGGGATGCCAGCAGCCACACCCTGATCGGCTATGGCACCGACATCAATGATGTCGTGTTCACCATCAAGGTTACGGACGTCACCAACACCGGTGCGGACTATAAAGTCACGCTGGTTCAGCCGATCGACCATCCGAGCCAGACCGACCCGTCGAACCCGAATTCGACCTCGTACGAAGACAACAAGGATTTCACCGTTACCGCGACGGTGACCGATAGCGACGGCAGCCAGAACACCGCGAACTTCACCGTCAGCATCGACGATGACAGCCCGGTTATTCTTTCACCCGAGGAGAAGTCTGTCAGCGAGGCCGATCTGGCTTCGTCTGCGGCGGCACATGGCTCGCTGGATATTCACTTCGGCGCTGACGGCCCGTCTGGGCCGTCAACCCCGGCAAATGGTGGCGTGCAGCACACCATCAATTTCGATGATGCACACAACGGCACACTGCCGGGCAACACATACACCCATGACGGTTTCACCTTCCAGACCGATCAGGGTATCGCGAACGTCACCGATCATGCCGGTCAGATCTATGGCACCGCGATTAACGTAAGTAATGGTGGCCAGCCGTTCACGATCACCCAGATGGATCTCGGCCTTTTTGGTACGAGCACCGGCGTTCCGGCGGACAACGTCCGCCTGACCGGCGTCGATGCGACTACCAACCAGACTATCGTTGTCATCTTTAATGTTGGCACGACAATCAGCCTCGGCGATTCCGCAACAACATTCCATGCTGCAGGCACGGCGTTTGATGGCGTTTCGCTGTCGTCGCTCAAGATCGAATCCATCGCCGGATGGCAGGGCAGTGACATCTTCAACGGCTCGGTCGTCGTCGACAATGTGGTGCTCGGCAGCGGTAGTGCGCCGCTGTCCCATGGCGATGTGTCCTTCACCGATCTCACGACCGCGATCAACAACATCGCGATTGCCGACGATCAGGGCCATGCCGTGTCGGCTGCGACACTGACTTCGCATGGCGACGCGGTCCATTACGCGCTGCTCGATTCCATGACGCTGGTCGGTTACACCGGCAACACGGCGCCGACTGCCGTCGATGGCGCGAACGTCGTGTTTTCGGTCGTGCTGTCGCAGAATGCGAACAATCCGAACGGCGCCTATGACTTCACCCTCAAGCAGCCGCTCGACGATCTGCCGTCAAGCGTCTCGGACCTGAAGTTCACCTTCGACTTCACCGCCAAAGACGGTGATGGCGACGCGACCTCGGGGCACTTCACTGTCGACGTTCAGGATGCAGTTCCGCATCCGGTGATCGCGACGACGGACGTCACGCTCACGATCGACGAAACCGCGGGCATCGACCATGCGGGCAGCGGTGGGACCGGCGGTGCTGGTGGCCCTGGCGGAACGGGTGGAGACGGTGGTTTTGGCGCCGGCGGTGATGGCGGTAATGGCGGTAACGCTGGAACTGGTGGTACTGGCGGCAAGGATGGTGAAGGTGGCGCCGGTGGTGACGGAGGAATGGCCGGCACTGGCGGTGATGGCGGTGATGGCGGCAACGCTGGTACTGGCGATACAGGTGGTACGGGTGGCAACGGCGGTACGGGGGGCACTGGCGGCAAGGGCGGTGACGCTGGCGACCCCGGAGACGGCGGCGTTGGTGGCGATGGAGGCGCTGGTGGCTTCGGAATATTCTCTCTAACCGGCACGGGCAGCGATTCCGACGACATCGGCGCGACACCAATCCCGGCTGTGTTCGCTGGCCTCGGCACACCGATCGAGATCGCGCAGAGCAACGGCGCTATCGTTGCGTCGTCCGGCAGCTACGGTGCGGACGAGCAGGGGACAACCGCACCGACCTATGCACTGTTGGTTGCTTCAGTCGGCGTGGATTCCGGCCTGACTGCGACGGATGGCCACAAAATCTTCCTTTATGAAGAAAATGGCCTTGTCATCGGTCGCGAAAGCACCAGCGCGAGCGGCGATCCCGCAGGTGCGATTGCCTTCGCGATCTCGCTGGATAGCGCGTCGGGTGTTGCAACCATCGCGGAATACACCGCGATCCATCACCCCAATACGAACGACCCGAACGATTCCGTGTCGATCACCAATAGCTCGTTGCAGGCAACGGTGACCTTCACCGATGGAGACGGCGATCATGTGACTTCTGCGCCGGTTTCGATCGGCGGTCAGGTTCACTTCCTCGATGACGGCCCGGCGATTGTAACGACGCCGCAAAACCTGATCGTCAACGGCAGTTTCGAGCAAGGTCACACCGATCTCGGTAATGGCCAATGGTCGATCTACAATGCGATCGATGGCTGGACTGCCGGTTCGGATCACGTGCCGTTCGAAATTCAGACCAGCGGCGCCGGCGGCGTCGCACCGCAAGACCAGAATGCGATCGTTGAACTCGATTCCGATCCGACATCCGGCAACTTGCCGGCAGGCCCGGATCATCAGAACACGACCGGTCAGACCGACGCGACGATCCAGCAGACGGTTGCGACGCAGGCAGGACAGACTTACGAGCTGACTTTCTGGTATGCCGCGCGTCCTGGTGCGACGGATGGCGACAGCAGCGGCATGAACGTGCTGTGGAACGGTGTCACCGTTGAAGAGATCCACTCAACCGGACTGACGGCAGGTGTCTGGCAGCAGTACACGGTGTTCGTGACCGGCACCGGAAGCGACGTGGTCGGCTTCCAGGGCACCGGCCCGCAGGATTCGCTCGGCGCGCTGCTCGATAATGTGAGCCTCGCTCCGGTGACCATCGTCGATGAGGATGGGCTCAAGGTTACGAACGGCGATTATGTTACCGGCAACAACGACAGCCAGCCCGGCGACGCCAATGTGCCGGACAGCGATCATGTGGCGCCTGCAACCGGTGGCGATCATAACGAAGCCACGGCGACAGGTTACCTCAACATCAACTGGGGCGCGGACAATTACGACGCTGCTGACACCTATAGCGACGCGCATGGCTTCACGCAGGACACTTCCGCCAACTTCGCGCTGACTGGCGCAGGCCGCAGCCTGACGTTCACGAACAACAGTGTCGGCATCGCGGGAGCGGCGGATTCAACCGGCCACACTCTGTCTTCACATGGTGACGCGATCAGCTTCACCCTGTCGGAGAACGGCACCAAGCTGATCGGCACGGCACAGCATGGCACCGATCCGGTCCGCACGGTCCTCGAGGTGACGTTGTCCGACGACGGCACAGGTGCGTTCCACGTCATCCTGCATGACGCACTCGATCAGTCCGCCGGCGGCAACGAGAACGACATCGTTCTCACGTTCAACTACACCGCGACCGATTCCGACGGCGACCATGTCGCCGGCAGCTTCAGCGTGGCGGTCGATGATGACATGCCGGTGGCGGTCAACGACACCAACAGCGTCAATGAAAATGCGACGCTGAATTCCGACGCGGCGCACAACGTGCTGCATAACGATCAGGCTGGTGCCGATGGCTTTGCGGCGAACGCTGTGGTTGGCGTCCAATCCGGCAATGACGTGAGCAGTCCGGTCTCCGGCCATGTCGGCCAGCTTGTTCACGGCACGTATGGCGACCTGACGCTGAATGCCGATGGCAGCTACACTTATGTGGCTCACAGCGTGAATGCGAATGTGAGCGACACCTTCGTTTACACGGTGTCGGACGACGATGGCGATCTGTCCACGGCGACGCTGACGATCGACGTGAACAACGTCAGCCAGCCGCTGGCCATCACCGGCGAGATCACCGGTACGGTCTATGAAGACGCGCTTCCGAACGCGAACATCGATGCCGGTCTGCAGCCGCCAGTGTTGACCGACGAGATCAGCGGCAACCTCGCCAATGATCTGTCCTACACCGGAGACGAAGGAGGGCTGTCGTTCAGCTTCACGTCGCTCGGCATCGGCCAGCAGCAGGTTCACACGACGGATTCGAACCATCCGCTGTTAACGTCGGACGGGCACCCTGTGTTCTTCTACCAGCAGGATGCGACGACGCTGATCGGCTACACCGACAACGATTCCAGCGGCACGCACAATAACGGCGATGCCACGATTTTCACGCTGACGCTGAACCAGACCACGGGCGACTATCAGTTCACGCTCAACGGGCCGATTGATCAGCCGGTCAATCCGACCGAAGATACGCTCACCATCGACCTCGGCGGCCGCATCCAGGTCACCGATACGTCGGACGCCAACGACAGCCAGGCGATCCAGAATTTCACGGTCAATGTCGTTGACGATATTCCGGTCGCGGCCAATCAGACCAATACGGTCAATGAAGGCGCCGGTACCAACCTGATCCTGATGATCGATACATCGGGCAGCGTCAACGGCACGACGCTGGCGCACGAGAAAACGGCTGCGATCAATCTGCTGAACGCCGGTCTTGGCGGCGGGCAGGTGCTTGTCGTCGATTTCGACAGTTCCGCACATGCATCCGGATGGCTGAATGTGTCCGATGCCATTACCTACATTAACAACCTGACTTCCGGCGGCGATACCAACTACGACAATGCGCTGCAGAAGGTCATGGACTACGTCAATACGCATCCGACCCCTGACGCGGCACAGACGGTAGCCTACTTCCTGTCGGATGGTCAGCCGACGGAAGGGCATATCAGCACTGGTCCGAACAGCGACCAGTCGACGTGGGATAGCTTCCTCACCACGCAGAACATCACTGTCTATGGCGTGAATTTCAGCGGAACGAGTGGCGACTCGGACATCGCTCCGATTGCGTACCCGAGCGACAGTTCGCACAACGTCGGCATTGGGACTAACGGCACGACGCTGCCTGGCTATCCGGCAGTGACGCCTCACGAGGTCAGCGGAAATGTGCTGACCGGCGAGCATTTCGGCGCGGATGGCGCTGGGAATGGCGTTGGCCTGCAATCGGTTACGATTGGCGGAATCGTCTATACTTACGACAGCGTTGCCAATCACATCACTTATAACGATGGCACGGCTCACACCATCAATGGCAGTTCCCTCGCCGATGTGCACACCGCGCTCGGCGAACTGGATTTCAATTTCGCGACCGGCGCCTACAGCTACAGCACGAACGCAAGCGTCAGCAGCGACCAGACGGAGACATTCCATTTCGTCATCGTCGACAAGGACGGCGATACGGCGGGAGCGGACCTCAACATCACCGTTCACGATATTCCGAACCTGCCGCCGCACGTTGCGCTGAACGAAACCGGCCCGGGCGGATCGGTATCGGATAACTTCTCGTCGGGTGGTTATTCCGGCGGCACAGGCTGGGGCAGCAACACCTGGACCGAGGAGAACGACGGTTCAGACCCAAGCCCTGCGAACAGCGGAAACATTCGTGTCAATGACGACGATCAGCTGACGTTCCGTCAAGGCACGGATCAGGGTGATGCCATCTCGCGTCACGTTGACTTGTCTGGCGATTCGTCCGCGACGGTGTCGCTCGATTACACGGTCAGCAAGCCGGATGGTCACGATATCATCGTTCAAGCCTGGAACAACCTGACCGGCCAGTGGCAAAACATCGGTACGATTGATGGCAGCAGCACAGGCGGTCAATTTAACGCAATCCTAACGGCTGGAGAGATCGGAGCGAATTCAGGAATACGCTTCGTTGCGGCTGAGAAATTTACCGGCGGCCAAAGCATCACGATCGACAACATCGTGATCGGCTACACAGGCACCGTCGCATCCGATGACCACACCGCAACCTTCACGGAAGACGGTGCTGCAGTGGCTATCGCCGCAGCGAGCTTGATCACCGACAGCGACGATTCCTACATGTCTTCGGCCAAGGTCGTTCTCACGAACGAACACGCCGGAGACTATCTCGCGATCAATGGCACGCAGCTCCACGATGGATCGGCGGGCACGATCAATGGCATCGGCTACACGGTGTCCGACACCGGCTCAGCGATTACCGTCAATCTGACCGGCAGCGACAGCATTGCTGACTATCAGTCCGTCATCAATGCGATCACTTACGGCAGCAACAGCCAGGATCCGTCCGAGGCGAGCCGGACCGTCGAGGTGACGGTGACGGATGCCCATGGCAACGTGTCGAACACAGCGGACGCGACGATCACCGTTCTTGCAGTCAACGACGCACCGACGCTGACCGTGGATTCCAATCATGCGACCTTCACCGAAGGCAACGGCGTCGGCGTTCAAGGCGCCGCCGTTTTCGTCTTCAAGAACGCTGCTGCGGACACGGTCGAAAACGGCCAGACCATCAAGGAAGTGGACTTCACGGTTAGCGGGCTGAAGGACGGCGCAAACGAGACGATCAAGGTCGATGGCACGACAATCAGCCTCGGCGGCAATTCGTCCGGTACCACGGCCACGGATGGCATGAACTACGCTGTGACCGTCTCCGGCGGCGTGGCGACGGTTTCGTTGACGTTGGCGGCAGGCATCTCCGAGGCTGCTGCTCAGGCCCTGATCAACGGGATTCAGTATTTGAATACGAATGTCGATAATCCGACGGACGGTAATCGCACATTCACGTTGACCTCGATCTCGGACAATGGCGGCACTGATAACGGCGGCCATGACACGACATCGCTATCGGCCAGCGCGACAGTGAACGTCAATCCGATTGACGATCCGACCGTTTTCACCAACGGGCTGCACGTTATATCGAATAACGGGTCTTCCGCCTTCTCGATTTCTGACGCGGCGTTCCTGAATTATGTTTCGGATCCGGATGGCAGCCTGACCATTACCGATGCGAACAACGACAGCGGGCTGACTGCAACACATAGCAGTTCGAATTCGTCGATTACCATTGACGATAACAGCGCGGCTGGCGGCACGTTCACATTCGTTGTCTCGGATGGCACACCGCCGTCGGCTACCAGCGGAACCGTCACGTACCAGCAGGATACCGACGATTTGACGCTCAATGGAACGAGCGGCAATGATATCATCGTGGCGGCGGCAAATTCCACCGTACAGCACACCACGATCGGCTTTAATGCCAATGGTTATGATGCCGGAGACAAGGTTTCGCTGACGATCAACGGCACGACCTACGGCTACACGGTCGATTCGAGCCATATGTCGGCTGAGTCTGTTTATGACGGACTGAAAGCTCTAGTCGGCAGCGCTCTTTCGTCCGATGGCGTGACATGGGCCAGCAATCTCGATGCCAACCATTCAGTGCTGCTGACAGGTGATCCGGGCGAAACCTTCACAGTGACGTCCGGAATTACCAATGCTGCTGCGCAGCCATGGATCACAACCGTTGATTTCAATAATAGTGTCAACAATTTCTCATCGGGTAGTACCGAGCACATTTCAATTACGGTCAATGGGGTGACGTATACGGAGGGTTATACGGGCGGCACGAGCGACGGTACCCGTTTCGACAACGCTGCGGGCCATCTTGTCGATACCTTGAATGATGTGTCCGGCATCACAGCGACCTATAACACGTCGCAAAATACGTTTACGATAACGACAACATTCGATCCGCACACTGTTACTGGATCGTCTACATCGAACGATACTTCTGGTTCGGTATCTACGTTGCAGACAGGAAATTCACCTGCAGACCAGGCTGCGCCGTTGACGACTACGACCTATGACAACCTCACTATCAACGGCAATGGCGGCGACGATTATCTAATCGGCAGCAACGGCAGCGATACGCTGTACGGTGGCTCGGGCCACGACGTCATGATCGGCGGCGGTGGAGCGGATCACTTCCTGTACAAGGCTTTGTCTGATGGCGGGACTTTGGCTTCCGGCGATCACATCCTCGACTTCAGCGGCAGCGCCGGAGGTCAGGGTGATGTGATCGACTTGCTGGCATCTGTTTTCGGCAGCGGTTCCGGCGCGATTGCAAATGCGGACCTTATTCAGGTGGCTGACGGAAAAGATCTCACGGCAGCCAGCGGGCCTAACGCTGTTGATATGGGATCGTCTCACTTCGCCTATCAGCAATCGACCGGACAGTTGTTCTATGACAGCGACGGCGGCAGTGCCGCGAACCGTGTGCTGGTTGCCGTTTTCGACAACCACGCGACAGTTCAGGCGACCGACATTCACAAGGTCTGATGCTTCAACATTGAATCAAAAGGGCGCCTTACGGCGCCCTTTTTTATTATCTGCTTGAAGTGGTTCACATCAGCAGCGGCAATTCTCCGATCGCGCCGCCGGCAGGCGATGCGCTGGCATCGGTGCCAGTCCATTCGGCGGAGCCGAGCGCATCGGCGGCAGGCAGGGCGTCGATCTGGCCGTCGAGCGCGTCACGTTTGGCGTAAGGTGTCGCGAACAGCTGCACGCCGCGATAATTGATGGCGAACAGCGGCGTGAAGGACGAGATCTGATTGTCCTCGCGCAACAGCGCGCTGCGGTTGTCCATAATCAGCCATTTGCCGTCGTGATGTACGGCCAGCACCGCATGGTCCTCGCGCACGGCACGGTCACGCACCAGCACGAGGCGCAGGTCTTCAGCGGCAAAGCCTGCTTCGCTCAACGCGGCGTACTTGGCGATGGCGTAGTCCTCGCAGTCACCCTGGCCGGTTGCGAAGGAGGAGAGTGCTGAGCTCCAGCGGTCGGCGACGCCATATTGCATGCTGTCGCTGACGTAACGGATGGCGAGGTTGACGCCCTGGTTGATGTCCTCGAGCTGCGCGCGGCCGCTCTTGGCTTTTGCGGATGTAACGAGACGCGCGAACTTCGCGGCCGCCGGAGAGCAGGTGGCCGCGTCATTCTGGCAGCGATGCAAGCTTTCGGTGTCCTTCGCCATGTCGGCTTCGAGCCCGCGCCATTTGCGCCACAGTGCGCCTTCCGGTGCGCGGAACGCGAACAGACCGAACGGCTCCGGACCGTTCACCGGGGCAATCTGGATCGAGGGCGTGTCGGTGACGATGCCAGTCGGTGTCAGCGCGGCGAGTTTGACGTCGCTGGGCGCGGCACTATTCGGATTGCCACCAGCTTTGGCGGCATCGAGCTTGGCGAGAACGGCGTTGATGGTGAAGAACTTCGCTTGCGGCGGCACCGCCGGCGCATCGTCGAAGCGGAGCACATGGTCGGCCGCATGGACGCTGCCGCGCGCACGTGCCGCGACATCCGTGGCCGTTGTAACCAGCAGCATGATGCCGCCCAGCGCGGCAACGCCGGCGGTGAATGGTTTGGACACCCTTGAAACAGGCGACATTGTTGACGTCCCGTATTGCGGGATCGTCAGCCAGCGTCTGCGCGCCGTACTTCGTCCCGTCTGTTATCGGGACCAGTGATACGGGCGCGCCGCTTCGCGAGCGTTAAATGCGCTTAAGGCGGGGAACTATTGTCGAAAGCGCGGTCAATCGGGGCTTTTCGGGAACGTTAGGATTTGACGAAAGCCCATCCATAAAACATTAACGATAGGCAGCCGTTGCGCAGGGCTGGCACGTTAATGCTCGCGCAAAGCCTCGTCGCGCAGCATGCGGGCGGGCTTGAGCATGTAGTCGAGCACCGATTTCTCACCGGTCTGCACTTCGACCGTTGCCACCATGCCGGGGATAATGGGGAGAGGGTGCTCAGCGGAGCCGAGATGGTTCTTGTCGGTGCGGACGATGACGCGATAGAAGCTCTCGCCCTTTTCGCCACGCTGCTCGGACTTGTCATCGACGATGGAGTCGGCGCTGATGCGCTCCACTTTGCCTTTCAGCGAACCATAAACCGATGAATCGTAGGCGGTGATCTTAACCACCGCATTTTGATGCGGGCGGATAAAGGCGATGTCCTGGGGGCGAATGCGGCCTTCGACGAGCAGGGTGTCATCCAGCGGCACGATGTCCATGAGATTGGCGCCAGGCTGGACCACGGCGCCGACGGTTGTGACGTTGAGCTTGTTGATGATGCCGTTCACCGGCGATTTGAGATCGGCGCGGCGAACGCGGTCCTGCGCGGATTTCGTCGTTTCCTCAAGCACAGCAAGATCGGCGCGCGATTTCGCCAGATCTTCTTCGGCCTGCGAGCGGAACGTCGCCTTGGCCGTGGAGATGCGCGCCTGCGTTTCCGCGAGCTGGCCGCGCATGTCGGCGGCCTGCCGCTCCAGCCGCAGCATTTCGATCTCTGGCACGACCTTCTGGGTATACAGCTTTCGAGTCAGTTCGACTTCGCGGCTAAGCAGTTTCAGCGAGTCCGACAGGCGGGTTTCCTGTTGCGTGAGAACATCGACATCCTGGGCAAGCTTCTTTGCCCGCGCATCGAACACGTTCTGCTCGGTCTGTACGATGCTGGGCGCGCGTTCGGACAGTTTCGCGGGGAAGATCGGCTTCGGCAGTCCTTTGACTTCGGCTTCGAGGCGGGCGACGCGGGCGGCGTTGGCGAAGCGGCGTTCGCGGACTTCACCGAGATCGGCCAGGAATTTGGTGTCGTCGATCCGCATCAACACCTGGCCTTGTTTGACCATGTCGCCTTCCTGCACCAGGATTTCCTGGACGATGCCGCCTTCGAGGCTTTGCACCACCTGCATTTGACGCGAGGGAATGACCCGGGCGTTGCCACGCTTGACCTCGTCGAGCACCGCGAAGTGCGCCCAGATGATGCCGACAACCATCAGGGCAATCGTCGTTCCGAGCAGGATCAGCGAGGCGCGCGGCGTCTTCAGTTCGGCCGCGGCCCGCACGTCGTTGGCGAAGGAGAAGTCAGAACTTCGCATGGGGCGCCGCGGGCTTGGTGTTCGTATTCGGCTTGGCCGCTTGCGGTGCCACCTGGTTCTGCAGCCGCGCGATCACGAGGTCGCGCGGACCATCGGCGACGAGCTTGCCCTGTTCGAACACCAGAAGGCGATCAACCAGCGCGAGCAGCGACAGGCGGTGCGTGGAGACGATGATCGTCATATCCTTCTGCTTCAGCGCCTTCAGGCGCTCAAGGAATTCCGCCTCGCTGCGGGTGTCGAAATGCGCGGTCGGCTCATCGAGGAACAGCACCTGCGGTTTGCGGATCAGCGCGCGTGCAAGGCCGATCGCCTGCTTCTGGCCGCCGGACAGGCTGCGGCCACCTTCGGCGATCGGCAGATCGTAGCCCAGCGGATGATGGGCGGCGAACTGCTCGACACCGGCAAGGCGCGCGGCCTCGAGGATTTCTGCATCCGTCGCGGCCGGATAACCGAGCGCGATGTTGTCGCGCAGCTTGCCGAAGAACAGGTCGGTGTCCTGCAGCACGAAGCCGACGCCACGGCGCAGGTCGGCCGGATCGAACTGGCGCAGATCCACGCCATCGACCAGCACGCGGCCTTCCTCGGGCTGGTAGAAACCCGCGATCAGACGGCCGACCGTGGTCTTGCCCGAACCGATCCGTCCGATGATGCCGACACGCTCGCCCGGATTGATCTTGAAGGAGACGCCATCCAGCGCGTTGACGGACGCATTCGGATATTTGAAGCGGACGTTGTCGAAGGTGATGGACTCGCCTTTGACCTCGCGGGCGATGTAGGTGCGTCCCACCGGCCGTTCGCGCTCCAGCTCCATCAGCTTGTCGATCGAGCGCATGGACACAATCGTTTGCGTCGCGCGGGTAATGACTGCGGCGATGCCGGCGATCGGCGCAAGCACACGGCCTGCCAGCATGTTGGACGCGATCAGCGCACCCATCGACAGCTTGCCGTCGAGAATGAGGAACACACCGACGACAATCATCATCATGCTGGTGAGTTGCTGCGCTGTGCTGGCGGCAGTCAGCGACAGTGTCGACCAGAAATGTACGTCCTCACCGGAGCGCGCCGTCGCGGCGACCGAACGCTCCCAGGCATTCTGCATCTTGGCTTCGGCACCGGAGGCACGGACCGTTTCGATGTAGGACAGGGATTCTACCAGAACGCCATGGCGTGCGCTGGATTCTGCTTGCAGGCGATTGACCGCGTCGTTGAGCGGACGCTGCAGGATCACGCCGACCAGAATCATGATCGGCAGCATGGCGAAGGGAATCCACGCCAGCGGGCCCGCGATCATGAACAGCACGACGATGAAGATCAGCGCGAACAGCAGGTCGGTCGCGGACACCACCGTGCCGGAGGTGAAGAAATCGCGCACGGAATCGAAATCGCGCATCTGGTTGGCAAGAATGCCGACCGACTGCGGCCGCTGCGCCATCTTGATCGACAGGATGTGCTCGAAGATCTCGGCAGCCAACACCACGTCGATCTTCTTGCCGGTGACGTCGATGATGCGGGCGCGCACGGTGCGCAGGACGAAATCGAAGGTAATCGCGAGCCCGAGACCGATCGCCAGCGCGACCAGCGAGGGAATGGCGCCGTTCGGAACCACGCGGTCGTAGACGTTCATCACGAACAAGGGCGCTGCCAGCGCCAGCATGTTGACGATCAGGGCCGCCACGGCGACGTGGCGGTAGTTGGCGCCGAACCTGCGCACCACCGACCAGAACCAGTGCTTGCCCGGTATGCCGCCCGCAGCCGCGACGCGATCCGAGGTCATGGCGGCGGGCCGCAACAGGAAGGCGTAGCCGAGATAATCCCGCTCCATTTCCTGGATCAGGAGCCTCTCGCGCTTTCGGGTCGACGGGTTGACGATCTCGATCGTCTCGCCGTCGGTCGTCATCAGAACCCGCGTGGTGCGATCATGAAAGATCAGCACCGCGGGCAGCACGAGCGAAGGAATATCGGCAAGCTCGCGTTTGGTGGCTTCGACCTCGAGGCCTGCGCGAATAGCCGCGCGCGCGAACAAATTGGGCGTCAGCTGATCGTTCTCGATCGGCAGGCCGGACAAGAGAGCATCGCGCGTGATCGCCCGGCCGTGATGGGCGGCGATGAACAACAGGGCGTCGGAGAAGGAATCGTGCTCAGGCAGCGCCTGTGGCTGTGATTGAGACTCGGCATTCGGCAGCGGCGAGCCGATTGGCTGCCCCGGAGGAAACGCTGCACGCGCCTGAAGATTCACGGTACTGGTCCTTTGGCTGACCAAGCCGGCCAGCTATTGGCGATCTTAATTGATCGCCATCATTCCCGGCCTCAAAATTTGACCCTGGAAAACCCGGGGCCGTGCGGACCGTGATCCGACCGATCCGCACCAATATTTAGGCTATTTTTAGCCTTCCAGCGGGCCGAGCGGGTTAACCGGACCTGCCTTTCAGGGGTTAGTCTTAACGCTGCTGACAGCGGCGTTGAACCAGGCCGGCACCGAGGACCGGGTGTCTGCAAATTCGGTGGCCGCAAACGACAGCGCCTTGCCTTCACCGGCACCCTGGTTCGAGGAGCGCAGGTCCACCGGCCTAGGGGAACGGCTTTGCTCCAGCCAGGCGGGGTTGTGGCTCTGCTGGATCGTCGGCGTCGGGGACCAGATTTGCCAACGGTCGCCGGAATTCACGATGGCGCCGGCATGCGGGGTATAGGGAACCGCGGAAGGGGTGCCAGCGACGTTCAGCGGGTTCGACCCGGTCGACGGCAGGTTCCAGATGAACGGCGCGATCTTGGTCGGGAACGGGCCGAACGCCAGATGATCGAGTGGCGCGGCTTCGACCGGCGGCGGTGCTTTGAGATAGTCGAGCAGGGTGCCCATCGCGGCAAGCAACTGATAGTCGGCGAATACGATAACGCCGCGCGACGAGGTCAGAGACACGGCTGCGTTGAAATACTGATTCTCGGCGTTGAGGAGGTCGATCAGCGAACGCTGGCCGAGTTCGTATTCCTTGCGATAGGCATCGATCGCCTTGCGGTCGGCGGCGAGCTGCCGGGTCAGGGCGCTGATGCGGCTGGCGGTGATGGTTCGCGCTGACCATGCCTTGTCGATCGATTCCAGCGCGTCACGCTGAAGCCTGGCGTGAGCCATGTTCTGCTGGTTGTACCGCTCCGCCATTTCGGTGCGCTTCCAGGTGTCCTGGCCGCCGCGGAAGATGTCCCACGACATCACGACCTTGCCGGAAACGTCATCACGGCGGCCCTGATAGGTGTCGGAATCGTATCCTCGCGAGGCACGGCCTTCGAGCGAGACGGTCGGAACGAATGAACCGGCAGTGGCATTGAAGGCGTGCCGTGCCGCATCGGTGTCGGCCTGCGAAGCCTGAAGCGTCGCATTATGGTGGATCGCGACCGCCAGCGAGGCGTCCTTGCTGGTCGGCATTCCCCTCAGCGTGCTGGGGAAGCGCAGGTTGAAAGGCTCGATGCCGACGACCTTGCGATATTTCGCGCGGGCATCCTCGAGGCTGCGCTCAAACTCGGACAGAGCAGCTTTCGACGCTTCGACACGTTCCAGCGCCTGCTGCAGATCGCCCTCGCCGGAGCGGCCGCCTTTGTAGCGGGATTCGACATTGTTGAAGATGGCGTCGTGGTTGGCCACGTTCTGCCGCGCCAGCTCGACCAGCCGGGTGTAACGGACAACGTCAATATAGGCTTCCGCTGCATCCAGTGCGATCAGCTCGGTGCGTTCGCGAACACGGAAGGCGGAGGCATTGACGCGCGCTGTCTGGCGCCAGACCTCGTTGATCGAGGTGAATCCATCGAACAGCAACTGACGGACAACGACGGACGTGTAGTTGCCGTGCATCGTGGTGCCGCTGCCCCCCGGAGGGATGGCAATAAACTGCCTAAACCGCTCAGGGCCCGCATTCGCTTCAAGACGCACCTGCGGCAGCAGCGTTCCTTGCGTCTGACGCAGTTCGCTTTCGGTCGCACGGCGATTTGCCGACGCTTCGCCGACGCCAGGGTTGGTCTGAATCGCTTGTTTCAGCGCATCGTTGATCGAGAACGGTTGGGCATAAGCCGCAGACACGCCAAGCGACAACGCAAGCAATGATGCCGACAAAATAAATTTCATAAAATTCGTCCCCAGTAACGGGACATTAACTTGGGGGCATATCCCAGACAATGGCGCAATTGTGAAATGGTAACTCAAAGTCGCCACAGTTGAATATGTAAGTCATATCAACGAATTAGGCTGGTCTGTAGATGTATTGAACTAGGTCGTTTGCTGACTCTAACCCATGCGAAGAACATTATTCTAATAATTTGCATATATCTTAAGGGAAACTGGATATTTTCTCAAATAATAGAAAATATATCTCGGAACGAATCCAAAAATTGTTGTTCGAAAGTAACAGATGGGACAATTCGGTTGCACCGATAGGTTCCGACAACCTGTTGCTAGATGTCCCTGCCGCGATTCTGTTTTGCGCCGACCGTGACGGTGATCTGCTGCGTTTCGGTGCGGCCATTTGGATAGGACACGCTCAGGGTCAGGTGATCGCTGCCAGCGAAATCCGGCTTCGAGCGATAGATGCCGATAAAGGCGGGCACCTCGAGCGCCATGCAGTTCTTGTAATTGGTCAGTGAGACTTTCGCGCGCTTGACGGTTGCGGAGCCGTTTTCGGGTGGCACGATCATCTGGATCGCAGGTAGCGGGCCGGATTTGCAGTTCGCCAGCACGTTGAGATAGACGCCGATCTGGATGTCCTTGCCACTCGCGCCCTTGGCTGATCGCTGAACGGTGGTGGCGGGCTGTGCACTCGCTGCTTGCAGCGGCAGACACGCTCCAATCGCGGCCAGCAGGCAGCTAAGCCACAGCCGTCCGTTCAATCCACCCAATCCCGGTGACGATTGCTTTCGCATCGGATGCCTCCCAGCACGGCCTTCCTATAGCGCGGCGGTATGCGTTCTATCCATCAATTTTCGCAGGCGGCGCTGGTGGTGGTGCGGCAGGCCGCTTGTCCTGCTGCTTCGACCAACTCCCGTAATAGGCGACCGCGGTCATGATCGCGAGCCCGGCCATGCTGACCCAGATTTGGCTCCAGAGCGTGCCGTAGCTCATCATCAGAACGAAATGTCCGGCGAAGGACAGAAATACGCCGACGCAGAACACCTGCAGCGATTGCTGGCCGCATTTGAGGAGCGGATCGAAGATCCTCCATTGCAGTCCCGGCCAGTCCTTGCGGACGAAGCGCGTGACGAGAAAGGCCAGCGCGACGAAGTGCAGGAAGCGATAGGGCGCGAGGTTGGTCTTGTCGTTCGGGTTGAAGGTGTCCACCAGCCAGGTCGGAAACAGCGCGCCGAATTCCGGAAAGCGGCCCGCCAGCGTCATCAGGAAGGCGAAGACCAGATAAAGCGCAGCCACCCACAGCAGGAATGGCAGGCGGATTGCAACCCTGACTTCGCGGATTCCCGCGACCGCCACCCATGCGCCGAGCACGAACAGCACCTGCCAGCAGAACGGGTTGAAGTACCAGACGCCCCCCGGGTAGCCCGGCAGATTCCAGCCGAAATGGCGGGCTGCGAAGTAGAGCAGAAGGGAGCCCGCCATTGTGAGGTTGGGCTTGCGCAACAAGAGCCACAACACCGGCCCGAAGCAGGCCATCAGCACGATGTAGAGTGGCAGCACGTCGAGGTTGAGCGGCTTGAAGCGCAGCAGCAGCCCTTGCGAAATGGTCTGAATCGGGCTGTCGACCAGACCCGCGATATTGAACTCGTTGATGATCTGAGGGTCGCTGTAGCGCAGCGCCACCCATCCGATGGAGGCGACATAGATCACGAACAGCAGGACGTGAGCGACGTAAAGTTGCCAGACCCGCTTGAACAACCGCGTCACGCCGACGATGAAGCCGCGCTGGATCATCATCCGCGCATAGACGAAGGCGGCGGTGTAGCCCGAAATAAACACGAACAGATCGGCCGCATCGCTGAATCCGTAATTGCGCGTCGTGATCCAGTTCACGGCATTGTTGGGAATGTGGTCGAGGAAGATCGCCCAGTTGGCGATGCCGCGGAACAGGTCGAGGCGAAGGTCGCGGCCTTTGGCCAAGACAGGCTTGAGGGCTGGCTTGATGTTCATCAGAAATTCCGTCTCGAAACCGGACAGCGGCGATATGGGAGGCGGGAACGCCCGGCCGGACAAGGCAGGACGCCGATTGTGACGCGGTTGGAGTGCGGTTATATAGGATGCCGGGCGGCTCTAGGAACCAGCCCGAGAATAAGCCCAACAACAAGCTCGTGTGATCTTCCGACCTGAGGCGCCCTGCGACATGACAGCCCGTATCTTCAAGCCCGCCAAAAACGCCATGCAGTCCGGCAAGGCCAAGACCAAGGAATGGCAGATCGATTACGAGCCGGAAAAACCGCGCGTGGTCGAGCCGCTGATGGGCTGGACCAGTTCTGCCGATATGAAGCAGCAGCTCACCCTGCATTTCCATACCCGCGACGAGGCGGTTGCGTATTGCGAGGCCAACGGGATCGCTTATCAGGTGATCGAGCCCAAGGAATCGACCCGCCGGCAGGTCGCCTATTCGGATAATTTTGCCTTCCGCCGCAGCGAACCCTGGACGCACTAAGGACTGGATGCATTAAGCACCGGACAAACCAAGTCCCCGCAGACTGAAAATGGAAAACCGCGCGAGCCCTCAGGTTCGCGCGGTTTTTGTTATGTGGCTAGCGATCCTCGTCGCTAACGGGCTATTTCCCCGGTCCCATCAAATGATTGGGCAACCATGTGGCGATGTCCGGGAAGATGCAGAGCACAATAATTGCGAGGAACATGCAGAGCACATAGGGAAGCGTTCCCCACATTATCTTGGCGAGCGGCACGTCCGGCGCGATGGCGTTGACAATGTAGATATTTAACCCGACCGGCGGGTGGATGAGGCCGATCTCCATGTTGATCGTCATGACGACGCCGAACCAGATCGGATCGAAGCCAGCCGCCGTGATGATCGGCAGCAGAATCGGGCTCGTCATCAGGATGATTGCAGCCGGCGGAATGAAGAAGCCGCAGACCAGCAGGAAGATGTTGATGAGGAACATCAACACCCACTTGTTGGCGTGCATGTCGGCGATGCTCTGCGCGAGCGTCTGTGTGAGATACAGCGAGGTCAGCATATAGCCGAACAAGACTGCCGCCGCGATGATCGTGAGGATCATCACCGACTCGCGCATCGTGTCGCGCAGGATGTGCCAGATCTGTTCCGGCGTCCAAAGCTTGTAGATGATTACCGCAAGAGCGAGACATAGCGCCGCTCCGACACCCGCTGCTTCCGACGGGGTCGCGATGCCGCCATAAAGCGCATACATCACGCCGGCGATGATGAAAAGAAACGGCGATATCTTCGGGACGGCTTCTAATTTTTCCTTCCAGGAATAACGGAAGCCTGCGGCATGCGACCTGAAGCCCTTGCGCCAGATCGCGAAGATCGTCCAAATCATGAAAAATCCGGTCAGCATCAGGCCCGGAACGATGCCGGCGATGAACAGGCGCCCGATCGAGGTTTCGGTGGCGATGCCATACAGGATGAAGGTGACCGAGGGCGGGATCAGAATACCAAGCGTGCCGCCGGCGCAGATCGAGCCGGTCGCGACTTCGTCTGGATAACCGCGCTTGCGCATTTCCGGGATGCCCATCTTGCCGATCGCTGCGCAACAGGCGGGCGACGAACCGGTGAGCGCGGCAAAGATTGCACAAGCACCAAGGTTGGAGACGACGAGGCCGCCCGGAAGGCGATAGAGCCAGCGATCGAGGGCTTCATAAAGATCCTTGCCCGCAGGCGAGGAACCGATGGCGGCGCCCATCATCACGAACATTGGAATCGCGACGAGCGTAAATTCGTCGAGACCGGACCAATAGGTTTCGGCGACGACATGCAGGGCGTCGAAGCCTTGAAATGCGACAAGAAAGACTACGGCAATAGCCCCGAGCCCGAATGCGACCGGGATTCCCGACAGCAGCACCAGAATCGTTGTGATGAGAACGATCGAACCTTCGATTGCGGGACTCACGGCGTTTCTCCCATGGCTTCACGGGCATGAGCGCGCGCGATGTCTTCAGCATCTTCCTTTGCCGCCATACCGAACGGCGGCGTGCGGTGGGTTATGACGGACAGCAAATCGGCGATGTATTGCAGCAGCAGGATGCCGAGGCCGATCGGCATCGAAAAATAGGGCGCCCACAAAGGCGCACGCCAGACTGTGTCGGAATGCCAATCCTGCGCCCAGGCTTCATGCCAATACATCGTGGTCAGAACGAACAGGATCAGGACGAAACCAAGAGCCAGGCTCCCGGTCATTACGGCAAGCCAGTAACGCGTCTGCGGGGTTACATGCAGAGGCACGAGATCGACATTCACATGGCCGCGGGTCATCAGCACATAGCCGCTGCCGATAAAGGTCGCCGCCACGATCAGGTAAGTGACCATGTCGATCTGCCAGATCGTGTTGAGGTTCAGAACGTAGCGTTCAATGACAAGATCGCAAATGACGAGAACGGCCGCACCGATCATGAGGGCCGCGATCAGGCCCGTCACGCGTGACAAGAATGTCACCGCTCGAATGTATGAGTCCAACATCCCCAGATTCCAGTCGGAAGGCGTTTGTATGAAGAGGGCAATGCAATACCGGCCGGCGAATATCGCCGGCCGGTTCGTTTGCAAAGCTTATTTAACCGCCAGTGCTTCGTCGATCAGCTTCTGGCCGTTCGGAACGCTTTTTGCGAATTTTTCGTAGGAGGTTTTCTTCGCTTCCGCGATCCACTGATTGTACTCGTCATCGCTCAACGTAACGACCTTCGAGTTATGATCGCGGAAAGCCTTGAGGGTTTCCTCATTCATCGCATCCGCCTTGCCTTCATAGTAGGCTTGCGCCTTCTTGCCGGCGGCGATGACTGCGGCCTGCTGCTTCTTGTCGAGCTTGTTGAAGCTCTTCTTCGACATCAGCACTGGCTCGTACATGAACCAGAGCGCGTTATTGCCCGGAGCGGTCAGGCACTTCGCCACTTCATAGAGACGCATGGAGCCGAAGCTGCCGAGGCTCGTATCGGTGGCGTTGATGACGCCCGTCTGGAACGCATTGTAGATTTCGTTCGAAGGTGGGCTCACGATGCTCGCACCCGCCGATTGCCACATGGCGGCAAAGGTTGGGCCGGCAGCGCGAATCTTCAGACCCTTCAGGTCGGCAGGCTTGGTGATGCAGCCATCCTTCGCCGCGATGCCGCCTGCGAACCAGGCGTCCGAGAGCACGATGACATTGTGCTTCTCGATCTCGGCACGAATATCCTTCATGAACTGCGAGTCGTTGATGCGCTTTGCGCGCTCCTGGCTGCGGATCAGGCCCGGCATCAGGGTTGCGCTGAACACCGGCACCTTGCCGCTCGCGTAGTCGAGCGGGAGGAGGGAAATGTCGAGCTGGCCGTTGACCATCGCGTTCCACTGCTCTTTCGGCTTGAACAGCGAGGCGCCCGGATAGACCTGAATGTTCAGGCCCACATTCGCGTCTTTCACATCCTTGGCGATCATCTGCACCATGTCGTCACGGACGTCATGCTTGCCGCCCGGGAATTGGTGCGAGGCTTTCATGGTCATTTCGGCATGGCACGTGCCGGAAATGGCAATGGCGGCTGCGCCCGCGAGAATTGCGTAGAACTTCATACATTCCTCCCTTGGTATGTTGTATTTTTATGCAGCGTAAACGTGAGGTCTTTGCCACTTGTCTCAAAGACAAGATGGGGCAACCGCGGATATTAGAACGAGGTGATGCCTAACCGGCCCGGACCGAATCTGCGGCACATCCGGCCGCAGACATCGCTGACGCCAGAAGATGACGGCGTGTAAACATGTTTCTCTCCCTGACCTTTTCACTTCACTTTCTTATTTTGCATGCAGTCTAGCAGGAAGGTTCGCGGCGCGAAGCCCTTTTGATTCAGCCATTGGTATGGTTCTGGTGATCGTTAAGCTGCTGTGGCAGCATGTGTTTGCGGCATTGCACCAAACCCATGAGAACGCTCTTCGAGCAGACGGAAAAGACGTGATAGAGGCCGACAAATACGATGCGCTGCGCGACTATCTGAAAACGCGCACGGAGGCTGAGCTGGTCCTGTCCTTCGAGGAGATCGAAAGCATTCTCGGCTTCGCCCTGTCGCGCAGCTCGCAGCGCGCGCGCTGGTGGGAGAAGGAGCGCAATCCACAGGATGCCATGCCGCAGCGCAACGCCATCCGCGATGGCGGCTATGAGGCGACGCGCCTGCCTGACGGCACCGGCGTCCGTTTCCGCCGGATCGGCCTGAAGCGGACATGGCGCTAGCCTGGCGCTAGAGAGGATGCAACCGGATTTGGAGCGTTTGGGCCTTCCGTCATCCCGGCAAAAAATCGTTCAAAGCAGGGTGCCGGTTACTGGCGGTTCAGTCCTCGGGTGGTATGAAACCAGCATGGTCCCGTAGCTCAACTGGATAGAGTAGCGGATTTCTACTCCGCGGGTTGCAGGTTCGAATCCTGCCGGGATCGCCATTGGCGCGGAACGAAAAGCTTCGTTATTTCAAATTAGAAACCGGTTCCTTTCGTATTTTCGTAAAACTTGAACCAGTTGCCGCTCCGTCACCCTGTCAGCAACCCAAAATAGCGGGACAGCGATACCGCGCTCAGGCAGGTGGCCGCTCGCAGTGATACCCATGGGGACCGTACAGCAACACTTGCGGCATTTGTGCAACGCGGCTCGTCCCCACTGATTGTCGGCTAAGTGGTTTCATCGTATGCGAAACTCATGATCGATATGGTGCAGCGCCGCGGATTTGGCCGGCCTCCAGCCCCGGATAACGAGGGCCGGGGACTCGCGCCATTGCTTGACGCCGTATCGGCGAGCCACATCCGCGCGGTCGCATTCCTCATTGTGTGCGGGTTCCTGTTTTTCCTGCCCGGCCTGTTCAATATCGGGCCTATCGACCGCGACGAGGCCCGCTTCGCGCAGGCGTCCAAGCAGATGGTGGAAACCGGCGATCCGGTCGACATCCGTTTCCAGGACGAGGTCCGCTACAAAAAGCCGGTCGGCATCTACTGGTTGCAGGCGGCGGTGGTGAAAACCGCCGGGAAGCTTGGTCTGCCACGCCCGGAAATCCGGATCTGGCTCTATCGTGTGCCATCCTTGTTCGGCGCGATTGGCGCGGTGCTGCTGACCTATTGGAGCGCGCTCGCCTTCGTGACGCGGCGCGGTGCCGTGCTGGCCGGCCTGATCATGTGCAGTTCGGTGCTGCTCGGCATCGAAGCGCGCCTTGCAACGACCGATGCCGTGCTGTTGCTGACCACGACGGCGGCGATGGGCGCGCTGGCACGCATCTATTTGTCCTGGCAGCGGGGCGAAGCGTTCGTGCGGGGCGCGTGGGCACTGCCCGCGATCTTCTGGACGGCGGTGGCCGCGAGCGTTCTCGTGAAGGGACCGCTGGTCTTTCTCATCGCCGGCCTGACGATCGTGACGTTGGGTTTTCTCGATCGCTCCGTGCAATGGCTGCGGCGCCTACATCCGGTGCCCGGTGTGATCTGGATGCTGATCCTGATCCTGCCGTGGTTCATCGCGATCTATATGAAATCGGGCGACAGCTTTTTCGTTCATTCGGTCGGCGGCGACATGCTGAGCAAGGTTGCCGCGCCCCAGGAATCCCATGGCGCGCCACCCGGCCTCTATTTCGTGCTGTTCTGGGTGACGTTCTGGCCGGCCTCGACGCTGGCGGGCGTCGCTGCGCCCGCGGTCTGGCGCGCGCGGCGCGAACCCGGTGCGCAGTTCCTGCTGGCATGGCTGGTGCCGTCCTGGATTGTATTTGAGCTCGTCATCACCAAGCTGCCGCATTACGTGCTGCCAATGTATCCCGCAATCGCCATCCTGATCGTCGGCGCGCTGCAAAGCCATGCGTTGTCGCGCGCATCATGGATCGTACGGGGTGCGTCATGGTGGTTCGTGTTTCCGGCCCTCGCATCGGTCGGAGCGATCGTCCTCGGCATCTCGGTGCTAAAGCAGCCGGTGTTCGCGGCCTGGCCGTTCGCGGCGGTCGCCATGGTGTTCGGCCTGTTCGCGTGGTGGATGTATGACGACGCCCACGCCGAACGCTCGGTGCTCAACTCGGCCGTGTCGTCGCTTGCGCTGAGCATCTGCGTGTTCGGCATCGTGCTCCCGGCACTGACCCCGCTGTTTCCGAGCGTGCAGATCGCGAAGGCGCTGCGCGGCGTCGAGTGCAAGGGACCGCTCGCCGCGGCAGCCGGTTATCAGGAGCCGAGCCTCGTCTTCATGGTCGGCACGAAGACATTGCTCACCAATGGCACCGGTGCCGCCGATTTCCTGCAGCAGGGAAGCTGCCGCTTCGCACTGGTGGAGTGGCGCGAGGAGAAAGCCTTCGCGCTGCGCGCTGAAGCGATCGGGCTGCATTATGCGATCGTGACGCGGATCGAGGGTTACAACATCTCGCAGGGACGCGAGGTGTCGGTCGCAATATTCAGATCGGACATCAATGATGAGTGACGTGGCGGCGTCGCTCCCTTTGTCATGAGTGCATTTTCGCAGACCCTGAACCTTGCGTGGCGGGGCGTGACCTGCCTGTTCGGACCGCCCGCGCATTCGCACCGCTTCGATGCACGACGCAGGCTTGCACGGCACTGGCTCTGGACCGTGATGCTGGGCGCCGCCGTCATCGTCGCACTGATGGTTCTCGTCGATGTACCTGAAATCCGCCTGATGCCGCCGCGCGGCACGGCTTCGCTCTGGCCGGTGCGGATCATAACCGATTTTGGCAAATCCAATTACGTGCTGATGACGCTTGGTCTCGGCACCTGTCTAGTGTTCGTGTCGAGTGTGTTTGTGCAGAGCACCGCGCGGACGTGCATGCTCGCTCTCTCGGGCCGGTTCGCTTTCCTGTTTCTCGCGGTGCTGATTCCGAATGTCGTCGGAGAGATTCTGAAAGGCGTGATCGGGCGCGGCCGCCCGTTCGTCGGCGGTGCGCCGGATGCGTTTCATTACTCTCATTTCGCATGGACCGAAGCCTATGCGAGCTTTCCCTCGGGCCACGCGGCCACGGCGTTCGCGCTGGCTTTCGCACTCGCCTCGCTCGCTCCGAAATGGCGAGTCACGATCTGGGCCTATGCAGTCCTGATTGCCATCACCCGCCTGGTCCTGCTGGCTCACCATCCCAGTGACGTGCTGGCCGGGGCGCTGGTCGGCGTTCTCGGCGCGATGGCGGTGCGTTACTGGTTTGCCGCGCGTCACCTGATTTTCACGATCGAGCCGGATGGAGCTATCCGGGCAACGCGGGGTGGCCCCGCAGGCGACTGAAAGGGGTTGCCCGGAAACAGAACCCCCCATAAAAGGCGCCGGACGCACAGGCCGCCTTCCAGAAGGCCGCGCCAGACCCAGATCGATGGACCAATGACCGAAACATCGCCTCCCGTGAGCAGCGTCGAACCGGCGGTGTCCGTCGTCGTTCCCGTCCGCAATGAGGAACACAATATCGGGCCGCTGATCGATGAAATCGACACGGCGCTCGGCAAGCAATGGTCCTACGAGATCATCTATGTGAACGACGGCTCATCGGATGCGACTGGTGAGCGCCTGCTGGAGCGGATGAAGACGCGGAGCAATCTGCGCCAGATCCGTCACGAAAAATCCGCCGGCCAGTCCGCTGCCGTGCGCACCGGGGTTCGTGCGGCGCGCGGCAACATCGTGGTGACACTCGACGGCGACGGGCAGAACAATCCTGCATTCGTTCCGGCGCTGATTCTCGCAATCGAGCAGGGCGGCGGCCGCATCGGCCTCGCCGCCGGGCAGAGGGTCGGGCGGCAGGATACGGCGTTCAAGAAATGGCAATCGCGCATCGCTAATACTGTGCGCAACGCAATCCTGAAAGACGGGACGCGCGACACTGGCTGCGGGCTGAAGGGTTTTCGCCGCGAAGTATTCCTCGCGCTGCCTTACTTCGACGGGCTGCACCGTTTCCTTCCCGCGCTGGTACGGCGCGAAGGATTCGAGATCGTTTACGTGGATGTGATCGATCGCCCGCGCCGTTCAGGAGTATCGAATTACGGTTTCTTCGACCGGCTGTGGGTGGGATTGATGGACCTCGCCGGCGTCTGGTGGCTGATCCGCCGCAAGAAATCCAGACCGGTGCCGACCGAGGTGCGTTAATGCTGATCCAGTTCGGACAGGCGTTTCACAACTACATGTACGATGTCTTCGTCGCCAAGTTCGATTTCTGGCTGGCGTTCGGCCTTGTCGCGCAACTGCTGTTTACCGCGCGCTTTCTGGTGCAGTGGATTTCGAGCGAACGCGCCGGACAGAGCGTGGTGCCGATGGCGTTCTGGTTTTTCTCGATGGGCGGCGGCTTGATGACGCTGATCTACGGCATCGCCAAGCGCGAGCCGATCATCATTCTCGGCCAGTCGCTCGCGACCGTGATCTATCTGCGCAATATCATGCTGATCATCAAGAACCGCGCCCGCGGATCGAAGACGCTGGACAACTAAGCGTCACTTCGCGGCGTTGAAGGCGGCGAATCCGTTTTCGAAATCGGCCTTGAGATCGTCAAGGCTTTCCAGCCCGATATGCAGACGGAGCGCCGGGCCACCCGGGGCCCACTTCGTTGCGGTCCGATAGTCGTTGCAATCGAACGGCACAATGAGGCTCTCGAAACCGCCCCACGAATAGCCCATGCCGAACAGCGTCAACGTATCGAGTAGTGCATCGACGGCTTTTTGCGGTGCAGGTTTCAACACGATGCTGAATAGGCCACTCGCGCCGGTGAAATCCCGTTTCCAGATCGCGTGTCCCGGATCGTCTTCCAGCGCCGGGTAGAGCACGCGCGCGACTTCCGGGCGTCCTTGGAACCAGCGCGCCATTTCGAGTGCGGATGCCTGATGATGTGCAAGCCGCACGCCGAGGGTACGCAGGCCGCGCAATGCGAGAAACACATCGTCCGGCCCGCAGCAGACGCCGAGCAGGTGGATAGCATTTCGCACCGCAGGCCAAGCCTTAGCATTGGCCGCGATGGTGCCGAACATGATGTCGGAATGGCCGCCGATATATTTGGTCGCGGCCTGAATGCTGATGTCGACGCCCTGATCGAGCGAGCGGTGATAAAGCGGTGTCGCCCAGGTGTTGTCATCGATGACCAGTGCGCCCTTGTCGCGGGCGACGGCTGCGATGGCGGGGATGTCGGACATTTCGAAGGACTGCGATCCCGGCGCCTCGACCAGCACAGCGCGGGTATTGGGCTTGAACAGCTTCGCGATGTCTTTACCGGCCAGCGGATCGAAATAGGTCGTCTCCACGCCATAACGCGCGAGCATGCCGTCGCAGAAGCCGCGCGTCGGGCGATAGGCATTGTCGGTCACCAGCACGTGATCGCCGGATTTCAGAACCGCGAGGAGGGCGGTGGTGATCGCGGCGACGCCGGAAGGCGCAAGGCCGACGCCCGCGCAATTATCGCCTTCAAGCGCCATCAGGGCTTGCTGCAATGCCTTGGTGGTCGGCGTACCATGGCGGCCGTACTGGAATTCGCCGCGATGTGCATGCAAATCCTCGGCGCTCGGGTAAAGCACCGTCGAGCCGCGAACCACGGGCGGATTGATGAACCCGCGCTGCGCCGCTGTGTCGCGGCCCGCGGTGACGAGAGTCGTGGCGATGCCGTGATGCGGCTGCTTGTCGGATGGATTTGTCATCGCATGCAATAAGGCGGCAGCCGCCCCAAACGTCAACCCCCGCAGCATAGGCTGGAATCGCTCCAATCACGATATAGGATAACGCGCCCGGCGTCCCCCTTGGCAATCCTTGGGGTGGCCGGATATTGGCCAGCCGCGCGGAGACGTGTATCAGGGACGGCGCGTTCACAGTGAGAGAGGTCTTTTCATGAAATACGGATGGTTCAGTATCGTGATGGCCTCGATGTTCCTCGGGAGCCTTGCACCCGCGAACGCCCAGACGACTCTCAAGACCATTAAGGAACGTGGCGTCCTGAGCTGCGGCGTGAGCCAGGGGCTCCCCGGATTCTCCGCGCCCGACGATACCGGCAAATGGAGTGGCCTCGATGTCGACTTTTGCCGCGCGCTGGCGGCTGTTGTCCTGAACGATCCGCTCAAGATTAAATTCGTGCCGCTCTCCGCCAAGGATCGTTTCACCGCGCTGCAATCCGGCGAGATTGACGTGCTGTCGCGCAACACCACATGGAGCCTGTCGCGTGACACCTCGCTCGGGCTGAACTTCACGGCGGTGATGTATTACGACGGGCAGGGCTTTCTGGTCCGCAGATCGCTGAAGGTCAATTCGGCGCTGGAATTGAACGGCGCATCGGTGTGCGTGCAGACCGGCACCACCAACGAGCAGAACCTCGCTGACTATTTCCGCGCCAACAACATGAAGTACGAGGTGGTCGCGTTCGCCACGGCGGATGAAACCATCAAGGCTTACGAGTCCGGCCGCTGCGACGTATTCACCTCCGATGTGTCGCAGCTTTATGCCGAGCGCCTGAAGTTGACGGTGCCTGACGATCACGCGGTGCTGCCAGAGATCATTTCCAAGGAACCGCTCGGTCCGGTGGTTCGCCACGGCGACGATCAGTGGTTCGACATCGTGAAGTGGACATTGTTCGCGATGATCAACGCCGAAGAGCTGAACGTCACGCAGAAGAACGTTGGCGAGATGCTCAAGTCCAACAAGCCCGAGATCGCACGCCTGCTCGGGACAGACGGCAATCTCGGCGAGCAACTCGGCCTGACCAAGGACTGGGTGGTGCGGATCGTGAAGGCGGTTGGCAATTACGGCGAGTCGTTCGATCGCAATGTCGGCGCCGGTTCCAAGCTGCGGATTTCACGCGGCCTCAACAAGCTCTGGAATCAGGGCGGCATCCAGTACGCGCCGCCGATCCGCTGATCGCAGGCGTGACGATGGCAGCCGCGCCGCGTCAACCTCCGTTCCGGCCTCTCGCGCACCTTTCGCGCGCGCTATCGGGCGGCACAGGCTGGAAGGGCATCGCGGGGCAACTGGCCTTCGCGGTCCTGCTCGCGTGGCTGGCGTTCGACATCGTCACCAATGCGCAGGATAACCTGCGGGCGCAGCACATTGCGTCCGGCTTTGGCTTCCTGTCAGGCACGGCGGGTTTCAGTGTCAACCAGGCGTTGATCCGCTATTCGGAAGCCGACACCTATCTGCGCGTGTTTGAAGTCGGCCTTCTGAATACGTTGCTCGTCTCCATCATCGGCATCGTGTTCGCCACGCTGATCGGGTTTGCCGTAGCATTGGGACGATTGTCGCCGAACTGGCTGCTGGCACGCTTGTCGGGCGGTTATGTCGAGGTGATCCGCAACCTGCCGCTCTTGTTCCAGCTTCTATTCTGGTATCTCGCGGTATTGGCGGCGCTGCCGATCCCGCGCCAAAGCCTGTCGGTGTTCGGTATCGCTTATCTCAACAATCGCGGATTCGTCGTACCCCATGCGCTGCCGCAGCATGGCGCTGGCGTGTTCATGGTGGCTATTCTCGTCGCGATTGCCGCTTCGCTTGTCATGACCGCCTACGCGCGGCGACGGCTTTACCGGCATGGACAGCGGTTGCGCGTGTGGCCGTTAGCATTGGCGCTGCTGGTGGGATTGCCGCTCCTGAGCATTGCACTGTTCGGCGCACCGGTGACGTTCGATGTGCCGGTGCTGCGCGGCTTCAACTTTGCAGGCGGCACGCGGGTGACGCCGGAATTCGTCGCACTGGCGATTGCGCTATCGACCTACACCGCCGCCTTCATCGCCGAGATCGTGCGCGGCGGGCTTCTCTCCGTGCCGAAAGGACAGATGGAAGCGGGCGCCTCGCTTGGCCTGTCACGGCCTGCGGTCCTGCGTCTCGTCATCATTCCGCAGGCGATGCGGTTGATCCTGCCGCCGCTGACCAACCAGTATCTCAACCTCACCAAGAACTCTTCGCTCGCGGTTGCGATCGGCTATCCAGATTTGTTCTCGGTGTTCGCGGGAACGACATTAAGCCAGACCGGACAGGCGGTGGAAATCATCGCCATGACGATGGCGGTCTATCTCGCGATCTCACTGGTCACGAGCGCGCTGATGAATCTCTATGGCTGGCATATCGACCGGAGCCAGCACGCATGAGCGGAGATGGCACCACTTTTGTGCGCGAAACGCTGACACCGGCGCGCAAGGCGCCTGTCGTTACCACGGGATTCATCGGCTTCCTCCACACCCGGCTGTTCAATTCCCCGCTCAACATCGCGCTCACTTTCGCAAGCGCGGCGCTGTTGTGGTTCGTCCTGGAGCCCACGATCCGCTTCCTGCTGATCGATGCCGTCTGGAAGGGAAGCGACCGCACTGCATGCCTTGCCGACAAGGCCGGCCATCCGGTGGGCGCGTGCTGGCCGTTCATCCAGGCCAAGTTCACGCAGCTGATCTATGGCTTCTACCCCGACGATCAACGCTGGCGCGCCAACCTGACGTTCGCACTCGCGGCTCTTCTGCTCGCGCCGCTTCTGGTGCCGAAGATACCGGGCAAGACCCTCAACGCCGCGCTGTTCTTCGTCGCGTTTCCGTTTCTGGCGTTCTTTCTGCTGCGCGGCGGCGGGCTCGATGGCTTTGCCTTCTACTGGCTCGCCGAACCCTTCGGTGCGGCCTGGAAGCCTTCGCTGACACGGTTCTGGATCGATTTCAGCCTGACGACGACCGTGGTGACGGCCGCCGTGATCTGGCTCTGGGGTGGGTGGCCGAACGGACGCCGCGCCGGATTGTCGAGCGCGCTGACATTCGCCGGGATCGCCATCGTGATCGTCGCGTTGCGTCTCGGCCAAGGCGGGTTGCCGGTCGTCGATACGCGGCTATGGGGCGGCTTGCTGGTGACGCTGGTGGTGTCGATCACGGGAATCGTCGCCTCGATGCCGGTCGGAATAGCATTGGCGCTGGGGCGTACCTCGCGGATTCCACTGCTGCGCATCTTCTCGGTGACTTTCATCGAGTTCTGGCGCGGCGTGCCACTAATCACCGTGCTGTTCTTCGCGACTTACATGCTGCCACTGTTCCTGCCGGGCGACTTCACCATCGATGCACTGGTGCGCGTGCTGGTCGGCATTGCGCTGTTTGCGGGCGCCTACAATGCCGAAGTGATCCGCGGCGGGCTGCTCGCAATCCCGCGCGGCCAACGCGAGGCGGCGAACGCGCTCGGCCTGTCGTACTGGAAGACCACGGGCCTGATCGTATTGCCGCAGGCGCTGCGCCATGTGATTCCGGCACTCGTCAACAGCTTCATTGCGCTGTTCAAGGACACCACGCTGGTGCTGATCGTGTCGCTGTTCGATCTGCTAGGCCAGCTGCGCGCGGCCTTCGCGGACCCGACATGGGCGACGCCAACAACGCTGTTCACCGGCTTCGCCTTCACCGGCATCATCTACTGGGTGGGGTGCTTCGCGATGTCGCGCTATTCGCTGTTCGTCGAGCGCCGCCTCAACGCGCACCGCCGCACCTGATATGGAAATCGTATGACGACTGATCCGATCATCCGCGTTGAGACGCTGAACAAATGGTTCGGTGATTTCCATGTGCTGCGCGACATCGACCTTGCCGTGGCGCGCAAGGAGAGAATCGTGATCTGCGGGCCTTCGGGCTCCGGAAAATCGACGCTGATCCGCTGCATCAACGCGCTGGAAGAGTTTCAGGAAGGCAAGATCGTCGTCGATGGCATCGAGCTTGGCCCCAACCTCAAGCGCGTGGACGAGGTGCGCCGCGAGATCGGCATGGTGTTCCAGAGCTTCAACCTGTTTCCGCACCTGACGGTTCTCGAGAACTGCACGCTGGCGCCGATCTGGGTGCGCAACATGCCGAAGAAGGACGCCGAAGCGGCAGCGATGAAATATCTCGAGCGGGTGCGCATTCCCGAGCAGGCCGACAAATATCCCGGCCAGATTTCCGGCGGCCAGCAGCAGCGCGTCGCGATCGCCCGCGCGCTGACAATGAATCCGAAGGTGATGCTGTTCGACGAGCCGACCTCGGCGCTCGATCCCGAGATGGTCAAGGAGGTGCTCGACACCATCGTGGACCTCGCCAATGACGGCATGACCATGATCGTGGTGACGCACGAGATGGGCTTCGCGCGCGAGGTCGCCAACCGCGTGGTGTTTATGGATGCGGGGCAGGTGATCGAAGTCAACACGCCCGAGGAATTCTTTGGCCACCCGAAACACGAGCGGACAAAGCTGTTCCTGAGTCAGATTTTAAGGTGAGGGTGGTTGAGCCGTCATTCCGGACAGGCCGCGCAGCGGGCTGATCCGGAATCTCGAAATGTTTGACTGAAGCAATCGGGAGATTCCGGGTTCGCTCGCAAATGCTCGCGCCCCGGAATGACGTCAAACAATCACACCTTCTCGTAAGGCACGCTGATCTTGCTCGTCTTCTCCAGCCATTCCGGCACCGGCAGGTTCTTCGAGCGCATGAAGTCCGGGTTGAACAGCTTGGATTGATAGCGCGTGCCGTAGTCGCACAGCACGGTCACGATGGTGTGGCCCGGTCCCATTTCCTGCGCCATGCGGATCGCACCGGCGACGTTGATGCCCGACGAGCCGCCGAGGCACAGGCCTTCATGTTCGAGCAGATCGAACACGACCGGCACGGCCTCCGCATCCGAAATCTGGTAAGCGCGATCGACCGGCGCGCCCTCAAGGTTCGCGGTGATACGGCTCTGCCCGATGCCTTCGGTAATCGAGGAGCCTTCGGCCTTCAACACGCCGGTGGTGTAGTAGCTGTAGAGGGACGCGCCCATCGGGTCGGCGATGCCGATCTGGATCTTCGGATTCTTTGCCTTCAGGCCGATGCCGACACCTGCAAGCGTGCCGCCGCTGCCGACGGAGCACACGAAACCGTCAATTTTGCCGTCGGTCTGTTCCCAGATTTCCGGCGCCGTGGTGTCGATATGCGCTTGCCGGTTGGCGACGTTATCGAACTGGTTGGCCCAGATCGCGCCGTTCGGCTCGGTCTTGGCAACCTGCTCGGCAAGGCGGCCGGACAGCCGGACATAGTTGTTCGGGTTGGAATAGGGTGCCGCTGGCACTTCGACGAGCTGCGCACCGCACAGCCGCAGCATGTCCTTCTTTTCCTGGCTCTGCGTTTCCGGGATAACGATCACGGTGCGAAATCCAAGCGCGTTCGCGACAAGTGCTATTCCGATGCCGGTGTTGCCCGCCGTGCCTTCGACGATGACACCGCCGGGCTTCAAGGTGCCGCGCGCGATAGCGTCTCGAATAATGAACAGCGCCGCGCGGTCTTTCACCGATTGGCCGGGATTCATGAATTCGGCTTTGCCGAGGATGTTGCAGCCGGTCTGTTCGGAGGCGTGCTTGAGCTTGATGAGCGGCGTGTTGCCGATGGCCTCGATGACGTCTTGACGGATTTGCATGGCACCGCAACAGGATGAGTAAGGGTGCGGTCAACCTAGTCGCCACGGCGCGGCTCGACAAGCCTGCGGAAGGCCATGCCGTCATGCGCGGTTAATGGTCTTCTGGACGTGCCCGGCTAGTGCTCCTTGGCGAGGACAACCTGACGCACATCGATGTTGCCTGACAGAAAGCCCGCCTCGCAGTAGGCCAGATAGTATTCCCACAACCGCCGGAAGCGTTCGTCGAAACCGAGCGGCATCAGCTTAGGCCACGCCGCGCGGAAGTTATCGCGCCAGGTCGCCAGCGTGCGGGCATAATCCTCGCCGAAAATCCGCTCGCGGATCACCGGCACGCCGAACTTTTCGCCGAGTCGTTTCAGAACATCGGGCGAAGGCAGCATCCCGCCCGGAAAGACGTACCGCTGAATGAAATCGACTTCCTTGCGATAAGTCTGGAAAAACTGATCCTGAATCGTGATCGCCTGGATGCCGATCAGGCCGCCCGGTTTCAGCCGGTCGCGCAACTGCGAGAAATACTCCGGCCAGAACTGTTCGCCGACCGCCTCGATCATCTCGATGGAAACGATGCGATCGTACAGGCCGCGTTCGTCGCGATAATCCTGAAAGCGGATTTCGACCTTGTCGCCGAGCCCGGCCTTGGCAATCCGTGCCCGCGCAAAATCCCGCTGCTCGGTGCTGATCGTGAGCCCCACGACCTTCGCGCCGCAATGCCTGGCGGCATATTCGGCAAAGCCGCCCCAGCCGCAGCCGATTTCAAGCAGATCATGACCCGGACGCAGGTCGATGGCTTCAGCCAGCCGCCGGTATTTGTTCTCCTGAGCAGCGGTGAGATCCTTGGTGTCGGCCTCGAACAGCGCAGATGAGTAGGTCATGGTCGGATCCAACCATGCCGAATAGAATTCGTTGCCGATGTCGTAATGCGCGAAGATGTTGCGTTTCGCCTGCCGCCTTGTGTTGCGGTTGAACCAGTGGCGCACATGCTGGAGAAAGCGCGTGACCGGACGATCCGTCAGCATCATGCCGCTAAGATCGTGATTGACGCAGAACACATACAGAAACTGCGTCAGGTTTGGGGTATCCCATTCGCGCCGCAAATAACTTTCGGCGATGCCGATGTCGCCGGAGCGCAGGAACCGCCAGCCGAACTTGTAATCGTGGATGGTCATGGCGGCCGACGGCCCATCCTCCGTGCCGCCGCAACGCAGGACACGGCCATCGGGAAGGGTGATGTCGAGCTGGCCGCGTCTGAGCCGGGCTGCGAAGCCGAGCGCGAGGCGTGCCATGCGTGGGATGTCGTGAAGAAGCGTGTCGATATTGGCGGGCGTGAGAGCCGTCGGTTCAGACACTGCGCAGTTCATTTATCCCGCGTCCTCCATTTTGAAACATGGATTAACTGAGGCGGGAACCGCTGCGGTCAGGAGCGAAGCATCTGGACACGCAGACGATCCCGGCGATCACTTCATCGCGAGGTTAGCCTCGCTCCTTTGCGTGACGGACGCAAGACCCTCCGGCGAATCATGCGCGACGTGCCGGTAGGCTCGTAGTTCCATGGACGCTTTCGCCGCCATTCCCGGCGCACCCGTCCCGGAAAGGTTTCCGGCCTGTCATTTTGCAGGGCGAAAGAGGTCGCCCCACATGAACCGCTGGTCACAATCCAATGAAATCTTGCATGAAATAACGATTCTAAGCCCCGCAAGAGCAGACCTGCGCGCTATTTCCGGGCATAACGGATGCTTGCACATTATCCGGCCGCAACGGCCGGGGAGCGGACAATTCGTTTGGCCATAACGGCCTTGCAGGGGATGCGACAACTGACGCCGGTTCTCAGACTCCAGCTTCAGGGCGGCGCGCTGCCGGCGCGCGCGGCGCGAGCCTGCGCGCTTCTGACGGCGGTCGCTCTGCTGCCCGGCTGCATTCTGAAACAGGATTTGCCGGACCCCGCGTTTGACATTCCTGCGGCGTATCAGAAGGACGCGACACCGCTCAAACAGGATGCGCCGCCGGCGCTCGACTGGTGGCGTGGTTTCCGCTCGCCGGAACTGACCGTGCTGATGGAGGAAACCCAGCGGGTCAATCTCGATATTGCGGCCGCAACCGCGCGCATCTTGCAGGCCGATGCGCTGGCCCGCACGGCAGGCGCGGCGCTGCTGCCGACACTCGACGCCAATGCGTCCGCGACACGCTCCAAATCGTCATCCGGCTTCCTCAATAACGGCACCGCCGCCGCGCGCGGCACGATCAACACTTATTCGACCTCGCTGAGTGCGAGCTATGAGGTCGATCTGTGGGGCAGGAACCGCGATGCGCTGCTCGCGGCGGAGAAAACCGCCGACGCCAACCGGTTCGATCGCGACACCGTGGCGCTGACGGCGATGGCGAGCGTCGCCAACGCCTATTTCCAGGTGCTCGCCGCGCAGGATCGCATCGCAACCGCCCAGCGCAACATTACCAGCGCCAAGCGCATCTATGATGCGATCAAGGCGCGGGTCGATGCAGGCACAAGCTCCGACCTCGATCTCGCGCAGCAGGAAAGCCTGCTTGCCAACCAGCGCGCCGCGGTGCCGCCGCTGCGCCAGACGCTGACGCAAAATCTCAACATCCTCGCGACGCTGGTAGCGCGGCCCCCGGAGAGCGTTCATATCAGAGGCGGATCGCTCGCCCGCATTTCAACGCCGCGCGTCACGCCCGGTTTGCCATCCGAGCTTCTTATCCAGCGCCCCGATATTCGCCGTCAGGAAGCACAACTGGCCTCCGCGACCGCCAATGTCGGCAGCGCGCGGGCCCAGTTCTTTCCGAGCATCCAGTTGACCGGGCAGGGCGGCTACCAGAGTGCTGCGCTGTCAGCCCTGTTCATGCCGCAATCAGCCTTCTTCAGTCTGGCGGCAGGCCTGACGCAGCCGATCTTCGATGCGGGCCGCATCCAGGCCAATTTCGATCTGACCAAGGCACAGCAGGACGAATTGCTGCAAACCTATCGTAAGACGGTGATCTCGGCATTTTCCGATGTCGATACCGCGCTCGACGCCATCAAGCAGACGGCAAACCGACTGCGGCTGCAACGCATTGTGGTGGCCTCATCCCGGCGGGCCTTCGAGCTGTCGGAAAAACAGCTGCAGGCCGGCACCGCCGACATCGTCACCGTGCTAAACACGCAGCAGACTCTGTTCCAGGCGGAAGACACCTTGTTGCAGGCGCGGCTGGCGTGGCTGCAATCCTATGTCAGCCTATTTTCCGCCCTTGGGGGCGGTTGGGAGCCAAAGACTGTGGTGACGACAACGGAGCCGGCGCATGCTCTTTAAGCCCGACGAGAACGGCAAGGTTGGCGAAGGTGTCGCGCGGATCGCCGCCGGTGCGCGGCGTCGCACGGTGTCGCTGTTCATCGGACTCGTGATTATCGCTGCACTCGGGTGGCTTGCCTGGTCGCATTTCTACGGCGGGCAAAATGCGTCCCGCACGCGCCCCGATCTGGCGGTGCCGGTGCTGGCCGCGACACCAAAGGTCGAAGACGTGCCGGTTTATCTCGACGGCGTTGGCCAGGTGCGGGCGCTCAACACCGTCACCGTCCGCGCGCAGGTCGATGGCAAACTGCTAAAGGTGAATTTCGTCGAAGGACAGGACGTCAAGGCGGGCGACGTGCTCGCCGAGATCGATCCCGTCATCTACCAGGCGCAGTACGATCAAGCTGTCGCCAAGAAGGCACAGGACGAGGCGCAGCTTGCCAATGCGCGGCTCGACCTGAAACGCTACGAACAACTCGCTGCCTCGAAGGCTGGCTCCGCGCAGCAGGCCGATACGCAAAAGGCAACGGTCGCCCAGCTCGAGGCGCTGGTGAAATCCGATCAGGCTGCCATCGATAACGCTCAGGCAACCCTCGGCTACACCAAGATCGTCGCGCCGCTGTCGGGCCGCACCGGATTGCGGCAGGTCGATCCCGGCAATATCGTCCACGCCTCCGACACGACAGGCGTCGTGGTGCTGACGCAGTTGCAGCCGATCGCAGTGCAGTTCAGCCTGCCGCAACAGGAGATCAACCGCGTCAACGCGGCATCCGCGAAGGGTACGCTCGCCGTCGATGTGTTCGGCAATGACGGGCAGACCGTCGTCGATACCGGCATCATGCGCACCATCGACAATCAGGTTGATCCGGCGACCGGCACGGTAAAGGTGAAGGCCGAATTCCCCAATCCGAACCATCAGCTCTGGCCGGGGCAATTCGTCAATGTGCGCCTCAAGGTAGAAACCCTGCCGCAGGCGCTGACGGTGCCGACAGCCGCCGTGCAGCGCGGCCCATCCGGCACGTTCAGCTATGTGATCGGTGACAACAACATCGTCACCGCCAAGGCTGTCACCGTAACCCAGCAGGACGAGAACACCGCGGTGGTCGCGAAGGGTCTTTCGCCGACCGACAAGGTGGTGACGACCGGCTTCGCCAACCTGTCTGACGGCTCAAAGGTGACGATCGGCAGCAACGACAACACGCCGGCGCAAGACCTTGCGCCGCGCAAGCGGGAGCACAAGGGCGGGCGGCGTTCGCATTAAAGGCTGGAAATGAGCGTTTCCGAACCATTCATCCGCAGGCCGATTGCGACCTCGCTGCTCGGACTTGCACTCCTGATCGGCGGCGCGCTCGGCTACTGGTGGCTGCCGGTTTCCTCGCTGCCACAAGTCGATTTCCCGACCGTGCAGGTGACGACGCAACTGCCGGGTGCCAGCCCCGATGTCGCGGCCTCGTTGATCACCGCGCCGCTGGAGCGGCAACTCGGGCAAATTCCCTCGCTGTCGTCGATGACATCGACGAGTTCGTTCGGCGTCAGCCAGATTTCGCTGCAGTTCGATCTCAACCGCGACATCGACGGCGCGACGCAGGACGTGCAGGCTGCGATCAATGCAGCGGCAGGCGTATTGCCTAAAAACCTGCCGTATCCGCCGACCTACGCCAAGGTCAATCCGGCGGATGCGCCGGTGATGACGCTCGCACTGACTTCAGACACCGTCTCCGTGCGCGCGATGAGCGATCTTGCGGATTCGCTGATGGCGCAGCGGCTGGCGCAGATCACAGGCGTCGGCCGCGTTTCCGTGCTTGGCGGCCTCAAGCCTGCCGTGCGGGTGCAGGCGGATCTTGCGCGTCTTGCCGCTTACGGCCTTGGCATGGAGGATCTGCGCACTGCGATTGCCGGCGCGAATGTCTCCGGCCCGAAAGGCTCGCTCGACGGCAAGCAGCAATCCTACACCATCGCCGCCAACGACCAGTTGATGGGCGCCGACGCCTACAAGGACGTCATCATCGCCTATCGCAACAACGCCCCCGTGACCGTGGGCGACGTGTCGCAGATCGTCGACGGGCTGGAGAACGACAAGACCGGCGGCTGGTACAAGAACAAGCCGGCGGTCATCATCGAGATTCAGCGCCAGCCCGGTGCCAACGTTATCGACGTAGTGCAGCAGATCCGCGCCGAGATTCCAAAGCTGCAGCAGGCGATCCCCGCAGGCGCCAAGCTCACCATCGTCAGCGACCGCACGGTGACCATCCGCGCCTCGGTTCATGACGTGCAGTTCACGCTGATCCTCAGCGTCATTCTGGTGACGCTGGTGGTGTTGCTGTTTCTGCGCTCGCTGCGGGCGACGATCATCGCGGGCGTGGCGCTGCCGCTGTCGCTGATCACCAGCTTCGGCATCATGTGGTTCGCAGGCTTCAGCCTCGACAACCTGTCGCTGATGGCGCTGACCATCGGCACGGGATTCGTGGTCGACGATGCCATCGTGATGATCGAGAACATCGTCCGCCATATGGAAGGCGGCGAGACGGCGATGGAAGCCGCATTACGCGGTGCACGCGAAATCGGCTTCACCGTGATCTCGCTGACAGTGTCGCTGATCGCGGTGTTCATCCCGCTCTTGTTCATGTCTGGCCTTGTCGGGCGGATGTTCCGCGAGTTCGCGCTGACGCTGACGATTGCGGTCGTCACCTCCGCCATTGTCTCGCTGACGCTGACGCCAATGATGTGTTCGCGGCTGTTGAAGCGCCACGGCGAAGAATGGGAGGTTCCGGGACTTCGCGCCGTCAGCGATTTCATCGACCGCACGGTGGAGTTCTATCACCGCACCTTGCTGGTCGTGCTGCGACACCAGCGGCTGACATTGTTGGTGACGCTGCTGACCGTGGTGGCGACGACGGCGCTCTATGTCATCGCCCCGAAGGGCTTCCTGCCGTTGCAGGATACGGCTTCTATCGTTGCCGTGACCGAGGCGGGACAGGATGTCTCATTCTCGGAAATGCAGAACCGCCAGACGGCGGTGGCAAATGTTATTGAATCCGATCCCGACGTGACCGGCCTCGTGTCGAGCATCGGCGCGGGGTCAGTCAATCCGACGCCGAATGTCGGGCGCATCACCATCAACCTGAAGCCACGCGACGAGCGCAAGGCCGACGTGACCGGTGTTATCGACCGGTTGAAGCAGCGCGTTGCTTCGGTGCCCGGCATTTCCGTCTATTTCCAGCCGGTGCAGGACATCCAGATCAGCACCAAATCGAGCCGCTCGCAGTATCAATACACGCTGACCGGCACCGACCGCAGCGAAGTGGTGAAATGGTCGAACGCGCTGGTGCACGAGATGCGCCGCAATCGGATTTTCCGGGATGTATCGTCGGAAGCGCAGGAGGGCGGATTGCGCGCCGCGCTCGACGTGGACCGGCAGCGCGCGGGGCAGCTCGGCGTCTCGCTGCAGGCGGTCAACGACACGCTGAACGATGCCTTCAGCCAGCGGCAGATTTCCACCATCTACGGTCAGGCGAACCAGTACCGCGTGGTGCTGGAAGCGCAGCCGGAAGATCAGCGCGACCCGAACATTCTGTCGAAGCTCTACGTGCCGGGTGCGCCGAGCACGACAGGCGCCGGGACATCGCAGGTTCCGATCTCGGCAGTGGCGACTTTGACGCGGACGACCGCACCGCTCGCGATCTCGCATCAGGCACAGTTTCCCGCCGTATCGCTGAGTTTCAATCTCGCACCGGGTGCAGCACTCGGCGATGCCGTCGATACCCTGCACAAGATCGAAAAGCAGATCGGTATGCCCGGCAACATCACCGGGCTCTATTCGGGAGACGCGGCAGAATTCGCGCGCTCGCTGTCGGGCCAGCCATGGCTGATCCTCGCCGCCATCGTCACGATCTACATCGTGCTGGGCGTGCTGTATGAGAGCTACATCCACCCGATCACCATTCTCTCGACGCTGCCCTCGGCAGGTGTCGGCGCCATTCTCGCGCTGATGCTGTGCGGGCAGGACCTTTCCGTGATCGGCCTGATCGGCATCATCCTCCTGATGGGTATCGTCAAGAAGAACGCGATCATGATGATCGACTTCGCGCTGGAGGCGGAACGTCACGAGGGCCGCTCGCCCTATGATGCCATCGTGCAGGCCTGCCTGCTGCGTTTCCGGCCCATCATGATGACGACGCTGGCTGCGCTGTTCGGCGCGTTGCCGCTGGCGCTCGAAAGCGGCACCGGCTCGGAGCTACGCTTCCCGCTCGGCGTATCGATCATCGGCGGCCTGATCGTGTCGCAAATCCTCACGCTCTACACCACGCCTGTGATCTATCTTGCGCTCGACCGCATCAACCGCCGCCTCGAGAGCGCCGTTCCCCCCGCGGGCGACTACCCGTCGCCGCCGGTTGCCGGCGCGACAGAGGGCATGCAGTAGATGTCGCTCTCCGAGCCATTCATTCGAAGGCCGGTCGGCACCACGCTGCTGGCGATCGGCCTGTTTCTGGTCGGCGCGGTCGCCTATGTGAACCTGCCGGTCGCGAGCGTTCCGAACGTCGATTTTCCGATGATCCGTGTCTCGGCCTCACGGCCCGGCGCCGATCCGTCGGTGATGGCCTCGACGGTGGCTGCACCGCTGGAACGCAGGCTCGGGGAGATCGCAGGCGTCGATCAGATCACATCGTCGAGTTCGCTCGGCTCGACCAGCATCCAGATGCAGTTCGCCATCGGCCGCAGCATCGACAAGGCGGCGCGTGACGTGCAGGCGGCCATCAACGCCTCGCTTGCCGATTTGCCGAGCGACCTGCCATCGCTGCCGAACGTGCGTAAGGCGAACACCGCCGCAACGCCCGTCTTCATCATCGCTCTGACCTCGAAAACCATGTCGTCGAGTGCGATCTATGACGTCGCCGACACCGTGGTGGCGCAGAGGCTGGCGCAGGTGCAGGGCGTCGGCGAAGTGACGGTGAGCGGCGCCGACCAGCCCGCGGTCCGGGTGCAGATGAATCCGGTGCTGCTCGCCAATGCCGGAATTTCGACGGATCAGGTGCGCACCGCCATCGTCAACGCCAATGCCTTCGGCCCGATCGGCATGTTCAACGGCCACCGTCAGGGCGAGACGCTCGGTCTCAATCCGCAGATGCGTACCGCTGCGGAGTTGAAGAACATCGTCATCAAGTCCTCAAACGGCAATTTCATCCGTCTCTCGGATGTTGCCAACGTCATTGACGCCACACGTTCCAGTCGCTCGATCGCGTGGTTCAACAAGCAGCCTGCGGTGCTGCTACAGATCACCAAGCAGAGCGATGCCAACGTCATCGATACCGTCGACCGGATCAAGGAGCTGCTGCCGCAACTCAAGCAATGGATTCCGGCGGGTGTCGAAATCTCGACGCTGACCGACCGCACCGGCACCATTCGCGCCAGCGTCGATGACATGCAGTGGACGCTAGGGGCGACCGCGTTTCTAGTGATGGCGGTGGTCTTCATCTTCCTGCGGCGCGGGGTGCCGACGATTGCGGCGGGAATCTCGGTGCCGCTGGCGCTGGCAGGCACCTGCGCCGGGATGTGGGCGGCTGGTTTTTCCATCGATAATCTGTCGCTGATGGCGCTGGCGATCTCGATCGGATTCGTCGTCGACGATGCGATTGTGATGATCGAGAACATGTACCGCAATCTGGAGCAGGGCATGTCGCCGGCGCGCGCGGCGCTGGAAGGTGCCAAGCAGATCGGATTCACGGTGCTGTCGATCAGCCTGTCGCTGGTTGCGGCCTTCACGCCGCTGATCTTCATGGACGGCATCGTTGGCCGTCTGCTGCGCGAATTCTCACTGACGCTGGTGTTCGCCATCGCCGTTTCGACCATCGTCTCGCTGACAGTGACGCCGATGATCTGCGCGCAGTACATCAAATACGCGCATTCCGAGAAGGAGACCCGTTTCGACAGGATCGTTGAAGGCTTCCTGTCGCGGGTGCTGGCGTTCTACGAACGCACGCTGAAAGTCGTTCTGCGGGTGCCGATCGCGACAATTCTGGTATTCATCGCAACCATTGCACTGACGGTTGTGCTCTATGCAAAACTGCCGAAAGGCTATTTTCCGACTGACGACAGCGGATTCATTTTTGGGTCCACGCGGGCGTCCGCCGACATCTCGTTCCAGGCGATGCTCGGTCTGCAGCAGCGCGTCGCTGATACGGTGATGGCCGATCCGGCCGTGGCGAGCATCGGCTCCACGCTGGGGGGCCGATCGCTCACAGGCGGGTCGAACCGTGGCATCATGTTCATCTCGTTGAAGCCGCCGGAGGAGCGGGGCGGCCTCAGCACGTCGCTGGTGATCGACAGGCTGCGGCGCGAGCTTGGAAAGATTCCCGGAATCCGGCTGTTCATGGTGGCTTCGCAGGACATCCGCACGGGCGGGCGGCAAAGCGATTCCAACTACCAGTACACGCTCTCCAGCGCGGACCTCGACCTGTTGCAGAAATGGGGGCCGCTGGTCGCCAAGCGGATGGAGACGGTGGAGGGCATCACCGACATCTCCGGCGATTCCGATCCGGGCGGCTTGCAGCTCAACCTCAAGATCGACCGCAAGATGGCGGCGAGCGTCGGCGCGGATATTCAGGACATCGACAATGCGTTGAACAATGCCTTCTCGCAGCGGCAGATTTCCTACATCTACACCCAGCGTAACCAGTACCAGATCGTGCTGGAAGTCGATCCTCATTTCCAGGAAGATCCTGCCGATCTCGCGCACATCTATGTCGCGGGCGCCAACAACACGCAGATTCCGCTGTCGACGCTGGTGCATTACAGCCGCGGCCTCGCGCCACTCGCGGTGCGCCATACGGGCTCTTTCCCCTCGACCACGATTTCGTTCAACACGCTGCCCGACGTGCCGCTGGAAACCGCGACTGAGAACATTCGTCAGGCAGTCGCGGGATTGCACATGCCTGAAGGCATTCGCGGCTCGTTCGAGGGCAACGCCGCCGACAGCCAGAAAGCCGCGAGCCGGCAGCCGCTTCTGATCCTCGGGGCTTTGGTCGCGGTCTATATCGTGCTCGGCGTGCTCTATGAGAGCCTTGCCCATCCGCTGACGATCATCTCGACGCTGCCGCCAGCCGGCCTCGGCGCGCTGCTGGCGCTGCTTGTCACAGGGTTGCCGCTCACCGTCATCGCCTTTGTCGGAATTATTCTCCTGATCGGCATCGTCAAGAAGAACGGCATCATGATCGTGGACTTCGCGCTGGAGGGCGAGCGGCAGCACGGCATGAATTCGCACGATGCGATTTTTGCGGCGAGCCTCGCGCGCTTCCGGCCCATCATCATGACGACCATGGCGGCTTTGCTCGCCGCCGTGCCGCTGGTGATCGCGACCGGCCCCGGCACCGAACTGCGGCGGCCGCTCGGCGTGACCATCATTGGCGGCCTGATCGTGTCGCAAATTCTCACGCTCTACACGACGCCTGTGATCTATCTCCTGATCGACCGCGCCCGCCTGTGGGTGCAGGGCAAATCCGACCCGGGCCCGAGCGTGCAGCCGGCGGAGTAGGTTTCCGGCCCAAGTTGCTGCACGGGAGCAGGGCGCGTATAGCGGGGCATGTCCGACATATCCCCGACGGCGCCCGCCGAAGACATTCCCGAATGCCCCGATTGCGGGAAACCGCAGCTGCTTTGCGTCTGCGACAGCCTTGCACCGGTCGAGAACGGCATCGAAGTCCTGATCCTGCAGCACCCGCAGGAGCAGGACCGGCTGCTTGGAACCGCGAGGCTGACGGCCTTGCAGCTTTCGAACGCTACGCTGAAGATCGGCCTGTCGTGGCCGAGCCTGTCGAAGGCACTCGGGCGCGATGTCGATCCGGCGGACTGGTCGATCCTGTATCTCGGCTCCGCCAAGGTCGCCGACCTGGAGACCGACCGCGATGTGGTCGCGATCGACCGCAAGGGTGGCCTCGAGCACGGCCAGAACGCCATCCTCAACAATCTTGAGGGCGTGGTGGTGCTCGACGGCACATGGAGCCAGGCGAAGGCGCTGTGGTGGCGCAATCCGTGGATGCTGAAGTGTCAGCGCGTGATTTTGGGGCCGAAGAGCCTGTCGCTCTACGGCAGGCTGAGGCGCGAACCGCGCAGCGACGGGTTGGCGACCATCGAGGCCGTGGCGTTGCTGCTGTCGCGGCTGGAAAAGCGCCCCGAAATTGCGGACGCGCTTCTTGGCGCATTCGAGCGCATGCTGGCGAAATATCGCGAGGGCGTGAAAGCTCACCCAGAACTGTTGCCGAAGCCCAAGCCGAAGCGCGACTGGCGAAAAGGACGCAAACCGGTGCGGCGACGGTAGGATAGAAGCTGGAAATCGGGAGTTTGACTGGGCGTATAAGCCATCGCAAAAGCGCTGGCTCCCCGGGCTGGATTCGAACCAGCGACCATTCGATTAACAGTCGAATGCTCTACCGCTGAGCTACCGAGGAATGCTGCCATGCAGTCGGGGGCCGATATAACAAAGGCCGCAGCTTCTGCAAGCTAAAACTCGTGCAGACTTAATGTCTTGCACGATCAAATCGC